>Ga0209777_10006705_pt1 | contig 12912 bp, 8 predicted proteins | sample FrelakmetHBP12HB_FD_187147 | JGI IMG/M metagenome (GOLD analysis project Ga0209777, IMG submission 187147) | Freshwater lake sediment microbial communities from the University of Notre Dame, USA, for methane emissions studies -HBP12 HB (SPAdes)... | ecosystem: Environmental > Aquatic >...
GCGCGCTATATGCTCGAAGGGGTTGATAAAAACGGAGAGAAATGTAGGGTTTATGTCGACAATAATGGATGGTTCTTAGGCGAAATGGTCATGCCGTTCAAAACAATCCCAACTTTCTTTACCAACAGCAAAGCTCTTGCAACCTATCTCCACAGCAACAAGTTCCGCACCGAAGGACACCCTCGCCAAGGTGGTGTAACTATCAAAGTATTTGAAATATGCAATACATAACATGCCTAAACAAAACTCAAGCATTGTTTCAGGGGGAGATAGGGTCTGTAGCCGCGATTTTAGTTCACAATATGGCTATTTGCGGGGAAAAGGCCAGAGTATCCAGCCTCATGGGTTCACTCCATGAGTGTTCCTCCCTAGCTGACTAGAGACTAGAGGAAGCGTTTCGTACGCCAAATAAACAGCCACCCAGAAATCACTAGTCAAGACCAAAACATGAAAAGGTCCTGACCGGTGTTACCCGTTCTTTCCTGTCCGTACCTGTTTTTTACTGGCTATCCCGGAGTACCTTCCCCGTAGCCTTGTCTTTCCAGTAAGCCCGCTGCTGAACCGGCCAGTTAAAGGTGATGGCCTTGTTGGGGCAATCGTTCACGCAGCAGCCGCAGTACCAGCATTCATCCGGGTGCAGGATGACCGGGGGTTGGCCTTTTTCCGGGTTGGGTATAAATACGTCTATCTGGCAAACGTTCACGCAGGTGTTGCAGCCGGTGCAGATATCAGGATTGAAAATCACCGGATTAGCAGGGCTGACAATATTGGGTAAAGCATATATCTCTTTATGAGGCATAACAGTCCTCCTTATTATCTTTTATAGACTCCGGTCCGGGGTTACTTACCCTTATAGACACCGGTATAGTCCTTGTTATGGGCTTCATAGTTAGCTTTCATATTACCGTAATATTGCAGAGGCAATTCGCCCGCCTTAGCCTTATTGTTCTCCAGTTTGACGGTAACGAACTTGTTCCATTCCGGCGGGTCAATTTGGGGATAATCGATTCTGTAGAAGTTCAGTACCCGGCTGCTGGCTTTGCGCGCCAGGGAGGCATGGACGATAATTTGCCCGTGGGTCAGCAGGCTCGTATCTTCGATACTGCGCATGAGTTTATGGGGGTCGAGGGCATAGAGCCGGGGAAGATGTACCTCCTCGACTTCTTTCAGTGCATCCAGTCCCATATTGAGAAGCAGTTCCGTTTTGAACTCGGTGCAGAAGTACTGCAGGGCTTTGCCGACGCCGGCATGCAGTTCTTTCCAATCGATGCCTTCACTGCGGTTGATGGGCGCGTAGATGCGGGCTTTTTCCAAGGCAATCTGGTCTTTGGATACTTTACCGGCGCCGATCTGCTGGGCATAAACCGCGGCTTTACGGCCGGCATACCGCCCGGTCGAGGCGGCGTAGCTGTGGTCCCCGGCGGCGAACATCTGTTCCCCGGCGACATATAGGCCGTCGAGAGATGTTTTAAGGTCCCAGTCCACTACGGGGCCGCCGAAGCCGGCCGTGTACCAGTGGGATGGGCTGGTTCCTTCAATCGAGTTATAATTCATCAGCAGGTGTTTCGCCGGGTTAAAGCCGGCATTTTCATAGGAACTGGTGATGTTCCTGGTGGTAGACTCCTCGCCCAGCATCAGTTTCCAGGTAGCTCTGCGTTCAACATCGGACATGGCCGGGAAATCACCGAAGAAAGGTAGGGCGTAGGTGCCGTCCTGGATGCCCTTGATGATTTTCTGCCTGTTTTCCGGAGAGGGCCCCATAGCGCCGCCATCCGGCCATCCCTGTAAAGGCCAGGGCAACTTTTTGCCGTTAGCGTCTACTATCTGGATGTTTTCAAAACTGGCATCTCCGGCGCCGCCGTACCAGGTGTGGTGGAACCCGCTGCCAAGCCCGTGCGGGCCGGCCGTTTCCATCATCGTAAGCTCGGCGCCAGCCCTCCAGGCCATAGCCATGCCGTCGCCGGTCTTGGCGCGGGAGCTGGGGAAGGTATTGTAACCGGCCAGTTCGGTATTTATAAACCAGGGTGAACAACTACCGGAAGTAGCCAGCACAGCGGCTTTCGATTTGAAGACCATAAACTCGCCGGTGCGGTTGTTAAAGCCCGTAGCCCCGACTACTCTGGCTTCCTGGATGCCTTTCTCAGTCAGCAGGCTGGTAACCATGACGCGGTCGTAAATCTTAACGCCCAGCCGCTGGCACTCTTTCTTCAAAGCGGGCTTAAAGGTCGTTCCCCAGACGCGGACAGTCACTTCGGTGGCATGGTTGGGGCTCATACGGGGAGAAAACATTAACTTATCGTCATAGCGGCCTTCGGCTCCCACGTATTCGTCGTCGGTGTCCCGGATCTTGCCGCCCATCAGTTCCATTTCCTGCAATGTATCCCAGTCCTCACGGCATTGGATCTGGGTGCCGATGCCGTTGGAGTAGGCAAGGGGAACTGCATCCGTCGGTGGCTGGCCGGCATGGATCGGATGCTCAACAAGTCGCTTGGCCCAATCATCGGGGTCAACCTTGGAATGGGGATTGGCCGGCGCGACACACCAGTGGTCACAGCCGGGGCCTCCTGAACCGCTCCTGACGGTATCCGCCTTTTCTACCAGCGCCACTTTTACACCGTTTCTGGCGGCGCTGATAGCTGCCCAACAACCGGCAATACCCCCGCCGATAATCAGGACATCGGCCTCGATTTCCTGTTCTTTATCGTAGCGAACGGGGTAGGGCCAAGGGGTTGGCTTGCCATATTGTTCCAGTAAATCATGCCATCTGGTCATATCACTAAGCTCCTTTCACAAGTAATGAACCTAATTAGAAAAACAAACCTGATTTCAGGTCGGTTTCACCATTAACTCCCTGCCATTCAGGTGACCGGATACGGATGTCAGTTCAAAGCTGCCTGTAGCTGTTCACAATTAGTGTAAGACTAACTTTATATACCATAACCGGTACTAGCATTACAAGTAGAATATATAAAAAATGGTACAAATATATTCGAGAGGAATTATTAGGAATCCTTACACAAAGCCGAGTATTGTTTCAGGGGGAGTTCGACTCTCTCTGTGATTAGAATAATATCGGTGATTTTCTAATTCTGGAGTATGGTCATAAGGAGGAGAATAATGATAACAAGAGTTGAATTTACTTTGGACAATCAGACACAAATAACTTACCAACTCATTAACGTTCAAGAAATAAGGAGCCTTTTCCCGGAAAATGAGGTGGAGTTTACAATTTATGCGGAAAATATCGCCTATATAAGAAAGCTTCATCAACAAAATTATGCTTCGTATGATCACTTCCATTGAAGACCATGGTTCGATAAACATTCAGACCTCAAATCTGGTGATAAACCTGCTACTGAAATTATTAAACCAATGAGAGAATATAATCTTAAGAAAATTAAATAATAATACACTGACAAGTGTTAGAGTGGTAGCAAGTGGATTTAAACCGCCGGCCTTTTAAACCCCGTATAGCCATGTAAAATGCATATTCGGGCGATCGGTTTTTATTTTTAAGAACAAGATTATTGGATTCGATTGAAGCCTGTTGTATAATGATGTAACTATCTCCACTCTGGCTTTGTCAAAGAAGAATCGGAGGTTTAGTGTGAAACTTTCAACCGCGGTGAAACTACCTGTCGTCATTGGGTTGAGTCTGATTATTCTTTTCAGCACTCCGCTGGCTTTATCTGCTCCAATCTCGGCTGCCACCACGGCTGCCGGCCCCAACCTTAAACTGGAAAACTTCAAGTGGCAGGACATCCTGGGGAGCTCCTTTGCGCTCGACCCCGAGTCAAGCGTGGGACAGATAACCGTGGGAGCATCAATCCCCGTAAATAAAAGCAAAATCGTTTTCAATCAGGTTGGCCAGATGTTTGTGTGTCTGCTAACGAAAATTGCCGGTACTGACAAATCGGGTAAACCTTACGGGAAAAGCACCTCCGCGCCCGGTCCGGTCGTCCAGGTGATAATATGGTGGAGCCAGGACACTCAAGCCATCGGCCAGGTGGCGGGAAAATATTTCGATGATCTAACTCAAACCCAGGAAACCAAAGCCGATGAATTAATTAATGGCGTCAAAGACTCTTCAGGTAAAACAATACCGTCTGATTATAAACTTATCACGGAGCAAGGAAGTAAGGAATCAGCCAGAATGCTCTGGGTATTCCGGGATAAGTTCACTCATGCCGATGGCAGCCAGCATGTTGACCTGGTGGGTTTCCTGGACTCTGCCTCGTCTTCCGCTTTCATCAGTGTCAGCGGCCTTGGGCTAGAGCCTGATTTCAATGAAGGTACGGCAGCCGGGTTAATGACCCGCCTTGAACAGCGTGCCAGAGACCTGCTGGGCCTGATATCTATGGAGCTCAACCATTACCACCCCTTTACCGCCGCGAATGTCAATCACCACGTGGGAGGAGACGTAGTTGCCACATTAAGCAAGAATGGTGCTCTTTTACCGGGTCAGAAGGTTTATTTTTTCTTGAATATGAAAAGCTCCTCCGCGCTGACTTATGACCCGGGGTGTTTTGTCCTGCCGAACCTGGGAGCAAGTTTTGCAGCTGGCGGGCCATTCGCCAGTTTATCACATGAATTTGCTATAGCCGAAACCAATCAGTCCGGAGAGGCGACTTTTAACTATCTTACCGGCGGCTTGATTACCAATGGCGCCCTCAAACCACTGCTATTGGCGCAGATTTTGGACCGCCATCGGGGTTTCCCAGCTGTTTTTGGCATTACCGCGGTCGTGTTCGATAAAGACCCAATCGCCTACTGGAGCCATGATACTACCGAAGAACCGCGGGCCGAGGTAATATCCGAGGTGAAAATTAGCTTCGATTCCATCGCCAGGATAACGAAGATTATCCCCACCGACCCGGTGCAACATCCCGCGCCGTTTATTACCGTGAAAAGCCCGGGAGCAACGCCTTATGTTCAGATTAATGCCACCCAGGTTAACGGTGTCGTTTCACAACCGGATAGTATTGCCGGTTACCCTCTCAACCTCAATGACTCGGTGCTTCCCAATCAATATAGCTCGGTAATGATTCAATGGATCACCGGTACCACCTTGCTCTTTAGTCCCAAGCTCGACTGGGATTGGAAGAACAACGGGGAAGTTAGTGTTACGATCGGCTATAAAGATAGCGGCATGTACGACCGCATCAACGCATCGGCCCTCTACTTCTGGGGAATGGGAGCCAGTGGTTTTCTCGGTTTTTACGCCAGCTGCAAGGGGCTTTGTGTGGCAGCCGCTCCGTTCTGGGGTTGGGCTTCAGCCGCATGGGGACTGATTGGCTGTGTCGGCATCTCTGTAAGCGTCTATGACAAATACGAAAATCCGATGATAGTCCAGTATAAGTCCCAGATACTATTCGACCTTGGTGAAAACTCTACCATATATACCGTCGAGGGCACCGCCACTTATTTCAGTATAGATGATCATAGCAAGATTGACGTTACTACCGGGCACAAGCTTCAGTTTACGGCGGAGGGCAAAGCCGGCACGGCCGCTACTTTTAAGGATAGCGACCTCAACGCGGACATGGCCAGCCTGCTTAAGACCATGCAGAAAGAGTTGCCCGCGGCTAGCCTCACCCCAACCATCACTAGTAAATCATCCGCCCCGTCCAGCAGCAATCCTCAACCCAATACCAATAAACTACTGACTAAGTCCACTACGTCTTCAAAACTCAAATGGATACTAATATTCGGCGTAAGCGCGCTCGTACTGATAATCGCAGTGCTGCTGGTTAAACGGAGAGGCCGCCAGGCTGTTACCGCTTCTCCCACCGCACCATCAATTCCGTTGACTATTTCCGGACCTGTAGCACCATCTCAACCAACTCAATCAAATATACCGCCCAGGACAGCACCTGGTAGATTCTGTAACCGTTGTGGCAATCAGGTCAGTGATACAAATAGCTACTGTGTAAAGTGTGGAGCCATGCTCTCATTGATGAGCAGTACTCCAGAGACAACTGAAGCCAAACAAGCACTTTTCTGCCCGAAATGCGGCAAACAAACCCAGATGGGTAAGAAATTCTGCGGGCGGTGCGGAACGGCCCTGTCCCCACAAACCCGGGTACCGGATTCGAGACAGCATATGCCGTTGGTCTCGGCCTATTGCCCCAAGTGCGGAAAGCCAAATACCACTAGAGGAAACTATTGCGAGAACTGTGGTTCAAATCTTATGGGATAGAAGGAATAAGTGTTTAAGTGCGCTCGATGCGGTGCTGAAAATACCTTAGGTAATCAATTTTGTGAGAATTGCGGTGACCGGCTGGAAGCTGTCACTGTATCTACTAACCAATCACTTGTTTGCCCCAAATGCAATGCCGTAATACCCAGCGGTTCCGCTTTTTGCCAGCAATGTGGAAATACCATAACTATTGAATTACCGCCACTTCCGGCACCGGTTTCAATACCACCTTCTCACATTATCTGTCCCGAGTGTAACAGCACTAACACCTCTGATAGTGTATATTGTGAAAATTGCGGAATCACACTAGTCTCCCAAACCGGGATGCGGTCCAGTTTGGCAGCGTCAATACCGGTCAAGAAAAAAACCTCGGCTGCTTGGTGGCTTCTGCCCATATTTTTGGGTTGGGTCGGCGGTTTGCTGGCTTGGTTAACAGTGAGGGGAAAGAATAAGAGTAAAGCCATGGGGTTATTCTTGGCTGGCATAGGAATGACCATACTCTGGATAGTTATTGGAATAACTATCAGCAAATTATAAGATTTAAGTTCTGTACTATCTCTATCAAGGTTCGATATCACAGCGTGGCTTGACCGTGAGAGTGTGGAAGTAACCGTAACAATTGAGCTCGAGTTATTGGGGGTTACACAGACAGCACCACCAGACTTGCATAGTCAGCGTAACACCCTGCCTTTTAGCTTCAAAATTAGTGATGGTATTGTAAATTTGAGGTAAATACATCCACGTAATCATCGGGATGTCTGTCCAGTCATGCGTATGAATATTTGATCCCATTTACTTTCTCCATTGAATGAAAATCACGGCTACACGAACATCGATATCACTGTTCCATTGTAGGTAAAACTACATAAAAGGGAAAGGGGTATAGTTTGTTATTGGTTTAACTTCGATGAGTCGTGTACATTCGTTTGATATGATACTAGAGTTGGAGAAAAGAATTTTCATACTAACACAACAGCCATATTATTTAAGCCGCTTTTAAGGAGCCAGGTTAATAACAAGTGCTGTAACAGAACCGTTTTTTACGGTAACACTACCCGCTGATGCCTTAGCAGGAATATCGACCAAGCTGGCAGCATCATAAGCTTCTATCCTGTTGATAGTGATTGGACTGGTTCCCTGATTGCCAGCAGAATTAAAAGAGACCGTCATAATGATGCCATCACCTTTTATACCTGATGCATCTACGATGCCGACTTTTACCAATCCTGGTGTTTTTACGTTAAACTCAATCATGGCATTTTTAGCCAGTTCACCAGCCTTTACCGCAGTAGCCTGAAGTATGGCGGCATCATAAGTCAGTTCAATTTGCAGGCTACCCAAGCCATTAGCGCCGTTAAGATTAACGGGGACACTTACCGCCGCGCCGGCTTTTCCCTTCCCACCACACCCCGCCAGAACCAGTCCTAAAACTATTATGAAGCTTATTCCAGCTAATATTTTCTTGTTCATCTTATTCGCCTCCCTGGCTCGAACTGGTAATTCAGGCCTGTTATTATACTCTACTCCATTTCTAACGTATCCGATTTCCAATCGCCGAAATAGCCGTTGTCTGTCAAAATATGAGCGTTGGCGCTGCCTCCGTTAATAGCATCACAGGCTAACCGCTTGGCGTCCACTGGCCGATGGACTCGTTTTTATTTAGGTCAATCATGTCGATGACGTCGACAACTTTGAGCGAGGGAAGAAAAGTGATATCGAAGTACAGCCGCATTTTACCCGTGAAGGTCTTGGTGAAGCTATTGTCCGCGGTATGTTCCCTTATCGTATAGGTTCCGGTGACTTCCACGGTGCCGCTATCAGGCTGGGTTTTACTAAGCGTAACCTGTCCCGTCAAGTTGCTGCTAAAATCATAAAATAAATCATTACGCCTGGATTGCCCGCTCCAGGTGCCGGCAACTGTGCCAGATGGCTGGATGTTTATAGCGATAGTGCCGGCCTTAAGAGTATCCCAATAATCGGTTTCTCCGGTAACAGTCGAAAATATTGCCGCCGGCCCTTGCAAGGAACTTGCCGGGATAGTTGCAGAGGTGGCTTCATTGAGGGTAATCTTCATCCAGTCGAAGCCTACCCACCAGAATTGACCGCCGTACGAGCCTGTAACGTATAACCCCAAGTAATTGTCGCCAGGCTGGAGATCGACTTTGTCCGAGGATATTGGGTTAGTAAGGTCACCGTAACGGTAGACTACTAAGTGAGCATTGAACTTAGCGTCCACTTCAAATTTGAGGGACTTGGCGTTTACGGTTTTTCCATTGGCCAGATCGAGCCCGTACCGGCTTTCACTTTTGCCGGCACTGTCAAGCTCGTTGACCCAGATGTCGTAGTGAGGGAAGCGGCTATCACGGGCTCCGCTATTAAAGTCCGTCCAGAGTTTCCGCAGGCTAGGGAAATTAAAATAGCTCGTCAAGCCGGCATAGCGAATCAAGTCGTACTTAACAATCTTACCGGCAACTGCGTCCTGCACCGAATCCGCCTGGAAGTAGGGATGGAATTCCTTTTTAGAGACATCATATATAATGGAAAGGTCACGCCGGTCGGGGTAATCGGGGTCGGCGACGAGGAGCTGGTCCTTATTCACGCCATAGCAAATTAGCGAGTGTCCCTGGCCAGTCTGAGTATTCCAAATGGCAAGCAATTGAGGCTGTCCGGTCACCAGCAGAGAGAAAACGGTTTGACGGAACGCATCATCAGAGTTGGACGCGCCCGGCCTTAAGAACATTTTGAGAAATTTCGAGTAATTGCCAATATCGGAGTCCTTCTCGGATCCGGCCGCCAGCGAAGAGCACTCCGAGCATAGCTGAATTGCCCATCTGTCATCCTGCCAGAAACCGGGGGTCTGCATGTCGGCCGGCAAGCCGTTACCGTTGTCAGCTTTCCATAGCTTCTCTCCGGTGACCGGCTTTTCTTTAAGGAAATAGTAAAGCTCGCTTAACGTCAACCCCTGGCAAAAACCGCCGGGAGAAATATACGAGCCCACGTTCGGCAGGTTCCAGGTGTCTTCTCCGGGCACGAACTTGGTTGTCATCTTGGCTTTCATCTGATCCAGGTAGTCTCTCGCTGCAAAAAGAACCCCCATGTTGCAGAAATGTCTGGTGGCAACCGTGATGGAAGTTTCATCCTCAGCCACCGTGGGCAATCCCTCGAAGCTCTGAGTCTCCGGGTCATAGATGAAGCCCATGGCAAACTGGTCCGCAGGTGCCTTCACCGGTATCTTAACCGTGATTAAGTCGCTGGCATAACCGCCACCATTCTCAATCGTTATGAGGGAGGACGCCGCCTTAACTTGATAGGCCATGTTGACCTGGAGAATCGGGCTTTCAGAAATGGTGAATTCAACCGGAGTCTGGTAGGCACCTGGAGGTATCTCGATGGTGAGTCCGTTGAGTGGGTCATTCGGTTTATTGATAGTCATGGTACCGCCGCCGACCGCAATCGTCTGGCTGGCTATCTTGGTAGACGTGCCCGTGACAATCAACTGAGAAGGCGAACTTGTGGAAGTCGTCGGGGATACGGGTTCCGGCGTATTCCCCACCGCCAACTGTAATATTAGCCTGGCATCGGCGGAGGTCACCTTACCGTCACCGTTGACGTCCAATGCCAGGTCAACGGCCAATTTACCTACGGCCATTTTAAGCGCTCGTAAGGCATCTAAAACGGTGAGATGTTTTCTTAACTCGGCAACGCTGACGACGGTAAACGTACCGTCCCGGGTGGATAGATTCGCCGGCGAAAAATCAGCCGCCCGGTTAGCGGTAGCGCTGGCTATGTGCAGTGTTGAAGTAGAACCTTCACTACCCGTGACTTTAAAGCTAATGTAAGCGATGGTGCCATCTCCTCCGAACCCTTGTTTATCCGCGAGGCTAATTTTGATGGTATCATTCTGTATATTTGAATCGAATATCGAGTTAGCGGTTAGACTGCCTTTAGTGACCTCGACAGCCTGTAGGACAGATGTATCGAATTTGAGGCTGATATCCATGTTACCGATTTTGTCCTGAGCCCCTTTTAAGCTCAAAGGTACCTGCACCGTACTGCCGCTGGTCTCGTTCCTGGATTCAAAAGTCAGGGTTGCAGTCCCGGTAGAGGTGACCCCCGGGGTTTGAGTCGGTGCCGCCTTTTTTGTTGTGGTTGCGGTTAGAGTTGGCTCCGAACCAGAGACAGATTGGGTGTCACCATTCGTTTTATACTCGTCCCAGATGTGGATATTAGCGAAAGTCACACCTGCGGCGCTGCCATAGTTACTGATACCACGCTGATGGTTGCTGCCCAAGCCGATATTTGTGCCGGTGCCGGTACCCATCAATTGGGACCCCCAGGGCAGAGCGGCTCCCGCCTGCGAATCATTTTCTTTTAAATCTCCAGAAACCCAGATTTCAAAGGTATTACTGGGACCTCCCCAGACGAACCCCAGATAATACGATTTATCAAACTCGAGGACCACCGAAGATTCACCAGCAGGCGGGTGGGTCACCCACGTTCCCCCGTGCCAGGTGGACCATTTAAGATAGAACTGGTCGTCATCAGTGCCTGAACTATTGGCAATACGATAAGCAGCTACGGAAAAGGTGCTCTGACCGTTGTTATACTGGCCGTAGCCATAATTATCCCCAAGAATTTCGCCGTTGATAAAGCTCTGGCGGTCGGCTTTAAACAGAAAGGATACCGTTCCCTGGCTGCAGAACTGGGCGCGTCTGTTGGAGGGAATTTCCCAGTTGACCAGTCCACTGGACTGTTTATTCGACTCGGTGGAAATATAAGAAACCCCGTTCGATGAGTTAACGACACCTGTTGTTGGTGATATTGCGGAACCCCCGCCATAATCGCCATTCTTGAGGGTGGCTTGATCTATTAAGCCACGAGCCGTAGCGGTCTTGGTCGGCGGAGGCGTTGTCGTGGCGGCGGCGCTGCCGGTAGATACGACAACGTTATCCCAGTATTGTTCTCCCGACGAATAGAGGTAGAGGCCTATTTTCCCCTTGGGGAATTCGGCCGTTTCCAGTGTGGTTATTAGCTCTCCATTAATATAACCTTTGAACTGGCTGCCTGACACCTCGATTTTAACGTGCAGGTTTTCTCCTGGCTGATGACCCAGGGTGGCTGCATTCAGACCGCTTCCCCAGTTACCTCCCTTTCTAATATTCCAGCTTATATCGTTGTAGGTTGGGCGGATCACAAGGGCGATAAGGTTTTTATAGTCTTGAGTCCTTACCAGCAAGCCTCCATCCCGGGCGTTCAAATAGTCAGCTTCTATGGTATAGTCTTGCCAGCTTAAGTCACCGGCAGTAGAGAACCTGGCGGTTCCCGCGGTGGCAGTATATTTTCCATCAACCACCTTCCAGGCTCCACTGTCATTCCCGAAGCCCTGAGTGCTGCCATCATCGAAGTTTTCCTGGAACAGAATAGTTGATGCCTGTTGGTTGGCGGCACTGGGCGCAGCAGAAACGGCCCGGCGGGCGAGAACAGGAGAGACAATAGATACCAGCAAAATTAAGCAGAGTATGCATATGACGATAACACGAAGTTGAAGGTAAATATATCCCCGGTAACTATTACTCGAAGGGCAGGCTGGTTTCCGCATATCACCCTCCTGTGAGACGTATGCTGATGACTTTTCTTTGTATTAAAACTGTTGAATTATATACTGTTTCCGAATATTTGCCAAGTGACAATATATTCTTGGACATGCCAAAAAACCGCGATCATTTTCACTAGAGAATCCTCTCTAGTTAGCAGCTGATAGCCACGTGAAATAGCTTTCATTTGAAGAATAACGATCTGGTTTTCAACCCATAACTAAAAACCATATCGTTGATGGGTTTGTTAAAACAGGTCTTTAGTATACTAATACTCATTACGAAGAAGCCTTCGCATTGTTTTCTGGGGGCTTTGATGGTTATTGTGCGTTCGGGCGAAGAGTCAAACTCTAAAAACACGGATTCTATATTTTGTTAGTAGGATTGAAAAATCACCACTGGACAAACATCGGGAAAAACTGAACACCATAGGAAGCTACATGTGCTCATTAGCGCAGAAATCCGTGAACACAAATTGGCTAGTCAGACTCTCTTACTGGCATGAGATCACGGGTAGTAAAGAAGTATGCATGTACTTTTGAGTAAGCCTAAAAATCATCAACGGGACTCGTAGTTCGAATCCCCCCGGCTCCAGAGACAATCCGGGCAGGATTGTCGGTTATTCCCTTGCTCAAATCAAGTTTTTGCCTGATAGTATCAGCCGTACCACGGCACCAATCTTTACCTATTTTCTGCTTAACCGGCACGCAGGTATTCCTCGTCCGAGATACCGCTGCCCTCACCTGCCGCCCTTTCCACCAGCAACCGGCGGCTTTTTTTAACCCGGGCGCCTGCGCCGGCGGAAACCGGTGCTACGCGGTATTCGTTATTCTTGATTTCCTGGGGAATACCATTAATCATGATTTGTGAAACCGCCTGGCTTATTCACTATACCGCCACTCTTAAAGCAAAACACCGGGGACTCGACTAAGCAACGACTTGTTTTAGCTATTTCACACTGAACGCTTTATCAAGTAACCATGAAAACAGTTGTTTCCAGCTTAAACTATCTTTCCCCGCTTTTCCACTTAGGCAAGCAGCCACCAGGGTTTGCTGGCAGAATCCGGCTCGGCCAGTTTTTAGTATTAGAATCAAGTATAGGGGGAGAAGGTTAAAATA
>Ga0209777_10006706_pt1 | contig 12909 bp, 5 predicted proteins | sample FrelakmetHBP12HB_FD_187147 | JGI IMG/M metagenome (GOLD analysis project Ga0209777, IMG submission 187147) | Freshwater lake sediment microbial communities from the University of Notre Dame, USA, for methane emissions studies -HBP12 HB (SPAdes)... | ecosystem: Environmental > Aquatic >...
TGCGAAAGCGGCCGATGGTCGAGGCGTTTTTGGAGCCGATCAGCCCGCTGCAATTGCCGCGGCACGGATTGGAGATCCTGCGATTGTTCGTCCAGGCCGGTCAGCCAGTCAGTATCGGCCCTATGGCGATGACCGGTGGCACGGCGCCGGCGACGCTGGCCGGGACGCTGGCGCAGGAGAATGCCGAGATACTGGCGAGGGTCGTGGTCACCCAGACGATCGCGCCGGGCACGGCGATGATGTATGGCGGAATTCCGCATATCATGGACCCGCAAACGGGAATCTGCTCATTCGGCTCGCCGGAGCAGACGCTGATGGGTTCGGCAATGGTGCAGGTGGCGCGTCATTACGGATTTCCCTGCTACATCAATGTCGGCCTCACCGACTCCAAGCTTCTCGACGCGCAGGCGGGAATCGAAAAGGGCACCAGCCTGCTGATGGGCCTGCTGGCGGGCGCCGATACCTTCGGCCACGCCGGAATCTGCGGGACCGATCACGCGGGCAGTTTGGCGTGGCTGATGTTGGACAACGAACTGATGGCCTACGCCAAACGAGTCGCGCGGGGGATTGGCGTCAGCCGTGAGGCGACGGCAACGGAGGTCGTCGCGGCGGTGGGACCGGCGGGGAACTTTCTGGAGCAGGAACACACGGCGCTGCATTTTCGAAGCGAGCTGTTTTTGCCGGGCGCGGCCTGGACCCGGCAGAGCTGGGATGGCTGGGAATCGCAGGGCCGATCGTCGATGGGCGAGCGGCTCGTCGCCGAGGTCAAACGGATTCTCGCGACGCACACGCCGACGGTCGCGGATGAAAAGCTGGCGCGCGAGCTGGATCGAATCGTGAAAACGGCAAGGGAATCTCTCGGATAACGAGAATCAGGCGTGGTTGCAGGCAATCATCGCCCGATATCAGAGTGAATCGATAACTAGTGGGTATCCAGGGCGATGGTGGTCCTATCCATCACCCTCTTCCTTACTTGCCAATCCTCCATGAAGGTGATTTTAGAACTTCCAAATTTGAGAGCCTTTCCTGCAAGAAACCTTGTCACCAATATGTTTCCACAGGAGCCAATTTTGCCAAATCGTGTCCGAAAAATGTGTCCTCCTTTGCGAAAAGAGGCTACTGCAAAAATATTTTGACGCGGAATCAGATTCAATGGATGTTGTTCGCCGCGTTAGAGAATGCTCATCTTGGTAGTGGGAAAAACTAATACTTGACCCCGTTTTGCTCCCGCTCGAGTATAACCTCGCTGTAATACTCGGGCTTGTTGCTCACCGTGTCGTGGGCGCTGCCGCTTGCCGTTGACTGCATGGATCATGACTTGGAAGGTATCCAGTTCGACGACATGATCCCGAACGGCTCCATTCTGGATGCTTAGGGCCGAGATGCCTCCAGTATCTTTTTCGCTCTATCCCGCGTCTCTTGGCTCTGGACGGTTTCGGCTACCTTTTGCATTACAGGCCGGACTTGGCTTTTGTTGTCCCCGCTGATCTTCTCAGCAATCCGCACAGCGACGAAACCTGCATCTTCAGCGATCATTGGCTGATCCAAGCCAGACGCAACGAGGCACAGTGACTCCAATGTCGGGATCCCTCCGAGAGTGCCCAACACCAGGACCTTCTCTTCTTTACGCGTGGCCAGCTTTATGGCTTCACTCAGCGTGGCAAAGTCAGCCGGATGGTCCTTTCCTGGGCTGGCCAAGCGGACCATGCCGCGAATCGCCAAAACATGATTCTTCAAATTCTTGTCATCAACGGCCAGCTCCTTCAGGTAAGGAATGGCGGCAGAATCTGGCCAGCCAGCCAGGACTCGTACGGCTTCAGTACTGACGCCCTCGTCATCGTCTTTCAACCGAGTGACAATCTCGTTCAAGGATTTCGGTCCACCGGCTAAAGCGAGGGCTCGCATCAAGGAAATGCATGTCGCCGCATCGGCCCCATCGAAACCCTCAATCACGGCTTGCTCGCATTTCGCTCGTCCGCGTCTGCATGTGGCCAGCAATGCGAGTTCAGCTTGCTTGCGTTCCGATTTGTCCTTGGCCGAGGTAACGCGTTTCACGATCAATACCGTATGATTTTCATCCGCCATAACACGAAGTGCGTTCAAGACTGCCAGTCTTACCTCCAGGTCGGAATCATCCATGCTCTTGAGTACCTCAGGCAATGACTCTTTTATGTTACGGTCGGTGAGCACAGAAATCAGTTCGATTCTCAGCTTTGCTTTAGAACTTTTCAAGGCCTCGATCATGGCGGTGTTCATTTCGTTACCGCGAAGTTGTCGGAGACTGAACCTGGCGGCCTCCTTTTCCGGATCTGACCCTGTTGCGGCCACCTTGGCCAGTACGGGAATATCATCGGGACTAGCCAGGCCGGAGAGGGCACGCGCTGCCATGGCGCGAATGGCTTCGGTATTGCTGTCAAGCATTGTAAGGATCACTGGGCGTGCGGTAGCATCGCCGCGTTCACCCAACGCATCGATCAGCTTGACCTGTATATCGGGCGGGAGTTTCGGCAACAGTTCAACGAAACGCTTGGTTGCGTCTGTTCCTGGAACATGCTCACGAATCTGTTGGAGCGCGAGCATGAGCATGTCATTGTCCGAGCCACTGATCAACTCGACGATCATATTCACCGCTTCGTTATCAGCGGCACGCGTTTCCCCTACCAGAAAAAAAGCGAGGCCGACTGAGAACAGGATGGCGGCGAAAAAGAGACAAGTTGTGGGCCGGAAAATGTTAGACGCCTTTTCTGAACTCTGAGGCGGAGGCCAGCCGCGCTCCTGTTCCGCGCTATGAAGCATGGTCAGCCTCAACCTCGCCGTCACGTGTCGTGTATTCTTTGTCTTCATGTTTTTGTCTTGTGTTGAAAGGCAAGCACCGACCTTGTGGCTGTGCGGTATTACTTCTTTGCTGCGGCGGTCAGGATTCCTTTCGTGGCGGCAACCTTGACTTGCTTGGGCTGATCATCGCCCTTGAACTGATTGAATAGGGCTACTGCCTCAGACTTCTTCCCATCGGCCAGTAACTGCTCGGCACAGATCAGACTGGCGTTAGCTACGGGTATCTTCATATTGTCAGGAACTTTCTTTCCGAACTTGATCAATTCCGTGGCCGCAGCCGGCGTGCCGATCAAACCCAACGAGTAAACCGCGGCACGGGCGATTTGGATATCGGTGTCGCTAAGGAACTTCGATAGGACTGTAATGCACTTATTGTCGCGACGAACGCCCAGCGAACCAATGATGCCGGGTTTGAGCTTGCTGCTGACCTTCGGTAGCGCATCCCGCATCGCCGCAACCGCCTTCTCATCCGGAATGCGTTCCAGGGCGTAGCGTGCGATGTGAGAGGTTACCTCGACCGGCAAAAGGGCGGCCAAGGCATCGACAGACTGGGCCGTGCCCACAAGCCTCAGCTTGCGGCAAACATAGTCCTGTGCGGATCGAGAGAGGCCGCCGGCAAGTGCGTCAACCAGTCTCTTTTCCAGCGCCTTGCGTGCGGCCGCATCGCCGTGCGTGGCCACGATCGCCTGGTCAATGGGATTCAAGGCATTGCGGTCTGCATCCCAGTCATAGGTCTTAAGCGTTATGAATGCCTTGTCTACCGCAGCGGAGTCCATCTCGGAAACGGCCTTGGCCGCGGTCATGGCAACCGCACCTACTGCCAGTGTTGGATCTAAAATTTTTTTGTTTATCATAATCAAGTATCCTTGCTGTAATTATCGCTTTCTTAAATTACCCAGGGCTCTCTTCGTGCAACGTCGACAAGGCGGTTGGCTTCCTCATCGTTAATGAACTGCTGCTTGGCCGTGTCCCATTTCAGTGACAGTTCCAGTTCGTATGCAATGAGGAACAGGTGGCACACGGTTGCGGTGTGGACCGCATATTCGATGTCACGGAACGGCCTCTTTCGTGTCTTGACGCAGTCGATGAAGTCGCCGTAGATGCCACCTGTTCCGGCGTAACCGGGGACAGGCTTCGAGGGCCCTTTTTCATTTGTTCCTTCAACGGCAAGGTTGCCTCGATCCGGGTAATTGTGGTGAAGAAGTTTGCCGTTCGGATAGCGACAGGTCGCAAACTTCTTGCCGTTTTCGTTATGGAAAATGACTTCCTCGGGCTCCAGTTCCCGGACATCAATGGCGAAAGTTGCGCCACCGAAATGATGGGCACCCCAGTCGGTCATACCGCCACCGGAATAATCCTTGAACGACCGCCAACTCGTTCCGTCGATGCTGTAACTACCGCTGCACCGGTGGGGATGGTATGGCGCCCATGGGGCGGGACCAAGCCACATATCCCAGTCGAATCCGTCTGGAATCGCCTCGCCCTTCTTGTTGCAGTCCATCGGTAACGGACCGACATTAACATTGATCGACTTGATGATGCCCTTGTCTCCATTCCAGCAGGCGTCGACCGTCTCCCTGTAATCCTCAAGCACACGCTGGCTGCCGCCGGATACGACCCGACCATAACGCCGGGCCGCGTCGATCATCAGCCTGCCTTCCCGGAGCGTCTTGGTCTCGGGCTTCTGGCAGTAGATGTCTTTTCCGTTACGGCAGGCTTCGATCACGATGATCGCATGCCAGTGATCCGGTGTTGCGCAGTGTACCGCGTCGATGTCATTGCGGGCCATAATTTCACGGAAGTCATTATACGCTTTACAATCCTTGTTGCCGTACTTTTCGTTCACTCGGTTCATTGAGCCGTCGCGAACCTCCTTCTTCACATCGCATACGGCAACGTACTGAACATCATCTCGACCGAGGAATGCACCTTGGTCGCCCCCGCCCATGTTGCCAATACCGATGCCGGCCATGACAATACGGTTGCTTGGTGCGGTGCTGCCATCTGCCCCTATCACCGATGCTGGAATAAGGTAGGGGAGGGTCACCGCGCCTGCCGCGGCTTTCAAAAATGTTCTTCGCCCCAGAGACATGCCAGGGTCTTTCGTTGGTTTGTTCTTCTGGTTTACCAAGTGTTGATCCTTTCCTGAGTTCGGTGCTGATAATTGCTTTGAGCCAAGTCGATTCTGAATCTCACTTGCCTTATCAATGTCGCTTGCGTCACAAGGGAAATTACCTGGATAGCCTCTCTCCCCGCGATCGTCGCGAGACTTCTGCTGATATTCAAAGGAATTTTGATTCTGCGACCATTTGTGGTAATTATACTCCGAAAGCAAGACAGATCAAGGGAAAAACAGTGGCGTGTAAAGCTGTGTCATGCAAATCGAAGCGAAACTGCAAGGCCTGCCCGGCGTGGGCGTTAAGGGCAACTTACACGGCGGGACTTGCACCCGTCGGATTGCAGCCTTGTTGCATTAATCCAGGTCATTCTGGTAGAATGATATATTGTAGCGTGCGGGATGGTCGAAATGGGAAATCCGAGCTAACAGGAGTTCATCAGCATGAAAACACAAACGATCCTTGCCGTCGCGACGATACTCGTCGCGCTTTTCAGCGTCACCGCTACCGCGCAAATGACCACCGGCAGCGATATGGAAGACTTTGGCAAGACCTTCGGCATTTCGGTGCGGGGCTGGTCGGTGCAGCAAACCGGCTGTAGCCAGGGCGCCAACGCCCTCTGGCCGAGCGACGAGGCCACCTTCACATTCTTTCTCAAACCAGACCGGTCGTACCAAGGCCCTGTGAAAGTCGATGTGATTCAATACGGCACCAAAGGCAAACCGGGCGATTGGTGGAGACCCATCGTTTTCAAAATCGCGGACATCAGTTCGAGCACGGTCGATGCTAACATTCCCGCGGAGGGCGGCATGGTCACGGTGAACCCCAAAATCGGCGATGCATTTGGCGGGTACGCCCTGATCATCGATTTAGGCGATCGCGGACGCGCTTTCGGTGCCGCCTGTGTGCGCGTGCCCGCGCCGGAACCCGGCCGTGAACAGTTCCCCACCTATGCCATGGACCTGGGCTGGCCGTCTGAGATGTCGCCCGTCGTCTTTAATGTCTTCAAGCGGCTCGGGGTGAAAGGCGCCCGCACCGAAGGCGGCTACAACACGATCGGGGACGCGCATGTGGACTGGGCGATGGAAAACGACCTAACCTTGATGCTCACCGTGGGTTGTGGCGGCACGCCCGGCAACCAGCAACCGCTCGGACGCGGCCGGCCTTGGCTGCATCCCACCAGCGAGTTAATCGGAGGCGTCAAAGAAGATTTGGTATGGCTGCCATCGTTCGATCCGGAATTCAAGCGATACTTGAAGGAGGTGCTCATTAACCACGGCTGGCCCAAAGGCCCAGTGAATGCCGTCGAACTCTGGAACGAGCCGTGGGAAGGCGTGTCAATTTCCGGTTGGGGCGCGGACTGTTTGCGGTACCGCGAAATCTACAGAGTCATGGCGGAAGCAGTACTCGATGCGCGCAAGGAAGCCAGCGTCAAAGTCCTTATCGGTGGCGCCTGCTCGTCGGCCAACACCCGCGACAAATTGTTCTGCGATGGCACCGACACCTTTCTGCCCTGGCTGGATTTTGTCAGTATCCATTACCAGCCGCTCGCGGCCGACCCGGTGTTAGAACCGAAATGGATGAATCGCCAAGGCGAATACGGCCGTGTGCGCGTGTGGGACACGGAAAGCTGGGTGGCCAATTCCGATGACCGCGTGGCCGCCGTCATCGCCTCGATGCGTGCGATGGGGCAGGATCGCACCGCGGGCATTTACGCCGGCAATGTGTTCACTTCGCAAAAGCCCCGGGTCAGCGGCAAAGAATATGCCGTGGCCCAAGTCTGGGCACCGGGCGCATCGGTGGCCGCGTGCCAACATTTTATCGGCCAGCGCGCGTTCAAGGAAATCCTGTTCAAGAACGGACTCCCGTGGGTGTTTGTGTTCGATGGCTTGCCCGAGCGTGTCGGCAACCAACGCCAAGGCGCGCCAGATCCTGATGACGGCACGGTCGTCATCACCGGCGACTTGAGCGCCAGCTATGACAAGAACCGCATCCTGTTCCGCTCAGTGGGCATCGCCAAAGACGCAAGGATGGAACTCTCCAGCGAAGGCGAAAAATTCATCCTCTATGATTTTTACGCCAATCCGTTGCCGTCGGCCAACGGCAAGATCGTCGTGCCGCTCAACCAACTCGGATATTTCCTGCGCACCGACGGTAGCCGCGGATCATTTGACCAACTCCTCGATGCGATCGCCCAGGCGAACATCGTTGGCGTCGACCCGGTGGAAATCATTGCGAGCGACTTGACCGCGCCGATTGAAGCCAGACCAAAACTCAAGCTCAAGCTCACCGATGCCCTGACGCGGCCCGTCAAAGGCAAGCTCACGGTGAAGATCGAAGGACTCGTTGTGGAGCCCAGCGAACAAACACTGTTGCTTCGCGGTGGCGAGAGCAAGGAAGTCTTCGTTACTGTATCCGGTGGCGCTGCGAGGCCCGACAACAACTACCGGTTGCTGGCCGCATTCGACGCCGGCTCGGACGGCACGGTCGCCCACGCAGAGCTGATGCACGTGAATTGGATTGCCAAACGCACGATCACCGTGGACGGCAACCTCGCCGATTGGCAAGGCGTGATCCCACAGACGAGCGCTCAGCCGGTGGGGACCAGCGAGACAGAGAAGGCGTATCTGCCTTTCAAGAATTGGGATCGGCAGGGCGGCGAAGGAGCGGCCACGGCATGGCTCGCCTATGACTCACAGTTCTTCTATTTCGCCGCCAAGGTTCCGCGTATGGATGGATTGCCCCGTTTTGAAACCCGCAACGACGACGACTATTTTTACCCGGAGAAAGTAACCTCCAAAGGCAAGGAACTGTCCTGGCCGTCGGGTGTACGACGCTTTTCGTATCGCAAGGATTTCGAGATCCCGTCCGGCAATGGAAAGCATAACATCCAAATTGCTTTCAATGTCGTTCCTCCGGAGAAGAAAGAGCATCTGCAATTCCCACCCGGAACGATGCCGCGGTTCTGCGCCTACTTTGACACCGATTATGAGTTCGCCCTGAACAAGGTAGGTGATGACTACGGCGGCGGCACGGAGATTTTCTGTCTGCAGCGCCCCGGCATGATGCGGAAGCATTTTTTCCCGCGTCAACCGAAGGCGCCTATTGACGGCGGGCCCGTGAAGGGCGAGGCGAAACTGGTGGTAAAAGACAACGGGGTCGAGTGTGCCATCCCATGGTCCAACATGCCCGAAGTCAAGCAGCGGATCGACGCGGGGCAAACTATGAAATTCAGTTTCCGTGTCAACAACGGCGCCGGGGCATTTGAGTTGGCCGCCGGTCGGAGCGTGTCGAAAGAGAATTGCTTTGCCTTCCACAACGACTGGTCTACGCACTGGGCTAACGAACTGGAGTTTGGGGTAGAGCGATAGAGAACGAAACGAAACGGACACCGATGCAGGCAAGGAAATCCATGAGATGCCGAGATTCCGGGAGCGACATCTCGGCCGTAGTGTCGAGTTTAGTCATCGAAAGCAAGATCTCTTTGAATTGTTGGCTCAAACCATTACCAATCCGGTGCCAAATCGTTTATAATCACCAAGAATTATCCTAAAGGGAGTGGTGTCGAATTATCCGGAGGTAAACAATTGATTAGAGGAACAACCCCAATGTCCAGATTCGTCTATGTTGCCATCGTCATATCTCTATTGATTCCCTTGGCCTTCGCCGCCGACCCCCGCCAGATCGTAGAGGTTGGGGATGGGCCATTATTGATGGACATAGAGACTGCCCGGGAAAAATCAATCGCAATCAATCCACCTTCGTCAGTGTCCGATACCACTCGCTCGGAGGGCCAGGAAAGCCAGAAGGGTCCGGCCGAACGGCCGATCGCGGTGCACCCCCGGAATCCGCGATATTTCCTCTGGAAGAATCGGCCCGCCGTTCTTGTCGCCTCGGGCGAGCATTACGGATCGGTGATTAATCCCGATTTTAATTATCATCGCTATCTGTCGACCATCAGCGCAGATGGCCTAAACCATACGCGGCTCTTTCTGGGGGACTATGTTGAGGATGGGAAGGTCTTTGGGATCGACAACGACACCATTGAGCCTGCTCGAGGAAAGGTTTTGGTACCCTGGGCCCGCAGCGATATGCCCGGCTATGCGATGGGGGGTAACAAGTTTGATCTGGATCGCTGGGACTCTGCCTACTTTGAACGACTTCATGGATTCATGAGCGAGGCCGCACGACAGAACATCGTCGTCGAAGCGGTACTCTTCTTTGTCGGCCCGTGTTGGGGCAATGCACCGTTGAATTCTCGCAATAACATCAACGAAACGACGCCCATCGACGCGATTCATTACCTTAGCCTCGACAACGGCAACATCCTGGCACGCCAGGAGGCCTATTGCCGAAAGCTCGTTCGGGAACTCAACCCCTACGGAAACTTGATTTTCAATGTGTGCAATGAGCCGTGGTTTTTCAATCAGGCAATGCCCGGCTTCGTCTCACAACCTCCGATCGGAGTCAAACAGTGGATCCGGAGGGTTTCCGACTGGATCGCCGATGAGGAGTCTCGTTTGCCCAACCGGCATCTGCTTGGGATTGACCTCTCCAATCAGGGCTCGGTCATTTCGCCGGAGGACCTTGAGGGCTGTTTCGCTCGCATATCGATCTTCAATACTCATTATGATGGGAACGCTGATATACTGTCCTTGAACCGGACAGTGCCACGCGTGTTCGCCTTTAACGAAACGGGATTCAACGGCGTGGAAGACGACTTGTACCGAATCCAGGGCTGGAACTTTCTGCTCTCCGGTGGTGGACTCTACGGAAACCTGGACTTCAGTTTTACGGTCGAACACGAGGACGGGACCTTCACGCCGAGTTTCAATTCTTCCCTGTATAACGGGGGCGGAAGTCCCGCACTGAGACGCCAATTGAAGATCCTGCTGGACTTCATGAACTCCATCCCGTTCGTGGATATGAAACCCGACAACAGCGTCGTAGTGGGAGGGGCCGACCAATGGCGTGCTTTGGCCCAGGTGGGACGAGCGTATGCGATCTGGTTCCCGGGCAACGGCCCCATCGAGCCGCTGCTCTGCCTCCCGTCCGGCGAGTGGAGGTACGAATGGGTCAACCCCTTGAACGGGTCTGTAACAAGCGAGGTATCTCGCCACAGCACTTGGGCTCGAAGAGTCTCAGGCCAGCGACAGGGAGGCGGCGCCGCATTACGGATCTTCCGGGTATTTCCGATCCCTGTCGAAGATTTCGAATCCTATTCGTCGGACGAGCAACTGGCCAAGGCCTGGTATAAACCGCCGCATGGAGGTGGAATTCGTCAGAGCCGCGAACCGGTGATCAAGAACAGTGGCCGGTACAGCCTGAAGGTCGAATACAGCACGACCCGGTCCGAAGACAAGTTTTACAGCCCCATTTGCCGGGTGTCCAAATGGGATCTGTCTGGCTGTAATGCCCTGCAATTCTGGTTCAAACCGGATGGTTCAGGCCGGGCACTGCTCATCGAACTCAATATTGCCAACCGCCAGGGCAAGAATATCCATGATCTGTGGGACTATACTTATATTCCGAAGAAGGGGGACACGGCTGCACGCATCGTCACCGTTCCATTCTCAAAGCTTATCAAGAATGCCAAGTATGCCGATTCGCCGGATACCAGCCCGATATTCAAGCCCGAAGCTTTGATCGAAGTTGCCCTGTGCTTCGGCGGACGGAATGACGAACCAGGCGATGGCGTGTATTATTTCGATGATTTTGTCGGCATCTTTCAGGAGTAGCCCACCGTGACAAGCCATCACCCAAGGCGAACGCAACGGAGTACCGTGCGGCGGATGAACCTGACACGGTCGATGATCGTGGTTGCGTCTATTGCACTTCTGGCGCCTTTGGCGGCGGCTTCCGATCTTGTGGAGGTCCAGCCGCTGACCGACCGGATCCTGATGCTGCATTTCAACGATGGGTATGTTCAACATCATCTGCGCGGGCAGCCCCGCAGCGAGGAAAAGGTCATTACCGATCCGCTGGATGTCGGCGTCGCGTCGCGAGTGGAGAGTTTTTCGATTGCCAGCGTCGAGGATCAGGCCTATCGCGAGGGGAAATCGCCGAATTCGATCGGACGCAAGAGCAAAGGCACCGACTTTGCGTGGTTCGTGGACAAGTGGGAAAACGGGCGGGCGATCAACACCCGTCCGGACCACACCAAGGAGCACTGGCTGTACCTCGGACTGCCCGCGCCCATGCAACCGGGAAAGACTTATACCCTCAATACCGGAAATCTCGCCAAGAACGGTAAGGAATGGTCGCTCCGGTTCGACATCGCCAAGGCCCGATCCGAAGCGGTCCATGTCAACACGATCGGCTATGTGCCCGCCGCACCGCAGAAGTATGCCTATGTGTACCATTGGATGGGCGACAAGGGGCCGCTGGACCTCAAAGCATACAACGGCCGCCCCTTTCACTTGATCGAAACCGGCAGCGGATCGAATGTATTCAGCGGCAGGATCCGTTTCCGTATGGGAAAGGAAAACCAGGAAACGGCGAACAAGAATGATTCGCCGCCGTTCGGCAATTTTCTCGGCTGCGATGTCTGGGAGTGCGACTTCTCGGCGTTCGATAGGCCCGGCGAGTATGTCGTGGCGGTCGAGGGGATCGGCTGCTCCTGGCCGTTCCGGATCGACGCGGATATCTATCGCCAGCCATTCGTGACCGTGGCGCGGGCTCTCTATCACAACCGCTCGGGCATCGCGCTGCAAAAACCGTTCACGGAATTCGAACGGCCGGCGCCTCACAATCCAAAACTGACGCCAGGGTTCGCGGGAAAGCTACGGTACACACGCGTTCGATGGCAGGAGTGGGACGGCGAAGGCGGTGACGCGAAGAAGCTGATGGCCGAATCGCCCGGTGCTCTGGAAGACACCTGGGGCTGGTATCAGGACGCCGGAGACTGGGACAGCTATTACACCCATCTCCGCGTTGCCCAGGAACTGTTGCTGGTGTACGAAATGGCTCCGCAGAAATTCCGTGACGGCGAACTGAACATCCCCGAAAGTGGCAACGGCGTTCCAGATATCCTCGACGAGGCGGCGTGGCTACCGCGATTATGCCATCGTCTCTCCGTCGAGTTGCAGGCCAAGAAATGGGGCACGGGCGGTGTGGGACTTCGGGTGGCCGGGGATGCCTTCGGCGGAGATGAAGGCAAGGCTGCCGACGGTAAAATGGTCGGCCGGGGATCGTGGGAAGACACGGATCGGACCTGGATGGTTTCGGGGGAAGATCCCTGGTCGACCTATCGGTATGCCGGCGTGGCCGCCCATCTGGCGTACGCGTATCAACTGGCCGGGGTCAAGCGAGATCCCGAAGGCGTGGATTGGGCCGCCGAAGCGGCCAACGCGTATGCATGGGCCAAGGCCAACACACGGGCCAACGACGACAAGGCGGAGAGCGGCAGTTTGCGCCATCCCCGGGCATACGCGGCGGCGAGTTTGTTCCGATTGACGGGAAAATCCGAGTATGAGGCACAGTTGACTGCCGACACGCAATGGATCAAGGCGGACACGATGATCCGCGAAGAGTCGACCTATGGGCCATTTGTTTATGCCCTCGGTGGCGGCAAGATCGCGGGGCAAAATGAACTTCAGAAGCGATTTCGCGCCGCGGCGCTGGTGACGGCCGATCAGGTGTTACTATCGTCGTCGGAGAAACGGGCGCTGCGATGGGGCGGCGATTTTTACATGCCGATGCTGGTCGGCCAGCAAACGACTCCGCTAGTCTTCGAAGGAGCGGTGGCATACACCCTGACGCGAACCACCGAACCTGAGCGGGCAAGGAAATATCTCGGCGCACTGTACACGACCTGCGACTATTTCCTTGGCTGCAACTCGCTCAATCAGACCTGGGTGACCGGGCTGGGGCCGCGCTTCCCCACGCAGATCTTTCACATGGACGCCTGGTATAATGGTCTTGGGCGGTTTCATCCGGGCTTGATTCCCTACAGCCC
>Ga0209777_10006707_pt1 | contig 12909 bp, 7 predicted proteins | sample FrelakmetHBP12HB_FD_187147 | JGI IMG/M metagenome (GOLD analysis project Ga0209777, IMG submission 187147) | Freshwater lake sediment microbial communities from the University of Notre Dame, USA, for methane emissions studies -HBP12 HB (SPAdes)... | ecosystem: Environmental > Aquatic >...
ACCCATGCGTCATCCCGGTCGGTGAAGAGCGTTTGGATTCGGCCGGTTTTTGCGTCGCCGGAGATCACCTGGTTTGTGTTTTGCAACCGGTTGAGCTGCTGGAAAACCACAAACCGGGAATCTTTTGCCCATTCCATTTGCGGAATGTAGTGATTCCTCGGGTCGGTATTCGATCCAAACCAGCGAGTTTTCCCGCCGTTGGCCTTGACGACTCCCACACGGCAGGCGGAGTTGGTTTGGCCGGCCTTCGGGTAGGGGTAGGAGGTGATCGTGGGATATAGCGAATTGGTGTTGTTGATGAGCTTGAATATCTCCACCCCCGATGTGTCGAACTGCCAATAGGCAATGTATTTCCCGTCGGGACTCCAACGAAAACCCTTCCGCAGGTCGAACTCCTCCTCGTTGACCCAGTCGGAGGTCCCGTTGATCAAGGTGTCCGATCCGTCTCTCGTCAGTTGCGTGATGCGCAGGTCGTCAAGGCGCTGAACGAAGAGATTGTTGCGGTACACGAAGGCGACACGGCGGCCATCCGGAGAGAATGTGGCGAACATCAGTATCGACGATTCCTTCTTCCATCCGAGTTGCTTGAGCACCCTGTCTTTCAGGTCAAAGACCCAGTAGTCGCCCCGTGTGTTCCTGCGCCAGACGCGCTTGGTGTTGGTAAACACCAGCGCCTTTGTAGTATCATCGGACAGGGCGTAGTCTTCGATATTTATGGGTTTCGATTCGCCGGGGGCGATGAGGTTTGATGCGGAAACCAGAACCTCGCGTTGCCCGGACTCCGGATCATAGCGAACGATGTCCTTGCCATCCTCGACCGTTTCGGATGTCTCCAGCGTGGTGAAACCGGATCCGTCATCGAGCCACCGGGCCGGGCCCCATTCCTGGGTCTTGAACTTCTCCTTGCCGAAAATCCGATCCACTGTCAGCAGCGAGTTGGCATCCGGCACTTCGGATGCCGGGAGGTCCATCGAGATCCACAGCAGCAGGCAGGCCGCCAACAGGATGGACCGTGGGTCAACACGGAACCCACTCGAAAGGAAAGGTTGTGATGAATTCATCGAGCAATCCATTATCTGGGATTCTGAGGCAATCGTATTTTTCCGTACTCTGACAATCAATGATTCCTATTCTATCCTCCCGGTATGCGATTGTCGAGCATGATCATGGATTGACCGCAATTGTGTACTCATCCGGGCATCGGGTTGTCGATAGGGTTAACCGATCAACGGAATATTTTCGGGCAGAGGAATGGTCGTGGATCCTGGGGATGGTATAATGCCGGAACATGCGGGTATCCCCTGAGAAGTTGAAACCGATGGGGTTGATAGAAGGTGAGTTGTGTCGTCAACAGGATTGATTCAATTGCCGTCCGGATTCATCACGAACGATGGGATCCAGGCGAAGGAGTGGTTATGAGCAAACAAAGAGCCGCGGTCGTTTTTTGTACTTATACAACCTTGGCGGTACTGTTTCCTCCGCTGTTTTCCCAGTCGATCGATCCAACTTCGCACACGACAGACAAGCTGGATACCTCGACGATACTGTCATTCTCGGAACCGGCGACAAAGTTTCAGCAATCGCTTCCGCTGGGCAACGGGCGGATCGGCGCGATGGTGTTTGGCGGCGTGGATGAGGAACGGATCGTCCTGAACGAAAGCTCCCTGTGGTCCGGATCGCCGGAGGACAATGACCGTCCTGAGGCCTACAAGGCCTTGCCGGAAATCCGGCGTCTGCTTGCCGAAGGGAAAAATCCCGAAGCTGCCGACCTGGTGATGAAGCACTTCACCTGCAAGGACGCTGGGTCCGGAAATGGAAACGGGGCGAATGTCCCCTTCGGTTGTTATCAGATTCTGGGAAATCTGCGGCTCCGATTCGGGACCGCCCAGGATATTCCGTCGCTCCAGTGTGCCAGCGGGCACACCGCCTATACCGCCAACCAGGAAGTCGAATTTTCATCGGATGGAAATGTGGACACCAAGTGGTGCATCATTCACGAAGGCCGTCCCGTCATTTGGCAGATCGATATGGGGAAGAACATCGTTCGGCCCACCACCTACCGGTTGACCTCGGCCGAGGATGTTCCGGAACGCGACCCGCGCACCTGGAGACTCGATGGCTCGGAGGACGGCAAGGCATGGGTCCTGCTTGACGACCACAAGGACGAGCCGATCTTCGCGAAACGAAACGAAACCCGGCCCTATGCAATCGCCCATCCGGCCGCGGCCCGTTTCCTGAGGTTCACCTTTTTGCCGAATCCCGGCGTCACTCACTTTCAGGTGGCGGAAATCGCCATCGATGGCGTTACGCCGTATCACGCACCGGCGGATGTCCGGGCGGATGACTACTGGCGGCGGCTGGACCTTCGCACTGCGGCTGCGGACATCACCTATACGAAAAACGGGGTGAGGTTCAAACGAACCCATTTCATCAGTGCGCCAGACCAGGTGTTTGTCTCGCATCTGACGGCTAACAAGCCGGGATCCTTATCCTTCGCCATCGCCCTGGACCGAAAGGAACGATTCCAGACCGTCGCGGTGAATGACCGCGAGTTATTGATGACCGGAACTCTGAACGACGGTCGCGGTGGAAGCGGTGTGAGTTATGCGGCGCGATTGCGCGCGATCGTCCGGGGCGGATCCGTGAAGGCCGATGGCAACAAACTGGTCGTCGAAGCAGCGGATGAGGCGGTTATACTGTTGGCCGCAGCGACGGATTATCGCGGGTTTGCGGGCCGAATGTTGAACAACCCGGCGGGCGCAACCGCGGGCGATCTCGATGCCGCAGGTCAGAAATCATTCGACGAACTTCGCGCTGCCCAAATGGCCGACCACGAAAAGTGGTTCGATCGGGTCTCGCTGACGCTAAGCGTCGGTTCGACTTCTCCGAATTCCGCGTTGCCGATGGAACAACGGCTCGTTGGATTCGCGAAAGGCGCCCCCGACCCGGAATTGGCCGCGCTGTATTTTAACTTCGGTCGCTATCTTCTCATCAGTTCGTCGCGGCCGGGCGGGTTGCCGGCGAATCTGCAGGGCATCTGGGCGGAAGAAATCCAGACGCCCTGGAATGGCGACTGGCACCTCGATATCAATGTGCAGATGAACTATTGGCCCGCCCAGGTCTGCAATCTTTCCGAGTTGCAGGAACCGCTGAACCGACTCATCGCGTCGCTGGTGGAGCCGGGCCGCAAAACGGCCAAGGCCTATTACAATTCCCGCGGCTGGGTTGCGCATGTCATCACGAATCCATGGGGGTTCACCGCCCCCGGCGAGCACGCGTCGTGGGGCGCGACGACCGGAGGGTCGGCGTGGCTGTGCGAGCACCTGTGGACGCAATACGATTACACCGGCGACCGTATATTTCTCGCGTGGGCGTATCCGATCCTGAAGGAATGCTCGCTGTTTTACCTGGACAATATCTGGGAAGAACCGGAACACAAATGGCTGGTCACCGGGCCGTCGAATTCCCCGGAGAATTCGTTCACCCTGCCCGACGGCCGTCAGGCCGCCGTTTGCATGGGGCCGACGGTGGATATGCAGCAACTGCGGGAACTGTTCGGCAACACCGTGCGGGCTGCGGAAATCCTGGGCGTGGACCAGGACCTCCGCGGCGAACTGACGCAGAAACGCGCACGGCTGGCGCCGAATCAAATCGGGCCTGACGGACGCTTACAGGAATGGCTCAAGCCGTATCCGGAGCCGGAGCCGCACCATCGCCATGTTTCGCTGCTGTACGGCCTCCATCCGTATGATGAGATCACGCCGAAGGGAACCCCGGACCTGGCGCAAGCGGCGCGAAAGCTGCTTGAGGGCCGCGGCGATGAAGGTACCGGCTGGTCCCTGGCCTGGAAAATCAATTTCTGGGCGCGGCTGGGCGAAGGGGATCGCGCTTACAAACTTCTGCAGATGCTGCTTCGTCCAATCTCCTCGTCGGCCATGAACTACCTGGGAGGCGGCGGTTCATCGGATAATTTGTTTTGCTTTCATCCCCCGTTTCAGATCGATGGCAATTTCGGCGGCTGTGCCGGCATCGCGGAAATGTTGCTGCAATCGCACACCACTTCGACGAATCCGGAGGGGGCTTGCGAAATCGAGTTGCTGCCGGCCCTGCCGAAGGCCTGGCCGGTCGGCAGCGTAACAGGGCTGTGTGCCCGCGGCGGCTTCGAGATGGATATGGCCTGGAAGGACGGCGTTTTGACGATTGCGACGATCCGGTCGAAGTTGGGCCGGCCTGTGAACCTTCGATACGGGGATCCGCGCCGCAGCTTCACGATAAAGGCGGGCGAGGTCTGCCGGTTGAATCATTTGCTGGAAATGTCAGGGGGGGAATCGAAATGATCTGCGGCCGTCTCCACACCCATGTCCCGCGGACGGATGGACGCAATGGGCTGGTAGCCCAATACGAATTGTATACAAGCAACGACGGCAAAACCTGGGGGACGCCTGTGGCAAAAGGGTCCTGGGCAAGGTCCAATACCGAAAGAAGTGCCGTGTTCGAACAACCGCAGAAGGCACGGTACATCCGGTTCGTGACGCTGAAGGGATTTGAAGGACAGAAATGGACAAGCATGGCGGAATTGAAGTTGATTCCGGTTGATCCATAGGAATTATTCCTTCAATGAAAAAGTTCCCTTCCACTCCATGCGATACGCTCGGCAATGCGTATCGAAGGTCGTCATCAGTTCGATCCGGTCGCCGGGCGAGAATCGTTTGCGGCCGAAATATTCGGCCGTCAGTTCCACGGCCGCAATGTTGCGAACGGTCAGAAAGGTCCCCGACAGGTTCTCGATTCGGAGGGTTGAATCGCTGGCAACCGGTTTGCGGTCGCCGCCGAGCCGGATCCGCAGCGGTTCCCGACCCGGCACCTGAATCACCCAGAGCGAACGATCTGCTTCCGGCATCGTCTTGTCGCGGTAAAGGGCGTCCTCGATTACATCAAGGGCGTAGAGCCCCAGGTAGATCGCCTTCGGGCTCCAGCAAATATACAGATCCGCCAGCGGAGATTCTGAGGCCGCCTTGACGAAACCCCGGCCACGATCCCATAGTTTCAGGGCGGTCCTGGGCTTAAATCCGCCCATCGGATCGTTCGGCGCCGGTGGTACTCCCGCTGAGGCGTCGGGGCGGATTTGGACCGGGTGCGATTTGAGCGACACAGCGTCCGTCGAGGCGAACGCCGCGGTCACCTCTTCGTATGGGCGGTCGTGGATGTCCACCAGGCCGAAGTCGTAATCCTCACCATCGAAGCGGCCCAACGGCGGCTCGTCGAAATACTGGAACCAGTCAGCGCCGACCACATAGGGGGTTTCGGCGAGTGCAGAAAGAGTTGTCCGCAGCGCGGCGGCTCGTTCCCGCTGGCTGGGCACGACGGGAAAAAGGCCGTTGCTGTTGCGGTTGCCGCTGCGGTTTTCGGATGCGGCCAGGTAAAACTCGCCGACGAGGATCGGCTTTCCGGTCAGCCGGTGCAGCGTCTCCAGGTAACATCGCAGGTAGATCCCGTCGTTCCAACTGGCGTTGAGGTTGGTGGACACCGCGTCCATCCACGGCGCGGCGGCACGAGCGACCTCGGGGTAATAGAATGATTGGTAGCGATCGCCGAGGATCAGTGCACGGCGGTCATACTTGCGGATCGTGTCGTGCACGAGCTGGTAATACCGCTCCGCCATCAGGCCCAGAAACTTGCGCATCACTCGAATGCCTTGGCTTCCGCCGCGGAGGTAGAGCATTCCCCCTTCCTGTAGTTGGTTCCAGTCGTCGGCCTTGACCGGCTCGAAGTCCTGGAGCAGCCGGGACCAGTCATCGGCATAGGTGTCGCGAAGGAGTCGGATCAGCCGCTGTCGTTGTCCGCTGGAAGGGGCGTGCTCGAGCGTCATCTTCCACAGGGCCCCGTTCCACCAGCCGATCTCGTTGTCGGAATAGTAGCCGAGCAGTCGCGGATCGTCGCGCAGGGGCAGGATTTGTTCCCGTGCGATCTCTTCCATGCGGGTGATGATCTTTGGGTCCCACATATCCCACCACGGAATTCCCGCCGTCGAGCCGACATGCAGAACCGGCGTGAACGATAGGGACTGCTCTTTGGATTGGCGGAATGCGGCATAGTCGCTCCAGCCGCCGACAGTGGTAAATCCCCACGATTTGAGCCTTCGAAGCGTTGAGTCGGCCCATGCTTCTGATGAGTCATAATGCTGCCAGGCGGCGTATCCGGGTTTGTTTGGGTCGAACGATTCCCGGGCTTGGCCCTGCGTGATGACGCAGACACCCCGGGAGAAAAACGGCTTGCCGTCCGGCGAGACGAGCCACCAGCCGGATCCATCCTGCCGGATCGAAAACGGCGGGGTGGCCGATGCGGCCTCCGGCTGGCTCAATACAATTGCATGGGGCATTCCTGCAACAAACCAACACGCCAGAATACATCCGAGCGATAGAGTCATGATTTCGGTCCGATCGAAATTATTGTTTTGATCTCCGATTCAATCCATGGATGCGGATTCATTTTCACACCTCCTGACTCGCGCGATCTATTTCCTGTAACACTTTTTTTCGGGATGCCGAAAACCTTCACTCTCGGGCGCGAATCCGAATACGATACCATCATACAGGAAAGTTTCTCCGTTCGCAATTAATCGACCCAATTCGGACTATTCGTGGGAGGATTGGAAAACTCCAAACAAACACTCAAACGCCTTGCGGAAATGGAAAGCGGATCAACGACCCGGTGTTGGCGGCAGCAGGGTGATCCGTAGGAGAGGAACTGGATCTACCCTTGACCGGTCATGGTCTTGGCGGTACACTCGACCGGACTTCCATTAATTGAACGGGCACCGCAAAGTCGGTGCCGATAAGGATACGATATCTTCAATGAGTTCCTTGTACTCTAAAAGTTAAGTCGAAAGGCACAAGACAAGATGGGGAACCGATCGATTTTGATGCTGCTAATTGTTGTTGGTGTTGCAGCGAAAGGGGCTCCGGCACAGCCGACCGATCCGGGTCCTTCGGGAAAGGATCCAGCCATCCGACAATTGGCCGACGAAGCGGGCGCCAAGGGCTGGATTGTGTATGCGTCTCGTTCGGAGAAGGGGGATTGGGACCTGTTTGTCTGCCGGCCGGATGGTTCAGCAGTCCGGAATATCACCGCGACCGCCGACTATAATGAATTCTCCCCGCAGTTTTCCCGCGATGGCCGTCAACTGCTCTACCGCCGCATGGCCCGCAACGAAAAGATCGACAATAACGACCACGGTACGCAGGGCGAGCTGGTTATTGCCAACAGCGACGGAACCGAGCCCCGCGTGTTTGGCCCCGAAGGCGACTATCCCTGGGCAAGCTGGAGCCCGGACGGAAAACAGATCGCGTGCCTTTCGATCAAAGGGATTTCCATCGTCGATATCGCCAGCCGGCAGGCGGTTCGGACGCTCGAACGGAAGGGTTTTTTTCAGCAGATGACCTGGTCGCCCGACGGCCAGTGGCTTGTCGGCGTTGCGAATTCATTCGGAACCGGATGGAGTATTGCACGAATCGAATTGGCCACCGGTTCTGTCAATGCCGTCAATCGCGTCGATTGTTGCACGCCCGACTGGTTTGGGGACAGCCAGCAGATCATTTTTTCCTGGCGGCCCCCGGGGCAGAAGGCCAACAAGGGGTACGGGTGGACGCAATTGTGGATGGCCGATGCCGAGGGCAAGTCGAGAGGGCTGATCTACGGCGAAGACGGCCGTCATGTGTATGGCGGGCATGTCTCGCCGGACGGCCGATATGTGTTGTTCACGGGCAATATGAACGAGGACGGCGATCCGGAAAACAGCGGGGCGCCGATGGGATTGATGCGGCTGGCGGATGCACCGATCATCGGGGGGGAAAGTGCCGAACTGCGATCCTTGCACAAGGATGTCCACAATGGGCCCGTCCTGGTTCTGCCGATCGGGTGGGAGCCGTGCTGGACATTTGCCGAGATAGGCCCGGCGAAATCGGTGCCGTCCGAAGAGAAGAGCGGCTTGACGGACGAGGTCAGTCAGCTCGCGGTGGAGCTGCATGATAAGGGATGGCTGATTTACTCCGCCAAGACCGAGCGGGGTGACTGGGACCTGTTCCGGATGCGGCCCGATGGCAGCGACCACCGCAAGATGACCGACACGCCCGAATTTAACGAGGCCGGTCCGCGGTTTTCGTGTGACGGCAAAAAGCTTCTCTACTATCGTATGCCGAAAACCGAACCGGTTGACAACAACACCTATGGCACATTCGATCTGGTGATTTCCCGGGCTGACGGAACCGAGCCGGTGGTTTATGGGAATGAATTTCCCTGGGCCTCGTGGGGGCCGGATGGGACCGAGATCGCTTGCCTGACGCAAAAAGCCATCCAAATCGTTGACATCAACACGCGAAAATGGAGCCGACAGTTCCCCCGTAAAGGAATCGTTGCTCAACTGGTTTGGTCACCCGATGGAAAAGGATTCGTCGGGACGGCCAATGGACTGGGGCCGTTCTGGAATATCGGCCGGTTGAATCCGAAGAGCGGCGAGTTGATCGCCGTCAGCGAAACCGAACGCTACAACTGCACGCCCGACTGGACGCCGGATTCGACTCATATCCTCTATTCGAGAGGCATAATTCCCGATAAAGGCGGCCGTGCGGAGCTGTGGATCGCCCATGTGGATGGCGGCGAGAGGAAAATGCTCTATGCCGAAGAGGGCCGGCACATTTACGGCGGCTGCGCCTCTCCCGATGGGAAGTATCTTCTCTTTACGCGAAGTATCGAAGACCTCGGCAAGGTGGACCAATCGCAAACGACTCTGGCCATTATTCGTTGGGCAGATACGCCCATGATCGGTGTTGCGAGCGAATCGTTGAAGAAACAATACCCCGATTCCAAGGCGGGGACTCGTCTGGACCTGGGTTTGGGATGGGAACCTGGCTGGACATATACGGATATTACAAATATAAAACAATGATAATAGAAATGGCATTCGGCGACACATTGTTCTCGCCGGTTCACTGAATACGAGATGTTGAATAAAGGGTATAACCATGGCGTTGACGGCGATTCATCGAAGGGAATTTTTCAAGAGAACGATCGTGGTCGCCGGGGTGATGATGATTCCCGAAATCTCCGGGCGAACGGCATTCGGCGCTGACGGGACCCAATCCCGCAAACCGAATATCATCTTTGTCTTTTCCGACGATCATTCGCTTCAGACCATCGGCGCGTATGGCTGGCGGCTTTCGGAGTTCTGCAAAAAGCACGGCGTTACGCCGAACATAGACCGGCTGGCCGAACAGGGAGGATTGTTTACGCACAGTTTTTGCTGTAATTCGCTCTGTTCACCCAGCCGTGCGGCCATTCTCACTGGCCTGCACAGCCATGCCAACGGCGTTGCGGTTCTCGATCGGCCGATCAAGCCGGGGCTGTGGACGTTTCAGACCGCCCTGCGACAGGCCGGCTACGCGACCGCGGTAGTTGGAAAATGGCACCTGGCAACAACCATGCCGGACATGGACTACTGGCGCATCTTGCCCGGACAGGGGGCCTATGAGAATCCGGTATTCATCGGGCCTGAGGGCCGGGAAAAGATCGAGGGCTACGCCAGCGATGTCATCACGGATCTGGCTCTTGGATGGCTGGAAAAACGCGATCCGAAGAAGCCGTTTTTCCTGGGTGTTCATCACAAGGCGCCGCATCGCAACTGGATTCCTCCGAAGCGATACGCCACATGGCTCGATGATGTGGAGATTCCAGAACCTGACACGCTCTTCGATGACTACGCGAACCGTTCTTCGCCGATTCGCAATCAGGCCATGATGATCGACAAGGACATGACGCTGGATTCCGACCTGAAAACCGATCCCACGGGCAAGTCCGCCGCGGATGTCCGCTATTCGGCGCGGAATGCGGACTTCGCGAAGATCAAGCCCCAGGGAAAAGATCTGGTGCGATGGAAGTATCAGCAGTACATGAAGGATTACCTCCGCTGCATCAAGTCGGTGGATGACAGCATGGGTCGTGTGATGGATGCCGTGAAAGCAGCGGGACTCGAAGACAATACCGTGGTGATTTACTCGTCTGACCAGGGCTTTTACAATGGCGAGCATGGATGGTTTGACAAGCGATGGATTCTCGAAGAGTCGCTGAACATGCCGCTGATCCTTCGGTGGCCTGGGGTTGTTAAGCCCGGGACACGGATTGGGGACTTTGTGCAAAACATTGATTACGCGCCGACATTCGCGGAAATCGCCGGTGGTCCGATTCCCGACGGGCTGCACGGTCGATCTTTTGTGCCGATCCTCCGCGGCCGGACGCCGTCGGATTGGCGAAAGAGCGTCTATTATCAATACTACGATCCCGACCACGGTGTCGCGCCGCATTACGGTATTCGGACGCACCGATACACCCTGGCCCATTATCCGCGTACCGATGAGTGGGATCTGTATGATCTGGAAAAAGATCCGCGGCAGATGCGAAGCGTGACTTCCGATCCGGCATACACCCAGACCCTGGCCGAGTTGAAAAAGGAATTGCAGCAACTCCAGGAAACGTATCAATCCAATCCGCAGGAACTAATGAAAACCAAGTTATAGACAGCTATGGATCAGGGAGAAATGAAATGACATTCGGCAACGGGATTTTTCGCAGCATCATGCTGGCAGCATTGGCGTTGACTTGTCTTTCCTGTCGCGGCAAACCCGGCGGATCGGTGACAGCCGGCCAGGATCCGCAGGTGACCGCCAAAGGAACCATCGAGGTCACCGCTCGCCTCACGGAAATTCCGGAAGGGGCGATCTTCAAGCGGGAGCTGTATGATTATGCCACGATTCTCAAATACCAGGTGCTCAAGGTTCACCGCGGGCAGATCCAGGGTGATACTATTTTCGTGGGCCACTACAACCCCTTCAAGCCCCGCAGCGAGACCCCCGACCGGCGGGTCAAGGAGATCGGCGGCAACCTGAGGGTCTTCGAGGCCGGCCAGGTCCATCGCATGGCGCTGCAGGTGCCAATCGAGGACTGTTTCATGGGCGGCATCGTGAACAAATACTTCGGCCAAGACACAGGGCCGATCTACTGGGCGGTCTGGACCAATGTGGCCAAGGAATAGCGCTTGGCACGCCAAAGGTTATCAGGGTCTATGACGGCAATTCGAAAATGACCTGAAAGGTTCTGCACCATGGTCTTCAGCAGTTATATCTTCCTGTTCTACTTTCTTCCCCTGGTACTGCTGATTTACTATGCGTTGCCGTGGCTGATCCGTTCCCTGGGTAAGTCGGAGGATATTCTTTCCCGCTCTCGGAACGGCTTCCTTCTTGTGATGAGCTATGTTTTTTACGGCTGGTGGAATCCGTGGTTTATCCTATTGATGCTGCTGGTTACAACCGTCAATTATCTCTGCGGAAAGATGATGGCTGCCCCCGGCGCAAGCCCGCGCCGGCGGTTCGTCGGAGTGACTCTGGCGGTGGCCATCAGTTTGGGAACGCTGGGTTTCTTCAAATACTTCATGTTCTTTCAGACCAACCTGAACCAGATGCTCTCGTGGGTGGGTGTCGAAGGGTTACCGGTACTACAGATCATCTTGCCGATGGGCATCTCCTTTTATACCTTTCATGCCTTGAGTTACAGCATCGATGTCTTCCGCCGCCAGGCCCCTCCTGTCCGATCCTTTGCGGACTTTGCCTGTTACATCTCGTTGTATCCCCAGTTGGTGGCCGGCCCCATCATCCGGTACAACACCGTCGCCGACCAATTGGTTCAGCGAACGCACACCTGGGACAAATTCGCGTCCGGGGTATCCCTGTTCATTCTGGGGCTATCGAAGAAAGTGCTCCTGGCCAATCCAATCGGCGGCATTGCCGATGCCGCGTTCAATGCGCATTCGCTTCAGGCGTCGGATGCATGGTTCGGCGTGACGGCCTATGCCTTTCAGATCTACTTTGACTTTTCCGGGTATTCCGACATGGCGGTGGGCCTGGGCCGGATGATCGGCTTTGAGTTCATGAAGAATTTCGATTCGCCCTATCTGGCCGACGGCATCACCGATTTTTGGCGGCGATGGCACATCTCGCTGAGCACCTTTCTCCGCGACTACCTGTACATCACGCTGGGGGGCAACCGCAAAGGTCCGCGGCGTACCTACCTGAACCTTACCATCGTGATGCTGTTGGGCGGCTTGTGGCACGGGGCTAACTGGACCTTTATTGCCTGGGGCGCCTATCACGGTCTGCTGTTGGCCTTCGAGCGGTATCTGGGAAAGGAAAGCATTTACCACCGGCTCCCTCGTCCCGGCCGTATCGGAATCACTTTTGTGCTGATTCTGTTCTCCTGGGTCTTGTTCAGGTCGCCCACGCTCGGCGATGCGGGCCATTACTTTGGCGCGATGCTGGGCCTTGTCAGCGGCGACGGCTATCCCGCGCTGGTCGCCGCTCAGCTCTATGGGCGGGGCCAGTGGATTCTCATGGTCCTTGGCGCCGGGATCCTATTGAGTCCGTTTCGGGCGCACGAATGGTCCCGTACGGTTACCTGGCCCAAAACCCTGGCCCTGGCCCCGGCGTTGGTCCTGGCCGTGATGGCGATGTGCTCGCAGGCCTTTAACCCGTTTCTGTATTTCCAATTTTAAGGAAGGATATGCAAAGGCCCCGTACGGTGGATGTTGTAGTTGCGGTGGGATTTGTGCTGGCCGTCTGCAGCGCCGGGGTGATCCAGACCCTCGTCGAGCTTCGCCGCGGGCAGCGGCTGCAGGCCCTGGATATCTTTCGTCAAAGACCCTCCGCCGCGAAAGTGCGGGCCTACGAAAAAAATCTTGAGGATTTCAGTTGGATTGCGCAGCATGCGCCTGAAGAACGCGATCTGCGGGTTAAGCTCAGGCATGGTGAAAGTTTGTATAAAGCAACGCTCGATCTTTCTGGTACAAATAATGGACCAAATAAGGGC
>Ga0209777_10006708_pt1 | contig 12909 bp, 7 predicted proteins | sample FrelakmetHBP12HB_FD_187147 | JGI IMG/M metagenome (GOLD analysis project Ga0209777, IMG submission 187147) | Freshwater lake sediment microbial communities from the University of Notre Dame, USA, for methane emissions studies -HBP12 HB (SPAdes)... | ecosystem: Environmental > Aquatic >...
AGGTCTTGCTCTGAGCGTACTTGGTCGGGCTGTACTCCTCGAGCTTGAGTGCCTTCCTCTTACCATCTATGTGGGCTATGGCATCTTTCACAGTCTTCTTATGGTCTGGCTCGAAGTACCAGGCAGCCCCGAACTTCTTCTGGTATCCCTCAGTGATTAGCTTCACGACCTCCGGGCTGCCAGCGACCGGTGAGCCAACGCCCATCCAGGTGGTCACGCCAGAGGCTACAAAGTAAGTGCCGATGCTGAGCGCCTTCTCGGACATCCATTCCGGAGCAAAGCCCGCCACAGGCAGGTCGCTGATATCCTCGCCCAGGCCGCCTTCACAGGCCGACTGAGTGAGTACAGTCAGGATACGGGTGTTATCCACACAGGAGCCCATATGCAGCACGGGCGGGATACCTATGGTCTGGCAGATCTCCTTCAGCCCCGGGCCGCACTGTTCCATGACCTCAGGAGTGAGCAGGCCCGCCTTGGCGCATGCTATGGCGTTGCATCCAGTGGTAACCACCAAGATGTCATTCTTAATCAGCTCCTGAACAACGTAGAGGTGAGGGTCATCCATGGTCACCCTGGGGTTGTTGCAGCCGACCACGCCGGCGGCGCCGCGGATGCGCCCTGCCATAATGGCATCGTTCAGCGGACGGAAGGACTCGCGGAGCGTCCCACCCAACATATAGGCAATGTATTCGTGGGAGAAGCCAGCAACCAAGTGGTCCTGGACATCTGGGATATGCACCTTGCCCCTCTTGGAGTAATTGTCTATGGCCATGCGGAGAATCGTCTTGGCGATCTCCATCGCTTTATGCTCTTCGAACTCGATGTGGGTCGCACCCTCGATCTTCGCCTTGGGTGAGGTGGTAATTATCTTGGTATGATAGTTCTTGGCAACCTCAACTATGCCCTGCATGATGCACTGGATATCCACTACCATGGCATCAACTGCGCCGGTGAGGATAGCCAGCTCCTGAGACAGGAAGTTGCCCAGCAGAGGCACGCCCTGTCTCATCAGCACTTCATTAGCAGTGCAGCAGATGCCGGCGAGGTTCACTCCCTTGGCGCCCTTGGACTTGGCGTAGTTGATAATCTCGGGGTCGCTGGCCGCAGCCACAATCAACTCGGAAAGAGTAGGCTCATGGCCATGTATGACAACGTTTACCTCGTCCTCACGGAGCACGCCGAAGTTAGACCCCGCAGCTATCGGGCCGGGGGTGCCGAAGAGTATATCGCTGATGTCTGTGCTGAGCATGGAGCCGCCCCAGCCATCAGCCAGAGCAGTCCGTACCGAATGATCCAGGATATGCTCCGCATCCTGGTCGACACCTATGCTGGTGCGGTGCAGTGTCTCCACGATTTCACGGTCAACTCCCCGAGGCACAACGCCTAACTTGCGCCAGATGGCCTGGCGCTTGGCAGGCGCCCTGCTGATATAAATCAATTCACCGGTTTGCTTGCCAAACTCGCCCAGGGCCGTCTTGGCCACGTCAATCGCGACATCATTTATCTCCCGCCCCTGGACCGGCACGCCCAGGTAACCGGCTACCCTATACAGTTTCCTTATATCCTTTACGCAGTAGTCCGGCGCTTCGCCTGTGGCAGCAGCCAGCAGCGTCAAAGCCATACCGCGGCCGTGGTCGGAGTGGGCAGCCGTGCCACCGGCAATGCCTCGAGCCAGATTCCTGGCAGTAACAGTTGACTTCGTTGCACCGCAGATGCCCACCGTTGTCTTGCCCGTCAGGCGGCAAGGGCCCATAAAGCAATTTTTACAGCAATTCCCTTCATGTCCTATAGGACAGGGTTTGGTCTCATCAGCTCGCTTGAAAGCCGTGGAAACACCTTCAGCTTCGGCTTTTTTGAGCATTTCGACGACTACGGGGTCAATACTCTTTTTGTCAGCCATCTTCACTCCTTTACCATGAGGTATTAGACTCGCAATTCACCATCTTCCATTTTATCACATGCCAGGGAGCATGTAAATCACTATCTGCAGGGAAATTAGAGAGGAATCTGGGAAGCTGTCAGCAATCAGGAGTCAGCTTTTAGGGGATGTAGTTGCCCAATTCATTGGGCGAATTTGCCTGATAAATCAGGCAACTACAAAATTTGGGTAGCGGGACTCGCCCCTATTCGTTGTCAAACGAGGGCTATTGAGCTATAATCAGTCCCATCGGGGCGTAGCGCAGCTTGGTTAGCGCGCAGCGTTCGGGACCACGAGCGCCATATTACAGCAACATTTTTGGGCAGTACCGGGGAGTAGCGCAGCTTGGTTCAGCGCGCCACGTTCGGGACGTGGAGGTCGTGAGTTCAAATCTCACCTCCCCGATTTTATTTTCCCCCCACGCCTCTCGTTTTGCTAATATTAACTCCACCAATAGTGTAGAAAAATAGGTGGTACTAGCACTACAGAAGGCCTATGTAGTCATTGCGTTAGACATCAGTTAATTTGCGAAGTGTTTCAGAAGGACTACCTATCGTCACTGCATAGGCGCGAAAGTAGCAGTTATGGCATAGTCATCGTTCATGGTAATTGTGGTGGTGGGAGAGTCGGGGTCTGCCACTCTTCCTACATCGCCAGTCCAGCCTTGGAAAACATACCCACTGTCAGGTGAAGCCACCAGGTCAACCACTATACCGTCACCATAGGTGAATACGCCTATCCCAGGATCGTCTACTGAACCTCCAACACCGTTCACAGTCACTGTCAATGTCCGTTGTATCGGCGTGGGTGTTGGTGTAGGCATAGGCGTCGGCGTGGGCGTAGGTGTAGGCGTCGGAATCGCGGAGAAGTTGGCCGTAATAGTATAGTCATCGTTCATAGTAATTTCGGTGGAGGCAGAGTTCACATCGGCGATTGTCCCCGTGTCTCCACTCCAGGTTTCGAAAACGTATCCGCTATCGGCTGAAGCCACTAGGCTCACTACATTACCGTCACCATAGGTAAATACGCCTATCCCAGGATCATCTACTGAACCTCCAACACCGTTCACAGTCACTGTCAATACCCGTTGTATGGGTGTGGGCGTAGGCGTCGGTGTGGGCGTAGGCGTCGGTGTGGGTGTGGGCGTGGGCGCAGGCGTCGGTGTAGGTGTGGGCGTAGGCGTCGGTGTAGGCGCAGGCGTTGGTGTAGGCGTAGGCGTAGGCGTAGGCGTTGGCGTTGGCGTAGGCGTTGGCGTTGGCGTTGGCGTTGGCGTTGGCGTAGGTGTCCGCGTTGGCGTAGGCGTGAGGGTGGGTGTAGGTGTCCGCGTCGGCGTAGGCGTGGGTGTAGGTGTCCGCGTAGGCGTCGGTGTTGATGTTGGCGTCGGTGTGGGCGTTGGCGTGGGTGTAGGTGATGGCGTTGGCGTGGGTGTAGGTGATGGCGTTGGCGTGGGTGTAGGTGTCGGTGTGGGCGTAGGTGTGGGCGTAGGTGTGGGCGTTGGCGTGGGTGTAGGTGATGGCGTTGGCGTGGGTGTAGGTGTAGGTGTAGGCGTTGGCGTAGGTGTTGTCGTCGGCGTAGGCGTTGGTGTAGGCACGGGTGTAGGTGTCGGTGTGGGCGTAGACGTTATCGCTGGTGTCGGTGTTGGCGTTGCCCCGCCTCCACCGCCACCACCTCCACCTCCACCACCACCCCCTCCGCCTCCTGCATGTACTGGTGTTGGCGTCACCGTTGACCCAGGCGTGGCCGTTGGCGCGGGTTCGGGTGTCTGCGTCGGTATAGCTGTAGATGACGGCGTTGATTCAGGTGTTATGCCAGGCGTTAGCGTCGGCTCAGGCGTGGGTTCAGGTGTGAATTCGGGTATGGGCAGGGGTTCGGATGGAAGACCTCCCAACTCTACGGTGGTCTCATAACCGGGCAGCACAGACACCTCCTGTTCCTGTGCGCTAACCGCGACCAACCCCTCACTCACTTGAACCACTGTTGAGCCCGCTTCGTTGACTTCGACCGTAAATGAGGTGCCTCGCGCCATAGCGGAAGCCGAAGCGGTTTGTACCTCGTAATACGAGCCCGGCTCCACCCTTTTCACCACGTGGCTCCAGGTCTTGCCCAACGACTGGTTCAAAATAATCTCAGTGCTACCTTGCTCGCTGGATTGGACTCGCTGTATTGTGACATCGGTATCAGTCTCAAGCCTTAGGGTACTGCCATCGGAGAAGGTGAGCAGGGCTTCGGCCCCTGGCCCGGTCTTCACCTGGCTTCCCGCTGCAAAAGTCATCCCGTTGACAGCCTGCCTCCAGTCACTTGAGCCTGCTGTCCGAACAGAAACGCTACCATTTGCCGTAGTAACAGTGCAGCCTGAGGCCTGAATAGAAAGCGGTGCCTGATGACTCATTACCACGTACGCGGAAAGGCCGCCTATGAGCGCAAGCAGCAATAGAGAAGCTGCGGCAATAGAGATTTTCTTGTGGCCGGACCAAGCACGCACCAACGTTGGCCAGGCTGCAGCGATTTTCTTGTGGCCAGACCGGCCTTGCAGTAATTTTGCCCATGCTATACCAAGCCAGCCGGGCTCACGATTGCGGAGTCGTTCATCTTCGGGCTTTGCTTCGACAGAGGCTTCGCAAATTCCTGCGGTCGAACCAGGCTTGAATGTGTTTTTGAATTCCTCTGAAGGTGATGCCTTTGGTGCGCGCGAAATAGATGCCGCCGTACTTAGCAGCGGTTCCAACACCCTTTGTGCGTAGAAATATTTATTGAGACAGAGCTCTATTGATACACCATTGCGTATACACGTTAAACACTCATCCAGGACTTCGGCAAGATCAGAAGTAATTTCCGTATCTTTCAGATCTTTGCTTGGCTTCAGCTGCAACGCTATCAAAGCCTTCATTTGCAGCATCTTGATTGTCGCTTGGGTTAAGTCCATTACATGCCCAGCCTCCAGGTTATCCAGAACATTGATGAACTTCAGGACGATGACCTGTCTTTGTTGTTCCGGCAAGCGAGTTATCGCGCTGATACATAACTGCTCCGTCTGATTCGCGTCTACCTCCGGCTCAAGATCACTATGTTCTGCCAATAACTGTATTTCCACAGTGCTTTCTTGCGGGTTGGCATGAAAATACTCTTCAATCTGTTCGCGGGCTATACGATAGAGCCATAATGAAAACCAAGGCTCGTCCCACTCATGTCGTTTGCTAAACCTCCAGGCTTCTCGAAATATCACCTGAGTGAGATACTGGGCTTTGGCTTTATCCCCAACCTGATATATGACGTACCTGTAGATTTGGTCAAGGTACGTGCTGTAGATCTCGTCGGAGGTGTCCACAGTCTCGATTTCAGCATCGACTATATGGTGACTGGAATTCATAATTCTCACGCTCCACATTACCGGCCGTGTGATCCTTACATACCTACTTATGGCCGCATATACGGTCCTGCATTATCTAATCCAGGGCACCTAGGTCTATAAGCCTTGCTGATGGCAGAGTAGTCCAGCAAGTCATAGTAGCACTACACCTAGACCAAAGTACCACCACGCAGACTTGCGTGGAATCACACCTTAGTCCCATACGATCTGGGTATTTAGTAGTATCTTCGTGAATCACGGTACTGGGTTGGCGAAAGTAACCACTTGTTGGTTCGTTATAAACTCAACCCCAACAAGAGCAAACCAAGATGATTCCGTGATATACCGACAGCGGTTCAGTGTATCTGCGGTATTCTTGTTATGACCACAATATAAGTTGCTCGTTTTGTAACAATGCGAGGAGGCTCTGGTATTGGGGATATAAAGCAAAAAGCAAATACGAATTCCCCTCATCTTTCGACGGGCTCACAATTTAACGGCATTGGCGTGAAGCGGGGCGCAACGTGGCAGGATACTAGTTTGGCACTGAACCAGCTTGTGAGCAGCCTCGGGCATTTCCTGGGGTGATTCTAGACCTTCTTTCAGTTAGGCCCTCCGCACAAAGATCTCTTTCTCACGAAAACCAAGGTCTTACATTCGAAGACAACAAGGGGCTGCTACGATATGTAGTCAGTAATGAAGGAGCTTTTGGTGTTGTTTCCGAAATAATAGCGACCTTAAATCAAATCGTAGTCGTTTCGGAGCACCTGTCTGTCGATGGTCTACAATTTTGTCAGTAGCTAACTGTTCGGGGAAGACATCAGCCTATGCAAGGGCTGTTCCTGGAAGTCAGGCAGGTCTGCTATAGGATTAGTCTTTAATGGTCTGCACGAGGGCTCCTTTGGTCGCTTCTAATTGAGTTCCACAACCCGGCAATACCTTTGCCTTACTTGAAGCCCCGCTCCCTTATCACAGCCTCTATCTTTAACCTCATCTCCCATCTACCCTTTTCGTCCAGGTTGTATCGCTCCCAAGGTATATATCGCTGCCAATTCCTTAACCACTGGCTTCCCCTCATTTCAATGCGATAGTAGCGGTGAGCGGTCCTGCCGACATGGAGATATGCTGAAACAAAGTGCAGGCTCAGCGACTTTGTCAGCGTAGGCCAGACAGATGAGGATCCCAAACCAGTCAGTTGCACGATTTCCTTTGAGGTCAGTCCTCGCCCATGCGGGTACAGCTGCCAGTAGAGATAGAGCACATAATAGATCAAGACACGGTTGCGGTTGTGCTTGCCGTTGAATGAGGGATGCCCCCTCAGCCAACCTTTGCCATGGTACCGGTGGGAGAAAGACAAGTCCTTGCTCATTTGCCTCAGGCGCCTATTCTATCAAGAATAAATAAATCCAAAGAACTAACACAGAAAAGTACCCCTGATTAACTTCTTCTAACAGTCCCCAATTTCTCCTTGGTGCGATTGCTCTGGCAAAGCTACGGTGCCGTTTTGCCAGCTTTACGGATTCTGTGTGTTTTCTGAACACCTTGGACCTTCCGACTTCCGGCAACGCAAGGCGCCAGCCCGCCCTCGCTTTCAAACAAGGACTGCGGCTTATCACTTCCATCGGGCGACTGTATTGCCGCCGACTTCCTCATGACGGCATTCGCCCACGCTCGCGCCAGGGCCATCCTGACCTCCGCAGAGACACCAACGACCCGGACATCATAGTTCTTGTTGCCCGTAGAACGCGCCACGTTAAATCCTTCTACCTCGTAAAGGTATTGACATCGCAGCCCTGCCGTTATATACTCGACACTAAGTGGTTATTTGTCATTATCCTTATTTAAGCACGTATTATCAAAATAAGTCCAGAGCTATAGTGTTGCTTTTATCAGGCTTTTATCAGACATTAAACCAAACATAGACTGTATTTTTGCTGGAATAATCCGGCTTATCTAAAAGAGACGAGGTGCAAAGATGCCAAGAAAACCAAACCCGGAACTGAAGAAACTGGCCATGCAGCTGTTCGCTCAGGGATACAGTGGATCGCAGATACTGGATAAGCTGGAAGAAGAGGCCAGGAAGTCCCTTCATAACAAACTTCAATCAAAGTACAGTGGGGAGGAACTCGAACCGAAGGTCGAAGATGCCTTCAAGAAATGGCACGTACCAACTTGTGTAGACACACTCTACGATTGGAAAAAGGAAACCCACAAGCAGGTACATGAAGCAAAGACTGAATTCATTAAGAAGGTCGAGGCTTCAGCCCAGGCTTCACCGGAGACTCTAGGCATTGTTTCCAAATTACTGCCAAAAGGAACCCGGCAAAAGGCGAAGGTAGCCGCCAAAGAGGAAGTGACACCGCCTCAGGTATTCGAGCCCATAGGAAGGCTGTCCCCCGAAGCTATGGTGGAGAGGAAACCAGAGGCAAGACCATTTCCCGAGGAACCTTCGCTGTCTGAATTCACCTCTAGAAATGTTCCGCCTAAAACGGCTCTGCAACTGCTCGCGGCATGGGATGCCGCCAGGCATGATGGCGACTCCTTTCATATGAATTTCGTTCGGAATATCGTGGCCCTGTACAGTGAATTCCCCCGAATACCATTGGCGTATGCCAAGTCACTCGCGGAGCTTGAAGCGCAGGGAGAGGAATTCCACGTAACAGACGCACAGGAATTGGCAAAACTGGCGAAACGCTATCGGGCCTGGGAGAACAATGACAACACGAAGTCATTCATGGACGTTGCTAAATATCTCGGACTATGGACAGAGTTGAAGCACGAGGAGCGCATGGCACTGGAAACAAAACTCCTGTTTTGGGAGGAATAGCTAATGCAATCAGGAGGAGGTTGGAAATGGTTACTATGCTGAACAATACGGAAACCAAGCAGGCGGTGGGGTATTTTCGGGTTTCCTCAGCCAGGCAGGCCGGGGAGCGCCACGTCAGCCTCGAGACCCAGAAAGAGCACTTCGCCGCATACTGCCAATCACAGGGGCACGTGGCTATCCACACGTTCACCGATGTCGATACAGGCCGGAAGGATAACCGCAAAGAGTACCAGGCAATGCTTGAGTTCCTGCGTAGGGGCGGAGCGGATGTTGTGGTAACGCAGTACCTGGACAGGTTTGGCCGTCATCCCAAGGAAATCCTGCAGCGGATATGGGAACTGCAGGAGATCGGTGTCGAGGTGCGCGCAACTGATGAGGACATCGGAGAGGAACTCATCCTGCTTATACGCGCAGGGATTGCCGGGGCCGAGTCACGCAAGATAGCGGCGAGGGTTAAAGCCAATATGGCTAGGGCGGTGTCGAAAGGGGTGCATGCCGCAAGGTCGCCCTACGGCTTTGAGGGCATCCGGCGTATAGATCCTGACGGCAGGGCGAGGGTTGCCGGGTTCGTTCAAAAACCGCCTGAGGTGGCAGCTATCAGGGAGATGTATCGTCTGGCTGTGCAGGAGAACCTCGGCATGAAGTCCATCGCCGACCGCCTCAATAGCCTGGGATACCGTACCGGAAACGGCAAGATGTTTGATCCCACGACTCTGCACAGGATCCTGAGCAATGAAGCGCTCCGTGGAACCCTGGTTTACGGCCGGAGGCCGCGCAAGGGCAACGAAAGACAGGATCTCATTAAAATCCAGGGCTTCTTCCCGGCAATCCTTACCGATGATGAGTGGAGACATCTGCAGGACAGGCTTAATCTCAGAAGCAACCTGCGGCCTCATGGGCGCATTTTTGTTTCCTCCTATCTTTTATCGGGGATCGCACGCTGTGGCCACTGCGGTGGCCCCATGGTGGGCAAGACAGCCCATGTCGGCCACTACCAATATCGTCGTTATTACTGCTCGCACGCCCTGAAAGCAAGGGCCCTGTGCGGTTATTACAACGGACACAATGCCGATGTGCTGGAGAAAACCCTTCTGGAGACGCTGAACGGATACGCTGATCGGGATAGGACTCTGGAACTGGTAAAGCAGATGACCTGCGAAGGATCACAGCGTATCGTGGCTGAACTGAAGGAAGTCGAAACCTCGATCAGAGAGTGCGAGAATGAGTTCGAGAGGCACCTCAACCTGCTCAAGTCAGGCAGCATCTCCGAGGCCCAGTTCGGCATTGCCAATGAGCCGGTTAGGCTCAGATATGACAACCTCCTGCCCCGCAGAAAGGAATTGCAGAAGCTGGCACTTGAAGATACCAGGCGGAGGGCCTGGGAGGAGGATCTCGCTGGCATGCTGACCACCCTCGCCGATGATTTCCGAGCTTTGTCAGCATCACAGCAGAAGGCCAGGCTGATGGAGATAATCGAGGAGATAAGGGTGACCCGGGACAAAACCGTGGAGATCAGGTTCAGAGACAGGCCGCTGGGAGGTTAGTTGGCCATCGATATCTCGAGATGGTTGATCTTCACTGTCGTCTATCTAGCTCTTAACCTTGCCATCAGCGAATTGTTTCCAGCCACGATTAGAAATGAGGCTTGCACAGGATTTCCTTGACCTTCAAATCAAAGAAATCCTGAGAATTTACCGGCCTTAACACAAGAGCAGTATCCAGACCCTTGCCCGTGCCTCCCATGGCAATTGCATCCTCATCGGTGCGGATCATTCCAGCGTCAGCAGCCATCAGGGTAATCTCGCAGGCTACTTTCATGCCCTCTCCGAATATGCGCAGGGTATTGGCGACCACTTCCTCAAAAAGATACATGTTAAACTTCTTCCGCATCGCCCTGCTCAGCCCTGAAAAGGCGTGTGTGGTAGTGAGTATCATACCTCCGTTACGTTCTATCTTTTGCCTGTTTTCCTCGACCATCTCTTGAGTATTGGGTCCCCGGAAGCCTGCTGAATGAGTTACTACAATTAACCGGGTTCCTTTGAAGAAGTCGATGGCCTGAGCCCCAGTTTGTCCGGTGGTAGAAGCCACCAAGATATTCTTGACGCCCATCTGCTCTGATCTCGCGCTGGCTATACGAAATACGTCATCGGTATTTACCGGTCCCGGGGCGTTAAAGTAAACAATCCTTCCCTCAGTTATCACAGTTGTATCTCCTGCTTAGTTTCGTTCATTTCTGCCACATTTTACTAGTATGAGTGACGCCGAGGGCCAAGTCAACAGAGGGACTCGAGTTTAACCGCTGGTGGAATTGTGAGGCAGCAATGCGTCTGATGGTTGACGGCCATGCTTCACAGAGCTTCAGCGTGACAAACGAGCTTAGAGACGTGTAGCTGTGATAAGCCCACTCCCTCGCCGCCGTATTGCGCAGGCATGGCATATAGGCAAACAGTATAGAATCGGTCAGCAATCAGCATGCACTTCGATTTGAGGCATACAGACAGTGGCTCAGAAGGGTCCACTGATTACCAGGGCCGAAATCTTCAAATATCCTTGACTAAATACAGACACCACGAACCTGAGTTGGTGATGCAATGTTCTGAAGCTACCCCAACTTCATGGCTGCGACTTTAACACAGGATAATAGCTCTCGTTCCATAATCAATACTCTTGTACTCAGCTTGAATTGTTGCGCATTGCGCATTAAACAGTAGAATGTCGTAGGAAATACGAGGAAATGGCTGCTTTAGGCAGCTAACCAGCAGCCGTTGCACTTTTGTCCGTTTCGTGCAAATATACCTAGATGAAGAAGAACCTTATCGTACTTATTCTATGGACTTTGGTTCTTTTCGGGCTAATGCTGGCTCCGATCGGAGCCGTTGGAAATCCGCGATTTGGTTTCAAGCATTGGGACACGGTAAGCCATTTGGTCATCTTCGGGGTTACGAGCTTCGTTTGTGCTTGGAGTGCATCATTTTTTAAGACGCTATTTGCTCGCACGTTGTTCGGCTTCGTACTGGCTTTGTCTCTGGTACTAATTACGGCGGGGTTTCAACTTTTCGTGGGACGACACAGGGACTTCTTTGACCTGCTGGCGGATGTGGCTGGGTTATCACTAGGTTTGTTGTTGTACGTTCTCCTTGAACTTCATCGCAAATCGCAACGCACATCGGTCTAGAGTTTCAAAAAGGTTACAATCATAGCCAATTTGCATGTAATCTGAAAGCGCGTGCCTAGAAGAACTTGTATTTGATATGACAGCAGCCCTCTGAAGATATAACGCAAAGGAAAACGCAGTAATCTGCACAAAATGGGCTTCCAGGACTTAGAGCGAGGAAATCTCGTTTTACCGTATAGTCGCGGCTAGGATGTGGTAGAAGCTTGCAGGTTCACCTGCCTCAAGTCGCCCATTGCAGTCCACACAGGGTCATCTGGTCCCTTTACTGTGGCCAAAATGCCGTTGATGTAGAAGTGAAGCGAGGTGCCCGGCACCACTCCTTCGCCAGTTTGGCTCGATGGGTTACCACCATACACAGGCATTAGGCCATAACGGCCAGCCTCTGTGACAGTGAACTCACCACAAAGGACACCTTTTGGATCACGGACGGTTATTGCACTCCCTACAGGGAGGGGTTGTCCATCAAGAGTACATTTCAGGCCATAGAAATTCATCCAGCTATTTGTGGGCACTACACTGTCAGGAAGAGAATAGGTGTTGGGGACTGATGCAGTGGGGGTTGGCCCTGCTGACGGGAGTTGTCCATTTCCACCTCTTCCCGGCATGATCACTGCCGCTAGAGCCACGGCAATAATCACCAGCATCAAAGGAGCAGCAATAAGCAATATCCTCCTGGATACGCGCATGCTCTTTAATCCAGCAATAGCCGAAGCAACAAGAGCCGATGATTTTTGTCCACCTCTGGCCTTAATCCTTCTATTGTCCGCTTTTTCTATTCTAGGCATGAGGTCATCTCCGTCATGAGTTGCCAGGATAAACCAGAGTTGCCGGAGCAGTCATCTTGATCCAATAACCGTGCAATGGCGTGAGAACCTGCAGTGTGTTCATCTCCGGCGGCAGGTTGGGATAGAAGGAAAGTCCCTGACCATCGTAACCAAGAACCGCGGTATAAAGACCATTAATTGAGAAGAGCGCTGTGCTCACGGGCAGCGGCCGATCAGCAAGATAGCTTACCAGATTCCAGCCCTCTTGTAGTGACAAGGGGGCAGTCGCTGCCACAGGGGTTCCGGTTATACCCAATGTCCCTGACTGCTTCATCTCGATCCAGTAACCGTGGTAAGGGTCCAGTGTAGTCAGCGTGTTGTCTTCCGATGAGTTTCCAGGATAATACGATAACGTTTCGCCGCTAAAGGTCTGTACCACCGTGGAATCACCTTCTATAGAGGAAAGCACAGTCTCTATGCTGGATGACGTGGGAATTACGTTGAAGGAGAAGAGGTTCCAGCCGGCTTCCAGGCTGATATTGACTGTGCTAGTAGGTGTCTGTGTTGACACCGGCCTTGGTGTTGGCGTTAGTGCTGGCGTGGGTGTCGGCGTCGGCGTAGGCATGGGCGTCGGTGTTGTGAAAATCCCACCGCCACCACCACCACCTAAGGGAGCAGAATAAGTTGACGTCGGCGCAGGTGCTGGCGTTGGCGTAGCTGTCGGCGTAGGCGTCGGTGTCGCCGTTGGCATGGGCGTCGGTGTCGCCGTTGGCATGGGCGTCGGTGTCACCGTTGGCATGGGCGTCGGTGTCGCCGTTGGCGTGGGCGTCGGTGTCACCGTTGGCGTGGGCGTCGGTGTCACCGTTGGCGTGGGCGTCG
>Ga0209777_10006709_pt1 | contig 12909 bp, 11 predicted proteins | sample FrelakmetHBP12HB_FD_187147 | JGI IMG/M metagenome (GOLD analysis project Ga0209777, IMG submission 187147) | Freshwater lake sediment microbial communities from the University of Notre Dame, USA, for methane emissions studies -HBP12 HB (SPAdes)... | ecosystem: Environmental > Aquatic >...
AGCCATATAGTTTAATAATATTACCAATAATATCTACCTTATCATTATCAAGAGATATATTTATGCGCGGTGAAGTCCCTAAACGAATAAATGGTTTCCTCATTTTGAAATACTGATATAACTCATTATTTTCCATTTGCTTTACGTATTTGATTAATTGCGGCATCCAAGGTCCTTCCTGCTGTCTTAAATATGTTTGTCCGCTAATAGTCATTCCATATTTATCTAATGCATCAAGATCAATTAAAAATAAGAGCTTTGTCAACTTAAAGTAAGATATCTTTTTCAGTGAATTAACAATCATATAAATCATCTGATGAATTGGTTGCCAGCTAGGGGTAAGTAGACTCTGTTTCTTTGCTTTCAATAAAGAAGGTTTCTTTATAATCAGTCCCCTTTGCGGATGAACTAATTTTGATAATTCGAAGAAATCCGCAGTTTGTTTATTTCGGTTTCTATGAACCATTGCTCTTGGCCCGGGATGATATAAAGGCATAAGTTTCTTTCCATATAAGTCCAACAGTTCTCTCACGTTTTCATTTAAACTAAATGTGTGAGGATAAATATTACCTAAAGCCTCTAAGGCAACCCTGCCCAACGTTACGATAACCTCAGGCTGCACAAGATTTATGGCCATCTCTAAATAGGAAAGGCAATTATTAATTTCTTCTTGAAGAGGAGTACCATTATTCCCATTCTCTTCACGAGGATTGCATAGAACTGCATTGGTAATGAATATATCTTCACGTTTCCACCCGATAGAACCAAGTAAACTCTCGAAATTATTCCCGGTTTTATCGCCGTGCAAAGGAATGCCTGTTTTATCTGCTCCGAGTCTGCCTGGAGCCTCGGCAATGAATAATACTTTTGAATGGACATTCCCATTTGCCTCAGAAAACACCTTTATCCTCTGATTCATACGGGGGCAAAGGTCACAGAACTGAGTTGCGCTGCTTAAATCTCTCAGCCGATATTCTTTCGTTTGCATTCTAAATGTATTTGACATAACTATTTAATACAATCTGGATCAGGAGCTTTCTTTAAAGCACCATATTTTAATACTTTCTGAGCCAGACATCCAGATGAACAACTCTTTAAATGTGTGCAGGTTTTACAATCCGAACCGAAATCACTTGAGAGATACTTTCTTATTGAGTTAAGATAGGGAGATTTTTCCCAGCAATCCTTAAGGCTGTGTGACGATAGAGAGGAATAATCAATTGTGCCAACGATATCTTCAGCGGTTAATCCTTTAAAGGCGTCGCAAGGAGAAATGCTCAAATCTGGCATGATAATGAGTCGATCTATCCCTGATAGGCAACTTGGATCCTCGTTTACAAAAAGAAAATTAAAGGGTGAACCTGTCCTAATATCAATAGTCTTATCTTTCTTTAATTCTTCAATATTCCTTTTTAGTTCTAAATACTGAATCCGATCCATAAGATCGCTTGTTAGTAAACCGCCTCTACCTTGTGGGACAAAACGCAATATACTGAATTTTGAAATGCCATATTTCTTGCCAAGACGAACAACATTATTTAGATCGCGATAATTTCTTTTAAGTGCAACAAAATGCAATTCTGTCTCAATATCTAAGGACATTGACTGTTTAATGCCCATAATCGTTGCTTCATAGCTGCCTTTTCTTCGAGTGACTTCTTGATGTTGATCTGCGCATGAATAATAGAGACTAAATATTAACCTTGAAAGGCCAATAGTTTTCAGCTTTCTTAATACAGTTCCGATATTAGGGATATTTCCTGACGTATATACTGTTATTTGCATGCCTGCTTTTTTTGCGTGGATAACAGCTTCATCAATTCCATTCCATAAAAGCGGCTCCCCTCCAGACAATGTTATTTTCTTAACCCCCATATCAGCAGCTTCCTTAATTATTGAAAGGCATTTGTCTTTCTGCATTTCTAGTGGATGAGTAGGCAGAGAATCACTAGAACAATGGATACAAGCTAAAGGGCATTTATAAGTAACCTCTATTTTAAAGTCTTTAAGTTGCAGTACGTTTGAGGTAATCATAGACTATTAATAAATAATTTCAGGGATTTTGTGTGTTTATCAACATAAGCATGAGAAGAAATACAAGTAATGGGTCCCACTTTTGAGTGTGTTTTCTTAGCAAGAAATTGTAGCAATAAACACAACCCCCAATAGTTACCATAGGCTCGCTCAAGAAAATCATGGTTTCTGTAAACAGCCAGTAGCCCAATTTTTCTTGGCTTGCCTGGCGCCAATTGAATTGCAATATAATTTAAACAAGGACCGCCCATTTTTAAAGTAGTCTCCATACCTGGATATTGAATAATTATTGTGTATGCGGCTTTTGATACAGATTTCCTTTTGTTTATCTTTTGAATAATATTCTTTAGTTGATTTATGTTGCCCGAATTATTTTCATAATTAATCATTCTTGCAAAATATGTTCCCCATCTCGTCTTAATCCGAGGATAAAACCTATGAATATATCTGTTGAAAAATCTTAAAAAACTACCCTTATTTTGCTTGAAAGGGAAGATAGTATAGGCCACATCCTTTGGCCCAAGAATTCTATTTGTTTTTGCATAATTTATTACATTATTATGAATGCTTTCATTAAAAAGTGTGGGGTTATTAATGTATGCGATAAGGTTGTAACATCCCCATGATCGGCCGCTTAGCATTGTGCAAGCTTTAAGCCAAACTTCCTGGAAAGAAAGCCCCTCAATAATAACTGGATTTTGCATGATATTGATTATGATTATATCTGAAATTGATGATATTCTAAAGGAGAATGAAATTTATGTCTTATTTATCAAAATAAAGCGACCAAAAAAAGGCCTGTTCTGATGATGAATCAGGCCCTTGAAATTATGCGGTGACGTATTGAGAGGAATAATCGTACTCGAGGATATTCTGTATCGCTGATAGGCAGCTCTGGCAGATATAGACAGTTCTCGGAAGGGTGTATGGCTGTAAGCCGATATGATCTATGCCTTCGTTGCATGGAACAAGGAACAATCCGCAAATCTTACAAATTCTCATTATTATCACCTCGCTATACTAAATTCTTTTTCAACAGTCTTTGTAACAAACTCTTTTAACTCTTTGATCAGGATGCTATGAGATCCTGTCCTATTAAGCTGTCCAATGTAATCAAGGAACCGAGAGCACCTGGATCTGTTGCGTGGAACGCACTGAATACCAGGTAAATGCATTCCGCAGCGAAGACATGGAGACAAAACTGAAGCTGACATACTAAACCACCTCCTTTTCCGTAACTACACAACAACGACTGGCTAAATCAGCGGGCAAAGAAGCCCCACCGCCACAGAGGAAGACAATGACCGGAACGCCCTGCTCAATAGCCTGACGGACTGTGTAAAGTGAGCCGCGGGACTGACCGTGAAGGAAAGCAACTATGACCGAAGAAGCGGAAACAAGGCGCCTGTTCCGGCCCAGAAGGGCTGAAACCGCTTCCTGGCGCGAAGCACCGACCGGACAGGAACCCCAAACAACCTGACCACCTGAAGCAAGAAACCGAGAAACCTGAGGCTGAACCGAAGAAGGAAAGCCAGAAGCGGAAGCCCAAGCTGAATAAATGATGCCGCGAGATGCCGCACCCTGCTGAATGACTGCCTCAAGCGCGAATGAATCAGCGCCCACTGCGCCGCCTGAAGCAATGCTGTAGCCACGGGAAAGAAGAAGGGACACAACGCGGGAAACAAGAGGAGCAAAAGAAGCGGGTAATGAACGGGAACCAACGACACCTGCCAAACGAGACACGAAAACCACCTCCCTGTGTGAAATAAAAACACACAAAAAGGAACAGCATTTTACCGCCCCTGTCACCCGGAGCGAGTGGAGCTATCGAGCATACCTAAAGTGGAAATATGGGCGAGAGAGCGCAACGAAGCGGAGGGCCGGAAGGAAGGCAAAAATCAAAGTCCTTATATCTAATTGTGATTTTTGCCGACTGGAGGAGGGAGGCCGATTTATCGGCCGACCTTTACAGGGTCCCGCGGTAAAATGCTATACTGGAAAAGCTGTGGAGCAAAAGATTATTTTATTTTTAAAGAGGCGCATTTAAATATTTTATATTCACCATGGTTACGCAGATAATCCTTTAGAAGAAAATGCTTACTGTTCACATGATTATAGTATTTTCCCAATCCCGTTGCTTTATCATACTTTAATACCATCTTGGACAGTTTAATCATGGCGCCCTTCAATTCATTGAAATCTAATAGACCCAAATCAATTGGGTAATTGCGTTTATGGATATGGGCGATTATTTTGTTTCTTATTTCTTTAATTTTCTTGATCCTTTTATCTAGCAATCTTATGTCAGATAAGATTTTCTTCGGAACAATATACTTGTTTTGATCGTATCTGGTCATTACAGACTCTAAAAACGGAACCCTTTCATTAACGTCGTTACTATTCTTTGGTGTTTTTATTCTTGATGTGTCTCTAACTTTATCCGTGTTTTTGGATATTGATAATAATATATCTCTTAAGTATTCACTTTGTCTACATACGCTCATAATCATGGAGTGATTATACTGCTGAGCAATGTTTTGAATAAAGAAATTGTTTTGTAATGCTCTACTTTTTACATAACGAATTATTTCAAGGTAAGAGAAGAGCGTTTCATTTAAAAATCCGACATCTATAAGGAGCCTGTGTAGCTTCTTTTTCGCAGAATCAGTAAATACCTTATCCATTTCCTTCTACAACCTTAATCTCTTCCTCCGTCAGCCCATATATCTTATAGACAACGCTATCAATTTCTTGATCCATTTCATCAATTTGCCTTTTTAGTCGTTCGGTTTCGGAGGTCAGCTTATCTTTAATTGCGGCATATTTTGAATTAAGGTCGAGCATTTTATTAACAAGCTTTATTAATGATTTTTGCTCAGCTTGAGAGGCAACATAAATAGGTGCTTTTAATATCGGCTCCTTATCAATTTGTAGCTGCTCTCCCTGCCTCTTGCCTATATTTTTGAGCCAATAAAACATCAACTTTGAGTTTAATATCCCGGTTAAATATTTTAGATCGATGGATTTGGGTTTTAATATTAAATATGCTCGTGTGACATAACAAGGGAAATCAACATATGTAAAGGCAGGATCCATTGTTTTTCTTAATAAAAAAATACCCTCTCCAACGAAAAATCTCTCATCTCTTGGTCGATGCAACCCATATGGAGCAAACGCAGACGTTAATATTGGTTTAAATTTATCAATGTGTTGTTTTAAGTTTGGGAATTCACTTATATGCTCCCTGAAATATTTGTCGGCATAAATTATTCTATATTCAGAGCTGTCCTTAAGAGACAAGTACCTATTTATTTGCTTTGGATAATAGTATGGTTTTAAATAAGCCGCCTCCTTTTTATTTAAAGACATTTTGCTGACGAAGCCATTCCCTAATACAAGCACACCATCACCCTTTTTAATATGTACACCTTTCAACTTATCCAAGTGTTTTTCGTTTACGAAATCCTGAAGAACATCGATGCCATTGCCAACATCATCCTCATTCATTTTATAATTTGCTTTATTCTGTATCTTTTCAATGAGGCCCGAGTTTTCATCGCTAAGGAATGAGATTGTGCCCTTCATCATTTCGACAGGCTTGATTTCAGAAGAAAATATTTTTACACCCTCAACACTTACTGTCATCTTTGATTTTAATAGCTTCGCCATATCATCTTCTTTGATTTTTGAGTTCTCAATTTTAATGTTTTGAACTTTGTAATGTGTTTTAGGCTTCTTCTTTTGAAAAACAAAAATCATTGTTTGTATACTTGCCTCTTCAAAGACCTTGTAATCCGAAAAATCGATAAACGTAACAATCTCACCACAAGATAATATTTTTTCTCTAAAAATGCTCGCGCCATAACTAGCGACCCAACTATTTGGCGCAATAAAACTAAAATATCCCCCTTCCTTCAATAAATCAATTGCCTTACAAGCAAATAGTGTCCAAATATCCATCTTCCCTTGATAATATGGGCTATCATGCAATCCATTAAATGCAAACTTATTAACATCTTCTTTAATATACGGGGGGTTCCCAACAATTACATCAAAACCGCCTTGATCCATTACATCTTTGAATCGTTTATTCCAGTCAAACGCATTATCTCCTGCAATTTTCGAATCATCTATCAGTGAATTGCCTTGTTCGATATTATGGCCGAGGTCAGGCAGTTTTTTTCTGGAATAAGTCGAACTTAAAAGTAGATTTAATTTTGTCAGCTCAACGGCCTCCGAATCTAGATCAACACCATAAATGTTATTACAAAGAGCCTTGATCTTACGGCCTTTTGGGAATTTAGTGAATTCGGGCGTCTTTCCATAAGCATCATCAAAGAGTTCCAGTGTTTTTAGGAGAAATGAGCCAGAGCCGCAAGCAGGATCTAGCACTTTTAGCTTGCCAATCTTTGCGTATTCCTTATTCTGTAGCAGGTCTTCCAGGATTTTGCCTAGTGTATTCTTTGCAATGTAATCAACAATATATTTCGGGGTATAGTAAATACCGTGGCTCTTTCGCTTCTCTTTATCTTGTGCGCTTTCTCCCTTTTGAATGGTTCCAAGATATTGCTCATAAATACTTCCCAATATATCCGCGTCTATAATTGCAAAATCAAATTCAACATCTTCTTTCGCATCCTCATAAATACTGCCGATAACATCATCCAAGAGGTCATCGCTGATTTTAATGGTATCAACAAGATGCTTCGCAAAAAGATTGCTATTATAGCCGTCGTCAAAGTCCCGAAAAACCTGTCGAAGCATATTATTTAAGCGTTTATCTTGGTCGTTTTGCCATTCTTTTCGCAAATTCTTTAATAAGTTCGCCTTTTCTATGCTCCTGTCCTCGCACGTACGGATAAAAATCATCCTGTTAAGAAGTCTTTGTACACATTCGGCAACATCTTCCTTACTTAATGAGGCATTGTCAGAAGCTATTCTTTTAATAAGCAGATTTCTCCATACAAGTAATTTGGTTAGAAGTATTTCATTGATTGGAACCTTATTTACAATGTGACCTTTAGTCCTTGCGTGTTTATCAAGTTCGCCATTTACAATGCTTTCTTTTGAAAGAAGCCATAATTCATCGAACTTGTCCAGGTATTCGGTATAGCTGATTTTTAATACTGTTCTTTCACTGTTCCGCTTTGTTTTAAGGAGAGAATTAAAGACTATAATGCCTTCAAAATCACTTAAAATGACCCATTTTACAGATTTAGCATAGCCATAGTTTATTGCCTGCCGCGCGAATTTTGGATCTTCAAGGTCTTCACTAAGTGCTTTTGCTTCAAGAAACATCACCGGAGAACTATTTACATTAAAAGCGTAATCAACCCTTTTAAGCCCACCTGCAGCTTCCTGTTCCGTTACTTCATCTAATATGTGTTCGCCTGTTGTGTCCCATCCGAGAGCTTCAAATAAAGGTAATATAAATTTTGTGCAGGTTTCACTTTCACCTATTTGGCCGTAGCGGCCGGACTTTTTAAGAGCTTCGTAAGTGGCTATCTTTTCTTTGATCTTTGATTTAGCAAGTTCTTTTAGGTCTTTCTGAGCCATCATGCTGATGATTATACCTCAACTTATGTGATAAACGAAGTTTCTGTGAGTTAAGAAAGTTGTCTAACAGCGGTCTTCGCCGGACTGCTGTCCTTCAGAGGCGGGGAGCTTTATTCCTCTTATTTTTTCAGCGTTTCGTATATCCCAACTGCGACAGCTATTCCAGTTAATACCTTGTACCAATTGTTTTCCCACCAGTCAGGTTGAAGGCCAACATCTACGGTTATAACATCGCCATATTTGATCTCTTTTGTGTAATCTTCGCCTGCGAATGCCTTAGCTTCAGGTATTGATTTAGCTTCTTTGACATCCCATGTATTCTTCTTAAGGTCATGCTGAACAACATATATTGATCGTGGCGTGAGATAGACAACAAGCTGAGGCTTGTCCACATACTTGGCGAATTCGGTCGTCAAATAGGTCTGAAATTCATTGAGCGTCTTGCCCTGAGCCTGGACCCGCCCGAGGAAGGGGAGCGCAATTGTGCCATCAGGCGCGATAGTTTGTTTTGTGTCCATATCCTTCTGATTAAGGATTTTGACTTCGAGGAGGTCATTTGGGGCAAGAGTATAATCGAAGGCAAACGACAAATTACCAATGACAAATGTAAAATTTAGCACAATTAGCAAAAAGACAGAGATTAGTTTTTTCATTATTTGACCTCCTTATGTTACTTTTCCATCAACAAAATTATTAACAATACTTTCAAGGATGTCCTTACTGAGCGAAAAATAATCAAAAACAACGAAAAGAGGCTTAGTAACTTTTTCAACTAAACTTACCAAGTTAGATTCAATATCTCCAATTGAGGTTTCAATTTGCGTTGTCACTTCCATTTCTGAAGACTTATAGCCGTCTCTAACAAATCGGTCGGGTCTTGCAGCTGTAAGGGTGTAATCCTTTAAGCGCCCATGACGGAAGTAAACTATAAATCTCTCGTCAGGGGAGATTTTCATGCTGGAATACAATCGGCTTAAATAGAGAAATACTTCAGTAATACGAACAATTCTTGTATCAAAAAATACATATCCGGGCTTTCGTTCATTTTCAAATAAACTCTTCAGCATATAGAAATCGCCATTTTTTCTTATTGTCCAATAATCGTAACTGCTTCGATCCTTGGCATTCACAATAGCAACAATCCCGTCAGTTCGGGGTTTAGGTCTATATTCTTCCCTGTTACCAAGGGTGACGCCTATTGGCCAGCCAAAGGTATGTATCTCTGCTTTTTCAGCTAGAGATAAAAGATCATTTTGTAATATGTCGGGTTTATTGTTTATCAGCGTTGATTTGACTTCCATAAAAGGGACATCTCCATATGGCTTAAATGTTTCAAAGGCAGAAGCATTATGCTTTGAAAACCAATCTTCATCCCAAATTTGTTTTTTTAACGAAGTTATGGAGGGAAGTGTGATTATGCGTCGTTTAATTTTCTTTTCAAGTTCGCTTTTGAATGTGCCCAAATCTTTTGGATCCCAAAATAAAATATCATAACCGCTGAGATCAAAATGAATTTTTGGCCCATCCTTCTTATAATTAGGACTGTCATGATGATGATCTTCTCGTGCAGTTAAAATAAGGTTTCTAAATTTATCCAGCCCCATTGCATATCCGATTTCAAGATAGCAATTTGGACGTTCATTTGTAAGATCGGCCACAATAATATCGGCAGATTCAATAAAATTAACTATTTCGCTCTTTAAAAGACGTCCTTCATTATGCTTATCTATTCTTTTGGGCTCAAAACCGCAAGCCCTTATAGCAGGAAGAATTGCTTCTTCGCATATCTTATCAAGCTCGGAATTTCCAATTTGCATTATTATAAAAGCTATCGGCATATAACTATCACCTTATTGCCTTAAATATACTTCCCCCGAAAATATAAACTTCCTTTCTTTTATCTTCAAATTTAATTCCTCGATCTTAACATATATTTCGTCCAGCTGGCTTTTAAGCGCGGCAAGCTGTAACTTCTGCTTTTCCTGCTCTTCCTTATTCTGCATAAGCTCTTTGCCTAAAGGCGTAAGCCCACTGCCGGATTCAAGCTCTTTGATGCGGCTCTTAACATCATCAGCCTGTACATTCAGCTGCGCGAGAGATACCTGATCCTTCTTTTTCAGGAGGTCATAGGATTCAGTTAGGGAAAGGTCTTCTATCTGCTTCTTTGAGGCGTAATTGAGGATCAGGTCATTTCCTTTTTGAACCATCGGCTTGAAACTGCCCGCATAAACCGGGAACTTGATATCCATGATATCGGGAAGATGCACGGTCCCGGATACAAGCGCACTGGCGGGGATCTGTGCAAGCAAGGAATCCCGGCTATCGTCCTTAAATTCCTTCTTTGTGACAACTATCGGCTGGGGGGTCCATTTTATCCTCACATGAGAAGCCAGAATATCAGCGGAAAGATCGTCGCTGAGCGTGAAAATATCATTTTTATACATTATTACCATCCTAGAACTTTGAACATCAAGTATCTCCCCAACGCCTTCTATCGGCTCCTTCGTATCGCTAAAAACACCGGTGAATTCGAGGTAAGCGTGGGTTTTCATTGTTTTGTATTCCTGAATGGCCGAACCGGGAGTTGCCATAAGCCAGCGGAGCGAACTTGCTATCCCGTATTTGGAGATCGGGAAGGCGAGAAGCATAAGGAAGAACAGGATGATGAATATCCATATTTCTTCTTTTGAGCCGGACTCGGGCCGGAACCTGGGATTTTTCGGGAGCACGTCACGACCGGTATCAGGCCAGAACATCTGGGAGCCGCGAGGGTTGAACATGTCTAATATAAGATGAGAGAAATAACTGATGCTGAAAGCGGCGATCCAGCGGGCTATCAACGGATTTGACAACGGATCAACGGATTTAATAAGTATCGCATAGATGGATGTTATAAAAACCACAACAATACTAAAAATAATCGAACTAATAAACCAACCAATGAAGGAATGGGTAATGGTGCGATGACCATATCTGCGTTCGAGGTAGGATGCGACGGGATAAAACAATCTTCCGATCACGGACTTTGGATGGTCTATATCGGGTGCAATCGCGCCAAAAATGGCGACAAGGATAATACTCCAGTGTAGGCTCAACTGAATCCCAAACACTGCCAGGAATATCAGCGTTAAAAAGATGCCGAATACGCTATGAGTTGGTGCGAGCATTTATATCCTTTCCATTCTAATTATTTTAATGTTCATCTTTATTGTCCTGTCATTTAAGTCGTTGATTGATAATCCTAGCGGGAGTAGGTTTTGCAGTATTAGTTGTCTGTGATGATGGTGCAAGTGTGCCGACAAGATATACAAATCCAATAATAGCAAACAAAATTAGACATAAAATCTGACCAATTCGCTTGTTTCTCTCCGTTTCATAGGTTGGATACTCTTTTTCAGCAGCCAAAGCCCATACAAGAGCAATGACCCAGCCCAAAAATGTCCACCCTAATAGAATATTCAATGCTACTATTCCAGCACCACCCTTTTTATTAATAGCACAAAGAGATGGTAAGAAATATACAAACACAAGAATTATTATAGCCATCTATTTCACCTTCCTTTATTTTAATATCTCTCCTGTATCCATTTTATAAAATCATATGCGTCAGAACAGCCCAACTCGCCTGCTTAATATCCTGGGCTATATGGAGTATCAGTATCGTATTTTGGGTCTATTTCTATTGCTCTGAAATGATCAGAAGAAGACCCTTTATAGTCTCCTACATCATATTCAGCCATTCCTCGATTATAGTAAGCCGCCGCACATAAATCGGCACGAGCATGGTCATCTTGGCTTAGCGCCTCGGTTTTAGCTCCTCCATAGTTAGCTCCACTATAGTCTTTCGTATTATATTGGTTTAGGTTTAGCACCTCGGTATAATCCAGGATAGCTCCTTTAAAGTCTTTTAAATAATATTTAACAAGTCCCCGCTTAAAATAAGCTAATGCAAGTCTAGGATTAAGTTTTATTGCATTGGTATATGATTCGATAGCTCCCGTGGCATCTTCTGCTATAAGGTCAAGATTACCCTGTTTAAGATAAGCTTCTGCGTCTTTAATGCTTTTTGCAGAAGGGCCTTCCATTGCCTTATTAAAATCCAGCAAGTTAGCTTTAGTCATTCCTCGTTTATCATATGTCTTTTCATATCCAGGATAAAGTTCCATTGCTGTAGTAAAATCTTCGATAGCTCCTGAATGGTCTTGTAAATCACTTTTAGCATTTCCTCGCTTGAAGTAAGCGTCTGGAAAGTTAGGACAAAGCTCTATTGCTTTAATAAAGTCATCGATAGCCTTTCCATAGTCTTTTAAGTTAAGTTTGGCACACCCTCGAAAGAAGTAAGGCATTCCAAAATTAGGGCTTAGTTCTATTGCTTTAGTAAAGTCATCGATAGCCCCTGCATGGTCTCCTAGCTCATCTTTAGCACTCCCTCGACTATCGAGGGCCAGTGCATCTTCAGGGTCTAGTTCTATTGCTTTGGTATAGTCTTTGATAGCCCCTCTATAGTCTTGTTTTTCATACTTAGCATCGCCCTGTTCTTTATAAGCCTCTACTGTAGTATTAATCCCTGTCACCACACAGACTACTTCATTAGAGGCTCCCGTTGCTCCCGATTTGTCGAAAGATGAAAGGGCCCAAGATTTGCCTTGATTATCGTAAGCCCCTGTATCCTGAGGTTTAGCTACCATATTCCCCCAAAGGGAACCCGCCAACCACATTATAAAAATGAACGCTAGGAAATCCATGTCTTTTGCCCCCTTTTAATTGTTTATCTCAACATTGATGTAATATTTTTTAAAATCATCAGTAAAGTCACACCGAAACCGGCAAGAAAGTAGGATTCGTAGCTTCGAGTTCCGAGCGCGACGAAACGGAACAGCACGGCGATCCAGTAAATAAACAGTATAACATTGGTCCAATCGCGATAATGAACGCCTGCCTCATGATAAACCTCACGGATGGTATCTTTCGTGACTACCGGCTGATGGCTTATCTGATTAACCATATCAACAATGGCAAGAGGAAGGCCGTTCGAGAGGGTCAGAAGCCTCGTCTCAAGCATCTCGTAGTCGCTTATAGAGAGATTTTGGGTCAGGTACTTTATCAGCTCTCTTGCCGGCTTTTCACCTAAAGACGCAAGCTCGAATTGTTTGAATTTCCACCATATTTGTTTCAGCTTCGGCTTCGTCTCATCAGCGGCGGCCAGTATAGTGAAGTTATCGAGTAAATTCAGGAGGGCGTCTACATCAGAGATTTTTAATACTCCAAGATTATCTATTATCAGAACAGGCGGCTTCGAGCCTTTTATCTTCGCAATAT
>Ga0209777_10006710_pt1 | contig 12908 bp, 8 predicted proteins | sample FrelakmetHBP12HB_FD_187147 | JGI IMG/M metagenome (GOLD analysis project Ga0209777, IMG submission 187147) | Freshwater lake sediment microbial communities from the University of Notre Dame, USA, for methane emissions studies -HBP12 HB (SPAdes)... | ecosystem: Environmental > Aquatic >...
GGTGGCAGACAATCTGGCTGGGCTGGCAAACCCTGCGGCTCCTGCTAGAGGGTCTGCGACTGGCCCAGAAATGTGTACAATGACAAGGGCTGAAGCCGGGGGTTAGTGGGTCAGGGGGAACTCCCGTTCTGCCAACTCGATCCCACGGCGCTGAAGCCGGGGGTTAGAGCAGTTCACGAATGGCTGTGGCCTTGTGGCACGGCCTTCCAGGCCGTGGACACGGGCAAGATGCCCGTGCCACGAATGCGCGAGGATACACCCAATCGTGAACTGCTCTAGTGGGTCAGGGACTTCTGCAGCGCTGTACTAACCGTTCAGGTTCCGAGCCGCGCGCGTCAGCAAGCGGCCAGAGGCCCCGCGCCCCGCCGGCCGCGGCTTGGACCGAAGGGATGCAGAAAATCCAAAATCCAAAATCCAGACCCTAACCACTAACCGCTCTCATCCCTTATCCTTCATCCTTCACCAAGAAAAACCGGCCTTCGCATCGCTGCGAAGGCCGGCCGGTGACACCTAAGCTGTCCCGCGTATGAGACCCGTCAGCCTCCCGGGCGGTCCCCGGAAAGCCGCTACCTGAAAAGCCTAACCAGGCAGTCCAGGCCTGTAACGCGGCCTTGTTCACTTGCTTACTTGCTTGTCAACAGTGGTCCGGCAACAACGGCGTTGCCACCAAAGGACCGTCCTTGCTACGCGGACAGCCACCTCCGGTCACCGTAGGGTCTACTGCTACTACTCACTGGACCACCTCCTTTCCTTTCAGCCCCCCTGCCATGAGCCTGGCCGCCTTGGAGCAGGCGGCAGCCGTGGGCGCTCACTCAAGAGCGTTAGGCCGCTCGGCTTGCGGCGCATGCAGGTGTAATCTGCCTCGCTGGCGAACGTCTCCGCCAACCCGTGTGATTTCTCTATTACCGCGCTTTCGTCAAAGTGCAAGACAATCTTGGTTCTTTTTCCCGCCCCTGGAGCGTTTGGTTTCAGATAGTTGCCGGGCGACCAGCAACCAACTAAAACTGAACACACCCAACCAGGGTTCCGACCCTGGCTTAAACTTGATTTTGCCGGGAGGACGGCTTACTTTGGGCTGGCAAATGTGAAGTTCTCTGCTCACCGTGCAGTCTAAGCCAGCGGGGACAGACAGCCAATCTCTGAACAGCCGGGGGCCCTCTGGGGCGCTCGCGTCAGTCCCCATTGGGGAAGGGGCGGAAATGTCCGTCGGGAAGTTCCTATTGCGTTTGTCCATCGGCATTGCCCTGGTGGCCTTGCTGCTGCACAAGCACGGCCTGGCGATACAGGGGATTCTGGGGCGGATGGCGGAATTGCCCCTGCTCATCCTGCTGAGTGCGATCCTGCTCGACCTGGGCGGCCGAATGCTTTCAGCATACCGCTGGGGACTGCTCTCTGCCTTGGTGGGCAAACCCGTGTGCTTCCGGCGGATAGCGCAGCTCTATTATAGCGGCATGTTCTTCAGCTTGTGCCTGCCCACCTCCATCGGCGGCGATGTCTTCCGCGTCGTGGGATTAAGCCGCGACACAGGAAGCAAGTCTGCTGCGTTCGCCTCGGTCTTCATGGACCGCAATGTGGGCATGGCAGCCTTGCTGGTTCTGGGCACGACGGCCTCAATCCTGCTGCCTACGGCAAGCATCCAGGCGACGCTCTTCAAGGTACCCTACGTCGTGCCCTTGTGGCCGCTCTTTGTTCTGCTTTGCAGCGGTTACGTCCTGGCCAATATGGTCCTATTCAGCGAAGGGTTTTGCCTTTTTGTGGCGTCTCTTGTCTCCCGTTTGCAGCTCCGCTTTGTAGGCGAAAAGGCAGGCCGGTTGCACCAGGCTGTGCAGGCCTACCGCCTGCCCTTGAACCGATACTGGTTGGCCTTCGTGCTATCCGTGGCTTACCAGGCCAGTGAGATCGGGCTGATCTGGCTGCTGGCGCGCGGCCTGGGGATTGAGCTTTCGCCCCTGGTGTTCTGCGCTCTGGTGCCTTTCCAGGCGGTAGCCTGCCTGCTGCCCATAACCTTCAACGGCGTGGGCATCCGTGAATACGTCATCTGCGCCGTCCTGATCGGGCAATTGGGGCAGGGCATTCAGGACAAGGCCATGGCTCTTTCGCTTGTATACTTCCTTGGAGTGATGGTTTTCTCCAGCCTGGTGGGTGGGGTCGTGTACGTGTTCAGCGGGCTGACGCGTCCGTCCGAGGCCGAGGCCGTAGGAAGTACTGAGTACTGAGCGCCTTGTGAGGATGATGCGGGGTTGTGACGGATGGTGGACGGACAGACGCATAGCGACGTACACTCAGTACTCAGTACCCAGTACTCAGTACTCACGAAGGTCACCGTCCTCACACCCATCCACAACGAGACCGCCAATATACCTGAGCTGGTCGAGCGCATCGAGAAGACCATGAAGGCCTGGCGCGCGCAAAAAGAGGGCCGCGACTGGGAGCACGTTGCCTGCGACGACCATTCCACGGACGGCAGCCTGGAACTGCTGCAAAAGCTGGCGGCGGCGCATCCCCGTTTGAGGCCCGTCCAAAACCCGCGGCGCTCCGGCCAGACGGGCGGTTTCGACACTGGCTTCCGCCAGGCTCGCGGCGACATCATCGTTACGATGGACGCCGATCTGCAGAATCTGCCCGAAGACATCCCCCTGCTTGTGGCGCCGCTCGAAGAGGGCAAGTTGGACCTGTGCAACGCGATCAGGACCAAGCGGCAGCACGCCGGCTCGCTGATCGCCATCTCGAAGCTTGGCAATGTGCTCATCCGCCTTCTGATGGTCTGCCCGGTGAGCGACGCGGCCAGCAACTTCACCGCCCTCAGGAGCAGCTTCGTCCGCAACCTGACGCTCGTCGAGAACGACCACCGCTACCTGATCCCCATCCTGGTGCGGCGCGGCCTTGATCCCCGGCGCGTCGGAGAGGTCCCCACGCGGCATGAAGCGCGCAAGCATGGGGCCTCCAAGTACAGCGCGCTGCGCAAGGCCACGACTGGCTTCCCCGAATTGTTGCGCTGCAAGAAGAGGCTCAAAGCGGGCTTCTACGACAAGCCTGTGAAACCACAGTAGCTGGTAGCTGGTAGGTGGTAGAGGGTAGGTGGTAGATGGTTGGTAGTGTGAGGCAGACGGGAGCCATTGGCGGGACGCGCTGCGCTTCGCCACCTCCCACCTACCACCTACTACCTACCACCTGCCTTCTCTTGGCGCTGGCGGCGGTCTACCTGCTCATCACGGCCTGGAACCTGAACATCCAGACCATCGCCAACCCGGACGAACCGCGCTACGCGGCAGCGGCTCGCACTATGCTGCGCGGGCAGACCTGGCAGGACTGGGTGGTCCCGTTCTTCAACGCCCAGCCGCGCCTGGTCAAACCGATCTTCTTCTACTGGCTGATCGCGGCCACGGGCACGGCCGGCGAAGCACTGGGGCTGGGCCTGGTGACCGGGTTCCGTCTCGGGCCGCTGCTCATGGGCCTGCTCGCCGTTACCGGGACGTTTCTCCTTGGAGTGCGCTTGCGCTCCGCTCGCTGCGGGTTTCTCGCCGCGGGCGTTCTGATGACCTGCGCCGAGGTCCACAAGGTGGCGCGCGAACTGGTTGTGGACATGACCTTGACCGCCTTCATCGTCTGGGCGTGGGTCTTCTGCCACATCACACTGGAGCAAATCCAAAATTCAAAATGCAAAATGAAGGCTGCGCCGCCACATGAGGAAGGCAGCCCAAAGAGGGAAGGCTGCGGTCCGGAACAAATCGAAAATCCTTTCCTGCCTTTGCTCGGGTTCTACCTGTGCCTGGGCCTGGCCTGCATGACCAAAGGACCGTTCCTGGTCGCCTTGTTCGTGGTCATTCCGCTACTGGTCTATCTGCTCTGGACGGGCAGGCTTGGAGACCTGAAACACGCCGGCCTGTGGTGGGGAATGCCTTTGTCTTTGGCGCTGGGGCTGTGGTGGTCGCTGGCGCTCTACAAGCTGGGCTACGACTGGCGCTCGTTCTTCGTAACCGAGAATCTCCAGAGGGCGGTTGGGGCGAAGGATCACACCTCTCACCCCTGGCCGTACCTTTTCTACCTGGGAACGCTGGGGGAGAATTTCCTGCCCTGGGTGGTTGTCCTGCCCTTTGCCGCGTGGTGGGCGTTCAAACATAGGGATCGGGTCATCGGGTCATCGGGTCATCGGGCCAACAAACAACTTGCAGTTGCCGTTACTTCACCCGATCACACGATCACCCGATCACCCGATTCTTCGCGCTTCCTGCTCTGTGCCCTCTTCGTGCCCTTCTTCTTTCTGGGGCTTTCCGTCAGCAAACGTCCGCTCTATCTGTTGCCGTTATACCCATACATCGCCCTGGCTCTGGCTTGGGCCTGGGATGAGGCGCTGCTGTCGCGCGAGGGTGAGCCAATCAGAGCGCCCAAGTGGGTGGCCTGGCTTGTCTTCATGCCTTTCTGGGCGGCGACCGTCGGCGTCGGGCTTTACCTGCCTAAGCTGGGGGGAGGACAGTCTGAAGCCATCGTGCTGGCACTGCTGTGTGCGGCGCTTGCAGGCTGTGGATGCGTGGCTGCGCGTGAGCTGAAGCACGGCCTGCGCCACAAGGCCAGCCTGCTGGTGCTGGCGATGGCGGCGCTGTTCTGTGTCGGGTTCGAAACGGTCTGGCGGCCTGTCAACGAGCGTGTGGCGAACCGCAAGGAATTCTACCGCGTGCTGGATGAGTCCCTTAGAGGACAGCCCCTGGTCCTGCTGGGCCATACTTCCAACGAAGCTGTGTGGTATCTGGACCGCCCGCGGGAGCGGATTGAGAATGTGCGCTTCCCGGACCTGAAAGCGAAGTTCTTTGACGCGCCCGGTACAAAGCTGCTGGTAACGGCCAGGTTTTTGGATAAAGACCTGGAACTGAAGCAGGCGCTTAAGACCGAAGGCTTGGCGGCAACCCGCGCGGGCGAACAGTACCTGCTGGCCGAGCCTGACCCAGCGCATCCGCCTGCGCCGGACGTGTTCCGGCCGATGGCTGAGCGCGAGGATAAAGGAGGCGAGGACTGAGACTGTGTCTACGCGGATCAAGAAGGTTTTCATCACCGGCGGTTGCGGTTTTATCGGCTCATACCTGGCGCGCGAGCTGCTCAAGCAGGGCTTCGAGCTGCTCCTCTTCGACGCCTTCATAAACTTCATTGACCCGTTCGAGAGCAACTACCAGTTCTTTCTGAAGGCCCGCATGGAGGGCATACGCGACAAAGCGCGCATCGAGCGTGGCGACATCCGCGTGCAGAAGCGCATGCAGCAGATCATGAACGAATGGCAGCCGGAGGCGGTGATCCACCTGGCGGCGCTGCCCAGCGCCAAGGAGTCCACTCAGTACCCGACCGAAGCGCTGCAAATCAACGTGGACGGCACGCTCTCGGTTCTCGAAGGCATCAAGGCCTGCGGCAGCGTACATCGTTTCGTCTTCACCAGTTCCAGTTTCGTCTACGGGAACTTCAAGCGGGACGTGGCCGACGAAGAGCACCCCACTGAGCCGATTGACGTTTACGGCGGCACCAAGTTGACCGGCGAGATTCTGACCAAAGCCTACGCCAAGCAGCATGGCTTCGAGTACGTCATCGTGCGTCCCTCGGCTGTGTACGGCTTCGGCGACTGCAACCGGCGCGTGTCGCAGATATTGATTGACAACGCCCTCCACGGCAGGCCCCTCATTCTGCACGGCGGCGGGCGTTCCAGGATTGATTTCACCTACGTTACCGACGTGGCCGACGGCTTCGCGCGCGCGCTGACCGTGCCCGCGGCCGCCAACCAGACCTTCAACATCACGCGCGGCAATGCCCGCATGGTGCGCGAGTTTGCGCTGGAGGTAAAGAAGCACTTCCCCAACGCCGAGCTGGTCGAGAAACCGTCTGACACCAGCCGCCCCGAACGCGGCACGCTGGTCATAGAGAAGGCCCGCAAGCTGTTGAGTTACGACCCCAAGGTGGACATCGAGCAGGGCGTAGCGGAGTACGTGGAGCAACTGAAGGCGCGGGGGCCGAAGTAATTTTGGATTTTAATTTTGGATTTTGGATTGGCGGAGCGCGGGCAGCTACAGAAGAATATGCGGTCGAAAAATGCGACCGCATGCTAGAAGTGGACACAGGGGTATTAGAGAGTGCAAAGGAGTCATCGTCTGCCGAAGGGCTCCCTTAATACCCCTCCGTCCCCCTTTTGCCCCTTTTAGGTTTAGGCAGTGAGAAGCAACGTGCCATTGAGCCATTCGGCCAAGATTGACGATCTGTTCGCCCGGGAGAAGTGGCCTGAAGCAAGAGCGCTCATTCGTCGGTATTTGAGACGCAAGCCGCGCAGTCACTGGCTCTTGACACGACTTGCTACGACGTACTACGAGGAGCGGCGGTACAGCCATGCACTGCGCATAAGCCGAAGGGCAGCCAGGATTATGCCCCAATGCCCGCTTGTGCTCTGGGATCTTGCAGGGGCACTCGATATGTTAGGCCGAACGGAAGAAGCTCTCCGCCTATACAAGCGGTTGGTTGTCACTCCAATTAGGTCACTTGCATATGGCGAATGCGGTGAGGGATTGCGATGGGCCCGTGGACTTGTTGCCGATGCTTATTTTCGAATGGGCACCTGTTTTGCGCGGATGGGCCAGCGTCGGAGAGCTGCTGCATGCTATAAGAGGCATCTTCGAATGCGGGGCCCAACCTGCTCGTCTATATACTCGATGTCATCCGCCCGCGACAGGCTTGAGAAGATCGGGCCATTCTGGGGACATAATACCTAACTATTCTTGGGAAAAAGGATTAAAAAGGGGGGGGGGAGGGGACGGGGGAAGAAGTGGACGTAGGGGAATTAGAGCGTGCAAAGGAGTCATCGTCTGCCGAAGGGCTCTCTCAATACCCCTCCATCCCCTTTTCCCCCTTCTCACTTCTTCCTCGTGGTTCTGAACCCGATCCGTCCAACGATTGCCTTTGGTGGTGTCATCAGTCTCCCAATGGTCTCGAAGACGACCTTGAATTGGCCATCGTACTTGCGCTCCATCTGCTCAAGTTTCCGGGCCAGGTGCTTGTGCGTCGCCAGAAACTGCCTCAAGCGGATAAAGGCGCGCACGACCTGTACGCTGGCCTGCACAGCAAAGGAGCTGTTGAGTACACTGGCAAGCATCACGGCGCCATGCTCGGTGAAGGCATAGGGGCGATAGCGAACGTTGCGTTTGGATGCGGTCACAATTTGTGACCGCATAGCGGCGGCCTCCTCAGTGGTGAGGCGGAACATGAAATCCGACGGGAAGCGTGCGTGATTGCGCTTGACCGCTTGGTTCAAGACCTTGACCGGCACACGGTACAACGCCGCCAAATCCTCATCCAACATTACCTTCTGCCCGCGGACCAAGAAAATCGCACGTTCCACACGCTCGTTGGGGATGGCTACCAGAGACGTATCCAACGCTTGGCCCTCTATTGTAAGGTTGGGACGGCCACTTCGCCGCGGAGCTGCGCTTCGCCGGTCTCCTTTTCGTAGACGCCGTAGAACATGGAGGCGCAGTCTACCCAGAGCATGAGGCGGTGGAAGTCTTCGCCGGAGAGCTTGACGTCGTAATGCCCTTTCATCAGCAGCTCGTACAGCTTCGAGGCCTTGGCGCCGAACTTCCCCGGCGTCGTGCGGTAGTCGTTATGGTAGCTGGTGAAGCCGAGAGGAACCAGACTGTTGTAGGAGGCGTACCACTTGTTCTGAATCGGCTCCTTGGCCAGATTGCAGGGCTTCTTCTTGGCGTCTTGGGGAATCTTGGCGTGGCAGGCCACGCAATTGCGGTCCAGCACAGGCTGAACCAGCCGCGGGTAACTGAAGGGGCTGGCGCCGTCCACGTCGGGCTTGAGCTTGGACGGCTCGCGCAGCAGCGCCAATGGCGTGGATCTTGGGCGCGCCGGAGTGCGGTACTTAGGCTCGTGACAGCCCTGACAGACCAGGCGTTCCCCGTTGCGCAGATAGGTGGCCGAGCGCATGGACTGGACGGCCAGCCCTTTCTCATCCAGGGCCTGGAAGAAGACCTCGCGGTTAGCGGGCACCGTGAAATTGGCGCTGCCGTCTTCCTCGACGGGGGCCGTGCCCAGGACCCAGCGCACGGGAACAACGGAATCGCCCGCCTCGGCAATACGCTTGCCGGTTTCATGCGGCGGCCCACCCGAGGGCACAGCCATCGGCAGGACCTGGAGCACCCGCAGTTCCTTGATTCTTGTCCCAGTGGGCCAAGGCTTAATGCTCTCGTAAACATTGAGGACCGCCAGGGTCGCCTCGCCCGGAGCTCCGGGGTTAACGGGCTCGCTGGCGGCTTTGGCGCTCACCGTGCTGGCCGCCAAGGGCACCGGCGGCTTGGGGCTTGGCCGCAACGGCATGGGGCTCAGGCAGCCGATCTCGGGGTCGCGGTACAGCAGTTCCTTGTTCCCGAAAACATCCAGCAGGTAAATTCCGTAATTGCCTCGCAGGTAGCGCCCGCCTTGGACGCCCGCGCCCGGCTGCATGGAAGGATCGTAGACGCAGAGGTAGTAGTTCTCGCTCAAAGGCCACGCGGTCCCGTAAACCTGGGCGCCCCCCTGGCTTTCGGGGAAGCCCACCTCCGGCGTGAGGCGCCTGACTGGCGCCATCCCGTCGTCGTCTGGGACGTGGGGATCTAGCAGCACCAGCGAGCCGAAGGCTTGCCCGTGATGCGGCGCCGCCGTCGCCACATACTTGTGGGAAGCGGGCACCGCGCGGACCCCCAGTTCCATGTCCGGCCGCGATTGCCGCGGCGCGAAGTTCCCGTGCAAGGCCCGCGAGTCCGTGCCGTCGAGCGACGTGATCCAGGGGAGATGCGCGGTGCAGCCATGGCGGTCCACGTAATCCCAGCGGGTATAGATGATTCGCCCGTCATGGGTTACGCTGGGATTCCATTCGTTGGTCTCATGGAAGCTGAGGCAGTTGATCTGGCTGCCGTCCGCGGCCATGTCGTAGAGGTTATAGTTGGGGCAGGTGCGTCCGCAGCGCAGATAGCCGCCGCGCCGTTCAGTCATGAGGGCGATGCGCCCGTTGGGCAGCCAGCACGGGTCAAAATCGTTCCACGTGCCGTCGGTGAGCTGCTCCAGTCCCGAGCCGTCCACGTTCACCTTGAAGACGTGGTAGCAGCGGCCTTCGGCCCAGTGCCCGCGGGAGGCGTCGGTGTGGTGCTGATGCCTTCTGTCGCCTTTGCATTCCACGAAGGCGAAGAGAATCTGGCTGCCGTCATAGGAGAGATTGGGCGAGAGGAAGGACCCGCCTTGGGCGTCATCGCCGCTCACGTTCCCTTCGCCATCGAATGACACCCGCGGTGGCCGGGAGGGGCCTCCAAACAACCTTTGGCCCTTGAGCCGGCCATCCTTGACAACTGAGCTGGCCAGCACGTCTCGCACTTGGGGCACGGGCCTCTGGCCCGCGGACATGGGCAGGATGCCCATGCCACCTGCGGTCCCAAACGGATTGCTGAGCACGTACAGCCCGCCGCCAGGCACGTTGGCCATGCCGTAGAACTGGTCGCACATGTGGTCATAGGCCGCACGGTGGCGCTTGATGAAAAGTATCTGGTCGAAGTTCAACAGCGGGTTGGCGAACGCAATCTGCCGGCGAAGCTTGCAGACTTCGGCGAACAACCCTTGCCTGGCCTGGGCGTCACCCACTGGCGTATCGGCGATGGCCTTCTGGAGTTTGGCAAGTTGCTGTTCGCAAGCAGCAAGTTCCGGCGAGACGCCGGCTTTCTTCAGATCGCCAAGGAGAGCGGCCGTGCGGCGCGAGACCACGTCGGCAGGATCGCGGTCCGAAGGCAATATCGTTGCTTCGGGCCGGAAGGCCTCCTTGGCCACCTTATCGAACGCCGCACGCTGTTTCAGATCGTACTCGAGAATCCTGTACTGGCGCTCGAGCTCCTCGAACCGCACGGCGCGGCTGCTGAGGTTGGCCCAGCGCGGATCGTCCGCGGAAACGCCTGCTCCGCCGCTCACCAACTCTTCCAGTTCTTTTTCCAGGGCCGTTCTCGAATCGCCGGCAAGAATGTGCCGGAGCTGCTCGGCGCCTTGGCGATAGCGGCAGGCTCTGCCATACAGTCCGAGCCAGCGGCCATCTCCTGGCGGGGTCTTGGATTGGACCAAGCCGTCCAGTCCCTCTTTCAGACTGCGGCCCCCACCGGCAACCTGGCTGAGGACGCGGCCGATAAGGTCTTGTTCCAAAGCGGCGTTGTCCCGGTTGGAGAACCAGCCCAGCACGCCGTCCGCGCCGAGGTCGCTCATCAGCCAGTCCGTCTCGGCCGGGTAATCGCGGGCCACCTCTCCCCAAAACGCGGGCGCTCGCAATGGTTCGCCGGAGAGCACCTTGAACCGAAGCGCTCCGTTGGCGCGGTACGTGTCCTCGCCCACATAGGCCTCGAAGCGTTCGTATTTTCCGTCGAGCGTGAACTGCACTTCGCTGTTGGCATGCACCCAGATACCGTATTGGAATTTCCTGTCGCCGATCTGCAAGGGGTGGCTCTCCCAGTTCTTATCCACCAGATATTGGCCCCAGCCTACGCTCACTGCGGCGGGCTTAAGGGCCGTCAGCCTGGTCTCGCTGCCGTCCTTGGCGATAAGCTTAGGTTCGCCCCAGATGTTGCAGTTGGCCGTGCCCTGTTCGCAAATGGCTTCGAGCCGCAAAACCTTCACGCCCGCAACGCTCAGGGAAACGTGCTGGGCCGGGCCGTCGCCGCGAATAGTCCCGCTGTCGTAAGGCTTGAACACGCCGCCGGCAGGCGCCTGGTTCATCCCGGCCGGCGACTGGAGATACTTCTCCCGCGTCGCGACCAGGCTCTCAGTCCAGGTGCTCTTCCTGACGTAAGCGCCTTGGCCGCTTGCTTCCGCGCAGCGTGCGCCGCAGACCGCGCCTGCCACACTGGCAAGCGCCAGAAGCAGGCGCATTCTTAGATTGCTTGAGAGGTTCATCCGGCCAGGCCCTCCGCGGCTGCATGGATCCCGCAGGCATTCAATCGGCGACTTTCATCCTTCATCCTTCATCCTTCATTCTTCATCCTTGCTTACACCACACTATGCTGCGGGGTCAGTTCTACAAGCACTTCCGCCAGGGGCCGCTTGGGAACGTGATGCACGCTTTGCGCGTCGCGGTAGTAAGTCACGTCACCACCCACGGGCGCGTCTTCCAGCACGCACTTCTCCGCGGGGACGCCCAAAGCCACGACCAATGAAAGGTCGAGGTCTTCGGGCACGTTGAAGTCGGCGCGGATCCTGGCCCTGTCAATGGCGCCGAGCATGCATCCGCCCAGGCCCTGCGCGGCGGCGCCCAGAAGCAGCGTCTGCGCGGCAATGCCCTGGTCACAGCCGGGCTCCCGCAGAATGCGCGCGTCGCAGAAGATCAGGATGTACCCCGCGGGACGCTCTCCTTCGGCCGGCCCGCCCCAGTCCTTGAGCGCCGCGGCCCAGCGCAGGTGCGGGAAGAGCCGGGCACAATCGGCGGGCGAGTGGATAATGGCGTACTTGAGGGGCTGGCGGTTGCCCGCCGATGGCGTGCGGCGCGCCAAGTCCACCAGGGCCACCAGCGCCTCGCGCGGAATGCGCTTAGTCTGGTCAAAACGGCGGAATGAGCGGCTCCGAATCACAAGGTTCTCGAATTCCCTGGCTTCCATGCCTGCCCTCCCTTATGAAACCGCGGATCAACACGGATGGACACAGATTAGTGTGACGAGGGACAGGTGACAAGTGAAACGGGTCCATGCCACGTTTGAATGAGTGGTCAGTGACTGGTGGTTAGTGGCTAGTGAAGGCAGCGCTCGCCGCCTGGCTTTAGGCTTTAGGCATTGGGCTTTAGGAACAGCTCCGCGGCACAAAGTCCAAAGCCCAAGGATGAAGGACCAAGGATGAAGGATGAAGGCTGAAGGCTGAAGGAACATCCGCTTGCGCACATTGTGGCGCGAAGTGACAAGGTTGGGCGGCACCAACGAACTTGTCAGGTGAACTTTTTCCCCACCAGTTTTCATGCAAGTCCTTAGGAATATGGCAAAACTGTGGAAAACTACCAACTTTCTGGTGGACAACTGGCAACTTTCTGGTGGAGAACTGGCAACTTTCTGGTCCACAACTGGCAACTTTCTGGTGGGGAACTGGCGGCTTTCTGTTGTAAGGTTGGCAAGTGACATGGTGACAAGTGGCGGGTGGCGAGTGGCAAGTGGGTAGTAGGTAGTGGGTGGTAGGTGGAGACGGATTTTCGATTTTGCATTTTCGATTTTCGATTGAACAGCAATGGGGACAGGCGCTGTGCATTGGCTGCAATCTCCTCTCCGAACACGGGCGGCATTGCCGCAGTTTCTGGTTTGTTGTTTCTGTTCTTCCTTTACGGGCGAGAGCGGCGTTGCCGGGCTATGTGGAGGTGTGGTGCCAAGGATACATAGTATCTCCATACTATATAATACGGATTTCTACTATATCACTTAGGAGGTGCACAGATCGTGCGCTCTTATAAGTCATTGTCATTTAAGGAGAAGAAATATTTAATTTTTCTCAAGATTCTTTGTGCAGGGACACCCCACACATAGTGCATATCGTTATTGTAAATACATGACATTAAAGGGCTTAGCTCAAGGGGCCAGGCCTAGGGAGGGGGGGAAGGGCCTTTCGCGGTTGCCCAAGTGGTGGTCTGTCGCCGTTAGTCCTGTCGCCGTTAGTCCGAGTACTGAGTACAGCTCCGCAGAAGTCCCTGAGCCACTACCCCCCGGCTTTCGCTTGCTGCGGTGCCCGATCGCGACTCGCGATGGCCCCTCACCCACTAACCCCCGGCTTCAGCCCTTGTCATTGTACACATTTCTGGGCCAGTCGCAGACCCTCTAGCAGGAGCCGCAGGGTTTGCCAGCCCAGCCAGATTGTCTGCCACCCTGGAGCGCCGTTGTGTTTCAAATGTCCGCCAAGCTTCG
>Ga0209777_10006711_pt1 | contig 12908 bp, 10 predicted proteins | sample FrelakmetHBP12HB_FD_187147 | JGI IMG/M metagenome (GOLD analysis project Ga0209777, IMG submission 187147) | Freshwater lake sediment microbial communities from the University of Notre Dame, USA, for methane emissions studies -HBP12 HB (SPAdes)... | ecosystem: Environmental > Aquatic >...
GTAGAGCCATGTTCTCCAGCCTTAAAGACGTCTGCCTTCTTCTTAGCCATCACAACGCCGATAGGTACCCCACTGGCCAATCCTTTTGCCAGGGTCATGATATCTGGCTCAACACCATACTGTTGATAGGCAAAAAGTGTCCCTGTTCTCCCCATGCCGGTTTGGATTTCGTCCAGGATAAGGAGAATCTTCTTTTGGTCGCACCAGTCCCGGACTTTCTGGAGGTAATTCTTCGAAGGGACATTCACTCCCCCTTCGGCTTGTATTGGTTCCAGCATTACAGCACAAGTCTGGCTGTTTGTAGCCTGTTTTATGGCCTCAATCCGGTTGTATTCCACGTTTACAAAGCCGTTGACCAGAGGCGTATAAGGTTCCTGGAGATTCTTCTGTCCCGTAGCTGCTACCATTGCCAGCGTTCGGCCATGGAACGAATTGAAGGTGGTAATTACCTCAAAGGCTCCGTTAAGATAGAGCTTGCCAAACCGGCGCGCCAGCTTCACTGCTCCTTCATTTGCCTCAGCGCCGCTATTGCAGAAGAATACTTTGTCGAAGCAACTATTCTGCACCAACAGTTCCGCCAGGCGTATCTGGGGAATAGTGTAAAAGTGATTTGAGGTCTGGATTAACGTCTTTGCCTGCTCAGCGAGTGCTTGAGATACTACGGGATGGCAATGCCCCAGACTATTCACTGCCAAACCACCAACAAAATCAAGGTACTCTTTGTTCCTGTCATCCCATACCTTTGCTCCCTGTCCGCGAACCAGGGTCACCGGCAAACGCTCGATGGTATGCATCAAATATTTTTGTTCCAGTTTATGCCAATTGGTCATATTCAGCCCCTTGGTCATTCAGGCGATGGTGGTTCCCGCCATTTTGCCATCTACTTCCTTGATTAAGGCATGGGGTAACCTGCCATCAATAATCCGCGTTTTATGCACAGTGGGAGCGGCCAGAAGGCAAGCTTCTATTTTGGGTATCATCCCGCCTGAAGCTACTCCTGAGTCAAGTAAAGTCTTTGCCTCCTGCGGCGAGAGCTGAGGAATCAGTTCCCCCGAAGTATTGTAGATACCAGTCACATCAGTAAGAAAGATCAATTCCTCGGCAGCAATGGCGGCAGCAATCCTGCCAGCAGCGGTATCCCCATTGACATTGAGGATGAATCCATTGTCGCCTGGATCAGGGGGTAACTGAAAGCTCAGCGGGGCAACCACAGGAATAAAGCCGGCTCCCAGTATTGCTTGAAGCGGCTCCGGATTCACCTTAACTACTTCACCAACATAACCCATTTGAGCATCCTTGATTGAGGCTCCCAGAAGGCCACCGTCGATGCCGCTCAACCCTATCGCCCGTCCACCCAAAGACTCAATAGCCGCTACCAACTCTTTATTTACCAGTCCGGCCAAGATAGCAACTACTACTTTAAGTGTCTCAGCATCAGTTACCCTTAAGCCGTTTACAAATCTCGTAGAAACGCCAAGCCGGCCGAGCCAGTCAGTGACTACATTAGCACCACCATGAACGACAATAGTCAGTCTCCCTCTTTTTTGGAGCTCAACTAAATCAGTCAGAGTGGTATCATGACTGCCAAGGGTACTGCCCCCCAGCTTTACGACGATGATCCCTGTCGGGGCTTTTCGAGATTCCAATACTTGTCCTCAATCAACCAAGGATAGCAGAAGCGTAAGCCGATATCAACGACACGCGTAGGATATGATTTATTGTGCTATATTGATAATCTGTGGAGATCTTGGGGTGAGGATCAATGCAGATCGATAGACTGAGACACTTCAGGTGGCATAAGCGCTATTGATAACCACGTATTCCTCGGATAAGTCGCAGCCCCAGGCAGCAGCTCGTTTGTGCCCAAGGTTGAGACATATGGCGATAGGTACGTCACTATTGCTCAAAATTTGCCTTGCTTTCCCGATGTCAAAAGGCACTGGAGTTCCAGACTTCAAAAGACATAGATTACCAAGATAAAGATCTACTTTCGACTGGTCCACTTTTGCACCACTCCGGCCCACAGCCGCAATTATCCTTCCCCAGTTAGGGTCGGCCCCGTGTACTGCAGCTTTGACCAGCGAAGAACCGGCTACAGCCCGAGCAGCCAGGCGAGCATCCTTTCCAGTAGCTGCTCCCTCAACCTTCACTTCTATTAACCTGGTTGCCCCCTCGCCGTCTCGAGCAACACACTTAGCGAGGTAGACGCAAACCTGCTGAAGAGCATTCTGGAAAACCTCTCCCCCGGGTGTGCCGCTTCTCAGAGGCTTATTGCCAGCCAGTCCATTAGCGAGCAACAGGACGGTATCATTGGTGCTGGTATCACCATCTACAGTGATCATATTAAAAGAATCGTCCACTGCCTTTCGCAGGGATGCTTCAGCAAACTCATCCTCCAGAGCAGCATCCGTGGTCAGAAAACAGAGCAAGGTAGCCATGTTCGGATGGATCATGCCTGCGCCTTTGGCAACGCCACCAATGGTGGCCACCTTACCAGCAAGATTGATGCTCACGGCTATCTGCTTAGGGAAGGTATCAGTGGTCATCATTGCCCGCACCAGATGGTGACCACCTTCGCGGGAGAGGACAACCTGCCCGATCCCACCACGGATATGCTCCATAGGCAAGGGAACACCAATGACGCCGGTGCTGGCGACCAGGACCTCCTCCGGGGATAACCCCAGTTTCTTAGCAGTAAGGGCAGCCATCTCAGTAGAATCGGCCAGTCCCTGGTCTCCGGTACAAGCGTTGGCGCAGCCGGAGTTGACCACTATGGCTTGAGCTCTCTTATGGGCTAGTCTCTCCTGACATAGAAGCACCGGGGCTGCCTTAACCCTGTTGGTGGTAAAGACGCCTGTTGCTACGCAGGGGGACTCCGAGCAGAGGATACCCAGATCCAAAAGATCGTCTCCTCTGGTCTTTATCCCGGCATAAGCAGCACCAGCAACAAAACCTTTTGGGGTAGTCACTGTACCACGGGGGATAGTCTTGTATCTAGAGCCCATTGGTATGGGAAATTATAGGTTACTGCCCCCCGCTTGTCTAACCTGGGAGCAGATGTGCGTGCTTCGCCATTCATGATATAATTTGGCACTGCTTGGGAAGAAAGTGATTGTGAAGCATCCCTTATTACCTGCACTTGCGATCCAGGTACTGTTGATGCCACTTCCCATGCCCGGATTCAAGCTACCAATCATTTGCCGCTCATGATACCCATGATTGGTTTTGCCTTGAACATGAGACAAGGAAGAGGAGGTGACCCAAAATGCCGGCACAGTTGATAAGTGGTGCCAAAATCGCTGAGGAGATCCGCGAGGAGCTGAAGGATAGGATAAGGGGCCTCATTAAGAAAGGAACAACTCCTGGGCTGGTTATAGTCAGAGTCGGAGAAGACCCAGCTTCGGTGTCCTATGTCTCCGGCAAGAGCAAGGCCTGTGAGGAACTTGGTATTTATTCGGAGACGCTGGTATTTCCTGAAAACACCGGAGAAAAGGAGCTGCTGGCGAAGATAGAGGGATTGAACAAGAATCCCAGGTTTCATGGGATACTGGTCCAACTCCCCCTCCCCAGGCATATCGATTCAAACAGGGTGCTATATGCCATCAACCCGCAAAAGGATGTTGATGGCCTTCATCCGGTCAATGTAGGGGATCTGCTTATTGGCAAATCCTGCCTGATACCGTGCACAGCCCATGGGGTACAGCAACTGCTGGTTCGTAGCGGCAATAGTCCTGAAGGGAAACATGTGGTTATCTGCGGTCGGAGCAATCTTGTGGGTAAACCGCTCATGGCAATCCTGATACAGAAGAGGGATGGTGCCAATGCTACTGTAACAATGTGTCACACTGGTACCAGAGATCTTGCTGCCATAGTCAGACAAGGGGACATTGTGGTGGCGGCCATGGGGAGCCCAAAGGCAATCACGGCAGACATGGTCAAGGAAGGTGCCGTGGTTATCGATGTTGGTGTGAACCGTATCCCGGATCCAGCTAAAAAGAGCGGCTTCCGGCTCGTGGGTGACACGGATTTCGATGCTATCAAAGAGAAAGCCAAGGCCATTACGCCGGTGCCGGGAGGGGTAGGCCCGATGACAGTGACTATGCTCATGGTGAATACTGTCCGGGCTGCCCAGATGCAGGTACCGCCTTAAAATGACCAGATGAGAACCAGTGATTTCGATTACCAGCTTCCTGCTGGACTCATTGCCCAGACACCGGTGGAACCGCGCGATCACTCTCGCCTGATGGTCCTTCACAGGAGCAGTAGCTCTATCGAGCATCGCCAATTCTTCGAAATCGTTGATTATCTTAAACCAGGCGATGTTCTGGTGCTGAACGACAGCAGGGTTATTCCTGCCCGTCTCAGGGGACAGCGTCAATCTGGGGGAATGGTGGAGATTCTGCTTCTTCGTCGTTTGGAGGCTGGCCTTTGGGAAGCACTGGTCAAACCTTCCAATAGAGTTGGCGTGGGAGAGAAGGTAGAGGTTATTGGCATGAATAAACCCGGAACAAGCTCCACCTCAGTGCAGATACTGGAAAGAGGCGAACAGGGGCTGCGTACCATCCGTTTCACTGATGAAGCCATCCTGGAAGAGCTGGGGGAGATTCCTTTGCCGCCCTATATTCATAATTACTCGGGCGACCCTGAGCGCTACCAGACGATCTATGCCAGGGCGAAGGGAAGTGTTGCTGCACCCACTGCGGGCCTGCATTTCACCCCCAATCTTCTCCAGCATCTCAGGGAGAAGGGGGTTGAGCTTGCCTTCGTTACGCTCCATGTAGGACTGGACTCGTTTCGCCCGGTTCGGGAGGAAGAGCCCCAACAACACCCGATACACCGGGAATATGGGGAATTGACTGAGGAGGCAGCCGGGAAACTCATCCTGGCCAAAGCAAGGGGCCACCGCATCATCTGCGTAGGCACAACCACAGTCAGGCTGCTGGAACAGGCTGCCATGCCAAATGGAGAAGCTGAGGCCTTGCAGCCTTTTCAGGGCTGGGCGACTCTCTTCATATTGCCGGGACATCGGTTCCGGATAGTAGATGGTCTGATTACCAACTTCCATCTCCCCCGCTCAACACTGCTGATGCTGGTATCTGCGTTTGCCGGCAAAGAACTCATTGATAGTGCCTACCAGGAAGCCATGAGGCTCCGCTACCGTTTCTATAGTTTTGGCGATGCTATGCTTATTATTTAGTCGGGCAGAGCTTTAGCTCTGTCCCTACAACCGTTCCCACAACCCAAGATTTGACTTAACCAAAGTGGGCCTCTCAATGACGACGTGAACAGGTATGGTATAATTTCTTTAGGATTGCACTATGGGAACAGCAAAGACAATAACAGTCAACCGCAAGGCCTACCATGACTACAGTATTGAGGAGACCGTAGAGGCAGGCATTGCGCTGACCGGCACCGAGATCAAGTCCCTCAGGGCGGGTAAAATAAACCTGGCTCAGTCCTTCGCCAGGATTGAAAATGGGGAGGCGTGGCTGATCAACGCCCATATTCCTCCCTACGATGCCGGCAACAGATACAATCATGAGCCGACCCGCCCGCGGAAACTGCTGTTGCACCGTGATGAAATCGGCATGCTGGCGGCGAAAGCCAACCAGAAAAGGTTTACGCTGGTGCCTCTTCGACTGTATCTGAACAAGAAGAGCTTGGCCAAGTTGGAACTGGGGTTGGGGAGGGGCAAGAGACTCTATGATAAGCGTGAAGCCCTGGCAGAGCGCCAGTCAGACCGTGAAATAGAACGCACCTTAAAAATGCATCGTGTCAAGGTTTAATGGGGACGCGCGGGTTCGACAGGGGAAGGCGCGGCAAGATTGCAGGCTGAGGTGCCACTAACCTCACAAAACCAGTGGCAAAAAAAGTAACTGGCGATAAAGAGCCTGTACTCGTAGCTGCCTAATTCTGGCAGTTGCCGTCCGCTCTGACCGCTCCTCGATGGGTTAGGGATGGGCGCCGAAAAGTCGAGGTGCAGCTATCCTGACGTCGATAGTGGTAGCTTAAGGAAAATCGACTGGTCTGACTAGACTCGGTTGATTGAGGCTAGCCGGGCGAGAACAAAGAGTCAGCTAAGCTTGTAGCAGATCTTGAGCAAGTTCCTCTGGACGGGGAGTTCAACTCTCCCCCGTCTCCACCATATAACTATGCCGCCCCGATCGTTATGATCGGGGCGTTTACTTTTTGGGATTTCAACTTCTGGGGTTGTACGAGAGGACTTCTACAATGGCAGCATCATAGGCGCGCCAGCACCTACCAGGATGACAACAGCTATCACGGCACCGGCAATCAACAGTGCGGGCGGCATGCCCGGTGCTGGCTCGGTGGTGAACCCTGTCTCTGCCGACCACTCAGACCAGACTCCCTGGCTATCGAGATGTCTCACCTGCCAGTAGTAGGTGGTGTTGTGCTCCAGTACACCACCGGGTATGGTAATCTGGGTGAGATTTGCCCCGTCCGGGCCGCTATCAAACACAGTGGTGGAGTAGTCACCGGCAATAGTAGTCACCTGCCACTGCGAAGCAGCATGACTATCACCTTCATCATAGTCAGAGAACGGGGATGACTGAAGTGTAGGTTTGAGGCTGACGCCAGTCGCCCCATTGTCGGGAGCCATATTGACTGGCTGAACTGGAGGAACGGGAGCATTTTGAGTGATGAAGACGGTCTCTGTGGAGTATTTCGACCAAGCATCATGATTATCCTGGTATCGCACTTGCCAGTAGTAGGTCATGCTGTATGTCAATACTCCCGATGGTACGCTGATCTGGGTCAGGTTAGTTCCGGTTCTATCAAAGACCGGACTTGAGTAGACACCAGGCGTGGTGGTGATCTGCCATTGAGATGCAGCGTGCTTATCACCCGCCTGTGGATCGGAGAAGGCTGAGGCTATCAGCATGGGTGCCAGACTGACACGCAGGGCCTTGTTAGAGGGAGTGATATTGGTCGGCTGCTCGGGGGGGCTGAGCGTGGTGAAAGAAGTCTCAGCGGAGTAGTCTGACCAAGCACCGTGACAATCCTGATGCCTGACCTGCCAGTAGTAGGTTGTATATACACTCAGGACTCCGGCGGGTACAGTGATTTGAGCCAGGTCCGTGCTATCCGCCCCGCTATCGAACACCGGCTTACAGTAGTCTCCGGCGGTGGTGGTGATCTGCCACTGGGATGCAGCATGACTGTCTGTGCAGGGATCAGCGAAGGCTGAACACTCCAGGACGGGGGTCAGGCTGACGTAAGTGGCGTTGTCGGACGGGGCTTCGTTGCTTGGCTGATTTGGCGCTGGATTCAGAGGATGGGCATATTTCAAATCGCCATTCGTCGCCGCATCATAGCTGATGGCAGGAGCGCCGCAGCCATCAAAGGCCAGGGAAGTATATCTGCCCGCCCAATCGGCGCTATCCACGGTCTCGATATCCCAGCTCTTGCCGTTCCACCGGGCATATTTCAGATCGCCTTCCGACGCCTCATGGTAGCTGATGGCTGGGTTGGCAGAGGTATCAGACCCATCGAAGGCAAGCGAGGTGTAAAGGCCAGTCCAGCCCTCGCTATCGACTACCTCTATACCCCAGTTTGCGCCATTCCACCGGGCATACTTCAGGTCGCCGTCGGTAGCATCATGGTAGCTGATGGCAGGATTCCCCACACAATCCAAAGCCAGCGAGGTGTAACTGCCCACATCACCGGTGCTGTCCACGATCTCTATGTCCCATGCACTGCCATTCCAGTGGGCGTATTTCAGGTCACTGCTGGTGGCATCATAATAGCTGATCGCCGGGTTACCGGATGGGCCAAAGGCCAGCGATGCATAACTGCCCACATCGCCAGTGCTGTCCACCGTTAGCGCTTCCCAGGTCGAGCCATTCCAGTGCCAATATTTCAGGTTCCCATTAGTGGCATCATAGTAGGCGATGGCCGGGTTGCCGGAACCATCAAATACAAGTGAACTGTAGCTGCCAACATCTCCTACGCTGTCAGTCGTGTATATATCCCAGCTCGCGCCGTTCCAGTGAGCATACTTCAGGTCTCCCCGGCTTGCATCGTAGTAGCTGATGGCGGGATACCCCGAACTATCGAAGGCAAGCGAGGTGTATCGGCCGACATCACCATAGGAGTCGACAGTCTCCATCGTCCAATTGTCACTCAGCCAGTGTCCATACTTCAGGTCGCCCTCTTCCGGATCGTAGTAGCTGATAGCGCGGTTGTTGGAACCATCGAAGGCCAAGGAAGAAAATCTGCCGACCCACCACACTCCGTTCACCGTTTCCACTTTCCAGCTCGTCCCATTCCAGGCGGCGTACTTCAGAGCATCGTTGGTAGCATCATAATAACTGACGACCGGCTTCCCGGAAGTGTTGAAGTCCAGTGAGGTGTAGCTGCCGACATCACCGTTCTTATCCACTGCTGTGATGTCCCACTTCGTGCCGTTCCAGTGAGCGTATTTCAAGTCATGTTCTCCTGCATCGTAGTAGCTCACGCCGGGACGATTGGAGGTGTCGAAGGCCAGAGAGCTGTACTCACCTACCCAGCCCTTGCTGTCCACTGCCTCTATATTCCAGGCTGTACCGCTCCAGTGAGCGTACTTCAGCTTTCCCTCAGTTGCATCGTGGTAGCTGATCGCTGGCTTATCAGAGGCATCAAAGGCAAGGGATGAATAACTGCCTACATCAACAGTGCTGTCGACAGTAACGATAACCCAGCAGGTGCCGTCCCATTGAGCCAATCTGAGATCACCGTTGGTGGCATCATAGTAGCTTATCGCCGGCCTGCCCAGGCTGTTGAAGGCCAGAGAAGTATAGGTGCCCACCCAGCCGGTGCTGTCCACCGTGGTGATAATCCATCGAGCGCCATCCCAGCTTGCATACTTCAGATTCCCGTTGGTGGCATCATAGTAGCTGATACAGGGCCTGCCCAAGCCGTCGAAGGCCAGCGATGTGTGGCTGCCAACATCCCCGCTGCTGTCCACCGTCTCAATCACCCAGCCATTGCCACTCGCCGCTGTGGTCCAGAGTACACCGTCGTAGCCAACAATGGTGCCCTCATATCCCACGGCAAAAACACTGGCCGCAGAGCTGCCCCACACCCCCTGCAGAGCGTTTGTGGTGCCGCTGTTCATCGAGATCCAGGATGTGCCATTCCAGTGCAGGATGATACCCCTGCACCCTGCCGCAAATACATCGGATGAGGAACTGCCCCAGATGCTGTTTAGGCAGTCGGCCACTCCAACGCTCACCAATGTCCAGCCTGAACCGTTATAGCGCAGGATGGTGCCGGACTCTCCCACCGCAAATACATTGGATGAGGAGCTTCCCCACACATCAGCAAGACTGCGGGTTGTATCACTGCCTGTTGTGCCTGGTGCGTTGTCCCAAGAGCTGCCATTATAGTAGCGGACGGTGCCAGAGACCCCTACCGCAAATACATGGCTGGCGTCACTGCCCCACACACCGCGAAGGTCGTTCGTTGTGCCACTGCCTGTTGTTCCTGGTGCATTGTCCCAGGAACTGCCATTATAGTAGCGGACAGTTCCGGAAGCCCCTACCGCAAACACATGGCTGGCATCACTGCCCCACACACTGCGAAGATCACTTGGAGTGCCACTGGTCATCGCACTCCAGGAAGCGCCGTCATAGTGAACAATGGTGCCACCTGCCCCTACCGCAAACACATTAGTGGGGCTGGTGCCCCACACACTATTCAGGGTACTCGTCGTGCCGCTGGCCATGGGACTCCAGGCGCTGCCATCCCAGTGCAGAATAGTGCCGTTATCCCCCACAGCGAAAACGCTGTTCGCCACGCTGCCCCAGACATCGTGGAGTGTCCCGTCCTGGTGCGCATACTTCAGATCACCGTTCGCAGAGTCATAGTAGCTGATAGCCGCGTTGCCCAGGCTGTCCAGCGCCAGCGAGCAGTAGTCACCTACACCGTGGCGGTCGACCTGCTGCACGTGCCAGGTGGCGTTATCATCAACAGCATAGTACAGCTCTTCCCCGCCGTAGGCGATATGGGCTCGGCCGTCGGCTCCTACCTCCAACGATGTATAGTTGAAAGTACTCCCCTTCTCTACAATGCCTGTCTGCCAGCCGCACGTTGCCTCAGTCTCCAGCACACCCTTGACGGCGTCTATCTCAGGGTCACCACCCGGATCCCAATTTGAATCAGCCGCGAGCGCCTGAAGCTTTATAAAGCGGTAGCTCCCGCCCCCGGAGGTTCCAGTATCCCAGTCCCATACGGACACGTAGTCATCATTGCATACCGCAAATTTGTCCTCACCAACACTGGACCAACCCTTTCGGTAGACTGTCGTCAGGTAGGCAGTCACCCAGGTGGCACTACCAGGGTCATTCGCATCGAAATCGTTCGAGCCCAGGATTTTGAATCCCAGCGCTTCACCTGGAAAGGGGAAACTATCATCCAACTCTGGGAAAACGACAACAGAGGAGAATGCTGTACCAAGATCCCAAACACCATAGTTGAGATTGATAAAATGAACCGACTTGCGATCCACCTCACTACCCCAGCTCATATTTCCATCCGTAGGAGCAACCCACCCCAACCCCCCATCGGCAGTAGCGGTTCCGCTATATACCCCGCCATTAGCGTCCTCGAACCAGGCGACTTCTCCGGCTACGGGAGCCCGTTGATACTGGGAGAGCTGCCCGCTCACGAACACGAGACTACCAGCGCCTGTTTCTTCCATCGGCCAGTACCCATCGACCATAGTGTAGTCGCTATAAGGGGGAGACCACGTGCCAGCCGAATAAACTGGCCATGGCACAGCGCAGATGAGCATCAGACCCAATGTCACACAGGGTAGAAGGATCGCAATCCTTTTCATCACTCCCTTGTGTTTACAGGCCTCAAACATCATGAACTCCTACCAAATGCCAAAGGACTCCTTCCAACTGATGGATGTACAAACACAAACACAGGAGGAGCAGACAATGACTGGTGAGTGGAGAGATAACAAGGAAATCCCTCGAGGCATCCTAGAGAGGCTATGGCAGCCAGCCGAAGAGTTCTGATCCGCTGCATTTTCGCCTCCTCATCGATTGGTTCAGAGGCAGTCAAGGACTGCCTGGTAACCGCTTCACTGAAGGCCACATCTCCTGCAGCCGGGAAAACACAGCAGCCTGCAGAGAGCGCTAACGTTTCTTCCTGACAGGCTCTTCCTCCGGTTCTTCCTCCTCCCAGGGGAAATGGCGCGGGTCGCTCAGGGCCTCAAAGAGGTAGAACTTCTCCGTGGGATCTTCCAAAATGCTGGTAAGCGGTGTCTGTGCATTCATGCGGACTATGGTTTCCAGCACTTCCCGGTTATCGCAACTGAGGTTCTCCTTCAGAGACGACGCAAAGAGCTCCACCACCCCTCCCGCTTCGCCCGACTGTACCGAACCTGCTTCGGGCCTTCTTTGCCAGTGCTGGTACCACTTTTGCATGTTCCCATACCACCAGAAGAGGATAACCGAGATAACCGCTACCCCGATAGCTATGGAGGACACCGCTATGGTCACAGCTTCTACATTCGACATTACCTCTACCTCATCAGTATCTCTGAGGATTCCATTAAACCAGCTGTCTCCACATACCGGCTCAGCAGGTTATACACCTTGATGATATCCAGATAGGTACGCGTCAACTGGTTCAAGCGGCGGGCCAGCAGGGTCAGTGAAATCAAGAGCAATACCAGTGCCACCATAGCCAGGAGGCTGACCTTGGTCTCACCCCATGACAGGGCAGAGGCCACGAAAACGCCCATGACGCTGGCTGTCAACACCGTGAACATGATCAGCACAGCCATGTAACGAGCATGGGTTCGCTCATAGAGGCTTCTCAGCACATCCAGATTGGCCTGGGGGCTGGGCCCGTCTCTATTCAGGATCATACAAATGAGATCAGCAATAGTAAGACTATCCATCTCTAAATCCAGTGGGTACCAAAACTAACCGATAGGCATGCACATTTAGTGCTGCTATCATCATCCCCCCTTTTCCACGTATTGTATCTGGCGATTCGGGTTTTGTCAACTGGATATGTGGTAGTTCTAAGATAATGACACCCATCAATGGTTCTGTGAAAATGTCACCCTATGAGAAAGGAGACAATTTCATTGAACCAGAAGGAGCAGCAGCGATTGATGGTGTTGAACCAGGTAGAGCGAGGAGACCTCACGGGTAAGCAGGCTGCGGTATTGATGGGATTGTGTCTGAGACAGATGCGCAGACTTCTGGCAGCATATAGAAAGGAGGGAGCTACTGCCTTAGCTCACGGCAATCGGGGTTGTCGCCCTGTGCATGCCCTCTCGGGGGAGACCAGAAAGCAGGTAATAGCCCTGGCTCAAGGCCGATATGCCGGCTTCAATCATCACCACCTGACGGAGCTTCTAGCAGAGCTGGAAGGCTTGGTGCTGAGTCGTTCATCGGTATGGCGTATCCTGACTGCTGCTGGGCTGAGGAGCCCCCGCCAGCGCCGATCACCCAAACACCGTTGCCGGCGGGAGCGCTATCCCCAAGAGGGGATGCTGTTGCAGATAGATGGCAGCCGCCATGATTGGCTGGAAGGCAGAGGCCCAGAGCTAACCCTGGTAGGGGCCATAGATGATGCCACTGGCATCGTTCCCTATGCCCTGTTTCGAGAGCAAGAGGATGCACAGGGTTACTTTATGTTGCTCGGCGAGGTTATCCAGAGCAAAGGCATACCCTTGGCCGTCTATAGTGACCAGCACGGCATCTTTCAGCGCTCAGCTAAAGAGCCAGAGAGCTTGATGGAGCAACTGGAGGGAAAACGGCAACCTACTCAGTTTGGCAGGGCCTTAATGGATCTCTGCATCCAGCCTATCTTCGCCCTGTCTCCCCAGGCCAAGGGCAGGATAGAACGCCTCTGGGGCACTTTCCAGGATCGGCTGGTTA
>Ga0209777_10006712_pt1 | contig 12907 bp, 10 predicted proteins | sample FrelakmetHBP12HB_FD_187147 | JGI IMG/M metagenome (GOLD analysis project Ga0209777, IMG submission 187147) | Freshwater lake sediment microbial communities from the University of Notre Dame, USA, for methane emissions studies -HBP12 HB (SPAdes)... | ecosystem: Environmental > Aquatic >...
CCCGGAATGACTGGTCATTTAAACCTCCCCCCTTTTCCCCAGTTAAAATTCCGACCGTCCCTCTAAAGCCCTAGTGAGGGTCATATCGTCGGCGTACTCAAGCTCGGTGCCGAAGGGAAGACCGCGGGCAAGGCGGGTAACTCTAATGCCGAGAGGGGCGATAATGCGGGAAAGATACATGGCCGTCTGCTCGCCTTCCATGTTGGTATTGGTGGCCAGGATGACCTCTTTGACCGTGTTGTTCTGGAGTCGGACTAGCAGTTCTCGCGTGCGAATATCATCGGCGCCGATGCCCTCGGTGGGTGAGATAGCGCCGTGGAGGACGTGATAAAGCCCTTTATAGACGCCAGTGTGCTCTAGCGCCAGGATGTCCTGCGGCTGCTCCACGATACAGACCTGGGTAATTTCACGCTGGGGGTTGCGGCAGATAGGGCAGGGGTCGGTCTCGGTGACGTTACAGCAGGTAGAGCAGAGGTTGACCCGCTGCTTAAGCGACACCAAAGCCTCGGCAAGGGATTTGGCTTTTTCTTCCGGGGAGCGGAGGAGGTGGAAAGTAATGCGCTGGGCGCTCTTAGGCCCGATGCCGGGGAGCTTGCTGAACTCCTGCACCAGCCTGCCGATGGCGTCAGTAGCGGGGATGGGGTCTTGTTTAGACACTGGACTCCTTTGGTTTTTTACGATGTCATTCCAGCGTAGGCTGGAATCCACTTTATGAAGTGGTACATCAACGTTTTCTAAATGGATTCTGGCCTTCGCCAGAATGACAGTTCCTTACTATGTTAGCCCCGGTATTTTAAGTCCGCCGGTTAGCCCGCCCATCTTTTGGGCGGCGGCTTCCTGCGCCTTGACCTGCGCCTCTTTGACGGCGGTCAGCACCATGTCTTCGAGCATTTCTACGTCTTCCGGATTAACAACTTCCTTGGAGATTTTTACCGACTGTATTGCCTGCTGGCCGTTCATGACGACCGTTACGGCGCCGCCGCCGGAACTGGCCTCAACCATGAGAGTAGCCAGCTCTTCCTGCGCTTTTAATAACTGCGCCTGGAGTTTCTGCGCTTGCTGCATCATAAATTTATTCATGTTTCCTCCGGTTCGATAACCTGGGCGCCCATTTTCAAAGCCGCTTTTACCAGGTGATTATTTTCGTGTTCATAGACGCAGCGCACCTTGCAGGGGCGACCCATAAATCTGCTGACGATTTTATCGGCCATTTTCTGATTTTCTAGTTTCTCCATATTATCTTTGAGTATGGGAAATTTAAAAGAAAGCACCAGCACGTCATCCGCTATTTCTTTGGGGCGGGCGCTCCGCAGCAGGGCGGCGGCCGGGGTTTTGCTCATACCGTCCGGCGCATCATTAATCATTTTGCTCCATTGCTGCTGGAGCTGCTCGATAGCGCTGCCCACGGCGAGGGGAGAAGCTACCGGTTTCACGGGCGGAGAAGCTATCGGTTTTTCCGCAACGACAGGCCGGGAAGGGGGTGGGTCGGTAAAAGTAGTTTTTTTCTCCTGAGGCGGCGGGGTAACTTTCTGCCTGGCGTCCGGGGGCATAACGGGGGGCGCTTTTTTTACGACCGGTTCCGATTCGGGACGGCGGACGGGTTCTTCCTTGACCTGCGTTTCCGCGAGGGATGAATCGACGATAGCCAACTCCAGGGGGAGGGTGGAATAGTTATCGAGGCTAAGCTCGAGCTGACCAAAGCACCGGATAGCTTTTAATATTTGAGATAGAGAAGCCTTGGCGGCCAGGTCCTTGAGTTCTTTAATGTCCTCGGCGGTAAGCTCGACGGTATCGGTAGAACCGGTCTTGACCAGCAGCAGCAGCCTCAAGTATTCCATCAGTTCACGGTGGAACTGGCGCAGGTCGAGGCCGTCATTGTTAACGTTATTCAGGGTGTTAATTCCGGCGGCGATATCCTTATGGATAATATGATTTACCAGCTCCCGGGAGCGGCGGTCACCGGAAATGCCGAGCATGGCCTGCGCCTGCGGGAGTGTAATGTCGCTACCATAGAAGGAATTAAGCTGTTGTAAAAGATTCAACGAATCCCGCATACTCCCGGTCCCCGCCCGGGCGACGAGCTTTAGGGCTTCCGGTTCTGCCTTGATGCCTTCGCCTTTACATACACGGGACAGCAGGTTCACGATATCGACTAGAGAATAACGATGGAAATCGAATCGCTGGCAGCGGGATAAGATAGTGGGCAGGAGCTTATGGGCTTCGGTGGTAGCGAGTATAAAAACTACGTGGGGAGGAGGCTCCTCCAGCGTTTTCAGTAAAGCATTGGAAGCTTCCTTGGTGAGCATGTGAACTTCATCGATAATATAAACCTTGCGGCGCGCCTGGTTGGGGGCGTAGTTGACCTTTTCCCGCAGGTTCCGGATTTCATCGATGCCACGGTTAGAGGCGGCGTCTACTTCGATGACATCTAAAGCTCTGCCCTCGGTAATAGCTTGGCACATCTCGCAGGTATTACACGATTCGCCCTTGCCATTGGTCAGGCAGTTGATAGCCTTGGCCAGGGCGCGCGCGGTGGTCGTTTTACCGGTGCCTCGGGGCCCGCAGAAAAGATAGGCATGTGAGACACGATCTTTAGCCAGAGCGTTGAGCAGCGTCCGGGTGACGTGTTCCTGGCCGGCAATCTCTCCAAGCGATTGAGGCCGCCACTTACGATAAAATACTTGAGAAGCCATTACGGCTCTATTATACCTTAAAAAGAGTTATTACCCAAGAGAAAATATTTTGTCATTGCGAGGGAGCGTCAGCGACCGTGGCAATCTCTAACCGTGTCTTAGGCATTACTTTGAGATTGCCGCGCCTTCCCTTCGGGAATGGCTCGCAATGACAAAAAGAAAGAGGGGCTTTTACGCCCCTCTTAGATTCGCAGGATTTTTATACGGTTATTAAAGCAGCGAAGGAATATCCTTGGAGACATCGTTCAGCGCCTTGAGCTTGTCTTCGGTATCTTCCTGGCGCTTCTTGAACTCGGGGATAAGGTCGGTGGAGCGGAGATAATAATCCCTGACCTTCTGCACATCGCTTAACTCGGAGAGGAGCACGGTCACATCCACTGTGCCTCTTTCCCTGGGGTAATCGCCGTTGCGGATAATAGCTTCCGGGGCAATATCCCTCATGTAGTCGCCGATTTCCTTGACCATGTCCATGTTCATTTCCTTGGCGGGACCGGAGACCAGGTATAAAGCGCGGCGGGAGTCAGCGGGATTACACTTGAGCGATAGCTCGCTGATAGCCTCGTCCATCGCCTGGATGCCTTTCTGGATTTCGGTGCCCTTCTTGCGGAAATCGTTCCTCAACTCGATAGGCATTTTGAATATCGGCGCGGAAGTCTTGCCGTAGCCGATAACCGTCCAGCCGACAACCGTTTGAATGATATCACCGGCGTCGAGCAGCTTGGCGCCGATATACTTGGCTTTTTTCTCTTCACCGGCGCAGAGCATGTTGTAGAAAGGCTCGGCAATCATTTCATTTATCTTAGAGATGTTTGACCTGATAGAGGCATCTTTCCTGACGTATCTCTGATTATCCACCAGAAAGACGGCATCAGCCACGGAATAGCAGGACTTGAGGCAGGTGGCCACGTTAAAAACGGTTCTTTCTTCGGTGGACTCTTCATGCTCGAAGGGGAGAACCAGCAGGTTCCATATCGGTTTATCGATATAACGTTCTTTCAGATGCTGCGTCACGACGGAGATGGCGCCGGAGCCGGTGCCGCCGGCCGTCCCGGCGATGAGGAGAAAAGCGTCAGTTTCAAAGAATTTCTTGGTATTCCGGAGATTTTCGATAATCTTATCGGAATCCTCTTTGGCTATCTCGGCGCCAAGCTCGTTGATTTTACCAACGCCGTGGCCGCCGGTCTTGCGCCCGCCGATAAGGATACGATGGTGATGGTCGTTACCAATGTTGGTTAAACCGCTTAAATCGGCAGCATCGGTATTTACGGCAAAACAGCCGGTAACGATGGTCATGCCGCGCCGTGATTTGGCTCTACTATTAAGCTCGGAAAACTCGTCAGCAATTCTGCCGCCGCATTGGCCCAAGCCGACAACTACTAATTTCATCTTTCACCTCAAAGTAATATCTTTAGACAGTTAAGCTATTTTTAGCATAATACCGTCCGAATGTCAATTATTTCCATTCCCAAATGGCCTATTTTGGTATCTGGTTGTATTTGTGATTGGCGTGATTTCATTGTAAAGCGAAGGGGTTATTGAAAAACTGGCAATTGAATGATATTATAGTCTATGCTAGTAATAGGGTACCAGTCATTATAAGGATGGGGTAATGTCGCCTGAAGTAAAAGAAGAGGTTGAAGGCAATACTCACGACTTTGAGAAGGCAGTAGCCAGGGCTGAGACATTGAGCCGGGCGGCCAAGGAAGCCGCCGGAAAATCAACCAAGACAGCTATTGACGCGGCGCGCCGGGCGGAGCTAATTGGCAAGGAAGCCAAGGATGCCGCCGAAGCCGCGGCTAAAACCGTGCGGGACGCGGTGGACCGCGTAGAAAAGATAAGCCGGGAGACCGCGGAAGCCATGGAAGCTACCATTATCGCCGCCAACCAGGCCATCGCGCGGGCGGAAGAAGTAGCCAGGCGACCGCAGGAAACCGCCGAATCAATGGTGAAGGCTTTTCAGGAAGCCATCGCGCGGGCGGAGAAAATCGGCCAGGAGGCCATGCACGCCGCCGAGTCCGCATTGATGCTATCACAGGACGGCTTAAGACACATCGACGAGGTAAGCCGTAACGCCAAGAAACTTTCCGATTCCGCCAGAGAAGTATCCCAGGAAGCCATGAGCCTGGCCGAAGCATCGGCAAAAGCGGCCAGAGAAGCGGCTGACGAATCGGTAAAAGCTACCAGGGAAGCAACCAACCGGGCGGAAAAAATGGCTAAAGAAGCCAAGGACGCCGCGGATGCCACGAATAAAATCGCCAAAGAGACATCGTTAAGGGCGGAAAAAGTCAGCAAAGTTACCAGGGAAGTAGCGGAAGTGGCCGCCAGAACATCCGAAGAAGCCGCCAGCCGGGCCGAGCCAATCAGCAAGGTTGCCAGGGAGGTTGCCGAAGCAGCTCAACGGTCTTCGCTGGAAACGATAAACCGGGTGGAGGCAATCAGCCGGGAAGCCAAACTGGCTACCGAAACATCACAGAGAGTAGTCCAGGAAACGATAATTAGAGCTGAAGAAGTCGCCCGGGAAATCCGCCTGGCGACGGAAGCAGCCACCAAAGCAGCAAAACAAGCCTCCGAAGCTTCAATAGCGGCATCAGAAGATGCTATTGCCAGAGCGGAAAGCATCGCGGAAGAAGCCAAAGAAAACGCCGCCATTGCGGCGCAGCAGTTCCGCGGGTCTGTCACGAAAGCCGAGCAAATCAGTCGTGACGCCGAAGATGCCGCCGATGAAGCGGTAAAAACGATTCAGGAAGCGGTCATCCAGGCCTTGGAAGACGGACGGAAAGCTACCGAGACCGTAGATTCAGCCGTCCAGAAAGCCAGCGAGACAATCGAGATTTCTATTATCGCTGCCCAGGAATACGGCAAGAAAGCCGCCGATACGATAGAAGCAGCCGCCCAAAAAGCCAGCGAGACAGCCGAAGCTTCTATTATAGCCGCCCAGGAATACGGCAAAAAAGCCGCCGAAGAGGTAGAGGCTGCGGCCCAAAAAGCCGGCGAGGCAGCCGAAGCATCCCTGAAAGCCGCCCAGGAATACGGCAAAAAAGCCGCCGATACGATAGAGGCAACCGCCCAAAAAGCCAGCGAGACAGCCGAAGCTTCTATCATAGCCGCCCAGGAATCCTTAGCGGCGGCGGTGCTATCGGTCCAGGAAGCTTCAGAAGCAAATGTCAAAACCGTTCAGGAAATATCAGAGAAAACAATCACTCAAGCGCAGGAAGCGATTGACAAAGCCTCCGAGTTAAGCGAAGAAGCCTCGGAAAAGGCAGATGCGGCAACCACAGAGTTCCGGGAGGTAATCGCCAGAGTCGAGGAAATCAACGATTCCGCCAAAGCTTCCGCCAAAGAATCGGCCAGGATAGCCATCGAAGCCATCGAAACAAGCCAAAAGGAATCTGAAAACACGGTAAATACGGCCAGGGAATTGAGCAAAGCTGCCGTTGACACCACTGAAGAATCCATGAAAGTAGTCCGGCAAGCTATCGAAGAAGCGACAGCCACCGCCAGAAGGATGGCCGAAGTTTCCCAGGCGGAAATCCACGAGGCCATAGTCCGGGCTCAAGAGATAAGCCGGGATACACGGCGGGCGGCGGAAGCGGCGGCAAAAACAGCCAGGGAAGTGACGGAAGCTTTGATTAACGCCGCCAGAGAATCAACAGAGAGAACGATAAAAGCAGTTAAAGAAGCCACGGAGGAATCCGCCAGGATAGCCAGAGAAGCGGCCGGCCTATCTATAGCCGCTTTCCAGGATGCGGTGAACCGGGCGGAATCTTCCGGACAGATTGCCCGGGATAACGCCGACGCGTCACTAAGAACTTATCAGGAAGCTCTTGACAGGAGCTTGGCAAAAATGACTCCGCCGGAAGGCGCCGTAAAGAAGACAGGGGATGAGGAAGCTGAAGAATCAGCCGAAACGGCCGGGGCGCCGTTAAACGCGCTGAACGAAGCGGTAAAAAAGGCGGAAAAAGCGGACAAAGCCATGAAACTGGCCAGGGAAACGCTTAAAGATATACCACGGGAACTTTCCAAAGAATCCAAGAAAAAAGTAGAACAGCGCCTGGAATCACTGGCCAAGATGTATGAAACCAAAAGGAACCAGCAGGTTAAAGAAGGTACCGAAGAAGATAGTCCCGGTGAAGGCGGAGACCAGTCCGCCACTTAATAGTTTTTCAGCCGCGAACAATGTAAAGAAAAAGTACGAAAGTACGTGCGTGACAGGTATCAAATCGGCTTGACTTTTTACACGTCGCACAATATACTTGGCACTAAGTAGAGGCTGAATTACCGGCCCGCATTTTTAGAGTAAAAGATCATTAAGCGAATATAATATATATTTATAAGGAGGTGCCTGGTGCCTACCCAGAAAGATAAAGCGAAGAAGACAACACACGCAGCAGAAGAGAGAGCCGAAGTTTCTGCCGCCGAAGCCCCGGTAACGGAAGATGAACGCAGCGGTAACCCGCTTGACGAAGTGATGAGTCAAGCCGAAAGGGCTTATGCTGCCTACATGGACGCCGAGCGCCAGGTCGCCAAAGCTTACCATGAAAATGAAATGCAGGTAGCTAAAGCTTATAAGCGGGCGGAAGCGCAGTCTTCCCGGTCTTATGAATCCAAGGTAAACGCGGCTTTGAAAGAACGCGATAGCGCGATTGCGGCAGCCGCCAAAGCACGCGAAGAAACGATGCAGCAGGCCGAGGAATCCTACAGGACCGCCGAGCAACTGGCGACCAGTGCCTGTGAAGCCGCCGTTGCCGAAGCCGCCAGCAATCGCGACAGCAATATCGAAAGAGCCTGGCAGGTCCGTGATGAGACCATCGAACAGGCCTGGCAGATATACTCCAAGATAGCCAGATAAGCACTTTCAGCCGGCCGAAAACATCGCCGGGCTGACGGTATTGTTAAAACTGATTTCAAGCAGCGGAAAAAAGATACTAAAGTCCGGTGATGGAAATCAGGCTTTATTGAAGTAACAAATCAGACGAACAACTGAATAAGGCAGCTATAACAGCGAGGGAATGTCCTTAATTGTGATATCAATCCCTCGCTGTGTGTTTACCAGACCTTCCTGCCGTTTCTTAAGGTCGGCGATGAGATTGATTGTCTTGCTGAAATAGCTCCTGACCTTTTCCACATCGCTCATTTCCGAAAGTATCACCGTCACGTCCAGAGAGCCTTTTTCCCTGGGGTAATCGCCGCTCCTGATGATGGCTTCCGGGGCCATGTTTTTAATATACATGCCGAGTGCTTTCACCAGGTCGACGTTAATTTCCTTGGAAGGGGCGGAAATGAGATAGAGCGCCCGCTTGGAATCCAGCGGGTTGCATTTGATGGAGAGTCCGCTGATGGCTTGTTCGAGCGCCTGTATGCCTTTCTGGGTTTCCGTGGCTTTATTCCTGAAATCGCGCGACCGCTTAAAAAGGGGCTTGAAAAACGAAGTCTGCGACTGCCCATAGCCAAGAGTCGTCCAGCCGACCAGCGTTTGAATAATGTCGCCGGCATCAAGAATTTTGGCGCCGATGAACCGTGACTTCTTTTCTTCTCCAGCGCAAAGGAGATTGAAGAACGGCTGCACGATACTGGAATTGATTTTGGCGAGGTTATTGGTGAGAGAGGCATCTTTCATGACGTATCGCTGGTTATCCACGAGGAAAATGGCATCCGCCACCAGATAACTGGATTTCAGGCAGGTAGCGACGTTATAGACCGTTCTTTCCTCGGTCACCACTTCATGCTCAAAGGGGAGGACGATAAGGTTATAGACCGGCTTATCCACATAGCGCTCTTTAATCTGCTGCGTCATCACGGATATTGCCCCGGAGCCAGTGCCGCCCCCGGCGCTGGCAATCAGTAGAAAAGCATCGGTTTCCATAAAATGTTCGGTATTCCGAAGGGTCTCGATGACTTTATCGGCATCTTCACGAGCTATTTCGGCGCCGAGTTCGTTAATCTTGCCGACGCCGTGCCCCTGCGTTTTCTTATTGCCGATGAGGATACGGTGGTCAAAGTTTGACGAGATAGTGGTCAATCCGCTTAAATCGGCGATATCAGTATTGACGGCGTAGGCGCCGGTGATGATATCAAGTCCGCGCAGGCCATGAGCCCTTTTATTAAGACGGGCAAACTCATCGGCGATTCTGCCGCCGCATTGCCCGAAACCGACAACCACTAATTTCATTTGTCATCCTTGACTAGAATCAATGCTTCATTTTACGGAGTTTCCAGACAGGATGTCAATCCATACGAGTGTACACCCGGAGCCGAGTGCCACTGAAAAAGCGCTATAAATAATTGTGGAGATATTGTCTACAGCCCTTTGGAAGCTATGTAGTAAACAAGGTCGCCGAGGCGGCAGCTATAGCCCCACTCGTTATCGTACCAGGCCAGGATTTTAACCATGTTCCCGCCGATAACCATAGTGCTGGAGGCATCGATGATAGAGCTGTGGGAGTTGCCCTTAAAGTCCATGCTGACCAGCTCTTCCTCACAGTATTCCAGGATGCCCTTCAACGTTCCGGCGGCGGCTTTCTGAAACGCCTGGTTGACCTGCTCCACGGTAACGTCTTTAGCCGTATCGCAGACAAAATCGATAACCGATACGGTAGGGGTGGGCACGCGGAAAGACAAGCCGTGTATTTTACCTTTGAGGGAGGGAATGACCTGTGCCACGGCTTTAGCGGCGCCGGTAGTGGTGGGTATGATATTCATGGCGGCGGCGCGCGCCCGGCGGATATCTTTATGGACGGTATCCATGATTTTCTGGTCGTTGGTGTAAGAGTGGATGGTGGTCATCAGCCCCTTGGTGATGCCGAAGGTATCGTTAAGCACCTTCACCGCCGGAGCGATGCCGTTGGTGGTGCAGGAGGCATTGGAGATTACAGTGTGTTTTTTAGGGTCGTAGTCTTTCTCATTTACGCCGAGGACGATGGTAACATCCTCATTCTTAGCGGGGGCGGAGATGACAACTTTTTTAGCGCCACCCTTGGTGTGAGCAATAGCCTTGGTGGCATCGGTAAAGAGGCCGGTGGACTCGATGACGATATCGACGCCGTAGTTTTTCCAGGGAATAGCGGCGGGGTCGCGCTCCGAGAACACCTGTATGTCCTGTCCATCGACGACAATAGCTTTCTCTTTAGCGGATACCTCGCCCGGATAGCGACCGTAAACGCTGTCCCACTTAAAGAGGTGGGCGTTGGTTTTAGTGTCCGTTAAATCATTGAGGGCGACAACCTCCAGCCTGTCCTTGTGGTATTGGTTGATAGTCCTTAAGGTCAGTCTGCCGATGCGCCCGAAGCCATTGATGCCAACTCTGGTTTTCATTAAGCCTCCTATAACCGGAATATATCGGGTAGTTATATCTATTTTACACCAAGTCTGACTCTGAAGGAAGTAGGGTCAGCCTTCAAACCCACCGTGGAAATCCCTACTTTTCCACCTCGCCCCTATGTACCCGCCCTCGCCATATTATTCCGCCGCTCTATCATGTCTAGGAAAGCCTCGATGCGGGTCTTGACATGCCCGTTAAGGAAAAAGTCGGCGTTGCCTTCCAGCGTCAGCACCGGAAAGTCGATAGCGTCCCGGATAACGATATCACCGATACCGCGGTGGCAGAAAGCCTGTACGTAGTGGATAACGCCATTGATGCGGCGCTTTGAGATTTCCGTTTTTATGTCTTTAAGTCGCTCGTGAAGCGAATAGGGGTAGGTGTAATTACTGTACTGTTCCACTAAAGATTTACCCGGCTCCGGCATGGCGAACTGGCGCTGGACTTCATTGTAGACGACGCGGGCGCCGTGTTTTTCTATGTAGGGATAAAGCTCTTTAGCATAGACGGACGGCACGCCGATGTATGCCAGCCTGATTTCGCTATCGGGGTAGGGCGGGCGAATGACGCAGATTTTTAGTAAGCCCTGTAAATCCTTTTGGTATTTAATGTAATCGCCGTTAAAATCGGAGGCGGAGACCAACCAGAGGTGGTTTTCCCAGCCGCTGACGGTATTTTGTCGCCAGGTAAGCTCATCCAGCTTGAGGGCGAGGTCGCGCACCGGCCGGAGCTTTTCCCGGAATTTGTCAGCAGCCTCTTTGGCAGCGCCCAGGGCGGCGGATAATCTATCCAGGGCATCCTGCATCTGCCGGAGGTCGGGTCGTTCCGGGTAGGCGAAAGACATGGCATTAAGTCCCTTAAGCTTTAGCACCTCCATGAGCATGATGGTATTAGAGCAGTCGCCGCTAGTGACGCATAAGACATCTTGAATACCGGAATCCAGGCAGACGCCGTAGATGCCCTTAATCCAGGCGCAGCAGTTGAGCGGAAAGCCGGCCCGCTCGGCAATAGTAATGTATCTGGTGGGGTTGGGGGAGGATACGAGGATATTATTCAGGTCGAGGGGTTGATAGCCGGCGGCCAGCAGCACTTCCGTGGGAACGGTGGTGGTAATGCCGATTTTTTTCATCAATAAAATTGTACCAATTTAAATGCCAGCCAGCAATTTCCTAGCGAATTTTCACAGCCTTTACCAAATCTCTGTAAAGCTGCATTATATCATTTCTGACTGTAGGAGATGATGCCTTTTACGGGCTGCTTGTGCAAGAGGTTTTCCGCGGTCATCATCTCGAGGTGAGCGAGGGTCTCAAAAACAGCCATTCTTTTATGGAAATCAGGAAGGTCTCGAAAACGGCTATTGTCACCCCAGGTTATTTTCTGGGCGGCATAGTAAGCAGTATGGCGGTCAAGCCCGATAGCCGTCAGTATTTCCTGGTTTCTGACCTCGTGGTGATGTATTATCTCATCGATACGCAGCCGGAGATTAGTGAAGGGCTGGTCATGGCCGGGTAAGACAAGCGCTACATCCAATTGCCTCATGTCTTGGAGCGACTTTATATACCGGCCGAGGGGGTTCTCGATGGACTGCGGGTGCACGCCGATATTGGGAGTAATTTTCGGCAGAATATGGTCGCCGGAGAGCAGTATTTTTTTATCCGGTTCGTAAAGGCAGATATGCCCGGAGGAATGACCCGGCGTCCAGATAACCCGGAAGGTGAATTTGCCGGTGGTGACTTGCTCGCCTTCATGGAGAATTCTATCCGGCAGGGTGGGAACGATATATTGTTCCAGCCCCAGGGTGGCATCCCTCATGTGGACCATCTCGGCTTCCGGCACGCCGTTGGCCACCAGCATACGGTCGGTTAGCCGGAGCAGTTCTTCCATATCAATGTACCTCGGCCGGATGAAGTCTTTTTCAATATGGTGCATCGAAATAGTAGCGCCGGACAGCTTTTTAATGCGCCCGGCCATGCCGTAATGGTCCGGGTGGACATGGGTAATCACAATCTGGGAGATGTCTTTCACATCCGCCCCGATTTTAGCCATGCCTTTTTTCAAGGCGATAAAAGATTCATCAGTATTCCAGCCGGAATCAACGAGAAGATAGCCCTGCGCTCCCTCAACAAGGTAGACGTTGATGTTATCCAAAGACGTTTCCTCGATGGACATCGGCAATTTTATCCAGTGGATACCGGGAAACATTTCAGTCATTTCTAGCCTTTCAAATTGTAAAATGCCTTTATCCCGGCATAGCCGGCGTTTTCTTTAAGCTCGTCCTCAATGCGGAGAAGGCGGTTGTACTTGGCGGTGCGCTCGGAGCGGCAGGGAGCGCCGGTCTTTATCTGGCCGGTGTTCAGTCCCACACAAAGGTCGGCGATGGTGGTATCCTCGGTCTCACCGGAGCGGTGGCTCACGATAGCGGTCCAGCCGGCTTGCTGGGCCATCTTGATAGCCTCTATAGTCTCCGTTAGGGTGCCTATCTGGTTGAGCTTGATGAGAATAGAGTTGGATGCCTGGATGCTAATCCCACGTGAGAGGCGGCTGACATTGGTAACGTAAAGGTCGTCGCCGACAAGCTGGGCTTTGCTGCCCAGCTTTTTCGTGATGAGCTGCCAGCCTTCCCAGTCGTCCTCGGCCATGCCATCCTCGATACTGATAATGGGGTATTCGCCGACCCATTTGACATAATAATCGACCATGGCGGCGGGAGTCAGTGTCTTGCCTTCCCGGGCGAGGACGTATTTGCCGTCCTCGTAGAACTCGCTGGCGGCGGGGTCGAGGGCGATAAAGCAGTCCTTGCCGGGGACGTAGCCGGCGATTTCAATAGCGGCGAGGATGGCCTCGACCGCCTCTTTATTCGAGGGGAGGGAAGGGGCAAAGCCGCCTTCATCACCGACAT
>Ga0209777_10006713_pt1 | contig 12905 bp, 19 predicted proteins | sample FrelakmetHBP12HB_FD_187147 | JGI IMG/M metagenome (GOLD analysis project Ga0209777, IMG submission 187147) | Freshwater lake sediment microbial communities from the University of Notre Dame, USA, for methane emissions studies -HBP12 HB (SPAdes)... | ecosystem: Environmental > Aquatic >...
TCAGTTAGCCAAACAGTATAGAATGAATTTAATTTCGGTTTCAGATGCGCATAAAGGAGGTCAGTTAGGTGGCTTCTGTATTGAGACTATGTATGCGGTAAATAACGAAGAAGATCTTATACGTGATATTTGTGGTGGCATGTATCAGTTATTGGAAATGAAACTTGTACCTGTTGAATTTAGTTGGGATGTATAATGATTGAACAGTATTACATAAAGAAGAATGGTAAATATGTTCCTGTCCATGATCCCTATGCCTTAGAAGGGCTCTATAATGGCGCTTGGCTTGTTATAGTTAAGAAGGGCGGAGTAAGTGTAAGACAGGCTTTAAACCCTAAATTTGCCGAATTAGACGCTGCTTTAGAGTATTTAGAGGAAGAATTGGTTAAAGGTATGCATGAGGCGTCTAAAATGCATCCCGCTTCGACTCTTATGAGCAAAAAAGAACAAAAGGCATGGGCGGCATATAAGAAGATAATGGGTGGAAAGATACCTACTATGTTTTGTTATTCCAGCCATCATGATATAGCACGGGGTGGTTGTAATCATATCAAAAAAATCATGATCGAGCACAAAATGAGCTTAGATAAGATTAAAGAAAAGTATACGGCTAAAGAACGAAAGATTACTAATGCTATAGAGGATTTAGAAGTATGATAACAAATTCACATGGAGCATCTATGGTTTGTGACTTGGAACACTGTTTTCTTTATGAACTTCAACATATCCCTGTCTCCGATAATAAAGACGAGCAGGACATTGTTGCTGTAGAGAAATACTTTTGGGAAACTGAGTTAGATAAACTTATAACCGATGGGATTCATAAGTATCATGATGATAAGAAGGCTCTTTTACATGCTGCTATTTGTGCTCTTGAAATCATCATTGAAGACTTAGATAACAGAAGACCAAGAGCTATTTTATTGTGTGGCGGACATACAGATAAGATAAAAGCTGTTAAAAAGTCATTTGTAAGTCTATGGAAAGATTGGAAAGATACGTTAAAAACATTATAAAAAAGGGCGATTAGCTCAATTGGTTAGAGCGTCACGTTTACACCGTGAATGTTACAGATTCGAGTTCTGTATCGCCCACCATTTTACTAATAAAATTCTTCTTGACTTTTCTTATTTTTCTGCTACATTATCCCCTAACAACATAAGAAAGGGATAATCGTGAAATTGGAAGAAATCGGTTTTTATACTTTGTCGGATAAAAGAGCAGAAAACTTATCAGCTACTTCTCCTATGATGAGATGCGAAATGATGGTTACTCCTCGTTGTAATTTCAAATGTCCCTATTGTCGTGGCTATAAAACCATTAGCGAAGACTGTAGCAAAGACCTGTCATTCGAAAAAGCTTCAGAAACCCTTAATATTTGGATAGAAGATGGCTTGAGAAATGTAAGATTTTCAGGCGGCGAACCTACTCTTTATGAACATCTTGTTGATTTGGTAAAAATATGCAAAGACGGCAAGGTTCAGAGAATAGCAATATCATCTAACGGTTCTGCTTCATTTGATTTGTATGAAAAGTTGGTTGAGGCAGGGGTTAATGACTTTTCTATTTCTTTAGATAGCTGTTGTTCTTCTTTCGGTAATGCTATGACGGGAGTTAAGGGCAATCAGTGGGAAAAGGTCATAGAGAATCTTCCTAAATTGTCTAAATTGAGCTATGTAACTGTTGGCGTTGTATTGACGGAAGAGAATGTACATCAGACCAAGGAGATTATAGAATTCGCTCATGGTCTTGGTGTTGCGGATATCAGGATCATTTCAGCCGCTCAGTATAACAGGTTAATAGAAGGGTTAGAAGGGCTTGATAAGAACATCCTTGAGTCGCACCCTATCTTGAAATACAGAGTGGATCATTTGGCAGAAGGTCGTAATGTTCGTGGTATACAGGAAAGCGATTGTCCCAAGTGTTATTTGGTTAAGGATGATAGTGTTGTTGCTGGTTCGGGCGATAATGCTTGGCACTTTCCTTGTGTAATAGCTATGAGGGAAGGGTGTAAGGCTATAGGTAAGGTTGGCAAGAACATGAGACAGGAAAGATTGGATTGGTTCGAAAGGCACAATTCTTTCGATAATCCTATATGTCGAAAAAATTGTTTGGATGTTTGTATTGACTATAATAATAAGTGTGTGGACTATGAAACTCACTAAAATATACGATTGCTCAAATTCTGCTGAAAGACCACCTCATCGTTCTGAAAGTTTTGGTCCTAAAGAGAACGATGTAGTAAGAGGTCTAAAGAAGCATTGTAAGCTCTTTGGGTGCGAATTTGTTGATAAGCCCGAAGATGCGGATGTTCTCTTTACTAATGATGTTTATCCTGCTAGTGTTTTGAAGTTGGATAAGCCTAAGGTTAAGAGAATGGATGGGGTATATTGGCATAAGGATTTGATAGAAAGAAATAACCCATTGAATACGGCGGCAATTCAATCCGATGCTGTAATTTTTATTTCCCGTTATAGTATGGAATCATTTAAGGTACTATACGGATCAGACATACTTAAGAAAGCTACGGTTGCCTTAAATTGTGTGGATACCGATGTATTCTTTCCTATGGACGTATACAGCAATGATTGGGTTGCTTCGGCTTCTAATTGGGGTAGGCAGGATAAACGTTTTGAGGATTTGATGTTTTTCGCTGAGGAACTGATACCTGATGGAACTTTGTATTTGATAGGTAATTGCGATGCTAAAGTGCCGCCGAACGTTCTTAAGTATGGGCATTTAGATAGCGAAGAGAGAATGGGTCAGATATTGAACATAGGTGGGGCTTTTATCAACTTGTCTTATAGAGATCCTGCGCCCAAGGTGGTTTGTCAGGCTATTAATTGCGGATTGCCTATTCTTTATGCTGATTCGGGTGGAACAAACGAATTAGTCGATGCTTATGGGGTTGGTATTGGGATAAAGGATGAAAGCAAGTTGGTATTTGAGTCTTTAACGCCCCGATTGAAGGAAAGTGACATGAGGACAGCCTTTGATACATTTGAGCAAGGATTTAAAGATTTAAAGACCATGGCAAGGGCTTGTAGTAGGACTATGCGTATGGATTACATGGAATTCCTATCCGATTACTTTAATATTTTGAGAAAGTTGTAAGGTTAAGGTTGGGTTTCTTGTATAATAGGTGTCATGAATAAGAAGTTTATAGCTGCATGGAAGAAAGAGCAAAGAGATCATGTTCGAAAGATGAATGCCCTTCTTAAGAATATCAAGAAGAACATGCCTGAACTCGAAAAAATGATGGAATCTGCTACTGACCATTGGGATTATGAGGATAAGGTGTATCGCTATTATCATCATTCTTTTAAAGTCTATTGGGTTCAGGATATTACTAAAAGCATAGTTAAGTTGCTGTCTAAGATTTCCCCGCACAAGGATAAGACCAAGTTTTGTAATCTTTTTCAGGTAATTCTTGATGAAGGCTGTTCTGGATTGGAATTTAAGCTTGAGCATAATCATGATTGGGCTAATACTACAAGACCGTTACTAGAGGCTTTCTTTCATGCCAAGTATTTTTTGGAAATGGCTATTAAGTATGGTAAGAAGTATGAAGAAGCGCCACAAATGCTCGACAGTGGATGGGCGTCGTTGTTATGTTTGTATAATTTGAGGTAAAATATGCAGCATCCGATAGCTAAAAGAGAAGAATTTCCACTTATACTAGATGATATGGGACTAAAAGGATTCGGAATAGAAATTGGAGTGTCGAGAGGAGAGTTTTCGGAAGTTCTACTGACAAATAAAAGCTTAAAAAAAATATATTTTGTAGATCCTTGGAAACTTTATGAACAAGACCCCGGATGTTCGCAAAAACAACAAGATGAAATATATGAAGGGACGGTTAAACTTCTAAAAAAATATGGAGACAGGGCGGCAGTTGTTAGAAAGAGTTCAATGGAAGCCGTATCTGATTTTGCCAATGAGTATTTTGACTTTATTTATATTGATGCAAACCATGACTATAAACATGTGGCGGAAGATATTGCTAATTGGTATCCAAAACTTAAAAAGGGTGGTATTTTTGCCGGACATGACTATAGAAATGATCCTCCCGAAATTTATGGAGTTAAGCCAGCAGTAGACGAATTTTGTAAACGATTAGGAATTGAGCCGTACATAACCACTCTTCAAGGTGTAGATGCAAAAAGTGGATGGAAGAGTTCGCTGTCATGGTATTGGATTAAACCTTAGAGGCAATTATGGAAAAACATTATTGTAAGAGACCGGAAAATGCCGCCGAATTAAGTACTCATGTGGGAATTTGTTCTTTCGATGTTTGTGAAGAGCAAGATGACGGCACATTGTTTATTTATAACTGTGAATATAGTTGTCAGGTTAATTTCTGTCCTGTATGTGGATATAAAGCTAAGGTTCAGATAGAGAAAGATTATCCTTGCGAAAAGTGTGATCACGAATTGACTTGTGGGCGATTATGTGATCCCGAAGAACATTTGGAAAGCAGTAAAGAAATAGATCATACGGGCATGGAATGGAGATGGAAAAAGTCTGGATGGCATACTTTAATGTCTGATGATGGATACTGGTTTGATCCAAAAACAGGAAAAACATACGAGAATTACTAATGACACCCTTAAAGAAATTTGCTAGATGGTTATGGGAGTATGTTACCGGTGAAGACCCAATTGTTGTAAGCGGACATCTTAGCACAATGGAATCGCTTAACGGATGCCATGTGAGATTTATTGAACAGTTGGAAAAAGATCATCCCGAATTAAAATCACTAATAGAAGAACACCAAAAAGATAGAGGTAGGGCATGTAATGTGTGGATTATGCATTGTGATAAATGTAGAGTACCGATAATGGACGAAGACAAGCTACATATAACTATCTACGGCGACTTTTGTGATTCTTGTTATGAAGAACATCATTATAGAGGAAACTAAATAATGTCTTATTGTAATAGAAAGTGGATGGTTTGTTTACAAGACGATGGTATATTAAAAGCCATGAACGGATGGTATTATATTTGCGATTCTGATGGCGGCATAATGTTAGGATATTTTAGAGACAAAGATGTGGCGGAAGAAATGGTTAAAAGATTGAATTCTGAAGATACAAAAGAAACAGAATTTAAGATGAGAGAATTTGCTACCAACATTCTTAGACATACACCGCTTGGATATACGACAGAACATGAGGCAGAAACAACCGAAAAGCTAGTAGATAATTTGATTTATAGACTGTGGAACGAACCTTTAGATTTCAAATTTCATGAGGATTAAGTGAATCTCTTTAAGGTTAAAGTTGAAACCGAAATAATGGTAATGGCAGAGAATCAAAAGCAAGCCATAGAAATTGCCAAAAAGAATGCTGTTAATGAAGCCTCTTATGGTCAAGGAACGGCATCTAAGGTAACTAATTCTTCTGAAATTCCTGAAGAGTGGAGATATCTTTTGCCTTATGCTCCTGATGGTCATTTTGAACATAGGCAGTGTATTGAAATAGTTTCGGCAAAAAATAAAGATAAAAAAGAGTTGCCTGAAGATGAAATTAAAGCTATAATAGATGTAAAGGAAAAATCTGAAGGCAAATCAAAGGCGGAACAGGTGGAAGAATTGAAACCAGAAAAGAAACCAGAAACTAGACCCGATCCTAAGCCTAAAGAATTGAATTGGCAATATACTGATGGAAAACCACTATTGAGATTTGTAAAATGAAATGTTCTAAGTGCGGTAGTAAAATGGTGAAGGTTTGTGACCCGATAACAAAGAAATGTTATTGGTATTGTAATAACTGTGGTCATAAGCAGTAATTGATCTTTGATTTTTGGGACCGTAACGGATTCGACGGAACGGATAACGGTTTAAGTGGCATGTAGTAGAAAGGTAAGACTGGCTACTCAAAAAGTCTTCCAAAACTATAAGTGCTAACAACACCTATGCTCTCGCCGCTTAATGTGGCGATAGGAAATCCTTGAAATATTGGTGATAGAGGAGAGTACGACTAATATACCAAGAACTGAGATTTGTAGTTGCTCATGATTAACTGCTATGGAACTGGCAATACCTTAATGGTTGTTCCTGTAATAAAATTGATGCAGGTGTCGATGCCTAAAGAAACAATCGAATAAACATGTAGAGGCTTAAATGGTTACGTGACGGACGAGGGTTCAACTCCCTCCGGTTCCACCAATTTTAATGGAGAAATATATGATAGTAGGCGGCGGATATTTGTATGGTGCAGGAACAATCAAAACTGAGCAAGAGGACGTAAGAAAACTTGCTAATTCCGGTAATGTTGACGTTGATCTTAAATTTCGGTGGGGCTTTTTTGACGAAAAGCAAAATTTCATGAAACACGGTGCAAGAGATTTCAAAGATGTCAACGATTTTAAGGAAATCAACATAAAAATTTGTCCCGGAGATATTATTACAGCGGAATTTGTAGGCTATGACGGTAGTGTTAGTACGAGTTGTCCGGTTAATTCTCTAAGCCTTAGACTAGCCAATGTTGGAATAAAAGATTAGTTGTAACTGTAAGACATAGGAGGAATAATTGACCACACCATTAGTAATTCTAGAAAGTCCTTATGCTGGCGACAGAAAACAGAACGTTCTTTACGCCCAAAGATGTATGCGAGATAGTTTAAAGCGTGGAGAAGCACCTTTTATCTCACATCTTTTATACACGCAATGTTTAGAGGATACAATTCCCGAAGATCGAAAGCTAGGAATAGAAGCGGGATGGGCATGGATAGAGAAATCGGATTACACTGTTGTATACGATGATTATGGTATTTCTAAAGGCATGGAAGAAGGTATCAAATTAGCCGAATCACTAAATCACAAAATAGAGTATAGAAAAATTGGAAAAAATGTATAATAGAAGAAAGGTAATATTATGAGATTCGAAGATACACCTGAACTTTTTGGAGGGGGATGCGGCATTTCAACGGCTGGCGATATAAAATGTCACCTTTGCGGAACCAAATATAATGAAGGCGCAGACAAAAACGAACAATACACCGACGATTATATTAGACATACTGACTTTGCAGGAGTAGATATTTGCGATTGTTGTTTTGAAAAGATAGAAGAAGAAATTTGGAGAAGAAGAGAAAATATTATTCGTTGGATGAAAAGAAGGATGCTATACATTAAAGATTGCAACGACAAAGATATAGAATTAATAAACAAATTGGAGAAATAACATGGAAATGAAGGATAGTGGTAAAAGACAACAGTTCAATGATGGAGCGGTTAGAGACACGGCAGATGGTAAAAGCAGACCCGATCTTATTAGTCCTTTCTTCATGATGCGATTAGGTAATTGGTTGATGTTAGGCGCTAAAAAGTATTGTGAACGTAATTGGGAGAAGGGCATTCCAAATTCTCGTTGTCTTGCTTCTTTAATGAGGCACATTTGTCAATACGTTATGGGTAATCAAGACGAAGATCATTTAGCGGCTATGGCATGTAACGTAATGTTTTTAATGCATAATGAAGAGGCGGTTAAACACGGTATATTGCCTAAAGAAATCGATGATATGCCTAAGTATCTTCAGAAATTGGAAGAAAAACCTAAGGAGCAACAAAATGGATAATAAAGTTGATATTCTAGATGTTCCCAAGATTCAAAAAGAAGTTAAAAAGAGACATGGCGAATTCATAAAAGAATATGCGTCCGAAATTGATAAGACATGGGCGGATCACAAACTCTTTACGGATATTATGTTAGCCAAAATAAATCGTATTGCCCTGATCTTTAAAGAAGAAGGCGTTGTAGATGAGATTAAAATGGGAGAAAACGGTTCAGTAAAAGAATTATGTCTCTATAAAAATGGATGTAGGACATATGTTAGGGTAGCTACAAACGGAAAAGACATTTATATGGAAGCTTATACTTGGACTAGCAGTGATTTTGTGTCGGACTTCAAGATGCCGTCAGAAAAGATGTTTAGTATAGACAGGGAAAAATTTGATTGGATAGATTTTTCTAAAAAGCTATTGGATTACATTCATACCACGATTTATGACCGCAAAGAAGTTGTTGAAACTAGACTTGAAGGAATGTTTAAAGACGTTCCTAAAGACACAACGAAAAAAGTATTGAAGAAATAAAAGGATGTAAGATGCCAGATTTCGTTCATTTGCACAATCATAGCTACTATTCTCTTTTGGATGGATTGTCCTCTGTTAAAGAAATAGTGAGTTGTGCTTCCGATCTAGGTTTTAAGTCTTTAGCTTTAACCGATCATGGAACTTGCGCAGGACTTTATCATTTTCAAAAGTCATGTCACGAAAAGAATATAAAGCCTATACTTGGAATGGAAGGTTATATTTGTAAGGATCATACCGTTAAGGACACAACTTCTGGTAAATACAATCACATAATACTTTTAGCTAAGAACAAGATTGGATACAAGAACCTCATATACCTTAGTTCTTTCGGGTATATTAACGGTTTCTATTATAAACCAAGAATAGATTTTAACATACTAGAAAAGCATAAAGAAGGACTTATAGTTTCTACTGCATGTATAGCTGGAGAAGTTCAACAGTTACTTGTAAACGGTAACGATAAAGAAGCCGAAGATCTAGCTAATAAATACAAAGAGACATTTAAAGATGATTTCTATCTTGAGGTAATGGCGCATCAATATTTTACCGACAAGAAGCAAGAGAACCTAGAACGAGAAATCAGTTCTAAACTTTATAAAATGGGGAAGAAATTAGGTATTAAAGCTATTTGTACTCAAGATATGCATTATGCTAGAAAAGAAGATTGGGAATCACATGATATTTTGCTTTCCATACAAACAATAGATACTATTAAGAACCCCGAAAGATTGAGTTTTGGTAGTGATGATTTCTATATGAAGCCTTATGAACAAATGGCACAGCTTTATAAAAAGGCACCGGAACTTCTTCTTAACACTGTCGAGATTGCAGAGAAAGTCGAAGATAATCTAATAGAAGCTTCTAAGGATCTTTTACCTAATATTAGTATTCCACCTGAGTTTGTTAGTGACGAAGCATATCTTAAAGAATTAGTGACTAATGGTATGAAGCAAAGAGGTCTTATTAATAGCAAGCCTCACAGAGAACGTATTAAGTATGAAATGTCGGTTATTGTAAGGTGTAAATATACTAAATACTTTTTGGTACTATGGGATATTGTTAATTTTGCAAGAAACAACGGAATAAGAATGGGTATTGGTAGAGGGTCGGGTGTATCATCACTTTGTCTTTATGCTCTTGGTATCACAGGACTAGACCCGCTTAAATACGATCTTCTTTTTGAGCGATTCCTTAATCCTGATAGAATTAGCCCTCCTGATGTTGATATGGATTTTGATTACAACAGAAGAAAAGAAGTTTATGATTATGTGGTTAACAAGTATGGTGCTGAATGTTGTTGTCAGATAGGGACTTACATGAAGCATAAGGCTAGAGCGGCAGTCTTAAAAACCGCTAAAGCTCTTGATATTGGCAAGGATTGGGAACTATATGCAGAAAAGAAAGCCAAGAATCCCGACACCAAAGTAGAAATGACTAAAAACACTTTGCTTATGGCTGCTGCTTTAGCTAAACAAGTTCCTTTCAAAGCACCAAATATAAAAGAAGCTTTCAAAGATAAACATGGTGAAGAGTTCAGGGATTCTATGCACCGTTATCCTATTTTGCTAAAACATGCTTTACGTATAGAAGGAACGCTTGCTTCTCCCGGCGTTCATCCTGCTGGTATAGTTGTATCTAAAGAGAAGATAATAGACCATATTCCGTTGAGAGTCTCTAAAGGTGTGACTTGTTCTCAATATGATATGAACGACGTAGATGAACTAGGATTACTTAAATTTGATTTACTTGCCATTAAGACATTAACGGTTATAGATAAGACCGTCAAAATGATTAAAAGCAGACACGGCAAAGATATAGACATCGACAAGCTAGAACCCAACGATCCTAAAGTCTTAAAGAGTTTTATGGATAGCACAATGGGTATATTTCAGTTTGAGTCCTCTGAAATGCATAGGATGTTGTGTAATATTAGCGTGGATAGTTTTGAAGATTTAATTGTGGCTTGTGCGTTATATCGTCCGGGTCCTTTAGGCGAGGGAATGCATGAGATGTACGCCGAATATAAACATAATCCAAGCAAAATAAAGTATCTACATCCTAAAATGGGAGAAGTATTAAAAGACACCTATGGGATATTGGTTTATCAAGAAAACCTCATGAAAGTTTGCAGGGTATTGGCAGGTTTTACTGGTGGTCAATCTGATACTTTTAGAAAAGTTGTAGGTAAGAAAAAGATTGAATTAATCAAGAAAGAAAAACTAGATGAACTTTTTATCAACGGATGTGTTAAAAACGGAATACCCAAGGATATTGCTGAACAAATTTTCAAACACATGCTTCATTTTGCAGGATATGGTTTTAATAAATCTCATTCTGCGGCATATGCATTTATAGCTTATCAGACTGCTTGGCTTAAATACTATTATCCGATAGAGTATATGTGTAACCTTCTGACAAGTGAAATAAACAACTCTGATAAGGGTAGAAAACTAGACATGTATATTAAGACAGCCGAGAGAATGGATATAAAACTCTATAAAGTTCATGTTAATAAAAGTGGTCATGAATTTGTCATAGATCAGTTAGAAGGAAAGGATATTCTTCGTGCTCCCTTAACTGCTCTAAAGGGTGTTGGTAATAAGGCAGTTGATAGTATTGTCAAAAATCAACCTTATAAAGATTTCGAAGATTTCATGAGAAGAACAGAGGCAAGGGTTGTTAATACTAGAGTTTTTGCCACTATGGTTGAAGCAGGAGCAATGGATGAAGCATGGAAAGTTCCTAGAAAGCTATTGATTAATCAGTACGCTGGTTTTAGGAAGAAAGTGGACAAAGAGAAAAAGGATAAGGCAAAACAGGACAAAAAGAACGCAATGATTCAAGGTACGTCTTTGTTTAATGAATTTAATGGTATAGTAGAAGAGGAAGAATCGTCATCATCGGAAATATAACATAAAAAGGAGAGTAAGATGAAAGAGAAGAAAGTAGCAACGTCGGTAGATCTGTTAATTAATGTCGGTCAGTATGAACATCTGCAAATAACTAAATATGCAGAAACTAAGATTGAATATGAATCTCAGGAAGAAATGGTAAAGAAGGAAGATCAATTGACTGACGAATTGGTTGCGGATGTAATCAGGACAATGAGAAGTCTTCCAGAAAAGCTTGGCAAGAAGACCGAAGCTGTAAGTGCAATCGAAGAAAAGATCATGAAAAAAGTTCCTGCTTGGCTTGAGAATAATCCTGTTCCTAATTTGGCGGAAAAGAAATTCCAAGAGGCTCAAGGAAAGGAAAGTATTAGGGTAGAGGCAAAGAACGAATCTATAAAAGAGGAAAGCGTGGATGTAGAAAACCTTCTTGGTGAAGATAGCATTAAGTCAGACAAAGAAGAGACTAATACAGAGGAAGATTTGTTTGGCGAAGATGATGATGAATTATTCGATGATAAATAATTGTTCGAAAAAGTTGAAATCTTGTATAATAGTAGAAAAGGAGATATACTATGAACAAAACAAAGAAAGCTAATACGTCGGGTGTTTTAGATGTCAGTAAGCTTAGCGATGGCGATATTCAGGATTTATTTACTGACGCATTTGAACAACAGGTAGCTTCGGAAAACAATATCGAATCGTTTGAGGCTATTTGTAAACGTGGTACAGGTGGAATTAATCTGGAAATGGAAGTTACTATTACTGGATTAGCAGGAAGCCCCACAATCGAAGAATATAAGAAGAACAAGGTAAGAGGCGGAAACTCTGTTACAATAGGTTCAGACGATGGCAGAGGCAAGCTAAAGTTTAACCTAGATACCAAGAGAACAACATCCCTTAATAGTAACGATTTCTTGGTGGTATACGTAGCAGAAAAATAATCGACATAATATGACCGAAGAAAACAAAGAAGCACCGGCTGAAGAAATTAATGATCTTGACGCTATCCTTAAGGGTGATGATATCTTTGGAATAGACGAAAAGCCAACAGAATCAACGCCACAAAAAGTAGAAGAAAAGATTGTTAATGAGGAATCCGATAAAGAATCTGAGGATGGTATTCCCGAATTAATTGGTGATGATTATCCACCTCAGTATCTAAAAATGGTAAATCGTGTTAAAATACGATACGCCCAGCTTCCTAAGTTAGATCACTATGCTATCGAAAAGGAATTGGCAGAACTTTCAATAGAATCTTCACCGACTCCAACCCTGCAAGTTCTAAATGATGAATTATATAAGGTTCAGTCGGCTAAAGATCGATTGGCAAACATAGTGATAGAAGTTACTAAATGTTATAGTATTAAAAACAGGATGGTTGATATACTTAGAGATGCTTGGGGTAAGTTTAGTTCCGAAAAGAATGCAGAAAGTAGAAAAGGCGATGCTGCATTTCGATTGAGTAACTTTTCCATTGATTTTGCGGAAGTAGAAGGGCTAATGAAGGCTTGTAATCATGTTCTCAGGAATCTAGACAGTATGCAGGAAAGACTCTCTAGAACGATCACTGTATACCAGAATATCTTGAAATTAAGGGATATGGGTAGGGGTGGTTTGCCTGACTATGATTTTGAAAAAAAAGAAGGAAAGTCAGAGCTTTTTGAAGAATTAAATATTGGTCAGTCAAATATAACAACTAGCGAAGAAGGAGGACCAAAAGAGATAGAGTTCTAAATTATGAGCGTACAAGAGTAAAACAATCGTTGCAAGAAAACCAAAACAGTAAACAAAACAGTAAAACAAAACAGTAAAATAAACAAAGGAGAAGTAAAAATGAGTAAGCCAAAAGTAGGTAATTGGGACGAGGAATCGAAACAGGCAGAAGCCAAAAACGCCAACGCTTCCTCTGAGAG
>Ga0209777_10006714_pt1 | contig 12902 bp, 10 predicted proteins | sample FrelakmetHBP12HB_FD_187147 | JGI IMG/M metagenome (GOLD analysis project Ga0209777, IMG submission 187147) | Freshwater lake sediment microbial communities from the University of Notre Dame, USA, for methane emissions studies -HBP12 HB (SPAdes)... | ecosystem: Environmental > Aquatic >...
ATGGAGGTTAGGTCAAATTCTAGATCTCCATCCACGATCTTGTTGCATTTCATACAGATCAAATGGGAATGGGGAGCTGGTCGATTGCCGTCATAATGGCTGTCATCCCGCAGGTCGATTTCCAATACCTGATTCATCTCCTTGAGCAGTGCCAAAGTTTTGTAAACGGTGGCATGACTCATTGTAGGGAATCGGGTTTTAATTTCTGCATAGAGCTGAGTCGCGCTGGGGTGTCCTTTGCTGGTGGCAATTAGACGCACCAGTTCGACCCGTTGAGGTGTCAGCCGGAAACCGCGTTCTTTCAGAGCAGTGATCAACTCGTCAAATCGGTCTTTGGGATCAGGCATGGGAGGCGCTTATTGATAAAGATTCCTTATAGAAAATAACTATCCATAAGTATACTATTGAATATTGAGTATGGCAAGTCTTTCCAGGTATTGTGTAAATAAGTGATCTATGATCCCCGTCTTCATCCTCACCGGCGTCGCCGGGCTGCTGCTGGCTGTGCTGTCTCCGAGCTGGTTCCTGCTATTATTAATTTAGCACTTGACATTCTAGTACATATGTTCTATAATCTCTTCTAGCAAGGGACACAAATCGCCAATGGCGATGATAGTCCTTTGCTTTTTTAATTTATCATTGCGTCGATAAGCAATCTCCTCCTTTACAAAGGTGCTTCTCTATGTCTTCTCCCCTTTTACACCCTTGCATCTCTGCTCTCTATCATCATCGACTCTCAATATGTAAACACGTTGGCTTTGTTCCTCAAAATAAACATGAAACAGGGTGTACAAGGATACATATACATGAAAGAACCACGAGAGAGCAATTGTTCCTCATTGTTCCTCGTAAACAAATCCTTTTTATTCCCCTACGGGTTATTTATCGGTACTCGTTCCTGCCATATTCCCTGCTTCCATTATTCACCGGGGCTGGACAGAAAACCTCCCACAGAGTAGAGTTATATCATTCTAGCTATGAAAGAGGGCAGCCTATGAACACAAATGACAGACAGCACCGCACGCTACTCCAGAATATTGCTCACCGGGTGATGCTTGAGCGGGGTCTGCTCCCGGACTTTTCCCCCGAGGCTCTCGCCGAACTTGCCCGCATCCAGGCTCCCGCCCAGGGGGATGGAGCCTCCCTGCGTGACATGCGGGATCTGTTGTGGGCTTCCATTGATAATGATGACTCGCGTGACCTGGATCAGCTCACCGTTGCCGGTACGGCCTCCGCTGGCGCGCTGAAGATTTTTGTCGCCGTGGCCGACGTGGACTCGCTGGTTGGGTCCGGGTCTGCCCTTGATGAACATGCCCGCCATAATACCACCTCGGTTTATACTGCCGCCGAGATCTTCCCCATGCTTCCTGAGAAGCTTTCCACCGACCTCACCTCCCTGAATGACAATGCTGATCGCCTGTCCGTCGTTGTTGAGATGACCGTTGCATCAGACGGGTCCGTGCAGGGCTCGGATGTCTATCGGGCGCGCGTCCATAATCATGCCAAGCTGGCCTATAACCGCGTGGGCGCCTGGTTGGAAGGGCGTGACGCGCCGCCTGAGGCGGTTGCCTCCGTGGACGGGCTGGCTGAGAACCTGCGCACGCAGGACAGTGTGGCTCAAAACCTGAAGAATTTCCGCCACATTCATGGGGCGCTCACCCTGGATACGCTTGAGGCGAAACCGCTGTTCGACGGTGATGAGATCCGTGACCTCGAAGTGCAGCAGAAGAACCGCGCCACGGAGATCATTGAGGATTTTATGATCGCCGCCAATGGGGTCACCGCCCGCTATCTTACCTCCAAAGGATTCCCATCCATCCGTCGCGTGGTTCGCACTCCCAAGCGCTGGGATCGGATTGTGGAAATTGCCGCGGAACACAAGTACATTCTCCCGGATATGCCCGATTCAAAAGCGCTGGAAGGCTTCCTGGTCAAGGCCAAAGCCGACGATCCGCTACGTTTCCCGGACCTGTCCCTGGCTGTGATCAAGCTTTTGGGTTCCGGTGAATATGTTGCAGAGCTTCCCGGGGAGGTTGCTCCCGGTCACTTTGGCCTTGCGGTCAAGGATTACGCCCACTCCACCGCCCCTAACCGCCGCTATCCCGACCTGGTCACCCAGCGCTTGTTGAAAGCGGCCATAGATGGCAAGGCAGTCCCTTATCGCAAGGATGAACTGGATCTTCTGGCCGCGCATTGCACCGAGGCGGAAGACGTCGTCAATAAGGTCGAGCGCCAGGTTGGCAAGTCCGCCGCCGCGCTGCTGCTCGAGTCGAGGATTGGTGAAAAGTTTGATGCCATCGTCACCGGTGCTTCCGATAAGGGCACTTGGGTTCGTCTTCTCAGTATGCCGATCGAAGGCAAACTGGTGCGGGGTTACGAGGGGTTGGATGTCGGTAACCGTACGCGTGTGGAGTTGATCTCTGTGGATGTTCAGCAGGGTTTTATTGATTTCAAGAAGGCCGGTTCGACCGGGAAAAGTTAAGGAGATCCTATGCAAAAAGAGATTGGTTTGTGGATTGACCACCGCAAGGCGGTCATTGTAATTCTTACCGGTGCAGGGGAAGAAATAAGAACAATAACATCAAATATGGAGAAACGTGTCCGTTTTACCGGTGGGACTGCATCGGAGGATGGCTCGACCGAGGATGTGCGCGACCGGCAGTTTGGGAACCGCCTCAACACCTATTATGATGAGATCGTCTCGGTTATTCGTGGCGCAAACTCCATTCAAATATTCGGTCCCGGCGAGGCAAAAGGCGAACTTGAGAAACGCTTGGAGAGCGCGGGACTCAAAAAACGGATTATTGGGATCGAAACTGTTGATAAGATGACCGACCGCCAGATCGCTGCAAGAGTCCGGCAGCGCGTGTTGGAATAAATAACGGATGTCATCCCGGGTCGCCTAAACTCTTCTTGCGCTTCACTTCCAGCACGGCGATCTTGGTCGAGTGGTTGAAGGGCGCCGGGTCCGTGATGGGAGCACTTCTGCGGGTGCCGGCATAGCCGGTGAAATCCTCCGGGATCGGGATCAGGTTCGTAATTTTCAGGTACCCGTCCGCGCACAGGGATTCCAGCGTTTGAAAATATTCCTTCCCGCTGACGTAAAGGGCGTTGTTGATGGCTACCAGCCAGCCGCCATCGTTGACCAGGGGTCGCACTTTGTTGATCAGCCGGGCGCTGTCCCGGTTGAGGTCCACCACCCCTTTGGAGGTGGTCGAGAAGAACGGCGGGTCGACAAAAATACAGTCGAAGCCTTCCCCGGCCCGCTTGAGCCGGTTGACCTGTACCCAAAAATCCCCGGCCAGAAAATCTGCCTTGTTGATTGGGAAACCGTTCAGCGTATAGGAGCTCTTGGCAAGGTTGAGGAATGACCGGCTCAAGTCCAGCTGGAGGACACGGCTGGCTCCGCCGGCGAGGGCCGCCACCCCTAGGCTGCCCGTGTAGGCGAATGTGTTCAGGACGGTCCTGCCGTGCAGGTTCTGGATGGCCCACTGACGCAGCGTGCGCGTGTCCAGGTACAGACTGGCATCCTGGTTCATGCACAGGTCAATGGCGTACCACACTCCGTGCTCCTGCACCTTCCGGTCGGGCGTATCGCCGAATAGGAGCCTGCCACGCTTCTCCTTCACTGACGGGCTGTTGCGCCTCTTGACGATCCCTGCCCGCAACCAGGGCAGGCGTGTCTGACAAAAAATTTGCGCTGCAAGGATCAAATCTAGGCCCTGTTCCGGCGCTCCGGAATAATCATGCAGGACGGCAGTCGCCCCATACAGGTCCACTACCAGGTCAGGGCAGCCCTCTGTGAAACCGTTGAACAGCCGCAGGGCGGCCTTGTGCCCGGGGTCGAAGAGTGGTGTGCGCTCCGCGATTGCTTTTTCCAGCAAGGCCGCAATTGACTCTCCCTGCCCCGGGGTCGTGGTCGGTATATTACCGGTCATTTCTGCATCTATAGGGGGATAGGTTCGCTGTGTGCCTGGCCTGCCTGCCAGCCCTCGTAGATCCGCAGGAAGACCACCCCGCCGAGGATGAGCAGGCTGCCGATGATCTGGATCAAGCTTAGGCGTTCACCCAGGACGAAATAGGCAATGACCGCCGTGAATGCCGGTTCCGATGTGGCGATCAAGTTCACCACGCTGGAAGGAAGGTAAGTCAGGGCAACATTGTACAGCCCGAACCCGGTCAGCGTCGGGCCGGCACCCAGCAGGAACAGGATGCCCCAACCTTGCCAGGCATTTCCAAGCCATAGAAAGTCTGACGGGCGGGTCGCTGCGCCCGGGATGTGCCCGCCGGAGATAAGGTTAAAGAACAGCAGGAAGAATGCCGCCACGCCGAACGTGTAAAACAGGGTTGTCCAGGGGTTCAGGCCGCGTTGGGCTGCGGAACGCCCCAAAAGGCTGTAGATGGCCCACCCCAGGCCTGAGAGCACACCGGTGACAAGCCCGAACAGGTGGAGCTTCCAGACTGCCGGGTCCAGCGCGCCCGCAACCAGCACACAGCCCCCCAAGCTGACGACAACTGCCAGCAGTTTGGCCCAATTTAATTGCTCCTTGAGAAACCACCAGCCGAGCAGGGCGGTGAACGCCGCCGAGCAGTAGGCCAGCACGGTCGATACCGCCGCACCGTTCAGCGACACGGATAGTGTCCACAGGGAGTTGAAGATGGCCAGCATCAGGCCGTAGATTATAAGATAGCCCAGGTGGACACGGCTGATGCGCAGCCATGCCGGCCGGATCAGCCCCAGTGCGATGAGCAGGGTGACAGCGACGGTTAAATCCCGCCAGAAGGCCAGCACGAGCGCCGGGATTTGGTAGGTGTGGGTGAGATAACGGATGAGAATTGCCGTTGTGGACAGGATGGCAGCGCTGATTAGGGCGATGGGATAGCCGCGTGCCAGGTTGGTGCGGTGAGGGGAGGTTGTTGTCATGATGGATATGCCTTGGGATTCCAAAAGAGGTGTTTTCCTGGTACTTCGGGGTGGGGGACAGCGTCGGGCAGGCTCATTTTCTGACTTCACCCGGGCCGATCCCCAGCCGCTTGTCACCTTCGAGCAGCGCAATAGCTTCCTGAATGCGTTTCAGGCGCGTCTCTTCCCGCCTGGCATCCGAAATCCAGCCGATGTAACGGCGCTGGTGAGAGGGCGGGAGTTTTTCGAAATTCTCCCAAGCACGCGCGTTGGCCTTAAAAGCCGTCATCAGCCAGTTCGGCAGGGACAGCGTCGGAGGGTGAGGCCGGGGTCCATCTACATTAGGGAGTTGAAAATCTGCCCTGGCAAGACCGGTCTCGGTCATACGGCCCTCCCTGACCAGTTTTGCTACAAGGCGCCGATTAACATCGGACCACTTGCTCCCGGCTTTGCGCGGTGTGAACTTACGGGCATATTTCTCATCGTCTATCTTATGGATGAGGCTATCCACCCAGCCGAAACACAGGGCTTCTTCCAGTGAGTCCAGATAAGACACCGATGGCTTGCCGGTAAGCTTCTTGTAATAGACAAGCCAGACCTCCGTCTCGGTGGCAGCATGCTCAACAAGCCAATCCCTCCAGGCGGCCCGGTCGGGTGCACTAAAGGTCGTGGTGATCTGCATGCCTGCCAGTATATCTTAATTTAGTGTTGTGCTGAACGTCAGTTGAACGCCCGGAACGGGAGTTGGATATCCAACTTTCATACTGTAGGGATATACTTATTTTTGGTCAGGTATAATGGGACACCTATGATCAAAGCACTTCTTTTCGACTTCGACGGTGTCATCATGGACACCGAATCACCCGCGCTCCGGGTCTGGCAGGATATTTTCACCGGACAGGGCGTGGACTTTCCAATGGACATTTGGTTGCGGGATGTGGTCGGCTCGACCATTGCCAACTTCAACCCGGCGGCTTACTTGGCGTCCGCCACCGGTCGGACCTTTGACCTGGCTGCCCTCCAGGAGCAGGCGCGCATCTCAAGGCTGGATATGCAATCGCGACTGACGGAACTACCGGGTGTGGTGGACATACTTACGGCGGCAAAACGCCTCCACCTGTGGCTGGCAATTGCATCCAGTTCTCCGCATCAATGGGTGGCCCGCTACTTGCGCCAGTTGGGCCTGTCTGAAACTTTCAGCGCCGTCATCTGCCGTGAAGACGTCCCGGCCGTCAAGCCTGCTCCGGACCTGTTCCTAACGGCGCTCTTGGCTCTGGGTGTGGGTGCCAGCGAGGCGCTGGCTATCGAGGACTCGCCCAACGGTATTCTGGCTGCTAACCGTGCCGGGGTGCGAGTTGTGGTGGTGCCGAACCCGGTCACAAAACATGCCGACTTTACCGGCGCTGATTTGGTGCTCAGCTCGCTGGCTGATTTAAAACTCGAGGAAATCCTTGAAAAACTCGAACATTAAAATCCGCCCGGAGAAGGCGGAGGATATTCCCGATATCCGCAAGGTCGAAGAAGCCGCTTTTGGACGCGCCGCTGAAGCTGATCTTGTGGACCTGTGTCGTACCCGCGGTAAAGCAATCCTCTCCCTTGTCGCCATCGAGGCAGACCGGATCCTCGGTCATATCCTGTTCACACCGGTGACACTCGATCCGCCGCATCCTGGCTGGAAGGGTCTTGGCATCGGGCCGGTTGCTGTCCTGCCTGAATTCCAGCGGACAGGCATCGGGTCTCGGCTGATGACTATCGGGCTGGAGATTTGCCGCCAGAACGGGTTCGATTTTATCGTCCTGCTTGGAAACCCGGCTTATTATTGCCATTTTGGATTCATCCCTGGGCGCGAGTTTGGTCTTTCGAGTGATTATGGCGATGGGGACGAGTTCCAGGCGCGCGAAATGGCGCCCGGAGTGCTGCGCGGGGCGAAGGCGATGGTGAATTACGTTCCGGAGTTTAGGGAGGCTGGTTGTTGATGAAAAAGATTTTTTCTCTCATCCTGCTGGCGGTCTTGGTGGCTGCCTGCGGTGTGTCTCCAACCCCTGGCTTGCCAGTTATAACAGCGACTGCCTATTCGACCGTTTCCCCACCCCCACCCATAGCCACCAGTACGCCGACCATCACACTGACAACCGTCCCATCGGCCACGCCCCTACCGGCTCTGGACCGGTTTGCCGTGATTGGCGATTTCGGCAGTGGTGACCAGGCTGAGGCTGACGTGGCCACGCTGGTCCATGGGTGGACGCCGGATTTTATCATCACCGTCGGCGACGATAATTACCCTTCCGGCGCAGCGGATACGATTGATGCCCACATCGGCCAGTACTACCACGATTACATTTCACCTTATGCCGGCAGTTACGGTCCAGGTGCGGACCAGAACCGCTTCTTCCCGACTCTCGGAAACCACGATTGGTACACCACCGGGGCGCAGCCCTACCTGGACTATTTCAGTCTTCCGGGCAACGAGCGTTATTACGATTTCGTATGGGGACCGATGCATTTCTTCGCCCTTGATAGTGACGAGAATGAACCGGATGGTGTCAACCAGGCCTCGGTCCAGGCCGGATGGCTCCGGCAGACGTTGGCCACCTCGACCAGCCGTTGGAATGTGGTCTACTTCCACCACGCTCCGTATTCATCCGGGATGCACGGATCGACAACATGGATGCAGTGGCCGTTCGCTACCTGGGGCGCGGACGTCGTGCTCGCCGGCCATGATCACTTATACGAGCGATTGAATGTGGATGGCATCCCATACTTTACAAACGGCCTCGGAGGCGGCGGTATTTACAACTTTGTCAATATCCTCCCGGAGAGCCAGTTCCGATATGATGCCGACCACGGGGCGATGCTGGTTACTGCCAGTGAGACTGAGATGCATTTTGAGTTCTACAATCGGACGGGTAAGTTGATCGACTCGTACCAGCTGACGAAACCCTGAAAATCGGAAGAGGCTGTCCAACTCATGGGGTGTGAAGCCAACCCGCTCCAAATGTGGTGCAGAAAAAAACAGCTTGATGAAAAAAACTTTCCCGCCAGATATATTGGAGGGAAAGTTTTTTTATCACTAATAAACAGTTCTCTACTCCGGGTTCTTCCCGTACAACTTCCGGTGCACCACACTCAGCGCCTGCACCTGTTCGGCAGCGTGATAGGAGGAGCGTACCAGTGGCGCAGACTCAACCCACTCAAAGCCAATCTCGCTGCCGTAGTCGCGTATTTCTTTGAACTCCTCGAGTGTGTAATAACGGGCGATTGGCAGGTGTTTCTTTGAGGGCTGGAGGTATTGGCCGACCGTCAGGATATCCACGCCCCAGGCACGCTGGTCGCGCATGATGGCTTTGATTTCCTCCAATTCCTCGCCCAGTCCGACCATGATGCCTGATTTTGTCAGCACTTCGGGGTCGAGTTTTTTAGCGTTTGAAAGGATGGCTGCACTCCACTCATAATTGTCCTGCGGTTGGATGTGCTTGAACAGCCGCGGAACCGTCTCAACGTTATGGTTCAGGATTTCAGGGCGGGCTTCCATGACGATCTTCAGCGCTTCCAGCGAACCCTTGAAATCCGGGATGAGCACTTCGATGGAGCAGCCGGGCAGCAGCTGGCGGATGCGCCGGATGACCATGGCAAAGATCGGCGCGCCGCCATCCCTGCGGTCATCGCGGTTTACACTGGTGATCACGGCATGTTTCAGGTTCATGGACTTGACTGCTTGTGCTACGTGTTCCGGCTCAAGCCAGTCGAGCATCTCGGGGCGTCCATGCTTGATGTCACAGAACCCGCAGGTTCGCGTACATACATCTCCCAATATCAGGAACGTGGCAGTCCCGGAACCCCAGCATTCTCCCATGTTCGGACACATTGCCTCCTCGCAGACGGTGTGCAGTGCTTTGGAACGCATCAGTATTTGTAACTGTGCGTAGGTCTCGCCGGAGGGTGCGCGCACTTTGATCCACTCAGGGCGGAGCAGTGGGGTCGTGTTGACGGTTTCAGGGTTCACCCGGGCACGGGTGGGGGAGGGGGGCACAAATTCCTTTCTTGAACCAGTAAATGGGCGAAGGACATCCGCCTTTATAATTTCTTAACCTTTAACCTTAATCCTTGGACTTCGACAATTTTCACTTGCTCGCCTTTGCGGATCTTCCCGGATCCTTCCACGGCTTCTGCTGTCCAGAGTTCTCCGGCCGCCTGAACCTGCCCGGCCGGGGTGAGGTCGGTGGTGGCGATGCCGGTCTTACCCTGCAAGCTTTCCTGCCCGGTAATGACTGGTCGCCCCTGCGCCCGCAGGGCATAGCCCAGAATAATGGCAAAAATCAAGCCAATGAAAACACCGACAAAGATGACCAGAGGGATCGAAACACGCTGGAACTGGGGTGTACCCGGTGAGTTGAACAGGACCAGTGCCCCAACGATGAACGAGGCAACTCCAGCGGCAGTAAGCGCACCATGGGTCGGGGTTTTTATATCCACAATGAAGAGCACGAATGCCATGATAATGAATACCAACCCAAACCAGTTCACCGGCAGTATACCAAGTCCGTAGGCTGCCAGTGCCAGACAGGTCACGCCAACGAAGGCGGGCACCCAGGCACCCGGGTGGGTAAGTTCAATTAACAAAGCCTGTACGCCAAGCGCCAGCAGGAGAAAGACGATATTGGGGTCAACCAGGAGTTGCAGCAATTGCTCAATAAAGGTCATCGCCAGGGTTCGTTGGACTACATCGCTGGTATGCAGAGTGCGCGGCCCATCCGCCATCTGGACGGTGAACCCGTCGAGTTGACGCAGCAGATCGTTAACGTCCGTGGCAACAAAATCTACCATGTGTGCGTTCAGGGCCTCCCCGGCAGAGACGGCCTTGGCGGAGTCAATGGTTGCCTCGGCCAGGGCCACAGCCTCGGGTCCGCGCCGTTCGGCCAGTGATCGGACGGTGGCTTTCATGATCTCGGTCACTTTGGCTTGCTCGGTCGTGGATAGATTTTCGCCCTGGTTCCCAACCGGGCTGGCTGCTCCAATGGCTGTCTCGGGTGCCATGGCGGCTGCATGGCCAGCCAGAGTGATGATTGTCCCAGCGGACCCGGCCCACGCCCCGCGTGGGGTGACATAAACGATCACCGGTACCATGCTGGCGCGCATCGCCTCGACCATTTTTTGCATCGGATCAAGCCCCCCGCCGGGCGTGTTGAGTTGTAGGATGAGCATCTCCGCACCACTCTGCTCCGCGGTCGTGATACCGCGTGAGAGATATTCCTGGGTGGCTGGCGTAATGGCTCCATCAATGGTCAGAATCAGGACGTTGGTTCCAGATGCACCTGCCCGGATGGGTTGAAGCAGGAAAAACACCAGGAAAAGGAAAGTGAAAATATAACGGGTGGTTTTCATAGGTCGGTTTCCATGTGGAGCGTATTATATCCCTAAAGGTTATCCCCCTTGTCTGGGGGTTGCTTTCATCCCCTCTGTATGCCGGTTCTCATTGGAACACTAATCATGTCCTCCATAAAAAAGAGTGACGATTGCTTGACCGTCTGCGTCCTCATTGGTAGAATAACATTCCACGCGGGCGTCGCCAAGTGGTAAGGCATTAGCCTTCCAAGCTAATATTCGCGGGTCCGAATCCCGTCGCCCGCTCTCTGGACACACCGAATGGCACAATCCCCAAAAAACGGGGGCATGCGGAACACAAAGGCAACTTTGTGAACTTCACATCCTTCGTGGTGAGTTATTTCAGGGCCCGTGGCGCAGTGGTTAGCGCAGGCGACTCATAATCGCTTGGTCGCAGGTCCGAATCCTGCCGGGCCCACTTATAAGATCACATGCCATGTTTAAGGTCGTGTGTTTTTTTAATTCCCGGGTGTTACATTATTTTCTAAAACCTAATTCTAAACAAAGGCTTGAATCTCCTGGGGAGCACGTCAAGAAAACATGATGCTTACAACTTCATGTCCAGATACAGGAATCCTTATTACGCCTTCATCTCCCATGCTTAGAGTAGTTATTTCTTCCTCAGCCAAATTGACCTGCATGGCATTTGCAAATTGTCGCAGGGGTTTCAAGTTGAGCTGGATTGTTTTTGATAATATGTTATATCCTCGCACTATCCACCCCTTCCCGTTTTCAGTCTCTTTGACTGCGCTGATGATAAATTCGGCAGGGGAATGGGAAATGAAAGCCCCTTGGACTGGAATCTCCCCTTCATGTAAGCCCGTTTCTATGACCCGCAAGGGTGTTTCAAAAGCATAGGCTTGCTGATATGCTTCTCTCCAATTGCCAGGATGTGGGATGATGGCATAATTATAGGTCCATTTTCCAGGCACTTGCCCGCCGGGTGTTTCAAATGCGGGACCAGCGTGCCCTTGGCGCACGGGCATATCATCCCGCGAGAGCCAGCCCACACAGCGTAAAAGTGTCAGGGCAATTTCGGTGTGAGCGCCGTTATCTCCTTTGAGCACTTCCACTTCCGGCAGGCCGCGATTGGCGATGGTCAGCCCAATCTCCCCGTTGGAAACATCCGTAAAGGCGCGCTGCGGCACCTCGGGGCGAGGATCTTCCACCCAGTTCTCACCCTTTTGTGGCACACCAAGAGACCGCCGAACCACTTCGAAGTGACCATCGTGATCCGCTTCCCGGACAGAAATGGGCGCAGGGAAATGCACCCGCAGGCGGTGGTCTTTTGCCAGATTGCCAATGTCCGTGTGGATATCAATCCGGGGAACACCGGGGGATAAAGAAATCCGGCTGAGAATAGGGATGGTCACTAACTTATTCGAGCGCCTGTGCCTGTCTGCTGATAACTGTGCGGGGACTTTCAATTCGTATTCGATTTCGAGTGACGGTATCAGCCTGTGTCGGAAAACTTTCAGGGAGACAACTTTAGGGGAGTAAAAGGAATCCCCTTTGGGCGGGGAATAATTGTACTCGTCTCCCGCATCCCCACCATCCACAAAACGATTGAGACCGGCGAAAACGGTATTCGTGCGCTTGTCGGTGATCGTTAGCGTGCCATCTGCCCGGCGCGCTTCAACCCGGAAGGTTTCATTTTCGATAACAAATGGCGGCTTCTTTTCATCTCCAGCTGCCAGTTTTGCGAGTAATTTTTCCCCAAATTCTGATTGGGCAAAACGTAATGCAAAGGGAAGTAATGGTTTTAATAATGGGCTGACTCCAGTTGCAGGGGCTGCTTTGGGGGCTGCCAGGGCACGTACCCATACTGTACGCCACCCAAATGCTGGAATATCTGGACTAACAAAGCGTATTTTAGAAGCCTGCGATGTATGGGCAAACACATGGAAATGCGTAACACTGGGGTCAGCTTCATATCTGGCGATATCCTCTTCAGCTTGATGCCATGCGGGAATATTCGGTTGACCCTCGTCATCCAAAACCGCATCAATCGTAACAATCGCCCCTTCGCGAAAAACTTTTACGTTAACGATTGCTGATCCTGCAACACGCCCTTCTGTTATTGCTCCAATGGTGTCACGCAGGTTGTTCTTTTTAAGTAGGACATTAGCTATTTCTTCATTGCTGGACCTCAGAAATTCGTGAGAAATTACGGTTTTGTTTTCGTCAATAAGGTCAAAGGCTGCGATTCCTTCAGGAATATTAAGATCAACTTCTACGAGATCATGGTGAGTACTCCCCAGGGGATTGAAAAGCACAATGGCTGAAAATGCATCATATTGAGTATCGGTAGCTTGGGAAAGTGCTTGCAATGCCTGAAGGGTAATTTCTTCTGCAATCTGGTCGGCCTGGTCGAAGCGCGGTTTCATTTCATCATGCACCTGGTCTATGGAACAACCGCAGATGGAATCGTGTGGATGGTTTTCCATCAGCAGCCGCCACGCCTGCCGGATGATCGGGGCAACGTTTTGGATCCGGTTGGATGCAACCGCTTCGGGTGACACCAATTTTGCTTCTTCTGTAATCATGTTTTCGGCGAAAACGCTGAAAGGTTCCGCCCATTTTTCCAGCAGGGTTTGGCTGTGATGATTGCGCTGTT
>Ga0209777_10006715_pt1 | contig 12901 bp, 9 predicted proteins | sample FrelakmetHBP12HB_FD_187147 | JGI IMG/M metagenome (GOLD analysis project Ga0209777, IMG submission 187147) | Freshwater lake sediment microbial communities from the University of Notre Dame, USA, for methane emissions studies -HBP12 HB (SPAdes)... | ecosystem: Environmental > Aquatic >...
AAATCTTTGCCTCAGCTTGGGGCGAGCTGCTTTCTGCCATCAGCATGCTGGATGGTATCGAGCCGGATTTCCCATAGGCCAAGGAAATCTTTCCTACCTCAATGACTTCATACGATAGTTTTCCAACTTCGGATAGGGCCTCAAACACACTTAGAAGTGGGGTATGCGCCTGCACAATGAATCTAATCCAGAGACCTCTATGCAACGATCCTTTGAGGTCGAGGACTTTGACCCCAGGATTCCTCTTTAAGTGCTTATGCACTTTAAGCATTTCATCCAAAGTTATGGGAGGTAGAAGGGCCAAATCCACGAAGTCATCGTATTGTGCAGGGCTTTCATTCTCGTCCCACTCTTCTTTACTGCACGAGGGCTCCTCTACAGGCTTTTCGACAAATACATTCAGTTGCACGCATATATCAGCCTCGGTCTCAGGTGATTCAGGAGATTTGTTCTCCTCTTCCATTGATGCGGCCTTGATTCTTGCATCACTATTGAGTCGAGCGCATAATTCCTCAGAGACTCTAGCGGGATTTTGTGCAGTTTGCTTGCTTGATGCCAGCGGTTGCTCAGCCTCTTTTCTCATGAGCAGTGCTTCCTGTTCGGCTTTCTTCTGCACTTCCGCCATACTATCTTCAGATCCTTGCTTGGCTTGGGCGATGATTCTGTGGGCTTCAAGGTTGGCCCTCTCTGCAGCCCTGGCCACGATATCGGCAACGTTGGCGTTTGCCTCTTTTTCCGCCTCTGACTTGATTCGCTCTGCCTCTTTGCCTGCTTGGATTACAGTGTTCTCAGCCAGCTCTGTTAGGCAATCTATATGCTGCAGTTTTGCAGCGAGTTCGGCATTCTGGTCTATCAGGTTGGCGATGAACGACGCCAATTCGCGATCCAGGCTATCTAGGCCCGGATCGAATGCGTGTAACTTGCTCATCTTTATCCGATTATTCGTCATCGACATAACTGGATTGTACCTGCGGAGTGTATCCTTTTCGCGTATGAGCGTAATGTAAACAATGGCCCTCGACAATGGTAATTTCGTCCTGAGCGTAATAGGACTTTCGGATGCAGAACAGAAAAGGAACTAGAAATTGCCCCGTCCGTTGAATGAATTAATGTAAGCAGCATGAAGTGGTTAAAATGTGAATTGAGTGTGAGGTTGGTGAGGGTTTTGTCCTTCATGCAACATGAGAAGCCGTAGCAGCCCACCTTGACCTCTGGCAATTACCACTCCTTACGTATTTGGCAGACGGAGCAAAACTTCGTTCCTTTCAAATCGGTATCGCAAAGGGTGTTTGAGAAATGCATCACACACGTAGGATTCAGACAGTGCCCAAGGCTATATGTGTGGCCCAACTCGTGAACCGCCTCCTTGAGAGTTCGCTCTTGGAAGATATCGTCATCGTGGGGCGTTCCGTAGAACTCTTGCCTGAAGCGATATAGTGAAATAACCGCAGTGTTCCCGGTGACGTCTGCTTGTCCGAAGACAAAATTAACCCCTCGAGCGAAGAGGTCAGTGTCAACCACTCCAAGGACCCTATCTACTGACGAAGATGGAGGGGATAAAACAGCAAGAGTCGAAGGGGCAAGATACTGTCCCCGGTCCCGATGCCAGCTCTCTTTCGGCAGTTATATCTTATCGGCTATGCGTGTCCTCCGACCAAAGATCTCCTCCAAAGATGCCCTCAGGCTTTCCAGCAGACTTTCATCCACGTCACCAATAGGAACGAGAGTTATCATCACGGACTTCATTTTAATATAGGTTTATGCATTCCTCGACTTGTGGTAGTATAAGTAGCATAGCAAAGCATTGCAAGCACTCTCGGCGCTGTTCATGAAAGAATTGAAAATCCTCTGCTGGAACGTTAATGGGGTCAGAGCGGCAAAGGGGAAAGGCTTCCTGGAATGGCTCTATAAAGAGTCACCTGATATTCTCTGCCTCCAGGAAACTAAAGCGCATCCCGAACAGCTCGATAAAGAGCTTAGAGAGCCGCACGGCTATTACGCATACTGGAACTATCCAGAGCAAAGCAGAGGCTACAGCGGTGTTGCGATCTTCACCAAAGAAAAACCAGTGAGAGTGCAAAATGGCTTCGATGCCGCAGAGTTCGACGCCGAAGGCAGGACCGTAATAGCTGAATATCCTGAATTCACTCTTTTTAACGTGTATTTCCCCAACGGCAAAAAGGACGAGACACGATTGAAATACAAGCTGGGTTTTTATGAGGCCTTCCTCGAATTTGTAGATCCTCTTAAAGAAAGAGGTGGTAAGCTCATCATCTGTGGCGATTTCAATACTGCACATAAGGAGATAGACCTGGCCAGGCCAAAACAAAATGAAAATATCTCAGGGTTCTTGCCCATCGAGAGGGCGTGGATGGACAGACTAGTGGCTCATGGATATATCGACATATTCCGCTATTTCCATAAGGAGCCGAATCAGTACACATGGTGGGACCTGAAGACGAGATCCCGAGAGAGGAACGTCGGCTGGAGGATAGACTACTTCTTTGTGGCGGAGAATCTATCGAAATCGGTCACCAGGGCATTCATAATGCCCGAGGTGATGGGTGCTGACCACTGCCCCGTGGGCATACTACTGAAAACAGCATAACTAAACTCACTTCATAGTCCCCTCTTCCCCAAATCAAACAACCCTAGCACGCTTAGCCGCCTATTTCTACAAGAGCAAGTCTAGGAATAAAGTACCACCGAAGCAGTACGTAAGGGGGATTGTTGTGCCACCTTCACTCAAGGAATAATGAGGATAGATGGCTCAAGGAGGTGGCTTAGATGGGAAAAGTGCTATATCGGGTGGGCGGAGTGATAAACTGGCTGGCCTATGTCTGGCTAGTTACGAGCGAAGCTTTCGAAGAAATCTATTATGGCGGCATAGGCGATTCAGTCAGAAGCATTGTTGCTGAAGTTGAGACCAGGCAGCATGCTCCAAAGGTAGAGCGACGGACACTATCTCGCCAGAGTACCAAAGCCAAAGTTGCAGACACTCTTTAAAAGAAGCCGATAAATTAGTTATTCTGGGGATTATTCAATTTTGAGGCTCCAATTACCCGAATGGGTAATTGTGACCTTCGCCCGGTATTAGTATCATCGGCTATTAGAGCCCAGTCGCTGTTTCAGCATACTCCGTGGGAGCCCTACCATTCAATGGGCTGTGTGGCCTGACCTCGTTGTAATCCCTCATCCAGTCTTCGATGATGTCCTGGGCATGCTTCAGGTTCATAAACCAGTTCTCATTCAAACACTCGTCCCTGAGCCTTTCGTCACGGAAGCCCGCAGCGACTTCATCGGTATTATCTGTCGACCCGTCATCAACAATGATTATTTCAAAGTCTTGGTAGGTTTGACCAAGGATGCTTTGAATCGCCCTCTTCAGCAATTGGGCCCGATTACGTGTTGGTATGATCACGCTGACTTTAGCTATGAGCCTTGCCTTCTGCCACGCTAAGCTTTCCAAACCATTCGATGGTCCTCTTGAGACCCTCTCTGAAATCGGTTTTGGCCTCGAAGCCGAATTCTTGCTTTGCCCCACTCGTATCCAGACATCTCCTGGGCTGCCCATCCGGCTTAGAAATATCCCACTCTATTTTACCATCGAAGCCAGCGAGTTCACATATCAGCTCTGCAAGGTCCTTTATAGATATCTCGAAGCCTGCTCCGAGATTCACCGGCTTGCCTTTATTGTATTTCTCTGTGGCGAGCACTATCCCCTCGGCGGCATCATCAATATAGAGGAACTCTCTAGTAGGTTTACCGCTTCCCCAGGCCACAATGCGTTTCTCCCCTTGAACCCTGGCCTCAAAGACCTTTCCAATCAAAGCTGGGATGACATGTGAGGACTCGGGATCGAAGTTATCTCCAGGACCATAGAGATTCACCGGCAAGAGATAAATGGCGTTGGAGCCGTACTGCTGCCGATAAGCCTGTGCTTGAACCAGTAGCATCTTCTTGGCCAATCCATAGGGTGCGTTGGTTTCCTCAGGGTAACCGTTCCATAGGTTTTCCTCTTTGAAAGGCACTGGAGTGAACTTCGGGTAGGCACAGATTGTTCCGATGGCTACGAACTTCTCTATCCCGGATAGTCGTCCCTGCTCTATCAGTTGCACTCCCATGATGAGGTTCTCATAGAAGAAGCTTCCGGGGTTTCTCATGTTGGCGCCGATTCCACCCACCCTCGCGGCAAGGTGGATGACGATATCGGGCTTGGCATCCCTGTATAGCCTCTTCACCGCTTCCATTTCCACCAGGTTATAATCTCTGCTGCGAGGGACGAAGATCTTCTTACAGCCCCTTTCCTCCAGCTTCTGGACTACATTGCTGCCCAGAAAGCCGGCTCCCCCAGTCACCACAATTCTCTTGGCGGCAAGCCAGCTCTTCACCTTATCGCCTCTGGTCCCGGCTTGCATAAAGCTCGGTCAACCGGGTTCATTCCGTACCTCGCGAGTATCTTCTTCCCTTTGCCTGGCGATTTTAAGTCCAGAACCTCCATATCCGCGTCCACCATTATCTTCACCAAATCTTTAAAGCACACTCTGGGTTCCCAGCCCAACTGTTTCCTCGCCTTGGAGGCGTCCGCTACCAGTTCATCTACCTCAAGCGGTCTGAAATAACGCGGGTCTATCTTCACGTACTCTTGCCAATCGAGGCCAACATAGTTAAATGCTTCAATAAGGAATTCCTTTACTGAGTGGGTTTCGCCTGTTCCTATGACGTAGTCGGTGGGCTTCTTCTCCTGCAGCATAAGCCACATCGCCCTTACATATTCCGGAGCATAGCCCCAGTCTCTTTTCGCCTCGAGGTTCCCCAGATAGAGGTATCTCTGCTTCTTGGCGAGGATGTAAGCAATGGCACGGGTTATCTTCCTGGTGACAAAGGTCTCCCCGCGCCGTGGTGACTCATGGTTGAACAGGACGCCGTTGGTAGCGAAAAGCCCATAGGCTTCTCTGTAATTCTCCGCCATCCAGTAAGCATAGACCTTGGCGACCGCATATGGGCTCCGTGGTCGAAAGGGCGTTTGCTCGTTCTGAGGAGGTTGAGAAGCTCCAAACATCTCGCTGCTTGAAGCCTGGTAAAACCTAGTCTTTATCCCACTTTGACGGATAGCCTCCAGGAGCCGTGTAGTTCCCAGAGCCACTACATCGCCAGTATATTCCGCAGTATCGAAGCTAACTCTGACGTGACTTTGTGCACCCAGGTGATATATCTCATCAGGCCTGACACTGTAGACAAGGTTAGTGAGCTGGGTGCTATCGGAGAGATCCCCGTAGTGGAGAAACAGCCTGGCCCCTGCCTCATGAGGGTCAACATAGATGTGGTCTATCCGGGCGGTACAGAAGGTGCTCGACCTTCTGATGATGCCATGAACCTTGTAGCCCTTACCAAGCAGAAACTCAGCAAGATAAGAGCCATCCTGGCCGGTGATGCCGGTGATAAGCGCTTTCTTCATAAAGTTCTCCTTTTTACATGCCGGGGACTTCCAAGGAGCAGAGCCACTTTGATACAATTCTAGGCCGCTCGTTTAGTTTGCCAGATTTGCACTATCTCATTATACCACGCAAGATATATCAGCGTGGTCCTCCAAATCGAAACGTTGACCGGCGGTTTTGGCGGCATTTGCGGAAAAGCGTGAACTCAAACCTTGGTCAGCCAGTAGTTGCTGAATTCGAGCCGCAATTGCTTCGCTGTCCCCGGGCGCTGTAAGGAAGCCAGACACACCATCCTGGACCTGCTCCGCGATACCGCCCACCGCCGTAGCTACCACTGGCGCACCACAGGCGAGAACCTCCAGAATTACGTTGCGTAATGCGTCAGCACGGGCGGCGTGCAAATTAAAGGTCAGCTGCCTGATAGTACTGAGCTACCTTCACTAAATCTTTCTGACTAAGCGATGAATTGGACCAGAGATCTACCTAGGTGTTGCGCAGGACGGTTTCCGCCTAAGCACAGAAAAGGAAATCTCTGCCCTCCATCCAGGGCTGCCACACGTGCCAGTGAATTTTCCATGGTTACGTAATCCTTAAACGGACTACTAAGCGTTCCTCAGGCGGCGAAGTAACCAGAGATGGATAGGATTACTAGATCTAGCTTTCGGGAAAATTACTATGGCCTCTACCACATGGAGATAAACCTGCTAATGTCCCTCAGAATTCTATTACCCCTGAAGTCAAACAAACGACCTAGCCAGTCTATATTATCATATTAGATTGCAGTGAGAAGATACATCTTGAACTATTTAGGGGAATCGCCCATGCCAATGAACATGAGTCGGATGGATGCCCTCCAGTTTTGAAGAGGGCTCATACCTACGCTATTGATGTCTGGCTGGGGACTTAATTGGAGCCAAATCGTTTGTAACTCAGTTACAGTTGTTGCGTGCCGCGGGAGACAAATCCCTTCACCCTGCGCTCGAAGTCGCGCCGTTCCAGCAGTACCGTACGGTTGCATCCGCGACATCTGATCCCAATGTCGGCGCCCGCTCTCACCACCCGCCACTCGTAGCTGCCGCAGGGGTGCTTCTTTCTGAGCCGCACCACATCTCCAAGGCTTATCTCCATTGGCTCACCGTCGAGTTGCTAAATGCTCGTTGATCTGGTTGCGCAGCTTCAGCGCCTCGCTGCGCGCTGCCTGGGCAAAGTCCTTCCCCCTCGACGCATAGAGTATCTGTCTAGAACAATTTATAATCGTCTTCTCCCCATTGGCATTTACACCGTATCTCACCACTGACGCCAGATCGCCACCCTGTGCTCCGATTCCAGGTATCAGCAGAGGAAGCTCGGGGCAAAGGTCGCGCACCGTTCTCAACTGTTCGGGATAGGTTGCCCCGACCACCAGGCCGATATTGCCCCGGACGTTCCATTCCCTGGCTTTTATCGCCACCGCCTCAAACAATGTCCTAGTGTTCGAAGCTGATGTCGATTCAGTGCACATAGTATCCTGGAAATCAGCAGAGCCGGCATTGGATGTCTTGCACAGAATAAATACCCCCTTATCCGCGTGGGCAACAAAGGGAGCGATAGAGTCATGGCCCAGGTAAGGGTTCACTGTTGCAGCATCGAAGCCAAAAGTCTCGAACAGTGCCCTAGCATATGCCTCGGAGCTGGAAGCGATATCGCCCCTTTTGGCGTCTCCTATCACGGGGATCCCCTTGGGCACATGCGCCAGAGTCTTCTCCAGTGCCTTCAGTCCTTCTATGCCCAGGGCTTCGTAGAAGGCCAGGTTGGGCTTATAGGCGCATACCAGGTCTGAGGTAGCATCAATGATTTCCCGATTGAACTCGAACACGCTCAGCTTAGGAGGCATTAACTTCGGATCAGGATCGAGCCCCACACAGAGCAAGCTCTTGGTGTTTCGTGACGCGCCTAGCAGCTTATCAATGAAATTCATCGCTCTATCCGGTGCCCAGGTTTTGGCAAAGCGATGATAGCAGCCACGTCTCCAGGCGTCAAGGAGCTATGATCATCCATATTGTTAGAATTACCTGGCCTCAGAGGTTATCCCTTTGTGCCGTTGCTTGACAGATGTGAACTGAGCATTTCGTGCTTCCCTGTGCCCAGTTAAGATCTCACACAATTTGATATCGCCGCCTCTCAATCATGCTCTTGTTGATAACGGCACTGTCTTTGCGTACGTTTTGCATAGCGCTAGCCTCACTAGTGGGAAGCCTGGTCAGTCAAGCCTCTCAGCTGAGCTGTCGGTATGTCATCAGTAGCTAAAATAAATCTCAGGCTTCTCCGGAGGTCAGCGAAATTGACCTGCTTGCACAATGTTTTCAAGACCCTCAAGTCGCGCTTTTTCTGTGAGTTCTTCACTTATCCACACTATACCTATCACGTTTGACAAATGGAGTCGTTATGTTATCATAGCGAGCAAGAGGGCGGTTCAAAGGCTCTGGCAATGAAACACCGCTATTGGATAGCAATAATTGCGTTTCTGCTTCTAGGTACTCTATTGTTGAAGGGCGCTGCTTTGGCACAAGCACCAGACGTTACTACTAATGCAGCCACCGGCGTCACCTCTGACTCAGCTACTCTAAATGGTGATCTCACTAGCAATGCATCTCCAGTTAACGTATGGTTCCAGTACACAACCGATGCCTTCTACATTGGTACCGGTGGCACCTATAGTAATTCAACTGCCACCCAGCCAATGAACAGTCCAGGCCCTTTCACTTCATCCGTGGGCGGTCTCTCAGCTAACACAACATACCACTTCAGGGCCATGGCGTCAGACGGCAACACCACGGGCAACGGTAACGACACGACTTTCACCACCGCGGCACCAGCACTAGGGGTTACCACTGATGATGCCGCCGGTGTCACCTCTGACTCAGCTGCTCTGAATGGTAACCTCACCGGTCTGGGCAATGCATCTTCAGTTGATGTATGGTTCCAGTACGCTACCGATGCCTTCTATACAGGCATAGGCAACGGCACGTACAGTAATTCAACTACCCAGCAGCTCATGAGCAGTCCAGGCCTTTTCAATTCATCCGTTAGCGGCCTATCAGGTAACACAACATACCACTTTAGCGCCGTGGCGTGGGACGGCAACACCACGGTCAGCGGCAATGATACGACCTTCACCACAGCCGCCAGTGTCGATCTCCAGGGATGGGGATGGTGTACCAATTACAATCAGGTGGTGCCAATCACATTCGATGGCTACACCACGATGGTGGAAAGGGCCAACGCGCCCGACAGTTACTCCATGCACACAGTGGGCAATCTAACTCTGCCAGCACCCTACAACGATACAATCTCATTGGATATGTATGGCAACAGGGCCAAATTGGTATTCTATCTGCGTCAAGAAGTGACTGGCAAGTCAGTGAACTTCGAAGGTACATGGATTGTTAACGCCGCTGGCAACGAGACCTATATCGGAATGGCGGGCTGGGTCGCCCTCCCCAATCCGGAAGGCGAGGCCCTGAAGACGGCCAGGATTTGCTTCGTGGTATTGCGAACGCCCACTGTGGAAGTACCGATCACGGATACTGGTAGCTTCACACAAGACCTGGATTCCATGGTGAGCAGGTTAGTGAAATTAGCTGACAATACGCTCGATGGCTTGGTGGGGTCGGGTTTCGCTGGAATACTTAGTAGTATCTTACAGAGAATTGCCCTGTTGTTAGCACATATCAGGGCACTGGGCGTGCCGTACATTCCATAGGTGAGAAGATGGATTTAGCAACGTTGTTCATACTTGGCGTGCTCGTGGCCGCGGTGGCTATAGGCAGTTTTGTTCTGCTAATCGTCTTGGCTCTGGTCTCATACGTTGTAAAAAACCTGTACCCGATCACGCGGAGGGTATCATTGTGGGCAGCCAGGCTGGACAACTTCTTGCCTCTGCTGATCTTGGATGTGGTCTTGATAATCCTGATCATATTAGTTTTTGTCTTAGCTCTTAAGTTACCAACTATTGCCATGGTGTTGCTTATCTTAATAGCCTTACTATCGGTTGTGGTTCTGGTCTGCGTAGGAACGCTGGTAGGATTGGCCATTCTGGTGTACGTTATTAGGGCTGTGAGTTGGTTCTATGGCAGATGGAGAGGCTCGCTTGGGGGCATATGGCCACAAATCATGAAGTTAAAAATAAAACACGATGTAAGCAAGCCCAAGGGCAAGGACAAGGACTGGACAACGCATTTCGCCGAGATGAGAAAGAGGCTATTGGACGAGGCCGAGGAGGCCCGTCGCAGAATTTCAGGAGGCCCTAAATAGATATGAGCTGGAGGGATAGAATGCTAATAAAGATTATGAGCAACAGGGTGGTTCTAAAGATAATGAGCATCCCCATCGTAGTGAAGATAATCACCGTAGAGATGAAAGCTTTCATGTGGGTTACATCTCTCTTTAGCCGGAAGAAGAAGGAGCAGCCAGACCAGGGTCACCACCCTGATGGTTCCGGAAATAGTGCTCCAAGCTAGCACTGGGCCCAATATTCTGAGCTGCTTTACGCAGCTTGTCATACCCCCTAGATCAAAGCGTATATTGTTTCCTCATTGGCTTCAAGAAATATGATGGCGCACCGATTTATGACCTGATTACTTCTGAATCGTTGCTTTCATATTCTGGAGACGCTATATTTAATCCATTATACACATCGTGATTCCTCTATACAGGCTATATTCGAAGAAACGGTTAACAGGAATCAGAGGCGGCGACGACGCAAGATCCTTCTGAGGAACGAGGAAACAGTTGCAGAAGTCAAGGTCAGGAGCACGTCAGCTTCGTGGCTGATCCGTATAGCACGAACTTGTGGGTGGACCTCCGTGCAGCGGTATGAAGAGGGTCCAAGTGCGTCCAGAGGTCGCGACCTTCCGCATGCAAATTACTGTCTGCTCAAATTGGCTAGACATAACTGAGTCCGCGCTGGGCTGTCAATGATATGCACTGTAGACATATTCGAGGCCTCTCTTTATTCACGTGAGCGGCTCAATTCGCACTCCGCTGACTACTAAAGCCTGTGCTGGGTCCTCGCGATGATCTGATCCTGGATCTCTCTGTTCATGTCCACGAAATAGGCGCTGAAACCAGCGACCCTGATTATCAGGTCTTGATAGTTTTCAGGATGCGCCTGGGCCTCCGATAGGATATGATTGTCCACCACATTGAATTCAATGTGAGGCACCACGAGGTCGATAAAAGTCCTGAGATAATTAACGAACTTCGACCTGTTTTCGCCTTCCAGTGACGCTGGGGCAAACCTCTGGTTGAGAACGTGATTGAAGGTTAGCAACGGGTCTACCTTGGCCGCAGACCTTAGCACAGCTATCGGTCCCCTCTTGTCCGTGCCGATCTCGGGAGAGAGGGTACCATCGCTGAACATATCGCCCTTCTTCCTGCCGTCCGGCGTGGCCCCCGTAAGCCCCGCGAGGTGGAAGTAGCTAGTGCCCCCGCTTCCATCGCAGGTGACATCGTAACCGTATGCGTTCTTGAAACCCTGCATAACCTGGCAGGTCCGAATCTGAACCTCTCTCGCGAAGAGGTCGACATAGTCGTCATCGTTGCCGAATTTGGGCGCGTCCCGAAACATCTGGCGCAGCTCCTCCTTGCCTTCCCAGTTATCCCTGAGAGCCATTACCAGCTCCGCCATGGTGATTCTCTTTTCCTCAAAGATCAGTTTCTTCATGCCTGCCAACGCGTTGACTACGGTCGTTTGCCCCACAGGTTGTATGTTTGTCTTATGCCAGTAATGGAGCTCCCGGACGTCCGTAGCGTTGTCGATACAACCGTCCAGCAGGGCTGAGTTGAAAGGTTGCGGTAACCATTGGGCTTCAATGGCATCCGTTATGTTGCTCAGGGTCACCAGCTTCTCAGTGAAGAATCTGACCTGTTCAAGATATGCCTTGATCACATCCTCCATCGAAGTGAAGGTGACTGGATGAGGTGTGGCAGCGCCCAGCTGCTTATCACTGAAGAAATGGCAATCTCTTCCTTCATTTAAGGCATATTCTAGACACTTAGGGAGTGCAAACCCCAAACCGGAGATGGCGCGGTGCCCCATGGGCTTGCCCACTACGCTGTAGCTGGCACAGGCTTCGACAGCCCAGTCCCTGGCGTCCTCCACAGGGATCCCCTTGCTCATTAGAAACGGTATCATGAATTCATCGTTGAAGACGCCATAATGGCCTGAGTCTGCCCTGAGGACACCGGCAAAGCGATGTAGAAACTCCTCAGGTGTGTTGCGGTGCAGCCTTACTGATATCATGGGTTCGACAAGCCTCAAAGTCTTAACGCTGTCCATGATGATATAGGTTAGTTCGTTGGTGGCATCCCGACCCAGGCGGTCCTGACCACCGATTGTTACATAGCGTGGGGTCGTGTGGGCACCGCTGGCCATTATGGGCGCATTGAAATCTGTGAGCTCTGTAAGCTTGAGCCACATGTTCTGGATCAGTTCCTGAGCCTGCTCTGCGGTTATACGACCGGCTTCCTTGTCCTTCTTGTAGGCCGGATACCATATCTGATCGACTCTATCTCCGATCCCCACAGTTTGGATATCAAGCACCCTGACCAGAAGCATGATCAGGTACCAGCACTGCAGGGTCTCAAAGAATGTTCGGGGCGGGTTGTCCGGCACCCATTCACACGCCTGGGCGATCCGCTCTAAGGCATTTCTCCTTACCTTGTCCTCCTCGCGACCGGCCTTCACTATGGCCACTTCAGCATATCTCCTGGCCCACCGGATAGCTGCGTCAATGCTTATGATCACCGCTTCCAGAAAGGCCCTCTTCTTCATCAAGTCACCGGGACGGTTGTGGCTCAATTTACCGTCACGTCTTATCTCTCGTAACTTCGCCTCAGCCTCGTTCTTTATGCCGTTTAGTCCCAACCTAAACAGCTTCTCGTAATTCGGCATCTGCCCGATATGGGCACCATGCAACCAGAGAAACACCCCATGATTTAAGTAAGACCAATACTCTTTATCTTGCTCAGTGAGCATATCGCGCTCTGCGCCCTGGACCGATCTGGTTAACCAATATTTGTTGATCGCGTGCAGCTCTGCTCGCTCCATATCGGTCAGCATGTCTCTGTAGCCCAGGTCGATCGCCTTATCCACCCACCTGGAGTACAGCTCAGGATAGCTAATCGCATCATCGACGTAGGCGCCCACGCAACCTGCAATCAGATCATTCGCCCCTATATCTAGGGTCTTTTGTTCCAGGTAGTGGGCCATCGCTTTGGCCCTTCTGATAACCATGGGCTGCCCCTCGGTATCCTTGTAGGACTGTGTAATGAAACGAGCGCGCTCGATGTCAAGCTTCAAAGTCGGGCGTACGTAATTCTTCGGCCCCGGCTTCTCCAGCCCAATTCGGCCCTGTCGCTGCCCCATCAGGGTTCTGTAACGAAACTGGTCTGATAGTCCGTCGGCCAGGATTTTGTCAGCT
>Ga0209777_10006716_pt1 | contig 12900 bp, 14 predicted proteins | sample FrelakmetHBP12HB_FD_187147 | JGI IMG/M metagenome (GOLD analysis project Ga0209777, IMG submission 187147) | Freshwater lake sediment microbial communities from the University of Notre Dame, USA, for methane emissions studies -HBP12 HB (SPAdes)... | ecosystem: Environmental > Aquatic >...
CCGGCGCTGAAGCTGAAGTGGTGACCGACATTGACAATGAAGGGAAAGTATTTTTAAGAGGAGAATACTGGAAGGCAACAAGTGAAAAACCGATAAAAAAAGGAGCAAAAGTAAAAGTTGTTAAGGTCGAAGGTCTGAGCTTGATTGTGGAAGAAATAAAGAAATAATAATCTTAAAAATAAATTAAAGGAGGAAACTTAAAATGGTTGGTAATTTTTCTTTACCGCTGATAGTTGTTATCGTGCTGGTATTTATGTTTTTGGCATCCGCAATCCGTGTATTGAATGAATACGAAAGGGCTGTTGTTTTCCGTTTAGGACGTATCAGGGACGTCAAAGGACCGGGATTGATCATCATAATTCCCGGCATTGACAAAGTGGTAAAAGTAGATATGCGGACAATCACCATGGACGTTCCACCGCAGGATGTCATTACCAAAGACAACGTCTCCATTAAGGTAAACGCCGTTGTGTATTTCCGGGTTATTGATGCCAATGCGGCGGTGATAGATGTCGAAAATTATCTCTATGCCACATCTCAGCTCGCCCAGACAACTCTCCGCAGTGTTTGCGGGCAGGTGGAATTAGATGAAATTCTTTCGGCGCGGGAAAAGATCAACATACATCTGCAGGAAATACTGGATCGCAGTACTGATCCCTGGGGCATAAAAGTATCGCTGGTAGAAGTAAAACAAATTGACTTGCCGGAAGAAATGAAACGGGCAATAGCCAAACAGGCGGAAGCGGAAAGAGAACGGCGCGCCAAGGTTATTAATGCTGAAGGCGAATTTCAGGCCGCGCAGAAATTAATTGAAGCGGCCGCTTTAATGGAAACACAGCCCATGTCTCTGCAATTACGTTATTTGCAGACATTGAATCAGATTTCTGCGGAACACAATTCCACGATATTATTTCCAATACCCATTGATCTGTTTAAACCATTTTTGAAATTGGCGGAAAAAGCGTAAAATAAAATTGGCGGGAGTTCAGGCTCCCGCCAATTTAAAAATAGTTATGCAGGAGGAGAAACTTATGCCAAACGAGAAACGCAACATTATTACCGGTGGTCTCATTTTAATTACTTTAGGTGTATTAATTTTTATAAGCAGGACAACAAGCTATAGTTTTCAACATCAAACATGGCCGATTTTGATAATTGTTATTGGAATATCCACAATTATTCAGAAAGTAAAAGATTTTGGTGGCTGGTTCATAACTGTTGCGGGAGTAGTGTTCCTCATTAATGAATTTTATGGTTTTGAACTTTCCAAATATTCCCAATATCTATTGCCTGCGGTACTGGTTTTACTGGGGATCTTTGTTTTATTAAGAAGAAAAAAACATAATTGATTAAAAAATATCCGGCAAATCAATTATGATATTGGTGTGGCAAAACTAAATATTGAAGATTAAAGGAGACGTTTCTTCAAAATGTCTATTTCTAAAAAGATCAAATCGTCCATTTCTCAATCATCGATGATCCGTAAGATGTTTGAAGAAGGAATTCTTCTCAAAAAGAAATACGGCGCGGATAAAGTTTATGATTTCAGCCTGGGCAATCCCAACGTGGAGCATCCCGATGAATTTAAACGAGAGCTCATCAAACTGGCGGCCGAAATTATTCCCCTGAAGCACGGCTACACGCCTAATGCAGGATATCATGATACAAGACAAGCTATTGCCGGAAAACTAAACAGGACAACCGGATTGAAAATGTCAGCCGATCATGTCGTGATGTCGTGCGGGGCGGGTGGCGCGTTAAATGTAATCTTGAAAGCGCTGCTTGATCCCGGAGATGAAGTCATTGTGCTCAAGCCTTTTTTTGTGGAATATCCTTTTTACATTGAAAATTATGGCGGTGTCGTCAAATATGCCCAAACCAAAGATGATTTTTCATTAGATATTGAAGCAATCTCGAAGGCAATCAACCGAAAGACAAAAGCAATTATTATTAATTCACCTAATAATCCAACCGGTAGGGTTTACAGCAAAAAAAAAATCGCTGATTTGGCCAGATTATTGAAAGAAAATGGCAGGGCGCTCAAGAAAACTATATACCTGATTTCCGATGAACCATACACGGAAATAGTATTTGATGGCGTTACCGTACCCAGTGTATTGAAGGCATATCCCAATAGCATTATAGCCTATTCATATTCCAAGACGCTGTCTTTGCCGGGAGAACGAATAGGCTACATTGCTGTTAATCCTAAGATTCATGAAGCAGAAGATTTAATCAACGCACTGATTCTATGCACACGCATTATGGGTTTTGTGAACGCGCCGGCTCTTATGCAGCGGATAGTTTCCAGGCTTCAACATGTGGCCGTTGATGTTAAAGTTTATCAGAAAAAACGTGATCTACTGTGCGCCGGATTGGCTAAAGCTGGATACAAATTTAAAAAGCCACAGGGAGCGTTTTATTTATTTGTCCAAAGCCCGATTTCTGATGATGTGGAATTTGTCAAAATGCTATTAAAGAAAAATATTCTGGTCGTACCCGGCAGCGGCTTCGGCGGCCCCGGATACTTTCGCATTGCCTTCTGCGTAGACGACGCGACGATTATTAATTCGATGGAAGGGTTTGCAGAAGCAATCAAAGAATGTCGATAAAATTTATTATTGTTTGGCTTATAGGAGAGTAAAGCTACTTTATTTGGAAAAAAGTTGTGATGTTATATGGATCTGCATAACATTCCGGCAAAATTGTAAGAATTAAATAGGTAGTGATTTATAATTAAGGTATTAGATATAAAAACATGAAGTGTATTCGAGGGGTATTATGCCGACAGCAGAGCGGCGTTTGCAACATTAGCACCGATCCATATAAACAATGTTAGATTCAGGAGAACATAAATCGAATGGATAAGGAACAAATCCAATACTTGATTAACAACAAGGTGAAATCGTATATGCCGGAACAAGCTTGGGATAGTACCGTTGCTATCGTTATCGCGCATAACCATAATATTTATCAATTTGGAAGCGGTGTTCTCTTTCGTATTGCGGACGACCATTTTGTAGTTACAGCAGGCCATGTCATTAAGGATGCTCACAAACACAATAAGACTCTCGGCATTATATCAACAGCCGAATCTTTCATTGCGCTGCCTGGTGAATGGATATGCTCTTCTGAAGGTCAATACGGTACGGACAAGGATCCCTTTGATGTCGCCGTTTTCAATCTTTCAAAACTTGCTGTTCAAAAACTTGCTGGGAAGCCGTTTCTTTGTCTCAATGATATTGATTTTGATCTAAAGTCAGGAAATGGGGTCTATACCCTATTCGGATATCCAGCAAGCTGGTCAGAGCCGAGCACGTGCAGTTCAGAAAAACTGCAATTAAGACCATTCCAGTACACGACTATAGCATTTAACCGAGACACAAAATCTTTCAAGGAATATCAAGAGCGTTTTCATTTACTGCTCGAAGCGCAGTTAGAGTATAGCTCCACAGAGAAGGGCTCACAAGCCACATTTAAAGATTCAAAAGGTAATCCCGTACCATTCCCAGAAGGATTGGGTGGTATCAGTGGTTGCAGCGTTTGGCAAATCGGAGATTTAGATGTTCCGATTGACGATTGGGGTCAAAAGCAACCGAAAATTGTTGCCGTCCAAACAGGCGTATATCATGCAAGCCAAACGATCAAAGCAACAAGATGGATAGCAGTAAGTACTTTGATACATGAGGCATTTCCGAAACTTCGTTCAGCAATGGATTTATGGCGTCCATAATGAAGCCAATCTAACAAGGTCAATACAGCCGATCGCTGCGCTACGGCTGATTTCTTCGTTATACCATTAATAAATATCATTAGGTAATTTGTTCTATGGACACATTAGAATATCTAAGAAATAAAGCAGAGAGGCTATCTGTATTATTGCCCAAAAGCGGAATCCTTGCAGTCCTACGTCATATTGAAATTGCTGAACAACATTTACATAGAGGCATAGAGAAAGGCGAAAGTGATTTGTTCTCCGACGTAATCTACAGGGCGAATCAAGCATTTGAAGGAAGTTTGAGGGAATCATATTCAATTCTTGCAGGTAAAGACCCTAAAAAGAAAACAGCTTTTGATCTTGAGACATACTTTGCTGACAATCAAATATTTCAAGACAGAGTAACTGACCTTTTTACAAACTACCGAAAAAAATGGCGAAATCCATCCACGCATGACCATTTGGCAACATTCTCAGAATCCGAAGCATTTCTTTCACTTTTGAGTGTAACATCATTTGCTGGTGTCCTTATGGATCAAATGATTGAGCATCGTACCTTTGAATACGAAAAAACTCGATTAGCTAAACACTCTGATAAGATAAAGAAAGCATTAGATAAGCATGCTACGGAACCATTTGTCGACCGCCTTACAGTTGCATTGCAGAATTTTGTATCCCAGCCAACCTTGAACAATGTTCAGTCCGAGGTGGAGCTTGCTGCAAATCTTAAAGCTTACTTATCAAGCATTCTTTCTTCAATAGAAACGATTCAGGAACCTTTGATAAGTGATAATCAGGGAAATATGAGGCCTGATTTTGCGGTAACGGAAGGTAAGAGCAAGGCTGTTATCGAACTTAAGCGTTTTCGAGTATGGAATGATAAAATGGTGCAAGCTGCTAATGACCAGGTTCGTCGTTATATGAATGCGATGGACGCCGAAGTTGGAATAGTCCTTTTCGTTCCAAGTATCTCCTCAAATGGTAAGACAAAAACAAAGGGATTTACCATGGCTACACCGCTTGATGATGATCGTTATATTGTTATTATTCGGGGGACTTTGAAATAAATAAAAAGATGCATAACCCATCGCTAGAGCCGGAGCAGCCCGCTGGGCTGCTCCGGCTCAGCTTTTAGTTATGCAATTTTATCAATACTTAATACTGAAATTCTTGAATTCATCAATGTAACATTCTTCCTCGATTAAAACTTCTTCGACTTTGGCGGCGGGTGGCCCGATATGGCACCAGGCGATCATCTTATCAATATTCGTGTCTTCACCTTCAAATAAAGCTTCCACACGGCCGTCGACCATATTCCTCACCCAGCCGGTAAGTCTGAAACCAATTGCTGCGCGCTGAGTTTCCGCGCGGAAAAAAACGCCCTGTACTTTACCGCTGATAAAAACATGAACACCTTTCAAGGTATCACCTGCCTATAAGCTTAAAAAATTCTTTTTCGTTTAGAACTGTAATACCCAATGAATTGGCTTTGTCCAGCTTTGATCCTGGCTCGCTTCCGGCAACGACATAAGTGGTTTTCTTTGTTACATTGGAATGGATTATCCCGCCCATATTCTCGACAATGGTTTTTGCCTCGTTCCTGCCCATGCTCTCCATTGTGCCGGTGAAAACAAACGATTTTCCCTGCAGGGTATTACTATCCGCCGCTATTTCTTTTTTTTGCGGTTTCACACCGGCTTTACGGAATTTTTCCATGACGTCTTTATTTTTCGGTTCATGAAAGAATTTTATAATGCTTGCCGCGATTTCGGGGCCGATTTCATTGATAGTGGTTAAATCTTCTATTTGGGCATCAATTAAATTTTCTATACTGCCAAAGCGCACAGTCAGAAGTTTAGCGGTGCGTTCTCCAACATTTCTGATACCCAGTGCAAAAATGAATTTATCCAGCGGTGGATTTTTGGAGTTTTCAATGGAATCAATCAAATTTTGTGCTGATTTTTCCGCCTGACGATCAAGTGCGATAAGTTGTTCCTTGCTTAAAAAATAAAGATCGGCCGGATCGGCAATTAATTTGGCGTCAAAAAGTTGAGCGGAAACTTTTTCTCCCAAACCTTCAATATCCATGGCGCCTCGTGAGGCGAAATGGCGGATGTGTTCTTTTAATTGCGCGGGACAGGAAATGTTGACGCAGCGGTATGCTACTTCTCCCTCCATACGAACTATTTCGGAATTGCAGTCGGGACAATGTTTGGGTATTTCAAATATTTTTGTTCCCGCGGGTCTTTTTTCCAAAATAACCTTGACAACTTCAGGGATAACATCGCCTGCGCGTTGGATGACGACTGTGTCGCCAACGCGAATATCTTTTTTGATAATTTCGTCTTCATTATGTAATGTGGCGCGGCTGACCATGACGCCGCCAACATTCACCGGCTCCATAATCGCTACCGGCGTCAAAGCACCCGTGCGTCCCACGCCGACAATGATTTCTTTAACCACCGTTGTTGCCTGAGCCGCCGGAAATTTGCAGGCTAGCGCCCAGCGGGGATTACGGGAAACACTGCCGAGAATATTTTGCAGCGCCAGATCGTTAACCTTAAGGACAACGCCATCAATTTCATAGGGTAAATGTTCTCTTAATTTGAAAATATTTTCGAAATATTGAATACATTTCTGGATGTCTTTTGCCTGTTCGATAATAGGATTAACCGGAAAACCCCAATCTTTGAGCGCCTTAAGTACTTCCCAGTGACTGGTAAATTTGACGCCTTTTACCTCACCAACGTGATAGAGAAAAATATTTAAAGGGCGCCGGGCGGTTATTTTGGAATCGAGCTGACGCAAAGAACCGGCGGCGGCATTGCGCGGATTGGCAAAAGGCTCTTCTCCCTCATTAATACGCCGACGATTTAATTTTTGGAAAGGTTCGCTCTCAATGTAAACTTCACCTCGTATTTCTATGAAGGTAGGAATCGGAGTGCTTCCTTTATTTTTCATTTTTAAGGGCAGGGAAGAAATAGTCTTGAGGTTTTGCGTGACATCTTCACCTGTAGTGCCGTCGCCGCGCGTGGCTCCCCAAGCAAAAACACCTTTTTCATAAATGAGATTTACAGCCAGACCGTCAAGTTTCGGTTCGGCAATGTATGAAATACTATCAACTCCGGCCAGACGTTTGATGCGGTTGTCGAATTCAATTATTTCTTCGCTGGAAAAAGCGTTGGCTAAACTAAGCATGGCTGAGTGATGGTTAAAAGCGGCAAATTTATTGAGCGGCGCCGCCCCAACACGCTGAGTAGGAGATGATTCAAGACGTTCGTCAGGATATTGATATTCCAAATCCTGCAGCTCCCGCATCAGGCGATCATATTCGATATCGGATATTTCCGGATTATCTTGCTGATAATATCGTTTATTGTGATATTCGATAATGTTTCTTAAATCAGCAATTCTTTTCCATGCGGCATCTTTTTCCATTATTTGACCAGTTTTAAGAAAGATTTACCTTGAGGTCTTTCATGCATCGTCTTTTTTTTCGTCGTCTTATTGTTTAATAATTTTTCGTTAAAAATAGCATTTTTAGCTCTTACAGCGTTTATTATCGAAAAAATAATTATAGCCTTTTCCCATTCGGGTGAAGTGGAGAATTGTTCAACTTTGTTTTTGTATTTGTCCCACAGAGAAGTGAGGGAAGCCTCATCCATATGTAATATATTTTCAGCGATTTTATTAAGGGAATTTTCCAAGCTATTCATAGTTAAAATAATAACTTTAGTTGGCAATAAAGTCAAATTAAAGCTTGTTTTTTTTGCGGCTTACCGCTAATAATTCATCAAATTATTATGGACGAGAAGAAGATAAAAATAGGAGTCATTTCCGACACTCATCTGGAGGATTATGATGATAAGATGAGGAGGAGCGTTGCTGAATATTTCAGCGATGTGGATATGGTTCTTCATGCGGGAGATATGGTTGATCTGCGCGTTTTGAAAATTTTCGACGGTAAGGAAATAAAGGCGGTATGCGGTAATATGGATAATTATTCCGTTAGAGAAAAATTTCCCGATCATTTGCTTTTTGAAATAAAAGGATTTAAATTTCTTCTAATTCATGGTTGGGGATCGCCCTTGGATATTGAAGAAAGAATATCGGCTGGATTTAAAGATGTGAATTGTATCGTTTATGGACATACGCATAAACCGGCAAACCATAAAAAGGGTAATGTGTTGTTCTTTAATCCCGGTTCGGCGGTAGATAGATACTTCGCGTCTTCCAGAACTATCGGTATATTAGAAATTGACAAAGGTATAGCAGGTAGGATAATTAATATTTGATACTAACAGACTGGTTTTGGATATGGAAAAAATATTTGCGCCATGGCGGATGGACTACATTAAGGGAGAAAAGCCAGATGGTTGTGTTTTCTGCAAGTGTTCCATCAGATGTGATGATTATATTTTATTCGAAGGTAAAACCGCTTACGTAATGATGAATAGATACCCTTACGTAAACGGGCATTTAATGATAATACCGCAGAGGCATACCGGAAAAATTGAAGAATTAACTCAGGAAGAAAGAAAAGAAATATTTAATCTCTTGGATACAGCTGTAAAAGCTCTTCGGGAAGCTATGAATCCTGAAGGATTTAATATCGGTGTAAATATTGGTAAGGCGGCCGGCGCCGGTATCGAAGATCATTTTCATGTCCATGTGATTCCGCGTTGGGAAGGCGATACTAATTTTATGAGTACAGTTGGCAATGTGCGGGTTATACCGGAGGATATAGCTAAAACAGCGGCTAATCTTGCGCCCCTTTTTAAAAAATATCATCAGGAGGCATGATGTTATGAGGATAATTTATTTAATTTTAATTATAATATTTGCTTTATTTATCGTTACTTTTTCTCAGCAAAATTTAAAACTAGTACATTTGCAGTATTATAATTTATTGAATATTCCAGATGTACCGGCGTATTTGCTTATTTTTATTTCCCTTCTATGTGGAGTGATCATTACAGGTTTTTGGGGCATAGTAGAGAGGTTTCGTTTGAATCGCACAATCAGACGTTTGAATAAAATCGTCCGCGATTTACGTAAAGAACTGCACGCAAATGAAGTGCCGCCAATAATTGATGAACACAAAATACCCAAATAATATTCCCCCATTAATTTTTGACGATTTCAAATTTATTACCGATGCCTCTTTAGGACGTTTGGCTAAGTGGTTGCGTATTTTAGGTTATGACACGGTCGTGTTTACGAAAGAAGCCGGCAGGGAAATGTTACGCCAATCTGAAGCGGAAAGAAGAATTGTCCTTACCAGAAGAAGAGATATGACCGAGCGCCAGTTTTCCGGACGGCTATTTTTAATTATGAGCGTTGATGTTGCCAGTCAACTAAATGATGTTATCAGTAAATATTCTTTAAAAATAGATCAGAAAAAGATGTTTGGAATTTGTCTTAATTGTAATGAAAAGCTTTATCCAGTAGCCAGGGAAGATGTGCGTGATTTAGTGCCGCCGTTTGTTTTTGAAAACTGCACAGAGTTTAATCAATGCCCCCGCTGCCTCAATGTCTATTGGGCCGGAACGCATCAACGCAATGCTTTAACGTTTATGAAGAAGCACATTCCGAGTCATCTCCCTTAATTTTTTCAATAGCATGTTTTAGCGCCGGTAGAATTACAGCAAGATTTTCTTTTGCGCCCTTGGGGCTTCCGGGGAGATTGATTATCAAGGAGCGTCCGCGAATTCCTGCCACGGCGCGGGAAATCATGGCATGAGGTGTGATTTTACTGCTTTGATAACGCATGGCTTCGGCCATGCCGGGAACTTCTTTGTCAATGACTTTCAGAGTGGCGTCAGGTGTGAGATCGCGGGGGCTGACGCCGGTGCCGCCGGTGGTTAAAATCAAATCCAATTTCTCCACATCCGCAAAATTTATAATCGCTTCTTGAATTTGATCTTTCTCATCGGGAATGATGAGGGTGTGTTTTATTTCAATAGCAACGCCCTCAAGAATTTCCGCGATTGCTGGGCCGCTTAAATTTTCCCGTTTACCCTGCGAGCCTTTATCGCTTACCGTTATGATTCCGGCAGTAAACATAGAGTTTTATTCTTCTTTATCTTTTTTCGACTCGGCTATAATTTTTTCAGCGATATACGCGGGAACTTCCTCGTAATGTGAATGAGTATAGGTGAAGTTTCCACGGCCGCTGGTCATGGAACGTAAATCAGGCGCATATTTTAATATTTCCGCCAGTGGCACCTGACCTTTAATTATCTGATTGGAGCCATTGGCATCCATTCCCTGAACCCGGCCGCGCCTGCTGTTTAAATCACCAATCACGTCGCCCATATAATCTTCGGGTATTTCTATTTCGATATTTACTATTGGTTCCAGAAGAATCGGCTGGCAATCCATAACGCCCTTTTGAAAGGCCATGGAGCCTGCTATTTTAAAAGCCATTTCCGACGAATCCACTGTGTGGTAAGATCCGAATGTCAGCGCTATTTTAAAATCTACCACAGGATAGCCGGCTATCACGCCTTTTGCCGCTGCCTCCACAATACCTTTTTCTACCGCCGGGCGGTATTGGCCCGGAATAACGCCGCCGACAATTTTATCTTCAAACAGAAAACCGGCGCCGCGCGGCTGAGGTTCAATATCGATCCAGCAATCGCCGAACTGACCGCGTCCACCGGATTGTTTTTTGTATTTACCCTGAACATTAGTTTTTCCCTTAATGGTTTCTTTATAGGGAATCTTGGGTGTATTTAGGTTTACTTCGACGCCGAATTTTCTTTTCATCTTTTCGATGTTGACCTCAATATGTACCTGGCCCATTCCTGAGAGAATCATTTCCTTGGTCTCGACATTGCGGGTATATACGATTGTCGGATCTTCTTCCGTCAGGCGGTGAATAGATGAGGCAATCTTGTCTTCATCACCTCTTGTTTTCGGTTCCATCGCGTAAGAAATTATTGGCGGCGGCACGGCCACTTTTTCAAAGATGATAGGAGATTTCTCATTGCAGAGAGTATCTCCAGTTGTTGTTTCTTTTAATTTGGCCACACCGGCAATGTCACCGGGAATAAGAACTTCCGCCTGTTTCTGATTTTTACCTTCCAGAAAGAAAACATGGCCGAATTTTTCCGTGATTTTTCTTGAAGAATTGTAAACAGGCGTGTCTGATTTCAGTGTGCCGGAATAAACACGGAACAAAGTTAATCTTCCGGCGTAAGGGTCGGCGATTGTTTTAAAAACTATCGCGGAGAAGGGAGCGTCTTCAGAAGGCTGCCGTTCTTCAACATCGTCAGTTTTCGGTTTTTTGCCCTTTACCGGACCACGATCAACAGGAGAAGCAAAGGAATCAACGATCAAATCAAGCAATAAGGAAATGCCGATGCCTTTTGTTGAAGATCCGCAGACTACCGGGATTAAGCTTCCCGAAGAAACACCTTTTTTCAATCCTGTTTTTAATTCTTCGTCAGAAAGTTCGCCCGCTTCCAAATACTTATTCATCAGTTCGTCATCAGCCTCAGCAATATCTTCCACAATTGAGTCGCGTAAGCTTTTTACTTCATCCTTCATTTCCTCAGGGATATCTATGGCCTTTCCGATTCCTTTGTTATCGCTGAATAAATAAGCTTTCAAACTGATTAAATCGACAATGCCGTTGAATTTATCTTCAGCGCCGATAGGCAGGCAAACCGGGGTCACTTTTTTCTTGAATTTGCTTTTAATACTTTCCAGTGCGGTGGTGGAGTTAGCGCGTTCCCGATCCATTCTGTTGATGAAAATAATGCGGGGGAGGTTGAATTCATCGGCCAATTCCCAGACTTTTTGTGTTTGAAATTCCACGCCGCCGACAGCGTCAACAATAATGACAGCATTTTCGACAACACTCATTGAACATTTTATATCAAAGGTAAAATTGGAATCGCCCGGCGTGTCAATAAAGTTAATTTTATGTTTTTCCCATTCAACAAAATTTGCCGCGGAACTGATCGATACACGCCGTTTTTGCTCTTCCGGTTCAAAATCCATGCAAGATGTTGCATCATCGACCCTGCCTAATCGTTCGCTTTTTCCGGAAACAAATAAAAAAGATTCACAAAGGGATGTTTTGCCCGTTCCGCCGTGTCCGACTACCGCTAAATTTCTCAGGGATTTGGATTCGTACTTTGCCATGAAAACTCCTTTCAATATCTCCTTGCTATTCTAAAAAGCAATTTCATTTGAATGCGCGCTTGTTTAGCTTATCCGGCAGGTAAAATCAAGACAATTTTAATCTTTAAGGGTTAAGAACACTGAGGAAGTGGGCAATGGATTTATTGAATATTACAATGGAATCAGCTTATCTAATCAGAATATTATCAAGCAGAATTTAAAAATAATTTGGATATGCAGTGGAAATTATTAAATGATTACATGGGAATTAGATATTAACTTGAACATGTGATTGTTTTCCGTTATAACCGCTGATCGTTCGTTAAAGAACGAAAAAGTTTATGGAAAAAGCAAAAAAATATAATGATTGATTATGAAAAAGAGCTTAATCCGGAGCAGTATCGTGTTGTAATGGAAAAAGGCGGTCCGCTTCTTGTTCTGGCCGGAGCGGGAAGCGGCAAAACACGCACATTAACTTACCGTGTCGCCCGTCTGTTGGAAAGCGGTGTTGAGCAGGAAAATATTTTACTGGCAACCTTCACCAATAAGGCCGCACATTCAATGCTAAACCGCGTGGCAAATCTGATTAATTCCGATACAAAAAACATTATGGGTGGCACTTTTCATCATGTTGCTCATGTTCTTCTGAGAAGATATGCTAAACGTCTCGGTTATAAAAATAATTTTTCTATTGTCGATAGTGAAGATTCCCGTCAACTCATCTCCACCAGCCTGGCCGAATTAAAGATTGATACGAAACTGGGCAAATTCCCTAAGAGTAATATTATTGCCGAGCTTATCAGCCTGGCAAATAATACACAAAACACATTGGAAGAAGTGCTTCAATCCAGATACCCTTTCTTTCTTCATCTGACAGATGAAATTAATCAGATAGCTTCTCTCTATGCACAAAAAAAGAAAGAGCTCTCGGTAATGGATTTTGATGATCTACTAAATAATTGCCGTATTCTTCTTCTGGAGAATCCCGATATTTTAAAAAATCTTTCCGGCAGATTTCAGCATGTTTTAGTGGATGAATATCAGGATAC
>Ga0209777_10006717_pt1 | contig 12899 bp, 11 predicted proteins | sample FrelakmetHBP12HB_FD_187147 | JGI IMG/M metagenome (GOLD analysis project Ga0209777, IMG submission 187147) | Freshwater lake sediment microbial communities from the University of Notre Dame, USA, for methane emissions studies -HBP12 HB (SPAdes)... | ecosystem: Environmental > Aquatic >...
TGCCTGGGGCGGGGGACCCGCGTCATTGAATTCCTGGTGGACACCACCAAGACCTACCGCGCCGTTATCGAGCTTGGAAAAGCCACGGATACCTATGACGCCGCCGGTAAAATTACCTTCCAGGGGGACGCCTCCGGCATCGACATGGCGCGGCTGAAACCAGCGCTGGAATCGTTCCGTGGAGAAATCCGGCAGACCCCGCCGATGTACAGCGCTCTGAAGCACCAAGGGCAGAAACTCTATGAGTTGGCCCGCGCCGGCATCGAAATTGAACGCCAGAGCCGCCCGGTAAAAATCCATCGTCTCGTCCTGCTTGACTGGCAGCCTCCGCTGGTTACCCTGGAAATAGAATGCAGCAAGGGCACTTATATCCGCTCCCTCGCTAACGACCTCGGTCAGGCGCTGGGCTGCGGCGCTTACCTTAAAGAGCTGGTGCGCACCCGCTGCGGTATTTTTGACATTAAAGATGCCGTTTCTCTGCCGCAGCTGGAAGCAGCCGCTAAAAAAGGAGACTGGCAGCGGTTCCTCCACCCCATCGATAGCGTTCTGCTGGACTTGCCCTCGCTAACCGTCAATGAAGCCGGAGAAGCAGCTATCAAAACCGGAAACGCACTGCACTTGGAAAATAATGAAAACAATAGTTTAGATTCCGGGCGGGGCTATGGTCGGGCTTACAGCCGGGACGGGCGATTCCTGGCTATCCTTAAGCGCGACACTGCGGAAAAACTCTGGCGACCTAAAAAGGTCTTTCTTTAGGAGTATGGATATTTCACTTGATTTCAGGTCGAAATACTACTTATGTCAACTTTTTTAGCTTCAAACCTTGACATTTGGCGCATAATGATAGTATAGTGCAACGGATGCTTTCTAAAGCTAAATAACAGGCATTTCCGTATCTGGCGTCATCTCATCAGAAAGGGGAAACGTTAAAAAATGGGGAAGATAAATGTGGCGATTATCGGCGTGGGCAACTGCGCCTCCTCCCTGGTACAAGGCGTTGAATATTACAAAAATGCCAAGGAAACGGACGAAGTACCGGGCCTGATGCATGTCAACCTGGGCGGTTACCATATCAGCGATATCAACTTTGTAGCCGCCTTTGATATTGACAAGAACAAGGTCGGCAAAGACCTGGCGCAAGCAATCTATACTAAACCGAACAACACTTTCAAGTTCTGCGATGTCCCGATGACCGGCGTTAAAGTCATGCGCGGCATGACCCACGATGGCCTGGGCAAATACCTTTCCGAGATTATCCAGAAAGCTCCCCCACCCACGGTGGACATGGTCAAAGTGCTGAAAGAAACCAAGACCGACGTCGTCCTCAACTACCTGCCCGTCGGCAGCGAGATGGCGACAAAGTGGTATGTGGAGCAGATTTTACAGGCAGGCTGCGGTATGGTCAACTGCATACCGGTCTTCATCGCCAGCCACAAGGACTGGGCTACTCGCTTCGCCGACCACGGGCTGCCTATTATCGGCGATGATATCAAGTCGCAGGTCGGTGCCACCATCGTGCACCGCGTGCTTACCAAGCTGTTCGTCGACCGCGGTGTAAAGCTGGAAAAGACCTACCAGCTGAACTTCGGCGGCAACACGGACTTTCTCAACATGCTGGAAAGGGAGCGTCTTGAGTCTAAAAAAATCTCCAAGACCGGCGCCGTCACCTCACAGCTGCCTTATAAAATGAACCCCGATGATATCCACGTCGGCCCCAGCGATTACGTGCCATTCCTGCTCGACCGCAAGTTCTGCCACATCAGGATGGAAGGCCGCACCTTCGGCGATGTTCCGCTGCTGGTCGAAGTCAAGCTCGAGGTCTGGGACAGCCCCAACTCCGCCGGCGTCGTCATCGATGCGCTGCGCTGCATCAAACTGGCCATGGACAAAGGCATCAAAGGCGCTTTAACCGGGCCTTCGTCTTACTTCATGAAGACCCCACCGATTCAATACTCTGATTCGGAAGCCCGCGATGCGGTTGAGGCATTTATCGCCGCTAATACAGCCGCGCCGGCCAAGAAACCCGCTAAAAAACGGGGGGCTAAATAGCCGGCTATGAAAATAGCCCTGGTTTCCCCGTATGACTTCGCTTCCCCGGGTGGCGTGGTCAGTCACATCTCGTGCCTGGAACAGCAGTTCACCCGGATGGGCCATGAGGTCAAGATTATCGCCCCGGCATCTAAAGCCGATACCGATATCCTGGGCGACCGCTTTATACGCATGGGCACTCCACGCCCCGTCCCGGTCAGCGGCTCCATCGCCCGGGTCACCATGTCTTTGTGGCTAGAACATACTATTAACGAGGTCTTCGAACGCGAAAAGTTCGATATCTGCCATCTCCATGAACCTCTGATGCCCACCCTCTGCACTACCATTTTAAGACTAAAAAAAGCGCCGATGGTGGGCACATTCCATGCCTCCGGCGGCAAACCCTGGTATACCATGTTCTCCCCCATTATGAAATGGTATTTTGATAGATGGTTCCGCAAGCTGGACGGCCGGATTGCCGTTTCTAACGTGGCGTTACAGTATATCAATAAATACTTCCCCACCGACTATGCTGTTATCCCCAACGGCGTCGACACCCGCCACTTCAACAACAGCGTAGCCCCGATTGATAGATTTAGTAACGGTAAAACCAATATCCTTTTCGTGGGGCGGCTGGAAAAGCGGAAGGGGTTTGACTACCTGCTGGAAGCCTACCGGCTCATCAAGAAGGAAGTCCCCGATTGCCGTCTTATCCAGGTGGGGCCGGGAGTTCGGCTCCGCAAGAAATATGAAAAACGCATCAGCCAGCAGCGGATACCGGACGTTAATTTCACCGGGTACGCCACCTATGCTGATTTACCCAGATACTACCGGACCGCGGATATCGTCTGCTTCCCGAATACCGGGTGGGAAAGCCAGGGCATTGTCCTGCTGGAAGCCATGGCTGTCGGCAAACCCATCGTCGCTTCAAATATTGACGGTTTTACTACCGTCCTTACTGACGGCATCGAGGGAATCGCTGTGCCGCCGAGAAACGTAGAAAAACTGGCCGAAGCCATACTGAAGCTCACCAAGGACAGACAGCTGCGGGAGCAGATGGGCGCCCGGGGTCAGCCGAAAGCGCTGCAGTACGATTGGTCCGTCCTGGCTAAAAAAGTGCTGGATTTCTATACCGCCACCCTGGAGAATATTAAACGCACCGATACAGCGCCGGGAAAAGATATACCCGGCATTAGTGCTGCATCAGGAAAACGCTGAATCATGCCCAAGCAGGCTATAACCAGAAAAACCATCGCCAGCAGCATCTCCGGACCTGTTGTCAGGCTTCTTTCTCGCACACCGCTGACCCCCAATATCGTTACCTGGATTGGTTTTGTTATTACGCTTGCTGCCGGGGCGCTGGTGGTCACGGAGCACCTTCTGGCGGCCGGCATCGTCGTGCTCGTCGCCGGACTGTTCGATATGCTCGACGGTGCACTGGCGCGCCTGACGAACAAAGTCACCCGTTTCGGCGCCATTCTTGATTCCACCCTCGACCGCGTATCGGAAGCAGTCCTGCTGGTAAGCCTATTGGCAGTCTTCGTGCGCGGCCAGGAATTTAAAGAATGCATGCTGGTCGGCGCGGCTTTAGTCGGTTCGCTGTTGGTGAGCTACACCCGCGCCCGCATGGAGGGGCTGGGCATCGAATGTAAAGCCGGGCTGTTTACGCGGCCGGAGAGGGTCATCGTCCTGGCATTGGGCTTGCTCTTGAGCCGGTTCGACCCCGCCTTGATCGTAGCCTTGTCCGTCATCACTTTCTTCAGCTGGTACACCGTCGTCGAGCGTATGGTCTACGCCTGGCGCAAGCTGAAAGAATAAATGAATGTCAACCAGTTTATTATCATTATCAGCGTAGAGGAGCTTTTCCCAGCTAGTATGGAATAATCAGTGAAATAACTGCGGGTTGCGCTCTCGTAAGGACAGGGTATCTGTCTGCGCTCTTGACCACCTACTGTAACGATAGACAAGCCACGCCTGTGATGGTAGAATGTATGGGTTTTGGCAATAGGAGGAAAAAATGCCGGTTGTAGCTGTAATCGGAGCCCAGTGGGGAGACGAAGGTAAAGGCAAAATGGTAGACATGCTGGCGGAGAAAGCCAGGTATGTGGTGCGTTTCTCCGGCGGCGATAATGCCGGCCATACCGTCGTCAATCCGCACGGCGAATTTAAGTTGCGTCTCACACCGTCAGGCATTTTTTACAAGAATACCACGTCCGTTATCGGTAACGGCGTAGCTATCAACCCCGCTGTTTTAAACAGCGAGGTGGACGACCTTAATGCCCGCGGCATCGATACTTCTAAGCTGCTTATCAGCGACCGCGCCCACCTGATTATGCCCTACCATATCGTTATCGAGGGGCTGGAAGAGGACTCGCTGGGCGATAAAGCCATCGGCACCACGCGCAAGGGCATCGGGCCCGCTTTTGCCGATAAGGTAGCCCGGACAGGCATCAGGGCCGGCGACCTCCTGGACAAGGCATATTTAAAGGACAGACTGTCTTTAGCGCTCGAAGCTACCAATAAAATGCTGACCGGGATGTACGGAGCTAAACCACTTTCCTTCGATGATATTTACCGGCAATATTGCGCCTACGCCGACCGCTGGACCCCCTACATTTGCGATACCAGCGCGGTGCTGGCCGCTGCCATAGAAAAGAATGAGCCCATCCTGCTGGAAGGCGCCCAGGGGTTCTTGCTGGACCCTGATTTCGGCACTTTCCCCTTCACCACCTCTTCTTCGCCGACAGCCGGCGGAGCCTGCCTCGGAGCCGGGATAGCGCCCAATAAAATATCTCATATTATCGGCGTGTTCAAAGCCTTCCAGACCAGGGTAGGCGCCGGGCCGATGCCCACGGAACTGAATGATGAAGTCGGCGAGGCTATACGCGAGCGCGGTCATGAATTCGGCACCGTCAGCGGCCGACCCCGCCGCTGTGGCTGGTTCGATGCCGTTGCCGCCCGTTTGAGCGCCCGCATTAACGGCTTTACCTCTATCGTCGTTACCAGACTTGATATTCTTGACAATATGCCCGAGCTTAAAATTTGCACCGGTTATAAACTCGATGGCAAGACCATCGATTACTTCCCGGCCAGCATCGCCGCCCTGGAAAAGTGCCAGCCTGTTTATGAGTCGTGGCCGGGCTGGGATAAGCCTACCAGTGATGCCCGCAAATTCAAAGACCTGCCGCCAAACGCCCAGCATTATGTCCACCGCCTGGAGGAATTACTCGGCTGTCCCGCGAGCCTGATTTCCGTCGGCGCGCATCGTGAGCAGACTATCGTCAGGAAATCGATTTTCTAAGACTAAAGGTATGGTAAAAATCAGACCGGCTTTGGAAAAAGATATCCCCCGTATCCTGGAGCTTTACCCCCAGCTTTCTTTCAACCCGGGTGACTATAAAACACCGCCGGTGGAAGATTGTAAGAAAGTCCTGGCTGCTGCTGCTAAAGTGCCCGGCTATAGCCTGCTGGTGGCCGAGGAAAACAGCCAGGTTGTCGGCACCACGGTACTGGCGATTCTCCCTGGCTTTGCCCACGGCACTGCGCCCTTTGCGGTAATTGAATATGTCGTCGTCGATGAAAAGCAGCGCAGTAAAGGCATCGGCAAACTCATGATGGAATATTGCCTGGCCCGCGCTAAAGAGGCGGGCTGCTATAAAGTAATGCTCACCAGTGATAAGCGGCGGGAGCGAGCGCATAAGTTCTACCGGTCGATGGGGTTCGAGGCATCAGCGGAGGGATTCAGATTTTACTTCTAGCCCGGGTTTAGACATTATTTCCAGTATTGAATGTAATCTCCCCCCTTGTCTTTCTTCAGCGATTCTCTCACGGCCTCATTAACAAGAGCTGATACCGATTTGGAGACAGCGATAGCTTTGAGGCGCAGGGCTTTATGCAAATCCGGGTATAAATAAACAGTGGTACGTTTGGTTGGAGTCGTCATATTTACACCTCCGTGAACAATGACATTTTAACGTTATAGCGTTATAACGTTAAGACGTCAATATACCTAGGAATAAAAGGGGTAAACGGTATGAGGCATCCGCCGAGGGGTTCAGGTACTATTTCTAGAGTTGATACAAATTTCTGCTCTGCCTATTTCGAATATTCCCTTTTAACAAATATTAAAATTGAGCTATAATTAGTTAATTTAACACAATATAAGGAGATACTTTAAAAATGCCAGAAGATAAAAAGACCGAAATAATACTCGAGTTTTCCAAAGCAATGGCTGCCCGGGACTTGGAGAAGACGCTTTCCTATCTTACCGAGGATGCAGTGTGGGTTGACCCTTCTGGTACCTATAAAGGTAAAGAAGTTATCAAATCCCATTGGTCAACCGGGTTCCGGAGCATGAAAGATACCAAGTTCGTCGAGACCGGTAACGGGATAATCGTGCAGGGAGATAAAGCCTTTTTCGAATATATCGCCTGCGGCATAACCCAGGGTAATAAGTTCGAGACGCCGGCAATGTGGGCTTTCGAGTTCACCGGCGATAAAATCAAGAACATTAGGACAGTCTACGATAGGCTGCTGATGGCCCAGCAGGTTGCTAAGGGCTGGCCGGCCAAACCTTTAATTAACATGATTGTCAGGCAGTCGGAAAAGGCCATGAAATAGTCCAGATATAACATGGTCGCCCAGTAGAACAGTATATCAGCTTAAGTTGCCGGTTCAGGGCTATTTTCTTGTTTCAAGCTATTTTAGTCGTCCGCACTTGATAAATGCTATAATCAGGTGTGGATATCCTCACCGGCCTTAACCCCGCCCAAAAAGCCGCCGTAGAAGCCATTAATGGCCCCGTGCTCATCCTGGCCGGGCCCGGCAGCGGTAAGACCCGCGTCATTACTCACCGCGTCGCCTACCTGATAAGGGTGGTCGGCGTTAACCCGCGCTGCATCATGGCGGTCACTTTCACCAATAAAGCCGCCCGGGAGATGGAGTCCCGCCTTCTCCAGCTGGTCAGCGCCTCGGTCAAGGACCTCACCCTCGGCACCTTTCACGCCATCTGCGCCCGCATTTTGCGGCAGGACGGCAAGGCGATGGGCATCGACCCCAAATACGTTATTTATGACGACGACGACCAGATCAGCCTGATTAAAAAAAGCCTCCAGGACCTGGCGCTCGACCCCAAACAGTTCGCCCCCCGCGCTTTACAGAGCGCCATTTCCTTCGCCAAGAGTCGGATGCTGACGCCGGCCGACTATTTGCAGAAGGGACGGAGCTATTTCGAGGAAGTGACCCAGCGCGTCTACGAGCGTTACCAGCAGCTATTGACCGACAGCAACGCGCTCGACTTCGACGACCTGCTGATGAAGACGGTCATGCTTTTCCGGCAGAACCCGGAAATACTCGGCCGATACCAGGCGCGCTACATGCATATCCAGGTGGACGAGTTCCAGGACACCAACCTCGTCCAGTACGAGCTAGTCAAGCTGCTGGCGGGAAAATACCGCAACATCTGCGTCGTCGGCGACCCCGACCAGTCGATATATTCCTGGCGGTCGGCGGATATCCGCAACATTTTAAACTTCGAGAAGGACTTCCCGGACGCCCGGGTGGTGCTCCTCGAGCAGAACTACCGCTCCACCGGGCTTATCCTCGACGCCGCTTCGCACGTCATCTCGGCCAACAAGCAGCGCAAGCCCAAGGCGCTCTGGACGGAGAACGAGAAGGGACTGCCCCCGGCGGTCATCGAGACCTACTCCGAGGAAGAGGAATCCCAGTGGGTCGTTAACGAAATCGACCGCCTGGTACGGGGCGGGGAATTGAAGGCCGGCGACTGCGCGGTCATGTTCCGCACCAATGCGCAGAGTCGCGTGCTGGAAGAAGCCTTCATCCGTTACGGCATGCCCTACAAACTGGTGGCGGGCACCCGCTTTTACGAAAGGCGTGAAGTCAAAGACATTATCGCTTACCTGCGACTCATCCAGAATCCTAACGACTCCGTCAGCCTGATGCGCGTCATCAATGTCCCGCAGCGCGGCATCGGCGAACGCAGCCTGGACGAGCTCACCCGCTGGGCAAGAGCACAGGGCGTCAACGAGTACAAGGCGCTGCATCTTTTAGCCGACTCCAAGGACAGCAGCGACGAGCTTCCCTTCAGCAGTCGGACGGTGAAAGCGCTGGCCGGCTTCGCGGTGATGCTGGAAAACTTTATCGAAAAGAGTAAAGAACTAAAGCTGGTGGCGCTGTTCGACGCCGTCGTTGAGAAGTCGGGCTACAAACAGTACATCGTGGGATTGGTCGACGGCGAGGAGCGCTGGGAGAACGTGCTGGAGCTGCGCGGCGTCGCCCAGGACTATAAAGACCTCCCTTCCGGCGAAGGCCTGACCGCCTTTTTGGAGGGCGTGGCGCTGGTATCGGACGTCGACTCCCTCGAAGAGAAAGTCGATACCGTCACCTTGATTACGCTGCACCAGGCTAAGGGACTGGAGTTCCCGGTGGTGTTCATCATCGGCATGGAGGAAGGCATCCTCCCGCATTATAAGAGCATTGACGACCCTGCCCAGCTGGAAGAGGAGCGCCGACTCTGCTACGTGGGCATCACACGGGCGAAGAAAAAGGTGTACCTGGTGCGCGCGTTCCGCCGGCATTTGATGGGCTCCAGCGCGGTAAACAAGCCCTCGCGCTTTTTGCAGGACATACCCGCGCATTTGACAACCCGCGGCAGCACGCTTGAAGCCGAAGACGAGTGGTCGACCACCACCCCCGGGGACAATGAGAAAGAACCAAAGAAGTCGGTAGAAATCCCCGAGTTCAAGGCCGGCGACCACGTTAAACACGAGCAGTTCGGCGAGGGGGTGGTGGTGAACTACCATAAGACCAGGACCGACGCCGAGGTGGTGGTGGCGTTTGATGGGACGGGGGTAAAACGGTTCCTCTTAAGTTTTGCCAAGATTGAGAAGGCGTAGGGTGAAACGAAAAATCTTCACTGGCCTATTAGTAGTAGGTGTAACTATCTACTTTTTGATATCACACACCACTTATGCTACCTTTTCTAGTGATACTGACCATGTTGATTTTACATTTCAGTATCCTAGTGAATGGAGTCGACCAATTATTTTCGTATCTGACAATTTCACAAATTGTAATTTACTTGGACCCATGAATATAGTCATAAATAACTATTTCAATGTTTCTTCTACACCTTCGGCAGATGCCTTCAATAAAGTTGGGGAGTATATCAACGTATACAAAGATTCTCCACATTTTGAGCTTTTTAGTAATAGCGAATTGAATTTCGGAGAATACACAGGACAAAGGGCAGTTTTTTATTACGACATTATAAATCACAGCTTGAACGATGGTGAAAATAATCACGTTCGCTGGCAAACTTTTGTGTGGGCATTTCCGCATAGTGGCAAGGTTTACGAAATAATAATTTCATACAGATACGAAGATGATAAAACCTTGTGGAAAGACCAACTACAATTTCTGAAGACCTTTAAAATTAACGACTAATTATGCTTAATAAGAAGGATAATTATATCCCTTCTTTCTTTCCTCCCCGCCCTCTCTCCAAAGCCGGAATGCTACGCGAGAGGGGCGTGGGCAAAATCCCTCTCGGTCTCCCTTTATGAAAGGGAGAAACTCCAGCAAAGACCACCCTTCTTCCAAGGCTAGAGTGCCCCGCGAGAGGGGGCGCAGCCCCCTCTCATTTTTCTTCCCCCTTCCCGGCGGGAAGGGGGTCAGGGGGATGGGGTACTTAAAACCCTCTCTTATCTCCCTTTACGAAAGGGAGATGATGAGTTTCCCTCATTCGTAAGGAGGGAATAAGGGAGATTTTACCCCTTTTGACTCCCCCTCTATAAAAGGTTAAACTTTAGTCAAAACATCACTTGACAAAATACACGCTACCGTGTAAGATGGCAGTAACATGACCATTAGAGTTCTCGATAAAGCCACCATCAACCAGATTGCCGCCGGGGAGGTCGTGGAAAGGCCGGCCTCGGTGGTCAAGGAGCTGGTGGAAAACGCGCTGGACGCCGGCGCCACGCAAGTGGCAGTGGAGATAAGGGGCGGGGGTATCAGCCTCATTAGAGTCACCGACAACGGCAGCGGGATAGCGTCGGGTGAAGCCACACTTGCTTTCGAGCGACATGCCACCAGCAAGATAAAAAGTCCGCAGGACTTGTTCAATATCGACAGTCTCGGCTTTAGAGGCGAGGCCCTGCCCAGCATCGCTGCCGTGGCGGAAGTAGAAATGGTCACCTGCGCCGCCGACGAAAAATCGGGGACTTTTTTATCGCTAGAAGGCGGCGCGGTCGTACAGCAAAAAGGGCAGGCCCGCACCCGGGGCGCCACCATTACCGTGAGAAACCTGTTCCGACAGGTGCCGGCCCGACTCAAGTTTTTAAAGTCGATTCCCACCGAGACCAGCCACGTCGCCAACGTCGTCAGCCAGTACGCTTTAGCTTATCCGGAGGTCGCTTTCAGTTTGACCGTCGACGGCAAGGAAAATCTGAGGACATCGGGGAAGGGCAAGCTAATCGACGCCATCATCGATGTTTATGGCGTGGCGACAGCCGACAAGATGCTGGGGGTGGAAAGCGAAGAGGCCATCTGGCGGAGCTCCGCCGGCGAAGGGCAGGACACGCATATCCGGGTGTCCGGGATGGTGGGGTCGCCGGAGCTGGGGCGGGCGGGACGCGACTTCCTTAGCTTTTTCGTCAACCGACGCTGGGTGAGCAGTCGGATTCTCGCCTATGCGGTGGAGGAGGCTTACAGCGGACTCCTCATGACGGGCAAGCACCCGGTGGCGGTGCTGGATATTTCGATATCGCCCGACCAGGTCGATGTGAACATACACCCGGCCAAGACCGAGGTGAAGTTCCGCAACGACGGCGATGTTTTCCGCGCTGTCCAGAAAGCGGTGCGCAGCGCCCTCACGACGCAGATGCCCGTGCCGCGAATCGATGATACGATAGCGCCATACAAAGCCGCCTCCTCTTCTCACACATTAGAGTCGCTGTGGGGTCGAACCCCAACGACGGATAAGGCTGCCCCACCGGAGGAGATTGCGCCGCGACTAACGACTACCCTGCCGGTGCTGCGGGTGGTGGGACAGGTCCTTAGTTGCTATATCGTCGCCGAGGGGCCGGACGGACTCTACCTCATCGACCAGCATGCCGCGCATGAGCGGGTGCGCTACGACAAAATCCTCCGACAGCGCGAGATAAAGAAACCCGAGGTGCAGGGACTGCTGGAGCCGGTGACATTCGAGGTAACGCCCCGACAGGACGCCATCATGAAGTCGTGTCTGGCAAGCCTAGCTAATTTCGGTTTTGGAGTGGAGTCGTTCGGCGACCGCACATATCTGGTGCGGACGGTGCCCGCCATGGTGGCGGGGGACGACTGGTCCGCCATGCTCAAGGAACTACTCGATGTCCTGTCCGGGGAGGAAAAGAGCAAGTGGGAGGAGCGGATGGTGGCATCGATTGCCTGTCACGGGGCCATCAAGAGCGGACACGCATTAAGCGACGACGAGATGCGGGCGCTGGTGCGGCAACTGGAGCAGACGACCAATCCCCATACCTGCCCGCACGGCCGGCCGACGGTTATCCGATTGAGTGCGGCACAGCTGGAAAAAGATTTCGGGCGTAGCTAGTAATCCGTTGTCATTGCGAGCCATCCCGACAGTAGTCGGGAGGCGCGGCAATCCCTAGCTTTGGATTTGGATAATGATTGAGATTGCCACGTCGCAACGCTCCTCGCAATGACAATAGCCGTGCAGCTGGAAAAAGACTTCGGGCGGGGCTAAGGTTTGCCGGGCGCGGTCCGGGACTTATTCCATTCCGGCGAGCTGCACTTGGGGCAGGTTTTGATGTCAGGTTTTCCCTGTGAAGACGAGCGCCGCCACACGAAGCCGCAGCGCATACACCGGAACGTATAGGATTGATTATCAGTCGTCATACTTTAACTATAACACAACAGCGGCAATTGGGCCTTATTCGCTCTCCCCCTCCAGCGTCTGACGCACCTCGTCCCAGCGCACCATGCCGTCCTCGATGAGCTGGCGGATTTTCTTCTGCGCCGGGGTCAGCTGGGCGCTCTTGCCGGTCTTCACCTCAAGAATCACTATCTCTTGAGGATCACCTTTAGCCAGGCCGGGGAAAACGACCATGTCGATGGGACTGCCGATAAAGCGCACCTCCGTGGGGTCGTACTTGAAGTCGGGAAAGAAGGGCACCATCTGCTCGGTGAACTTGCCGCCGAGGACGGCCCGACTCTGGCTGACGGCGTTTTTACGGGCCTGCTCCATGTCCGCCTGCCATTTCTGGACTTCGGCGTCTTGCCAATCGCGGAAGCGCTTTTCGAACTTGAGCCGGATAATGTAGTTGCTGATGATAATCGCCAGGATAACACCGACGACGCTGACGGCAATGACGGCGAAGGTTTGCATGGCAGGCCTCCAACCCGTCATTCCAGCTAAAGCTGGAATCCAGAGTCCCCAACCTGTCATTCTGAGTGAAACGAAGAATCTCGGGGCGGGGGATGTGGATTCTGGCCTGCGCCAGAATGACAATTTTTTCACCAGATGGCCGGATTTACCTTAACTTATCTTTTGTTTGCTGCTGCCGCGTTTGACCAGCGGGATGCCTTTAGCGCAAAGGGGACACTGCTGGGGCTGGTAGGTGATGACTTCCGTGCGATGGCAGGCATAAAACGGCGCGCCGAAGTCCGGTACCTGCGCGGCGCGTAAGACCAGGACTCCCACGCCCACGACTTTTCCCTCCAGCTTTTTTACCGCGGCGATGACCTCGCTGATGGAGCCGCCGGTGGTCAGAATATCATCGACCACCAGCACCTTTTCACCGGGGTCGATGTGAAAACCCCGACGGAATACCCGACCGCTCCCAAGATCGGAA
>Ga0209777_10006718_pt1 | contig 12898 bp, 16 predicted proteins | sample FrelakmetHBP12HB_FD_187147 | JGI IMG/M metagenome (GOLD analysis project Ga0209777, IMG submission 187147) | Freshwater lake sediment microbial communities from the University of Notre Dame, USA, for methane emissions studies -HBP12 HB (SPAdes)... | ecosystem: Environmental > Aquatic >...
CAAAAAGAGATATCTTGTTTTTAAAGATACTGGTTTGTTTCTATTGTCCTCTGCCTTCCTTTGCTTTTCTTCGAAGTTCTGTTGACCTGCATTTCCGGCATCGCTCTGCTTTAATTGCGTTGGATGCACCACATTTCATGCAGATTTTTTTGTTTAATAATCGGTTTTCAGCTTCTGGAAATCGTGTCATCAGTAATCGCCTTGGTGTATCGAGAATAAACATATTGTATTTAAATATGATGCCACTGCTTTCGTTCTTGTTATCGGTCGCAAGACCACCATGTGATGGTGTTTGGATATGAAACCAAGGAAAAATCGATTAAAAAACATTATTTTCCTCTTTTTTCTTCTCTTTTTGGTATGGGTACTTCTTCAGTTTCTCGCGCCTCTTGCATTACCAACAGGGAGTGTTTCTGATCTCTCTGGTGTTGTTTTTTTCTCCGATAATGATCACGTAATTGAGAATATGTCGTTCCCTTGGAATGTCATCTATACAAGTGGTGATCGTTTGTGTCATCAGAAAGCCGATCGATCGTTGTTCCTAAATGGGAATGAGATGCCGTTTTGTAGTCGATGTACTGCAATATGGATTGGGCTTGCTATCGGACTTGGGTTTATGGTTTTTTATACAATGGAGTTAAATGAGAAGTTCTTAGTTGCGGTTATTCTTAGTCTCATTCCAATCGGTGTTGATGGCATAGGACAATTGTTTGGATTCTGGGAGAGTACAAATTTCATTAGATTTATTACTGGTCTTCTAGCTGGGATGATCTGTGGAGTAGCGATTGGGGTTATTATCGATGAGGTTAAAACGATTCGAGTCTCAAAGGATAGCAAAAAGTAATTAAAAGAGTTAAATTATATACTCCTTAAGGTGAAGAGAGTGAAAAACTCGATAAAGTTAAGAATTTTATTAGCAGGTGCCTTACTCATAACCGCATTATCAACAATAGCCAGTGCTGCTGATTATCCATGGAATTATACAAACCCTGCTGATGCGGGAGCTTTTATGGGAGTGGCAATGTTGACATGTCTTATCTTTGCCCTCGTATGGTTCATCGTATGGATATTAGTTGCAATATGGGTCTATAAAGATGCACAAAAACGTGGTAAAAATGGTGTCTTATGGTTGATTATCGTTATCCTCCTAGGACTTATTGGGTTAATTATTTATTTAGTTGTGCGTGGCGAAAAATCAGCACCTTCTCGGCATTGCCCCAACTGTGGTCGAGCTATACCTGAGGATGCTCGTTCCTGCCCGTATTGTAATAAGAAGTTTGAAGAGTAAATAATTGGGTGGCACGTTCTCATAAACAACTAAAACTGTGGAATGCCCTGCTGGTAGTACAGCACCTGGTGTTCCACACCAACCATTTTTTTTATTCTCGCTTAAATACTGACTTGAAATATTCATTTTGTGATAAACATAGAAAAAGAACTTTTCAATTACGCCGTACGATAAAGGAAAATTTAATCCTATGATGCCATTCGATACGTTCGCCTGTCCTTACTGTAGAAAATAATTTGAGTCATAACAATAAACCAAAGGTAAATATCGCATAAAGTTCAATGAAAATTTTTTCTTGAAATTATAACAAGGATAAGACCGATGAGGGATATGATACTTCCAAGGAATAATGGACCAATGGTGAATATTCCAAGGATACCACCCACGATCGCAAGACCCCACGCTTTTCGTTTCACGGCGACGATACCACCAGTAAGTGTGAAGATTGAGAGGATACATCCGATGATTCCGCACGTAACTAAAATAGATTGCAGTTGTTCAATGGTGATTGGCGCATCTGGCGGAAGTACGCTTTGGAGCATCGAAGAATCAAGTGCTAGCGCTGATGTCCATGTAAATAATCCTAGTAATCCTGCACCAATCAACAATATTCCAGCAACAAACGGTATATAACTAGGACTAGTTGGTTGTTGCGATTGCTCTGGGTAATTACTGCTTATCGTATTTTCTTTTGGTGACGATGTCTCCATACTTTTCTCCTCTTTTTCATTCAGTAATATTTACTTGCCTTTTATGTTTGTTTCTTTTTGCGTTCGTTTCCGTCGTTGGCTTTCTTCGAGTATCCGTGGCATGATCTTTTTTATTGCATACCAATACACAATGATTCCATATACGACAAGACTGATCTGGAGATAACTTATGCTGAATAAATTTGTTACCCCGATGACCGCAGTAATTGGTATCTGAAGGAGTATTGCAAAGGTAAGATAGGTTGAGAGTTTGTGGGAATAAACCCCGTATCCGATGATTGCCCCTGTTGCAGCGTGGAAGAGGATAATACCGAATGATCCGACGATAGCCGCGATAAATGCGACATTTATTTCTTGAAAATTCCCCATGATGATGGCCGCAGGGGTAAACACCGATCCAAATCCTAACCCAAGTGAAAGACCATAAATCGTTGTCTCTTGTTTCTCCTGAAATCTCCCAAGGTTAAGCACGATGGTTTTAGAAAGTTGCTCAAGGACCGGAAAGAGGATAATGTAGATAATGAGGCCAATATCCCTTGTGAAAAGTTCAATAACTGCTGATATAAATCCAATGATGATACCAACGATGAAAGTTAAAAAAATAAGTTTATCTTTGAAATGTCCTTCATAGTCTTTTAACCCTATATAAAGTATTATTAATGCAGGTATAACCCCAATAAAGAGACTTGTTTGCGGAATGAAATTGTTCATCGTTGTCTGCGGGTTTATTGCGAAGGAATATATTAATCATTGCCACCGCTACTTATTAGAAATATATAATGAGAATTACAAAAGTATATATTTTTAAGGTTCTGTCAACATACTCGGGTGTCGCTTTCGGGTGTCGCACTCGGGAGTTCTTTTCTCCTATGGAGTGATGTTTTTTGAGTATTAAAAATGGTATGCTCTTAAGCTATCTTCATAAGGATTTTGAGATTATGTCATGGAATGAACAAGGGGAGATAACTCGAATAGAAGGCATATTGACCATTGCTTTTTTTATCTCTGTTTGTTCCCATAGAGACAGAAAACAATTATATCTTATCATAAAGATACCTTACTCGGTCAATATGCCTATTGAGAATAAAGATTTCGGATTAAAGAAAATAATACGTGATGTTGATCTTAATGAATATGCGGAATGGGCCGTTAAAGTTCCAATATTAGAACAGAGAATAAAGGAACTCGAAGCAGAAAATAAAAGACTTATAAAAACTCATGTCGAACTTGAAGATAAATTATTAAATGAACTTGAAAAATTAAAAAAAGATAATCAGCGACTAAAAATTATTTCAGGAGAAGCAAAAAGTGGATGGATACAAGAACGAGATTTGTTAAGTAGACCGCACCCAACTACTGGAGACCCAGATGGTTATAGATGCCCGTTTGATTTTAAATTTGGTCTTGTAGAATATTTGGATATTTATTACAGTTACGAAAAGAAAGAAAAATGGTGTAGTTTTTATCACCCATATCCACAACTTAATTCTTCAACAAGAAAATTTATTATGCCACATACAGGATATTTATATTTAAAAGGAGAACTTCCTGAACAAAAGAAAATAGGTAAAATGAATATCAATGATATAAAAGATGAAAATGATATAAAAATTATATTCAATCAATTGGTGGAAATACAAAAGGGAAATATTTGACAAGAATTTTTCGATTTCTAATTAATAGACGTGGAAATACTTTTGATATAGAAGAATTTGATAAGGATTGTGGTTTTAAAGGACAGAGAGAATCTCGTCGTCAAAATATTAAAAAATTTATTGATTGGGGATTTATTGAAGAAACTAAAACACAGGGAATTTATAGAATTGTTTTTTAACAGATATAAACATGACATAAAATTGACATTGTATTGACAAGAGATTGACGATTATTTATTTTAATGATTAATTAATTGACCATAATCTTACATTGATTATTTATTTTTATGACAAAATATTTACAATTAATAAATATCAATGGACACCTTTATGGTTTTGTTCAGCCGTGCTTTCCCAACTGAGCTATAATCTGAGGGATGAAAATCTCTCAGATTAGACTCAGTCCATTACTATGTCTCTAAAAAAGCCTTTAACATCAAAATTTCCTCCTATCCGACAGGAATACTTTCATTCACCCAACAGGAGAGAATATAAAGGTTGTCACCTATTCAAAATCAGTAGTACAACCCTAGATGATTTTGGGTTGAAAATTGACCAAGAGAAGTGTGACCTTCCCCTGGTCTGGAGCAATGATAAGATGACTATCACAGCCCCGTTAGGAACAATAGAAAATGAAAGTAATAAAGTTTATGACGACCTCATTGAATGTATTTATTGCGGTTCAACTGATGTTATACGGATGGGAAAACGAAAAACAAAATGCGGTGAACGACAGCGATACCAGTGTAAATCTTGTAACAGGAAGTTTGTCTCCGAGCCGATAAAAGGATATAAAGCGACTGCAAAACTTATCACACTTTCAATGGACTTGTATTTTAAGGGTTTATCCTATAGAAAGATAGCAGATACATTGTTTCAGTTCTACGGTCTTGAAGTTCATCATGAAACCATTAGACGTTGGATTAATATCTTCATGAAGGCGATTAACAAATATGTTGCGACCTTGGAACCAAGACTTTCAGGTAGATGGCTTATTGATGAACAGAATGTTAAATCAAAGCGAGATGGCGGGGTATGGTCATGGAATGCTCTCGATTATGAAACACGATTTCTCATAGCAAATTGTATCACTAAGGAAAAAGACCTTACAAATACTCATAATATCTTTAAAGAAATTAAACGTAATACAAAACAAATACCTAAAACTATTTGTACTGATGGTTGGCGTTCATATCCACAGGTTATCAGGAATGAGTTTAATGTAGTTGAACATAAGAAAAACATATCACTTAAAGATGGTGGTAATAATAGGATTGAACGGTATCACGGGAATTGGAAGGAACGGAACAAAGTCATGAGGGGATTAGAGAATGCAGAAACAACAGCAGAGATGTTGCAGAACTATCGAACTTATTATAATTTCATTCGACCACATCAAGCTCTCAATGGTTTAACACCATCAGAAAGAACTGGAATCATAACTGAAGGGGAAAATAAGTTACTTACCATCATAAAAATTGCAATAAAATATCAAAAAGCAAACAAAGAAGGACAAAATTAGATAGAAGTAAGATTTGCACAATAAGCCATATTGGAAAAAACATGAATTATCAAGGAATGTTTTAAAGAATTTAAAAATGGTAATAGGTTCTGTGTAATACTATTTATAAAGAGAATATCAATTTATAACATGTGTATTCAAAAACAATATATGAACATGTGATAGATTGGCTTGAAACAATTAAAGAATTTAGACCTGATGAAGAAAGAGGAATATTATATCCAAAAAAAGAACATATAATCAGTTTACATGATTATTTGATAAAACATTGTAAATATAAAGGGGAACCAGAAGCAGTTATCGCTATTCAATTTGAAGCTCCTCTAGATTTTGTTGGATTGAAATGCTATGAAGAGAAACATGATAATAAATGGGAAGATATTATTAAACAAGGAGCAATAATTTTTGATACTTTTTTAGGTTCTGGACATCCTTTTATTGATGGTAATAAAAGAACAGGTTTTGTAACTCTTTGGCTTTTCTTGACAATCAATAATTATAAGGTAAAATTTGAATTTTATAATTTTAATAAACATATAGATAATTTTAGAAAATGGGCTAGTAGTTGTTCTGATAATTTTAATGAAATATGTACGTGGATAAAAGAAAATGAAACTTTTTATCAAAAAATTAAACGATGTACAGAAGATATAAAAATAAAAATAAAAAAATTAATACTTAGATAATTCTTTTAGTAACTTTTCATTTTTCTTAATAAAATTATCAAAATCTTTTGAAAGGTCTAGAATAGTGATTTTTTCACCGTTTTCTTCAATCGTATGTTTTTTCATGGATTTTAACTCCGATTTTTTTTATAATAAATTTTTTCTTTCTTATACATATTATTATATATACACTACTATTTAATTTTTACCTTCTATTTATACAATGTTTAATTAAAGATTATATTTAAATGTTTCTAGTTATTTTTACATTATATATATTTGTTGGTTCTGTGTATAACTGTAATGTGAAATCAGTAGTGGGAAAAATAGCGTGGTAATTTAGAATAAGGGAATGGGGAGTCTAATCTTGAAGAAAAGAAAGATAAAGAAGGAAAGAACAACTCAGGTGGAAAACTCTACCCTTTCTATGATTGACTCCCCAAGATATTATTATCTCTTTATTGTATAAAAACATTTTGTTGCATTGAAGTATGGGTTTCTGTATAAATGTAGAACGAGGGGATCTGGTTTTTTTTAATAAACTTCTGGAGAAAAGACATAAGACATGTCTTTTTTATTCGGGAAGTCCAGATCCCCCATAGAAATAGATAATGAATCAGTAGATAAATATTATCCTCCTATATGAGAAAAATGGTTTTTATACAATCGAACAGTCAAGATATATAGACTAGGTATTGTTACAAATGTTACTAAAAATATAGAAAGATATTAATACAAAATGTAGATAATTTTATTGGAGAAAAAGGAGAAAGGGACGTTTCGTGCCACTCATCTAATGACCCCCCATAATTCTTTTTCCCTTCTCTCCTAAATTTATCAATTCTAAGTTGGCAAAAGGGTCTGTATTTTCGTGAACAAAATCTCAATTCCTACAACACTCCAAATAATTTAGGTAACATTTATAACATAATACATTATTCATCCACTTAGTTGAATGATTGAATCTGAGAGGAATGTACCACGAAATTGTTGGGAAGCTATGGAGTGCCCAACAAAGATAAAAGAAAAATGTCCTGCTTATAAAAATAACGCAGGGCTCGTTTGTTGGTTTTTTTGGGGTGATAAGGGAGGATGTCCTGTCCTTAGAATTGGAGAAGGTTGTGTTAATTGTCATTGGTTTAAGAAGAATAATCCTGACAAAATTGAGGAGATGTTCTAAATAATCACTTGATTTTTTATTTCTCATGCTTCTCCTCCATCAATATTTGTCAATTTGGTGTCTGCAAACTATTTTAAAAACATAATACATTGATACCTTACAAAACTCCCGTATGCGACAACAGAGATATACCTCCCGTAGAAGTGACAGAACCATTTTTAAATATATATAACACTCAGTTACTTGACTATTCTCCTGTTCCTCTATAAAATAAAAAACGTCGAGGAGGAGATTTGAACTCCTGCGGAGCGGATGCCCCACGAGCTTTCCAGAACCGAATTACTCCTGTAAACATCACAAAAAAACAACTTGAAGAGTTTTTATCACTACGTGAAATAGAGAATCTCTGTAGTGATTGGCTGAAAGGCATCCAAAGATATCTTACAAGATATTTGAACTATGTAAAATGGAATATTAATAAGGAAAAAACAATTGATTATTTAAAATCTGAACTTAAGAATTGTTCAGTTTCAACCTATAGAAAGAAGATATATCAGATTAGGAAATTCTTGATCTATTGCAGTATTTCATGGGCACATGAGATAAAACTCCCTAAAGAACCAGATTATGCGATTAAAAGAATAACAACTGATGATATCAATGAAACTCTAAGGATTTTGGCAAGGAGAGAAAAAGAGCGATATACTGCATTAGTGTTATTAGGTGCTACAGGAGGACTTCGTTCTCAAGAGCTATACCAACTGAAAATTGATGATATTGATCTACAAAACCGAGTTGTTAATATTAACCATGACCCTTTGCGTAATCAAAGCACAAAAACCAAGAAGAGCCGTATATCCTTTTTTTCCGAAGAAACAAAACAAGCAATCATTAGTTATTTGGATATTTATCAGAAAGACAACAGATATACTCATCTATTCACAAAAAGCCAATGTGTTGTAGCTTTAAGAGTTACTCCAATTAGAGTAAAAGATCTTCGTAAGTTCTTCTCTCAGGAATGGGATCGTAGAGGCGGACCAACCAGTATTAAGAAAATCCTTATGGGGCATTCCTTGAAAGGAGATGTGGATTTAATGCATTATAACTGTCAGTCAGAAGAGGATTTAAAGAAGATATATGACAAAGTAATGGGAACAAATAAATGACTAGAAGGGGTGTGATATGTTACGTTTTGACTAATATTCTCTCCAAGAGATTTATATCAATTTAAAAAGGTGCGTGTATTACACTACCCCCCTCATTTTAAGTGGCAAGGTACTTGCTTTGTTTCTCTAGTTTCTTCTGTATTTTTACTTTCCTGTAATGTTTCTGTTTGCATTTATCGGAGCAGTATTTCTTTAATCTTTTCCCTTTTCTTTTGTAAGTAAATTCTTGTTTACACTGTTGACATATGGTGGTGATAAAATTCTTGTCTTTGATAACTCCTTTTTCTCTTGGTCTGTATTGTCCTCGCTTGGTCCCTACTTTTACTCCTCTTCCATCTTCGTCTTGGAATGGTTTGACTGGCTTTCGGAGAAATCTTTCGAGACTTTCTGCTGATTCTTGAAGTGAAATCCTCTCCTTCTTCTTTGGAGTATTTGTTTTGTTCGTCATCAGTAACAATAAACAGGATATCCAGCTATAAGATTTATGATTTGAAATAATTACATACTTTATGATGGATGATAAGACATGAAAAGATACTGTAAAATCTGTGGAAGTCAAGGCAATTTCTTCAACTAACAAGGTTTTTAAAGAAATACCCACAGGGTTATTGTCATGTTGAAATGAAATCAGTCTCGTGATCTTATGTTACATTTGTTATAAAAAATATTTTATCAAAAGATTTAAATGAATCTACAGGATAACAATCCTCGACCTGTTTTAAGCAGGGGGAGGAATACAAAATGCGAGATGGTTTATGGACGAAAAGTTTAGTAATTGGAATAATTATTTTATTCCTTGGAGCTAGTATTCTACCAAATATAAAAGGAGAGTTTCAAGAACAAGAAAAAATTATGATGTGGTATATTAATGGTCCTCCTACGCCTCTTAATACGAGTAATAGTATAGTGAGTTTAAATTTATTAAATCCATCTGCTGTTGTACTTAATAATGTTCCAACTTCAACATATACCTATGGATGTGTAGCTACTTCGGTTGGGATGCTCTTTGGTTATTACGACCGAGTAGGTTATAGAGACATGTATACTGGACCTGATAATGGTGGTGTATGCCCTTTAACAAATCTTGGGCAGGGAACTCGTGGAACTTCAGGATATCCTGCTCCTGGGTCTTGTTATATCATCGCTACAGAAAAGGGATTAGATGGAATAACTTCCAAAGCCCATGTGGATGATTACTGGATTTCTTTGAATAGCCCTGGGCCTGATCCGTGGGAGACTCACTGGCCTGAGCATACATGGTCACTCTGCGTGGCCGATTTCATAGGAGCTAACCAGTGGAAGTGGGACACCAACAATGATGGTAAGAAAGACTCAAATTTTGATGGAGGTTCCACGTACTGGTATAATACTGATGGTTCAAAGCTTTATGATTATATACCACCTGCTTCCCAAGGTTTACCCCAAACTGAAGTTGGCCATGGATGTAAATTATTCGCCGAATCAAGGGGTTATACTGTAATTACAAATTATAATCAATTGACAAATACTCCTAGTGGTAATCCAAATGGTTTTACATTCAACGAATTTCAGGCAGAAATTAACGCTGGACGACCAGTAATTACTCATTGGCGTAGTAGCACTGTTATACATACTATGCTTGGTGTCGGTTATGATGCATCTACGGAAACCATTTATTTTCATGATACCTGGGACAATAATCTTCATCATTGTACCTGGACTGGAGCCTATTCAGGATATGGTTTACTACTTACAGCGGTTACTGTGATAAAGTTAGGTAATGCTCAGCCAAATATCCCTTCCAATCCTAATCCTACCAATGGTGCTTTTGGTGTTGATGTAAATGCAGATCTGAGTTGGACGTGTAGTGACTTTAATGGTGATCCTTTAACCTATGATATTTATTTTGGTACTGCTAGTAATCCTCCGTTGGTGAAATCTCATCAATCTGCTACTAGTTATGATCCTGGTACGATGAGTAAAAATACGAAGTATTATTGGAAGGTTGTTGCTTGGGATAACCATGGTACATACACCGATGGAAATATCTCGTATTTCATGACAACAAATTATCCACCTGACAAGCCAAACCTGCCTTCGGGGGAACAAAATGGTAAAACTGGCAAAGAATATACCTATACGTGCAATACTAGTGATCCTAATAATGACCAGGTGTACTATTTCTGGGATTGGGGTGATGGGAACAACAGTGGCTGGCTTGGACCGTACAACTCTGGAGCAACAAGTGAAGCAAACTACACCTGGAATATAAAAGGCAACTATACTATAAAAGTAAAGGCAAAAGACATATATAATACTGAGAGTAACTGGTCAGATCCATTGCCGATAATCATGCCTTATTCGTATGAACCAAGACTACATTTCTTGGAGTTGTTGTTCCAGCGATTCCCTAATGTGTTTCCAATACTACGACACCTATTGGGTTACTAAGAATCCCCTATCTTTTTCTTTCTATCCGTCATTAAATTTTACAAGAATTTGGATATTTTGTACAAGTCAAAAAATATCGCATTATGCATGCACATTTCGCTATGAAAAGTGATGTAGAAGGGCACATGACTTGTTGGATGGCACTTTATCATGGCAATTTTGTTTAACAGGAGAAATCTACTTTTTGGGTTTATTTAAAACAACAACTAACAAAAACCATATAATTTTAGATGTATAGGTTTTTAAAGAAGCAATTGTTATGAAATAATACCTATTTAGGTGGAGGTAAAGGAAAAATGACATTAATTAAATGTCCTGAATGTGAAAAAGAAATATCCAGCAGTGCGGTGTCTTGTCCGAATTGTGGAAACCCAATGCAACCCCAACAAATATTATGCCCAAATTGTAAGTCATCAAATGTCGAGAAAATAAGTGGAATGAGTAAAGCGGGTTCTGCGGTGTTGTGGGGAGTATTTTCGATGGGAAAGTTGACAAAAACTTATGAATGCAGAGATTGTAAATATAGATGGTAATCTATAAATAAAAAAGGGGGAGTGAAAGGTTATGAGAAAAATAGCGATAATAGTAATTGTATTGATGTTTATATTTATAGGGTTTTTTAGTGGTTGTACAAACACACAAAATTCTGGAACACCAAGTAATAATGAAAATAATAATAATAAAAATGTAACTTCTCCAGAGAAATTATATTTCTATAACCAATTAGGACAGTTTGGTTATATTGCAAATCCCAAAGTGGCTTTTACAATAAAACAAATAAAAACAAGTGTGGATTTTGTCAGTGTATCAGACTCTGGTTATATTAGTGTTGACAAACCCTCCGATTCTAACAATGGATATTTTTGGGTTTATTTCAGTGCAGAGAATCAAGATAATGTAATGGCTGATTCTCCATCAACCTATTGGATGAGATTATTAGTTTCTGGAACAGAAATGTCTCAAGATACTCCGTCATATTCGATGACAGGGTTATACGATTCATCTGCAAAAATAAATCCTGGAGCAAAAAATGAAGGATGGATTATTTATTCTATTCCAAAAAATGCTAAGAATGTTCAATTTGTTTATGAATTTTCAAATGGGTATGCAATTTGGAATATTTCCAGTTCCCAACTAGTATTCCAAGAAAGAACTTTCAATAACTTAGCCGATGGACAATCAATAACATTTGGTTCAGAGCAAGATTATTTTGAACTGTCAATTTCTCATGACAAAACGGTTAAAAGTTATTCATATAAACTTCCATCTTATGATTATGTGTATACTCAAGATGCTGATACTGGATACAAATTTGTTTTCATAACTGTTGTTGCTAAAAATATGGGGGCAAATAAAATATACGTTCCCACTCCTTATGATATGAAATTGATTGCTAATGGAAAACAATATTCAAATGAAGGGTATTATGGTGAAAATAGCTATCAAGATGCTAGCGGTGTAATATACCCTGGGGTTACTGGTGAAGGTTCTGTAGTATTTCAAGTTCTAGATAATGTGACAAGTGCAACAATTTCTGTAGAATTAGCATCTGGACAAGAAGCTTTTTGGTTAATTAGTGTTTAAGAAAAAGCGAACATGAAAAAACAATTAGTAATCCTTGGAATCATTGTTCTGCTTGTTTGTGTTGGGTTGAGTGGGTGTAATCAAAACGTAAATAATAGTGATGAACTTAAATGGCATACAACTGAAACAATACAAGGAAATATATATAATGGTACATGGTTCTTTGTAAAAGAAATTACACCAATAAATTTGGAAAAACAAGAGCAATTTTTTTCTTTAGTAATGTATATTTCAATTGATAATTATTGTGGAAATCTAACTCTTAAAAGTTATACTGAATATAACCAGATAATAGAAAACGTAGTACATCCTGAAAAATATGGAGAACAGAATGGAAATTACAGAATAGACGTTCCCATACCTGTCAAAGGAAAAATTAGTGATTATCCCTTTGATACATATCTAGGTAATGTCACCTTTTACACAATAGGTAATAATAAGGGTAACATAAGTTTGAACAGCATAATCAAAAATATATCTCTATCACGTTGGCGTTTAGATATTTCTGGGGAAAACAGTACATTATTTTTTACATTTAGTCGTAATGCGGAAGTTATAACTTTTGTAATATTAGCAGTGCTTGGAGGATTTACTCTTACTTTTAATATATTTTCTTGTTTATTTTCTGTAATTTTATAAAAAATCTCCAAGAATACCACTGGTTTTAACCAGTGGATGAATTGGAGTCTAACTTTTTTTCACGTGGTGAAATCACCGATCTTTGTTTGACCAATGTGATCTCCAAAGATATTGTAATC
>Ga0209777_10006719_pt1 | contig 12897 bp, 12 predicted proteins | sample FrelakmetHBP12HB_FD_187147 | JGI IMG/M metagenome (GOLD analysis project Ga0209777, IMG submission 187147) | Freshwater lake sediment microbial communities from the University of Notre Dame, USA, for methane emissions studies -HBP12 HB (SPAdes)... | ecosystem: Environmental > Aquatic >...
AAAACCCCGCCTCTCACAAAATTTTCCCGCTGGAAAAATTCATGGACAAGCCGCCGCGGCTGGCTATAGATATTGTCCGCCCGGACCTTGAGCAGGCAGATAAAGTACAGCGGCAGCAGACGCGCAAGCTCAAACAGAAACAGGTCCGCATTGTGGTTATCGACCCGGGCCATGGCGGTGAAGACCCGGGCGCAATAGGTCCCGGCAAAACCATGGAGAAAGACGTCGTGTTCGCCATTGCGCGCAAAACCGTGCAGCTGCTCAACCGCGAGCCAGCCATAAAGGCCTATCTTACCAGAAAGAGTGATTATTTTATCCCCTTAGGCACGCGCATGAACATGGCTCAGGAGCACGGGGCAGACCTGTTCATCAGCATTCATGCCGATTCCAGCTTCAGCAGCAAAGTTCAGGGCAGCTCCATCTATTGCCTCTCGCTCAAGGGCGCTTCAAGTGCAGCCGCCCAGAGGCTTGCCCAGAAAGAGAATGACTCTGACTCGGTGGGCGGGGTACCGCTTGAGCATCATAACGATGACCTCAATGCAATACTTATTGATCTGGTGCAGACCAACACCCTCAATGCCAGCCTTAAATGTGCCGGAATTATGATTCAGGAGATAGCCAAATTTAACCGGCTACGCACCGACCAGCCCCAGCAGGCCTGCTTTAAAGTACTCAAAGACCCGGAGATTACCTCCATGCTCATCGAGACAGACTTTCTGAGCAACCCGCGAAGGGAGCAAACACTCAAGAGCGAGCAATTTCAAAACAACCTTGCCACAGCAATTGCAGCGGCGGTCACCAGGTTTTTTGCCGCAATGCCCTTACCCGCCGCCAGCGAGGCGCAGGTTAGGGAATCTGCAGCGCCGGAAGCGAACAAAAAACGCCCTTCCCCCCGGCTTCATACCGTTGCCAAAGGAGAGTCGCTGGCTTCTATTGCCCACAAGTACAGTACCACGGTACCGAAGGTGAGAGCATTAAATGGTCTTTCTGAAAAGAGTAAAATCAGGGTGGGAATGAGGCTGAAGGTTGCGCAGGAAGAATAGGGGTCTGTCGCGGTTCAGTTTTTTATAACCCGCGAGACGCGCTTGTCACCCTGGGCAAAAAATTCATTTTGCAGTGTTTCAATAATCCGCTCATGACAGGCCCCATTGGAAGCTACAATGCTGTGGGTTTTCATGTTTACCGGGTTGCCAAAAAAATCGGTCACTTTTCCGCCCGCCTCCTCAACGTGAAGACAGCCAACCAGATCATACGGTTTTAAATACTGGGCCACCATCACATCAGCCCTGCCCGAGGCAATGTAGCACAGCTCAACGGCCGCAGACCCCGGAATTCGGACGCGATTAAAGCGCCGCACCAGAATGCTGAACAGCGCCGAGGTGCTCTCAGGGTCACGCGAAATACTTGAATTCAGCAGCAGGGTCATGTCATTGAGCCCGGTCTTGTCAGAGACCCGGACATGCTTATCATTCATAAAGGCCCCCCGCCCCTTTTTTGCAATATAGAGTTCCCGTCCGCCCTCAAGCCGGTTGCCGAACGGCAGATATGAAAGCGCAAACTGCAGCTCGTTTTCCCACAGCAGGCCAATATTAACACCAAAGCTGTAGCGGGAGTCCATGTAATTGTGTGTGCCATCAAGCGGATCTATAACCCAGGTGAACTCGGATTCCTTGTCGATTTCAAGATCCTCCTCAGAGAGGATGTTATGATCAGGGACGAACTTCTTCAGGGTGTTGACTATGATCTTCTGTGAACGCAAGTCCATATCGGTCACAATTTCATACTTTGATTTAACCATCCGCTCCTTTTTTGCATAGAAGCCGTCTTTCAGTATCGTGCCCGCTCGCTCAACAGCCCTGACAGCGATCAGCTCGTAAAAATCAATAAGCTCTTCGAGCGTTTTATGTTCAACTGGTTTGTCCATGATCATGGCACAGAAGAAAGGTTCTTTTTCCCTAGAGACGATCAGCAGTTGAAATTATAAATTCCCTGTCTATAAAGTCAACACAATTAGAACGAACGTGCCGTCTTTATTTTTTCAATTAAATCCACCGGGTTGAACGGCTCCCTGGCCAGTATCTGATAGGCCCAGTATGCGCCGCCGTCAAAGATCAGCTTTTTCCCGGCCATGCGCCCGTACAGGGTATGGTAGGGTATGTACACCTCTCCGGGCATGTTTTTCACCATCGAGATGAACTCAGCGCCCTTTTTTAAATCCTGCGGCGTGGGAACGAGCGGCTTTGGGTTGTAGAGCTGCAGGGCAAGCAGCAGATAGACCGTTATGAGGGTACTATTTTTTTCGGTCCTGTCCTGCGGCATCGTTGAGCCGTATCAAAAACAATCCCAGCAGGATACAGCCCCAAACAGTCATACACAGGAAATCATTGCGCTTAGAGCCCGGGTGCGGCCGGATAGTGAAGTAGGCAAGCGGTACGGCAAGGGCGGTGCATTCCCAGAGAGTACATTATCAGGGATGTGCTTATCCGCGTCGATCCTGTCCATCCCCGGACAGGGCGCTGCAACAATGGAACGAAGTGTATGGAACAAAAGACGAAAGCCTGGCTATAGACGGTAAACCATGTGCAATGCCATTGACGAGCACGGTCATCAGACCCACATCATGAGTGTCGTGGGGCATCAGAGCAAGATGTGCCACACCCAAAAAAAGTGGGCACCTTGCCTGTAAAGGATACCCAAGAGGTCAAGCGAACCAACGAGATCAAGACGGCTATTCCGCTGCTGGATGCTATCGACATCCAGGGCAAGGATATCACTGCCGATGCCTTGTTAACTCAACGCACTATAGCTGACTATCTGGTTACTACACGCAAGGCCCATTACCATTTTACCGTCAAAGCAAATCAATCCAACCTTCTGGAAGACATCGCCTTATATTTCCGGGACCGGCATGAACCGGATTTCGTTGATTGTTCCCACTGTGATCATGGGCGGATCGAAATCCGTAAAATATGGACGACAGCCGAACTTAATCACTACCTGTGTGTAGGCCGGTATCCCCGATTACGAAACTCACACTGGCCAGTGCCAGCAATCCCATGATGATACAATCAGCCAGGCGCTCTAAAAATACTGCAGCAAGCCCTGCGCTCATGGGAAGCGCAATCTGTTTCATTAAAAACGTTGGTTTCAGCAGTTCCGCAATACGGCCGGGCAGCACGGCATTCATCCCGATCGCAAGCATAACCGCCTTAAACGCCGGGATAAATGGGACCAGCCGGAGGGCAAACATGCACAAGCACAGCAATACCAGCGGCTGCACTGATGCCATAATGCCCAGCAGGCGGAGGGTAAAATAGCGGGTGATTGTGGGGATATCAATAGCGCGCAGAACCATAAGGAGCAGGAAGATAACAAGCGCCAGTCTTCCTATGAAAGACCAATGCGGGCGCAGTTGCTTCATGTCGCAACAAACGCCAGAGCAATATTATTTTGCAGCATGTGACTCGGAAAGTTTTTTTTGCGCCATTGCTTTAGCGCGGTTTAACCTCTCCTTTTCGCTGGCTGAATGTGAAGACCCTTTATCATGCTCAAGCAGGCACAGTGCTGTTTTAGGAAACCCCAGTTGATTGCAGAGTTCTATCTTTTGCACTTGGATTTCTGCAGGTGATAGCATTATCTCTTTGTACTTATAAATACTATTACTTAAAAAAAATAAAATAATAATCAAAACCCACCTGTTTGAAAAAGCTCTCTTCCAAGTACCATTTTTAAAACTCATAATAAAGTATGAGCAATAAATTACGAAAAATGGCATTAAAGGGAGCCGCAGTTTTGAATTGCCAACGGTAAAAAAGACGAGCAGACAATAAAAAACAATAAACGATACAAACACCGGACGAAAGGGATCCCGAGATAATACCAAACCCAAAAGCCCGCTGCATATAATCACTATGTAGAAAAGGCTAATTACCAGACATGCTGCTTGAGTAAAAAAAGGCGGCGTCGCCTCGAATGTTTTTTTAACGAAAATTATGACGTTCTGGTTTGGTGAAAAAAAACAGCTCAGTTTCTTGAAAGAATTCTTCAGGTATGCACTCGGGTCCTGCAGAACAAACGCAATACATCTCAGGGCAATATGGAAAGCATCCAGCTTCATTACATCATCTGAATATAACTGGCTCCCCTCCGGCCATTTTTCCCTGCGATTATTTATATCATAAAAAATATTACCGTTGATATCACCGTAGTCAGCGCATCCGGTCGTTATTCGATTCACGCCATGCACAAAAGAGCCAATACCGCTCTTTGAATTCAAAGAAGATTCTCCCATGATAGGGGATACTATGATGCCAATAGAAAAAATGGTCAGGTATATTGATATAAGAAAGATAGCGATAGGTTGAAATAATGATCTCAACCCCCGATGATAGCAATTCACTATTATGGCTAAGACAATAAAAGCTGAAAAATAATGAAGCCCTCCCCGCGTCTGTGATGCGAGTCCCCACAAGATCCCGCTAATGAATATATAAGAATGTTTCGAGGTTAGGAAATATTTGATTAGCATTAAAAAAGAGAAAACAATCAAGAAAAGAGCCAGCGTTTCAGAGTAAAAACCAACTCCATAAAAAATAAAATTTGGATATACGCCACTTATAATAGCAGCTAAAAGAGCTGTTTTCTTCCCAAATAAATCTTTTGCGAGCAGGTAAACGCCTATTACGGTCAGCCATCCAACAATAGCTGTTGCGCCTAGTGGTACGATAGCATTTCCTTTACCTAAGGATAAAAATGCTGCGATAAAAAGAAAATTCAGGGGAGGGAAAAAGTTGAATGGATTAGTGCCTGTTTGAATTATTGCCCGTGCACCACCTAAATAGAGAAGAGGATCTGCATGCCCGATATCGATAACCCCGTTGTTACTGGAAATAGCTATGAGGAATACCGGGATAATTCTTATGAAAAATATGATAACAAAGGTTATGCTTTCGACCATTACAGTTTCTTTAGTGATTGATAAGACCGCTTAGTTCGCACTGACCCCAGGGGATGGAAGGAACACCGCAGGCCGTGGTCAACCTGTTTTCAAACTGATAATTCAGAATAAATGTGCCCCGATGGAAAATACCCCGTGGGCAATAATGATATTAAAGAAAGATACCGAACGTCTGCAGTTATTCAGGGGCTCATGGCAATATTAAGAATAGTAAAGAGGCGCATAAGAGGTTCCCTTTTAATCTTAATCCCCTGATCAGTTAGGTATTCACGCTGTTCTCCAATCCAGTCGTAAGCATGAGGAACAGGTAACAAGAGATTACTACTTTTTTTTAACAACTACCTGATATTTTTTATAAACCACGTCAAGATACGGTCCATAGATTTGCAAAAAAATATCAATCGCCGGCTTTGTGCTTCCCTCTTCCCCCACCCATTTCTTCCACAGATACTTGTCTATAAAATTTATTCTGGTAAGTCGAAAGACTTTGGGCTTATCTTCTATATACTTGTAGTCATCAAAAATCATTAAACCACCTTTTTTTAACAAATCCCAGCTTAAGACAGCATCGCTTAAGACCCATTTGGGCATATGGGAACCATCAATATATACATAATCGTATTGATCTAAGTTCAGCCCCCGTAACATTATCTCTGAACTGCCCTTTAATTTTTTTACCTTATATGCAACACCTGTTGCCTTAATATTTCGATCAAACCGCTCTTCGATTACTTTTTCGTCAAAGACGTCAATACAGGTAATTGCTGAAGAAGGGTCTGTCAGAATATTTTCGAGCTGCCATATAGCAGAGAACCCTTCATAAGAGCCTATTTCCAAAGCATGTATATTCGGTTTCCCCTTAAGATCTTTTAAATGATTTTCCCACTCGTTAATATTCAGCAAAAACCAGCCCATGGTAAACACATAAGGAGAATTTGGGAAAAGTCCCTGCCCTGATTTTTCCGAACTGGTTGCTAGTCCCATTTTAAGTGATTTCGGCATTATATCACTATCATTCTTAGAAAACATTTCCCACCCATAAAAACGCCACTTATCAGTCAGGGTCAAGAAGTCCAAACTGATAAGAATCAGGGCTAAAAGCATTATTAAAGCTATAATTTTGCGCAATTTCATTTAGCATTCTCCCTTCTACTATAATCTGATTATGTATTGATCTTTTAATTTAATCATCAACAATAGATATATGGTTAGTCGGTAATTGTGTATCAATATATTAAATGCTTTCTTTGAGAGTATTCTTTTTCACGCCCCACTGCCACAGATAAAAAACCGGGATTCCCGCCACTACCACGCCGATTGCGAAAAGCGAGGTGGTTGTCCAATTCATGAGCGCCGCGATCATCATGCCTATCGACAGGGTTAGGTATATCAGTGGAATGACCGGGTAGAGCGGAACACGGTAGGGCCTTGTGATCTCCGGCTTTTTATAGCGAAAGTATATCATGCCTATCACCGCCATCACGGGAAATATATTCAATGCGAAGCCCATGTATATGACGAGCGTCATAGCACTGCCGGTGAACACATAGAATATCGAGAGGCACATCTGGATGATTATGGCACGCCATGGTGTTTCAAACCTTGGATGCAGCTTAGAAATCGAACTGAATATCATCCTGTCCTTTGCCATTGCATAGTAGACCCTCGGACCAACCATCATCTGAACTGAAATTGAGGAAAGAAGGACGATGGCGATACTGAGCGTGAAGATAGTGCTCACGTTTGCACCAAAAAGAAATGTGGTTGCTATCGCGCCGATCTCATCCTTACCCATGATTGCTTCTCCAGGCGCCGACAGCAGAAAGACGGCATTAAGTAGCAGGTACAGAAACATTGTTATCAGCGTCCCGAAGAGGAGCGCGCGGGGCAGGCACCGCTCAGGATTTTTTATTTCACCAGCGATATAGCTGGCGCTGTTCCATCCTGAATAGGCAAACATCACTATAAGGAGTGCGAGTCCTTCGCCAGGTATCCCGAGAGAGCCCCCCGTTCCTGTGGGATACTGTGCCGTAAGCCTGCCCAAATTTTTGAAGTCAATCATCATCATGCCAAATCCAACGAGTGAGACCACAATGAGTATCTTCAGTAGGGTAAGAAAGTTTTGGAGATTGCTTGCCCCTTTCACCCCGCGCATATGCATGATTCCGAAAAAAAGGATTATGCATGCAGCAATGACTTTCTGTGCTAAAACTCCGTCAAGAAACATCACAGTGGATGCCGAGCCAGCGACGTTGTGGATTAATTTATTTACATACTGAACAAGAAGAAGGGAACCAGTTGCAACCGGCGTGGAGAACCCGACCACAAGAGAGATCCATCCGGTAAGAAATGCAGGGAGAAAGCCGAATATCTTCTTGAGGTACACATATTCACCTCCCACATCAGGCCACATGGTGGCAAGTTCGGCATATGAGAGGGCACCGGTAATTGCTATCACCCCTCCAATCAGCCACAAGACGAGTACCGTGAGAGCATTATGTGTCATGCCCAGTATATTTCCGGTAGTCATGAAAATACCGACTCCGATCATATCGGCCACTACTACCAGTATTCCCGTAGTAAGTCCAAGTTGTCTTTTAAGTTCCACGGTTCAGTCCTTATTTGACTTAATGCTGACGTGCCGGTTATTACTACACCTAACAACCACTCTTCACATAGTACCAAGGTATGGTAAACTGGATAAAACTAATGTACATCTGAAAAGCACTATGCGATCTAATGTAGAGGACTATTTTACATACAGGGACGGAAAGTCAATAATTGTAAAAGAACTGACACCAAAATATAATGGTGTCTATGGATCTAAACAGTTTTGAAACCCTGTTCCGGAGCCAACATCGCGCGCGGCTGTTCTTTGTAAAAGCATGTTGGAAAAACTAACGTCGTTTCTGCATTAGATGTCATGGGTACAAAATCTATCAAATTGCAGGTAAACGGTTCCGCTGCAAACGATGTGGATATACGTTCCATGACTTCAGTGGACGCTGGATCAACCACCTGCGCATTGCCCCAAAGCATTGGTTGTGGATTATCAAATGTTTTGAACTGGAACTGTCTGCCAGAAAGATTGCTTCCCAGATCGGGTTGAGTTATCCTACGGTCCTCAAAGCCGTGACGCTCATCCGGCTGGCCATTGTTGCCCACAGCAGGGATGTCGATGAGCTGCTGGCCGGGGAGATCGAACTGGATGAAGCCTACTTTGGGGGACGACGCAAAGGCAAACGGGGCAGAGGAGCTTTCAACAAAGTCCCGGTCTTCGGCATTCTGGAACGAAATGGCACCGTTGCAGTAACAGCTGTTACTGATGTCAGCGCTGAAACCCTTCTGAACCATACGGTCAAGATGGTACGCCGGGGCAGTATTGTCTACACGGATAAATTCAGAAGCTATGACGCGCTCATGTTCTGTGGCTATAAACATATGCGGATTGACCATACGAAACGCTTCTCCAATGGCAAGGTCTATATCAATGGCCTGGAAGGGTTCTGGAGTTATGCTAAGGAGCGTCTCATTAAACATCACGGCGTATCCAAACAAAAGTTTCCTCTTTATCTAAAGAAAATGGAATTCAGATATAACAACCGTCACAGAAATATCTTTACCTTACTGGTGCGATATCTCTGTGATCTTGTGCCAGATCTTTTATAATCACCAAATCTATATCTATATCTATATCTATATATTGTGGCGTTATGTCAATCGGAAAGGTTGTTTTTAAGCGCACTGCTCCCTTTCAGCCTTTGTCGGATTTTTATCAAATGTATGGGTAATCAGTGTCGCAGTGAACGCTACAGGTTTGGATTTCCCTTCGTTGAAGCAGCAGGGAACGACGATGAACTTCATGGCTGGGGCGCGGGCCGACCGGCCTTCTTCAACTCGACCAGACGCGCGTCGATCTGCGCGATGATTTGCTTCATCAAGGATTCGCTGTCGGCGGGATACTTCGAGCGAAAGCGCAGCACCCACGGATGATAAAGCCCGTGCGCAGGATGGAAGAAGTGGTCAAGTCGGCTGAACAAAGTTGCCGGGTTGCCCGCCGCGCAATGGACGTCTGGCACGTCCGCTTTCACCACGCTGCCCGCAGCGACGAGGCAGCCAAGGCCGACCGTGATGCCGGGTAACAGCAGCGTGCCGGTACAGACGACCGCCATGTCCTTGATGGTGATGCCCGCCGTGATGAACGAAGGCGGGAAAGGATCGTTGGTGAACTGCACGCGCGGATGCAGGAAGACGAAGTTCCCAATCGCGCTCTTCTGCGCGATGTGAACGTCGGAGTGAACCTTCACGTAATCGCCGATCACACAATCGCCCTCGATGTCAGTCTGGCTGCCGACCTGGAGTTCGCGACCGGCCTGGGTCTTTTCGCGAATCAGCACCGCGTGGCCCGTGGAAAGGCCGGCGCCGAACGTGGAGCCTTCGTAGAGAATGCTGTGGCTGCGGATGTGGGAACCTGGCCCGATCACGAGCGGCTTGCCCTCCGCCGCCTTGGCGTGACAGCCGATGTGGCAATGACTGTCGATGACCGTGTCGTCGCCGATGACCACGTTGTCGCCAACGATGGTGAAGTCGTCGATGCAGACGTTGCGGCCAATCTGCGCCTTGGGAGAAATGCGTTTCATGCGTTCAGCTTCCTCATTTTCTTGAAGCGTTCACTGTGCAACTCCTGGCTCACGACGAACACCTTGATGGGCACTTTGAAATTCTGGAGGCACGCCCGGCAATGCTGCTTGAGCCGCACCACGAACGCTTTCGTGTCTTCCGCAGTTTTCAATACCACGTCGGTGCAGACGATCATGCCGGTGATGGGATTCTTTTCCCCATAGACGCTGACTTCCGCCACGTTCTCCATCTGCTGTATGACGCTCTCGACTTCGGCGGGAAACACCTTCTCGCCGCCCACGTTGATGATTTCCGATTTGCGGCCCAAGAAACGGATGTAGTCGCCATCGACCTCCACCATGTCACCCGTGTTGAACCAGCCATCCTCCGTGAATGGGCTGGCCGCGTTCAAGTAGCCCAGCATCGCCGAGCGGGCCTTGATCTGGAACACGCCGTCCACCACGCGAGTCTCGAAGCCTTCGCCGCCCACGCGGACCCAGAGCGAATCGGAACTCTTCGACTGGGAGCGGAGAATGCCGACTTCCGAAAGCCCGTAAGTCTGAAGCATCTTGATGTGCGGGAACAATTCGTGAAAGCGCTTCAGCGTGCTCTCCTGCATCGGCTCAGTGCCGTAGGTGACGGTCTTGAGAGAACTGAGGTCGTGGCGTAGGCCGGCTTCGCTAAGCAGGATGAGGTTGATGAACGTCGGCGAAGTCGGCAAAAGCTCGACTTGGTGCCGGGCCACGGTCGCCAGCACGGCGTCGGGGCTGCGGTCTTGCACGGTGACCATGCAGCCAGCGTTGGCCAGGATGTAGAGCATCGTGTTGACGCCGCCGATGTGATCAAAAAGCAGGAAGGTGATCGTGCGCAGCGTGTGGCGCGGCAGCCGGAATTTCTCGAACAACAGGGCCAGATCATGCACCACGGCTTTGCTCTTGCCCGTGGACCCGGACGAAAACAACACGAGTCCCGGATGGCCCGCCTGCCGCAACTGCGCGTAGAACGGATGGCTCGCCGTCTGTCCCGTGTGTCGCACCGTCACTTGATCTTCGGCATCGATAGCGAAGCAGACTTCCCCTTCCGCGATCTGGATGAATTCCTCTTTCTTCGCCGCGACAGAACTCGTTAGCGGCACCAACACGCAACCATGCTCGGCCAGCGCTAGGAACATTGCAACCGAACTGGGGGAAAAATCTGCCTCCAGCACCACCACGGCGCCGCGCGGCACGGCTTCCGCCTCGATCCTTTGCTGCCACTCTTGGACACGATTTAGCAGCCAGCCGTAGGTGCTGGCTCGGTCCCGCCAGATGATGGCCTGGCGGTCGTGATGCTCCATGAATCGTTTTAGCAAAAAATCAATAATCATGGTCCTGCCCACCTGCTCCCGACGGGGATGTTGCGCACATCTTTGAAGCGGCTCGCGATTTCACTCAATTCGGCCACGAACCGCAGGAACAACATTCCATCGGCACGGGAACCGGGAAAGCTGTAGTCTTTTTTAACCGCCAGATGCAACACCAGAATCGTCTCCGGTTCGATGCGGGTGTAGATGGCCACGCCACCCCGTTTCGTGCAGCACGCCTTCCGCCACCGCGAACAGCGACTGCATCCCCGGGCCGCCTTCCAACGCGACACGCAGGCGGTGATCCACCATCACCCGCGGAATGCCATATCGTTCCACCGCCATCTAGATTTCCTCGCGGACGCGATGCTGGTCCGGGTTGAAGAAAAGGAGCCGCTCCAGTTCCTTCCGGTACTTTCGATCCAAGACCGAAGTGTAAACGATGCGATCCAACGCGCTTTCCTCCGTGCGTCAACTAACCCCGCCGAGGTAAAGAACCTGGCCCGTGATGAAGTCGCTTTCGGGCAACAGGAAGAAGTCGACCACGTTGGCCACGTCGCGGAACTCGCCCATACGCCGCACGGCTTGGCGATTGAGGAGCGACTGGATCTTCTCCGGCGGCACCGCGCGGATCAGGTCCGTCTCAACCGGAGTCGGCCCGATGGCATTGACCGTGATGCCCATCGGCCCCAGCTCTTGCGCCAACACTTGCGTGAGCGCCAGCACACCGGATTTAGAAGCCACATAGGCGGCTTCGCCCGCCAGCCTGAGCGGCACCGCCACGGTGGTGAAGTTCACAACCCGCCCCCACCGCCGCGCCTGCATCAGCTTGGCCGCCTCGCGGCAGAACAAGAATGTGCCAGCCAGGTTTGTGTTCAGGAGATTCTGGACCTGCTTCATCGGCGTGAGCAGCGCGCTGTTCATGGAGGCTACGCCGGCGTTGTTGATCAGCACATCCAGCCGCCCGTGTTTCTGGCGAATCTGGCGGAAGAAGTTCAGCACCGCCGGTTCGTCCACCACGTCGAGGCAAACGTGCTCATAGTTTTCGAGCGTGAATTCGACCGACTGGCGGCTGCAGCCGACCACCTGGTAGCCGGTTCGCGCGTAGTGCTCCGCCAGATGTCGCCCGATCCCTTTGCGGCTACCTGTGATCAACAGGACCGGCTTCTCATTCATGCGGTGTTTCCTTCAGCAGCGCCGTCACATATTCCGCCAGCGAACCCACCGTGCGGAACGGGCTGCTCTTCCTGGAAAAAGCCTTCTCGCTGACGAGCGTCAGCGCCACGCCGAACGTCTCGTTCAGCCGCTGCTCAGTGGCGACGACAAGGTTGACCAGACCGAGCGAGTCCAGTTGCGCGGCCTTGCCAAACAGCACCGTGTCCGGCGATTTCGCCAGCGGCCGGCCCTGCAGCAATTGCTGGTTGACTTCGTCGATTGCGTCGTAAATCAAGTCCAAGACTTTTTCATCCCAACTCATGTCTGCCTCTCTCTGTGTTTCGATGTTTCGCGCGACGACGCGGGCAAAATATGGGCACAACTCCTGCCAAAAATCCAGCAGTTTGTCCAGAGCGCACCTTTCAGGATGCTTGACGAACGCCGGGCAGGGACCAACATTCCCCCGTCTTTGTTGGCTTCAACCACAGATTAAGATGCCATCGAGATATTGAGGCCCTTTTTTATTTTGAGCGCGCGGTGTATAGTCGTTGGTAAATACTACCGCAGGGCCGATGAACACACCATCTTCTATCGTTATATTGTCCCAGATTGCCACATTATTTTTTATCGTAACGCCATTTCCGACCCGGACATGATTTTCTGCATCACGTGTACATTGCGACAGATTCTCGTGCCCGCGCCAATATGGGCTGATTCAACCACAGCATCCTGATGGATAAAAATATTTTGCTGTTCCATATAAACCCCTGACTAGTTGCGGATTCCCAGCCCGAGCAGAAAAAGCGGGCGAAGAATGCTCCAC
>Ga0209777_10006720_pt1 | contig 12895 bp, 13 predicted proteins | sample FrelakmetHBP12HB_FD_187147 | JGI IMG/M metagenome (GOLD analysis project Ga0209777, IMG submission 187147) | Freshwater lake sediment microbial communities from the University of Notre Dame, USA, for methane emissions studies -HBP12 HB (SPAdes)... | ecosystem: Environmental > Aquatic >...
GGCGTCGACAAATGATGGATAGCTTCAACGTTTGGCTTGGCGATGAAGAAGCGAAACTACAAGCGAAGCTGGTCTAACGCCAGCCTTAGTCTTTCGGCGGTGCGTTAGACGAGAAATAAATGAAAGAACACGCGCGTAGACGATTAGTTGTCGATTTCTTCGGACGGGGGTTCGATTCCCCCCACCTCCAATTGTAATACCCACAATTGATGTCAAAACCGAAGCGGTCTTGACGTACAAAACTGCCCCTCATCTCAGCCAGGACACGGAATGCCGCGCGCTTTACTCGCGAGGCTCAAGCATCAGCCAAGTTAGATCACGCCAATATCGCAGCAGTGTTTGAAGTCGGGGAACTCAAAGGCTGGCCGTACTTCTCCATGCAACATTTGGAGGGACAGTACCGTATTTTTGAGATAGGGATTCAGATTTGTGAAGGATTGCAGGTTCTGTATGCATGGAAATAGACTAACCCTCCAAAACAGGAGGCAATGAAATGACAATCAGCGCTATAGACGAGTCACAACGCAAGGCTGCAAGAGTCGCGGGGTTCACTTTCCTGTTCGTGGTAAGCCTTCCTCTGCAGATCACCGGATTCATCAAGGGCGCCTCGTTTATCTGGATACCCGCGCTCGTCTTCGAAGTGACGCTCGGGCTGTGGCTGCTCATCAAAGGCGTCGCCGCACAAACGACTGCAACTTAACTTGGGCGTTATGCCGCTTGCGTTTCTTAGATGCATTGTGCGTCATCATAAAGACCCTTAAGGAGCAAATCGTATGGAAATGAATTCGAGTTCACTCAAAAACACAGCGAGATTTGCTGGCCTGCTGTATCTTGTTTGGATAATAACAGGCCTCTATAGCATGTTTTATATACCATCACAAATTAACATGCGGGGCGATGCTGCTACCACGGCCCAAAATATCCTATCCAATGAATTCTTATTTCGAACGAGCATAATTAATGATCTTATTAGCAGCACCCTTTGGGTGTTTTTGGTATTGGTTCTTTATCGATTGTTCAAACAGGTAAACGAGCGTCAGGCCAAACTTTTGGTTGCACTGGTAATTGTGCAAATTCCTGCCGCTATTATTATGGATGCATTCAATATTACTTCCCTTATGATTTTTAAAGGCGAAATATTGAAAACATTTGAACTTACTCAGAGACAAGATTTGGCCATGCTATTTCTCAAAATTAACGACTACGGAACTTTGATATTAGAAACATTCTGGGGCCTATGGCTTTTCCCCTTGGCGATCCTGGTTTACAGGTCTTGCTTCCTTCCCCGCTTTCTGGGCGTATGGCTGATTATCACCGGCTTCTTCTACCTTGTCTTGAGCTTTACGAGCTTACTGCTACCTCAATATAAGGATATGGTCTTTAACAGCGCATTCGCCTTACCAGCCGAGGTCGGAGAAGTTGCGTTTATGTTGTGGCTTTTGATCATGGGCGCGAAGCTGAAGACGGTGAATAGTGCGCCCATGCAATGAGGACGAAGAGCGCCTGATACTTCGGCACTTCCTGAGAAGAAATCTACATTAGGAGGAAATGAAATGACAATGAGCGCTATAGACGAGTCACAACGCAAAGCCGCTAGAGTCGCGGGATTCACTTTCCTGTTCGCGATGGCGATCGTGGTCATTGCGAACTTTGGCATCAACTTTCGCCTCATTGTCCCGGGCGATGCTGCAGAAACCGCCCGGAACATCCTGGCGCATGAAACCCTGTTTCGTTTCAACATCGCCTGCAATCTGATCTACGTTGTGAACATCGTGGTACTGCTCGCAGCGCTCTACGTGATCCTCAAACCTGTGAATCGGAACCTTGCCTTGGTTGCGGCATTCTGCAGGCTGGTATTTGCCTTGATGTGGGGTGTTACCGCGCTAGACACGCTTGGCGCTCTCCGGCTCTTGGGTGACGCCGCTTACCTGCCAGTCTTCAAGACAGATCAATTGCAGACCTTGGCGAGGCTGCACATCGCCGCGAGCTGGGACGCGTACTACGTTGGCCTGCCGTTCTGGGGATTGGCCTCCACGGTTTGCAGCTACCTGTGGTTCAAGTCAAGGTATATCCCGAGAGCATTGGCTGTCTTCGGTGTGATCTCGTCTGCATGGTGCGTGATCTGTGCTTTCGCTTTCATCGCTTTCCCCCACTTCGACGCGAAGATTGGCCTGTCGTGGTTCGATGTGCCTATGGTTATCTTCGAAATGGCACTGGGCCTTTGGCTTCTAATTAAGGGACTAAGGCCATCTGGGATAGCTGAGCCGGGTGGAAACGTGGTCGAGCCTTTGATGTAGCTGAGAGAGTGGAAAGAAGGTGACAATCTGTTGGCCATAGCTCGCCAGATGTTTGCAGATACGCGGAATGAATTCACCCTGTGATCGTCTACGTTGACTTGAGTTGATACTATTGGACGTAAGGAGACTCGTCTAGTCTCCGAGGAGTTGTCTTGAAAGCAATCGTAAGCACAAGGTATGGATCGCCCGACATCCTGGAACTGAAAGAAGTCGAGAAGCCCGTTCCAAAAGACAATCAAGCTTTGGTAAAGATTCACGCAGTGTCGGTAAACCCACTTGACTGGCACATCCTGCGTGGCAAGCCACTTCTGGTCCGATTTATGGGCTTTGGATTTCTAAAACCGAAACATCAAATACTAGGTGCCGACATAGCGGGCCGGGTTGAAGCAGTTGGCAAGGAAGTTACTCAGTTCAGAGTGGGTGACGAAGTCTTTGGCTCGAGCTTGGGTGGATTTGCAGAATACGCGTGTTTTCGCGAAGACAAATTAGTGCTAAAGCCGGCAGCTATGACATTTGAGCAAGCGGCGGCCGTACCTGTTGCGGGAATCACAGCCTTGCAGGGTCTCCGCGATCAAGGACGGATACAGCCGGGACATCATGTGTTGATCAACGGCGCGTCGGGAGGCGTAGGCACATTCGCGGTGCAGATCGCCAAGGCTCTGGGAGCTCACGTGACCGGCGTGTGCAGCGGCCGGAACTTAGAAATGGTTCGGTCGATTGGTGCAGACCAGGTGATCGATTACATGAAAGAAGATTTCTGGCGGAGCGGGAAGAAGTATGATCTAATCCTTGACAATAATGCCGGCCGGTCGTTACTGAAACCTGTGCGCGCCCTGAATCCCACCGGGATCTATGTGTTTGTGGGTGGTTCGGCCTTTATTCTAACCATGTTGCAAGAGCTGATTCTCAAACCTCTGTTTTCGAGAAAGAAGGGGAGGAAGATCGTTTCGGTGATGGCAAGAGTGACCCAGACAGATTTGGCTCTCCTAAAGGAGCTTCTTGAAGCCGGCAAAATAGCGCCCGTAATAGACAGGCGTTACCCATTGAGTGAGGTTCCTCAAGCTATCCGGTATCTCGAAGAAGGACACGCCCGAGGAAAAGTGGTAATTACCGTGCACCAATAGCGCAGCTTCACTCGGCACACGATTTCGACCAGCAAGAAAAGCGTTACAATTTGGGCTTGTTGCCGAACTCTTGTTGATTTTGGTTCAATGTCGGCCTATTCTCGATCGTTGAGAGGAGGATAGATATGCAAGGCCAGAAGCGATTTTCCCCGAAGCTGTTTTATAGTTTGAGCTCCGTAGGTCGAAACCCCCAATGGAATGTCGCCTGAAACTTCAATGCTTTCTGAGGGGTTTCGACATTTGCAGCATTACTTACAAGAACATGTCGAAACCCCTTAGAGGCGAAACTAAGACCCAAACATCGCACCACACGGGGTTTCCACCTACAGAACTTGCAAGACTCAATTACAGCCGCTTCAAACGTCTTCGTCCACCGGGTCTGCGGATCCGGTTGGCACGGTTGCCAGGCGGACGGTTTTGTGGTCTTGGCACATGTTGTGGCGGAGGAGTTAAAGGCGCAAGAGTGTTCGTTTGAGGATGTTGACGCCCCGGCGGCAGCGTCGGGACTGCCTTCACCGTCAATGCGCCCCTTATCAAGTGCTCGATATTCTTCACTTCGCCGCGCTGATCTAGTGTGGCAAATGAGATTGCCCGTCCGGCGCGTCCCGCTCGTGCGGTTCTGCCGATGCGGTGAACATAATCCTCCGAAGTCGCCGGCAGGTCATAGTTGATGACAATTTCTATCCCGGTAACATCGATGCCACGCGCAGCAATATCGGTCGCTACCAAGACCCTGAATTTCCCCGACTTGAAACCATCTAAAGCTCCCCGGCGTTGCGCCAGACTGCGGTCGGAGTGAATCTCAGCGGCAGCGTGCCCGATGAGCCGTACTTGACGAGCCAGTCTGCGTGCTCCGTGCTTGGTACGTGTGAAGACCAAAACCGGACCGGGGTACTGATGAAGGATGACCTCGAGCAATCGGGTCTTTGCATCCTTGCCAATGAAGAACACCTCCTGAACCACCTTATCCACCGTCGTGCCGGGCGGAGCGATTTCCACCTGAATTGGAATTTCCATGTGCTTTTGAGCGATCGCCACGATCTCTTTGGGCATGGTGGCAGAGAAGAGCATCGTCTGACGTTTCTTCGGCACAATGGCAAGGATCCTATTGATCTGCGGCGCAAAACCCATGTCCAGCATGCGGTCAGCTTCGTCGAGAACCAGAATCTCCGTTTCTAAAAGAGTAACCGTTCGGTGTTCGAGGAGATCGATAAGCCGTCCGGGCGTGGCGATGATAATTCTGGGATTTTTCTCCAACGCGTGACGCTGGACGGACACCGATTCGCCGCCAATCAGCACCGCCGTCCGCAGACCAACGGCACGACAAAAGGGATGGAGAGCTTCGTCTACCTGAATCGCCAGCTCGCGCGTCGGGAGCAATACCAATCCGTTTCCTTTGATTTGGGCTAACCGCTGAATCATCGGGATGCCAAAGGCAAGGGTTTTGCCCGTTCCGGTTTGCGCAATGGCAATGAGGTCCTTCCCTTCGATGCCGATTGGTATCGATCTTTGCTGAATTGGAGTCGGATTGTTGAACTTGAGGGAATCAATAGCATCAAGCAAGCGCGGTGCGATCCCCAGGCCGGTAAAGCCACTATGAGATTGTTTGTTCATCATTATAAGAATATATGGTATTTCTACTTCAAGACATCGCTTGAAAAAAAACTTTATGGGACTATTGCAAAACAAGGATTCTTGTTGATTATGGATAACATGGATGACACATTGAGGGGTAATGAGTTTGAAGAAGCTAGCGAAACAGATGAGCTTGATAGTTCCGACTCTTGACAAGTTGGCGTCTGCGGCTGATCGGTATCGGCCGATGTTGCGGGTATTAGATTTTGGGAAGTTGACGGGGCCTCTGGGCAGGCTGTCTTCGGATTTGGTTCGCAGCGGCGCGGGAGTTTTTGACGACACGTGGGTGTCATGCGGGGATGATTCTGAAGAACAACATGCAGGGAAAAGACCTCGACAAAGACCGCTGGTTAAGTGCGGTACGAATGCCGTTTGAACCGAGCTTTCTTGCCATCTCACCCACGTGTGACTATGGCACAGGGCGAGAAACCCGACATTCTTCTTGCTTCGCTTGAACCAGTCTACATAGTGGCAGTTCCGCCGCTCAAATCCTTTCCGAGCCCTAAGCACACTTTGAACAAGTTGATTTGACGGCCTGCAACCATTTTGTTCAAAACGTCTGACGCTATCGATCCTCGGTGGTGGGATAGTAATCATTGACAACAAGACTAAGAAAGTTATCTTATAATTAGCTTAAGGGTAGCCGATACTTCATTACAACGGTGCATTGCGACAGAGCAATCTCTACGTCTTTCCGACTATAGTGAGCAACGCACGCATCAGCTTTATGGAGAAATGAATTTTCAAGAATACTTTGCTAAAGGAGCAAGAATCATGTGGTTGACCAGGAAACTTGTGGCAATGTGGATGATAGTCGTTTTCACGACCCCATTCGTCTTGGCGGAGGTCCCGCGGATTATGACTTACCAGGGCAGACTAACTTCCTCTGGAACACCCTACAACGGCGCCAAGAATGTGATATTTACGATCTATAATGGCAGTGGCGCGTCTATTTGGAGTTCCGGCACGGTTAGTATTACTCTTGCCGACGGTCTCTTCTCTGTTGAGCTGGGAAAGTCGCCCCAGCCACCCCTGCCGGTCGACAATTGGCAACTGGATACGCTTCTTTCTCTGGGGATTGCGATGCCCCCCGATCCGGAGTTGTCTCCACGTTACCGCTTTACAACTACCGGTTACGCTTTTACGGCGAAAACAGCCGATCTGGCCGGTTCCATCGCCGACAATACAGTCAATAGCGCTAAAATTGTCGACGGATCGATTCTCTTTCAAGACTTCGCCAGAAATGAAGCCACTGACGGCAAGGTAATCAAATGGGAGAAGGAGCACTGGGTAGCCGCCACGGATGAAACTGGTCCGAGCTCCGGATGGACCGATGCCGGTTCGATAATCTACAACACGACTACTGCTGATATCGTTGGCATTGGCACCACGAGCCCAGGCGCAAAGCTTGAAGTGGTCGCCACCGGCGATCAGAAGGCAGGCAGGTTCACGAACTCAAGCGCGGGTTTCTTATTTCCCGCCATGGAGGTAATCAACACCGGCCAAAATACAGCATTATTTTACAACGGCGCTGTCGCTGCTATCCCAGCATCGCCACCTTGCGCGCTATACGCAACCTCCACCAAACCATCAGCGATTGCCGGCTGGTTTGCGTCGTCCGCCAAGGGCTGGGGAACCATATTCACAAAGAACGATGCGGATTCAGGGGTGGCGATCGATGCATCAGCTGGCACTGGAACCGCCGCCCTGCTGTCAGGTGAAACGGGCTTGGAATGTAAGGGAACTGGAGCCAACACGGCGAAATTCGAATCGAAGGCCGCCGAGTTTTCGCAGGTGATTGATGCAGAGTATACTGGCTCGTATCTTGCAGATCACATAGCTATTCATGGCAAGTCGAAGCCGGCTGATTACTATGGCATCGGAGGAGCCTTCGAAGGGGGATGGGTAGGAGTCGCAGGTCACGTAAGTCCAACTGGGAGTGGCTACTACATTGGTGTTAACAGTTACGTCAACGGTGGAAGCGGAATCAATTATGGCTTCTTTTCTAATGCCAACGGGAGCGGCACGAACTATGGGATATATTCGGTTGCCTCTGGGGGCACAAGTTGGGCCGGATATTTTGAAGGGGACGTCACCGTCACCGGCACCTTCGTTCATTCGGTCAGCGGATTTAAGATCGATCATCCTCTCGACCCGGCCAACCGCTACCTGCAGCACAACTCCGTTGAGTCGGCGGAGATGAAGGATATTTACGATGGCGTTGCCGTGCTGGATGCTGCCGGCAAGGTTACGGTACAGATGCCTGATTGGTTTCAGGCGCTGAATAGCGACTTTCGTTATCAGTTGACCTGCGTCGGCGGTTATGCGCCGGTCTATATCGCTTCGGAGGTCAACAATAATCAGTTTGAGATCGCCGGAGGTACGCCGGGTCTCAAAGTCAGTTGGCAGATCACAGGTGTACGTCAGGACAAATTCGCGCAGGCGAATCGCCTGCCGGTCGAGCAGGAAAAGCTGCTTACGGAGAAGGGGCGCTATCTGCATCCAGAACTTTATGGTTTTGGAGAAGAGCAGAGCGTTAGCTATGACCCTGAGCGGACGCCACAAGATCGGGCAAAACAACAAGCCCTTCGTGAAAACCTGACGAAGGCCGCCGATCAACGTTTACCCGAGCGTCCTGAGTCGCGGACTGTTAAGGTAAATCAGCAATAATTCCGACGGTTCTCGTTCCGACTACGGGCGGTCAATCTGCTCAGTCAGATCGCCCGGTGTGGTGCGTTCGCTTTCAGAGAATAACGTCGAGACCATGTGAGTTTCGACATACTCCTGCTTGTATGTTACCCGAAGAGTATGACGCCAGCGACTGCGGCGTCCTAATCTCTTCTCAGCAGGTTTCTTTCGAACAGATCAACATCCTCACGGTATCGGCGGGCGATTTCCGATGAAGCCGGATTAGTGTATATCTCTGATTGCGGATGTTCGATCAACGATGCTATAGCTATGCTCACCTCTTCAGCCGTCTGCGCATTCTGCGGACTGCCGGCGCCTCCCGGCCGCATCTGGGGAGCATTACCGAGAGCATTCTTGTGGAAATCTGTCAGCACCATGCCGGGCATCACCAGTGATACGTGAATGTTTGGGTACTGCTCGCGAAGATCCATGCGTAGATTTGCGGTCAAAACGTTGAGCGCGGCTTTGGCGGCGCTGTAGACTGATCTGATCGTCGCCAACGGCACTCTTCCTAAGAAGGACGATACGTTGATCACATGCCCTTTGCTTTCTTGCTGGAAGTAGGGCACGATTGCCTGCATTCCAAAGAGAGCCGACTTCAAATTGACGCTCATCATCTGGTCAACATCCTTTTCCGTGAGTTCAAGCACCGGTCTGGAGATTCCCCGACCGGCGTTATTGATCCAAACATCAACTCGCCCGAAAGTCTCAAGCGCCGTATCTTTGAGACGCTGCACGTCGGCGCGACAGGTGACATCGGCCACGACCGGAACAGCTTCGCTTCCCGCATGTTTTGCGGCCTCTTTGAGTTCATTTTCTCTGCGGGCTGCCAAGACAACCTGATGTCCCTGGGTTCCAAGCAGACGAGCGGTTGCGGCGCCAATACCGCTGCTGGCTCCCGTGACAACAACGACTTTTCTTTCCATAGCTCCTCGTTTCATTTCAAGAACTGAAGAAACTACGTATTCACGCCGGTCTTGGGAAGCGGAAATCTTTGGTACGCCTCCGTTTCAGCCAGTAGTTTAGGCATTCTTGCCTGACCAAGGTCGCCCGGACTCGCGAGTGGCCTGGGCTTGTCATACACACACATTCTCTTCCTTGATATCGCACTTTTCGTCGAGCTTACTAGATACAGCATTGATATGCTTGGAAAGGCAGAGCAGGTATATTTGAAGCAAGACTACTTTTGAGCCAGACAACCTGCAGCAAGCTGTCGGATACCAGGTTCAGCTACCAAAAGAAAGTGGCAGAAGGCGAGATCTATTGTCACATAGCGAACCAATCAGGATCTGATCTATCTGATCGTGCTAAATATCTCCCCGCAACTCGGGGATGCTTTCTTCCATCTGGTCATATAAAACCTGCACTTCATCTCCCAGCATCTCCAGCCTGTCGGCTTTGGCCTCAAGACGATCCGCCTTGGCTTCTATCTTCGCCGCCTTGCGCTCGACATCTCGTTCAAGGTCATCGCTCGTGTAGCTGGTGAACAGCATATTGACGACGCCCGAGAGTGCTGCAGCGGCAACGCCGACACCTTGCACCCCGATGGACGCGCCTTCAAGGCCGATGGCTTTGGCGTCCGCTATCAGTTGCTGGGTCTTTTCATAAAATTCCCCAACCAATTGCTGCTGATCACGGTTCAATTTGACAAGGCTTCCATCTACGCGGAGTTCGTGACGCTCATTAATTTCCGCCCGGCGTGGCGTGCCATAGTCATACTTGATGATTGCCTTTTTCCCCTTAAAATCAATGCTGCGTGAACCGTTGTCCAGAAGGTCTGTCGAGATGGAAACGCTATGATTATGACTGGTGGAAGTGTGATAATGTCTGGAATGGCCGAATGCTGCCGAGGGCACAGCCAACAGTGCAGCCAATAAAACGATAGAGAATGTTCTCATGTTACCTCCGCAACAATCGGTGTACCAGTCATGACTACGGATTTGTCGGCTCAAAGTTTCATTTGGAGGTTCGGGTTGGAAAAGATCCTTACTTAATGACGAGGGTCAACACCGATCATCGATATTACACCAAGAACTGGACCTAAGAGATGAATCGTCAAGTCACAAGTGGGTTTGAGCTGCGAGATTGTCCGAACGGATAACTCTCTCGATTTGAGATGAAGGAGTCTGGGCGACCAGGCGGGTCGCCCAGATGCGAGAAATTTACTTGTGCCACCTACGCGGCGAAGAATAGTGAGTTCTGTCCTCCGGACCAACGTCTCTGCACAACTACTTGTCGTCAACTCCCAATCAGTTTACAGAGCGGTCGCAGAGAACCGTCCACGTGCCGGTTAACGGCAAATCGAGTTGGTTCGCCGGAAGAGTTAGACTTCCGAATTGACCCTGCAGAATGCCGCCATTGTCATTGTGACCCGGGTATCGGAAATAGCCGCTAAATCTGCCAAAACCGGCGCCACACAGCGCACAAGCGCGAGGATCATCGTAGTACCACTTGCCTTCCAAGTAAGCGATAATCTGGGTAGTGAACACCCCGGAGACATTGCCGCTAAACAACCGTCTACCGTCGTTCTCAGTCCAAAACATGCCGCTGAACACGCCAATCGTGTCACCGTTGCTCTTCAGCCACAGCCCGTTGAAAGCTCCGCGATCGCCCGTGGCATTCCCCTTGACCCAGTGCCCCACCATCAAGCCGGAAGGACAGGTGATAGCCGGCGGGAGTCTCTGCGACAGCACGGCAATACCGCTGGTATTGCTGATTTGGTAGTAGGCCGCGAACGAAGCCATTTGGTTGGCGGTGAGGCGCAGAGTAAACGGAGTGGTGGCGAAAGTAATCGCGGTCGCACTGGCAGCAGGTGTTACTCTGCGAAGGAAGATTATGAAGCTTATGCCATCGAAATCGCCGGATGTCAGCGATACCCATCCGACAACCTTGGGATCGTAACGAAAAGTAAGAAGGAGATAGTCCTGTCCTGCCTCAAAGGCGATCGGTTTAGTAGTGCCAATCTTACCGTCCGCATTGACGGTTAAGGACCCCGACCAATCAGTAACGGGAAGGGTTGCCGACGGCGCGGCGACGTTGAGCAGGCTGCCCCAGATAAACGTCACCACGTACGCGTCGTACGGGGCATTGCTAACGTCGGTATTGAATCCGACTGATCGAGACGGCTCGCTGTTACTTTGCGCATTCATGTCCAGGGCGTACTGGTTAAACAGACGCTGAACATCGGGCGGGATAACGCGAGCAGAGAGATCAGTACTCTCGGCTGGAAGCGTGCTGACGGGTTTTTCGCTGCATCCGGCCAGCGTCAGCACCACCGCAATTGCGAGGAAAAGACCTATGATCTTCATAAACGTCCTCCTGTGACGAATAGGGAACTTAAGTCCCGACAGCAAGGATAACTTCATCCTCTCTAGTCTACCGCTTCTGATCTGTCGATACACTCAATTACGTTCCCTGCCGCTGATTTCGCAAGCGGAATTTTTCGTAATCGCCAGATTTTCACGTCGGAGGGGATGAAGGCGATGTCGGAACCACGGGGGTTCCAACCTACGCGACAGGTTTGCTTAGCTTCAGTCGCTGCGCCCACCAAACTCATCCAAGTACCAATATGCCCCCTATTCCTGTACCTATCCCATAGGTTTCTCCAAGTAGGGGTACTGCCAGCGCTGCTGTTGCTACCGGTTCGAGATACAGGAATATTCCCGCTCTTGTAGCTCCCAAACGAACCACTCCTTCCTGCCAGAACCATTGGGCCGCAGTCCCTAATACTCCGAGGAACAGTAAGGCTATGAGCGGCTCCTCCGGCAAACTGACAAGCTTAGCGACACCGGAGTTAACAAGCATGTAAGTAAGGCAGATTGCAGTGACCGGTAGGAACACAATCAGGGTCACCGCAAGTGGATGGTGCCGTCGCGAGACGTTGCGAGTGGCGATTGTGTACAATGCCCAGGTATGCGCTGAGAGCAGAATCAACCAATCACCGACACTTTCAATCCATCCGACATTGCTCAGGTCGCCCTTGGAGATCAACAACAAGATTCCGCATGTCGCGACACAAATGCCCGTAATTTCTCTCTTGCCAATTCGTTCCTTCAAGATCAGAAATGACAAGACCGCCATAACCAAGGGAGTCACGGCAATAATCCAACCGGTGTTGGTAGCTGAAGTATACTTGAGCGCGAATGCCTGTATCAGAAAGTGGACGGTGATTATCGCTGCCCCAAAGGTTAGTAGCCCCCATTCGCGCTTGTTGAACCTAAGGGAGATCTTCTTCCAAAGCACGATACCTGCGAGAACCGGCAGACCGATCAAAAACCGCGCCCCGATCAACTCGATCGGGTTCATATATACGAGGCAGATCTTGGTGGCGACAAAAGTCCAGCCCCAGATGACAACACAGACAAGCAGCAGCAAACGGATCGACAGCACAAAGCAATATGGCTCAAGCCTGCCATTGACGAAAGTCCAATCTGGCATCGTCTCGAAGCCGCCGCACAAATAGTCGCCTACTCGTTCATGCACTCGACTCACAGCGCAGCGATAGGTGTGTTCTTGATTTTGATGCGACAGCCCGAACAGAACAACCCACTTGCTTGTTGGCGTGCAACTTTCAAGGGAGTGGGCTACCTGACTGTATCTGCAATATGGTGCGAATAATGATATTCGCGATGTCAAAGAACAGGCGAACCTCGACCGCGTTTTCCAGTGACGGATGAATGGTCTGTGCGGTCTCGCTGTGTCGTTTGAAGATTGTCCAGGGTCGCCGTTTTCGCGGGAATGGCCGGCGCCGCTGACACGCACTCCTGGGCAAGGCCCAAGGCGCGGACAGGACAAGAGATTCTCCAGACATAGTCAAACCGACTCATCCGAGACTCCTAAGAGTCGGAAACGCGAACGGGTTACGGGGAAAAGGGGACGCTCCTCCATTGAGTCACCGACATCGCAAACGTCCGCTATTGTAGCGAGGTCGATCGGACTCACGGTTGGCACGATACGCTCTATTACTGGGTTCCGGTTGACGGTGTTAACTGTTCTTGCGAAGCGTTCGTCATGACAGGTTTGACCCAAATCGAGGACGATCGCAACGGAAGACTTACGAGACCCATCAAAAGTAGATGGGGCACCGGTGCTTTGATGTGGGGTACCCGTTACCCGAGTCGCGACTAAAGTCGCTCCTACAAAGCGTGGGAC
>Ga0209777_10006721_pt1 | contig 12895 bp, 10 predicted proteins | sample FrelakmetHBP12HB_FD_187147 | JGI IMG/M metagenome (GOLD analysis project Ga0209777, IMG submission 187147) | Freshwater lake sediment microbial communities from the University of Notre Dame, USA, for methane emissions studies -HBP12 HB (SPAdes)... | ecosystem: Environmental > Aquatic >...
CATCCTCATGCACTCTGCAAGCATTTCCGATCTTTTTATTACCGGGATTTTTCTTGCGATTGCTTCTTTCACTTCTGGATTTTCCAAATTAACTGCTGATGAAAAAACAACAACATCCGCATCTTTCAAGTTTTCCGGAGAATGCCCTTCGTAAATTTTTATTCCAAGACTTTCGAGACGGTCTGTTACTTCTGTCTTTGTTAAATCCGAACCGGAGATATTAAATCCTTGACTCAATAAAATTTCTGCAATACCGCTCATGCCTATTCCGCCGATACCAACAAAATGAATATTTTTGACTGTACTCATCATCATGGATTGATTCCTCAACTCAACTCCGCATACCTAATTGCGCTTTCAGCAATTATTTTTGCAGCATAAGGTTTTGCAAATGCTGCGATATTTTTCTTAAGTATTTTCTGTCTCAGTTCATTCGAAACTAATTCATTCACAACCGGTAAAAATTCATCTTTCAAATTTTTATCTTCTATAAGTTCCGCAGCATTTGCGGCTTTCAATGCTTTTGCATTCATGTATTGATGGTTCGCCGCAACATTATCTGATGGAACAAAAATAACCGGTAGTGCCAGATAAGCTGTCTCTGCAATTGTTGTTGCACCGGAACGAGCAAGAACAACATCGCATGCTGAATATGCCATAGACATATCACTTATGAATGAAAATATTCTTACCGATTCGTTTTCCAGATTTTTGTAATTTTTAAAATAGCATTGCCCTGTCTGCCAGATTAATTGTATTCCCGTATCAACTAAATTTTTGATATTATCGGCAATAACTTGATTAATTGACCGTGCGCCGCCGCTGCCGCCAATTACCAGCAATGTTTTTTTCGATTCGTCCAAACCGAATTTTTTTTTCGCTTCAGCTTTATTACCAAGCTTTAAATTTATTCTTACCGGGTTTCCGGTTAATTTTAATTTCGATTCGTCTCTGAAATATTTTTTTGATTCTTCAAAAGTGATATGAATTTCTTCCGCTTTCTTTTCAAGCATTCTGTTTGTAATACCCGGATAACTATTTTGTTCAAGCAAAATTACTTTGGCGCCCAAAACAGATGCTGTCCATACAACAGGTCCGGATACATAGGCACCGCTTCCAACTGCAACGCGGGGCTTAAATACAAAATTGATTACCAACGATTGAATAACTGAGACAAAAAGTTTAACCGGAAATAGCAGATTGCCCAAACTTAATTTTCTGGTAAATCCACTGACCCAAATTGATTTAAAGTTGAATCCATACTCCGGCACAACTCTCGATTCAATTTTATTTTTAGTTCCGACAAACAGAAATTCAGATTCCGGCTTAATGGTTCTTATATGTTGTGCAACAGCAAGTGCCGGATATAAATGTCCGCCTGTTCCGCCGCCTGCAAATACAAAACGATATGGTGTTCTGCCTGTCATCCTACCTGAGCAATTTTTAATTCGGTTGTTTTTACTGTTTGTCTTCCTACATTTACAATTATTCCTATCGAGACAGCAAATAGAATAATTGACGTTCCGCCAAAACTTATAAAGGGAAGTGTAATTCCTGTTGTCGGAATCAATCCTGTAACCACCGCAGCATTTATGAATACACTAACGATGATGTTAAATGCTAATCCTAATACTAAAAGCTGTCCAAATTTATCCTGCGCTTTTTTTGCTATTACAAGACACGTTACAAACAATATCAAATAGACAATTAAAATCGCGAGCACACCGATGAATCCAGTTTCTTCACCGAGAATTGAAAAAATAAAATCGCCGTAGGATTCAGGAAGGAATAAATCGCTTTGTCTGCTGTGTCCTAATCCAACTCCAAATAAACCGCCGCTTCCAAGCGCAATCTTAGCTTGTGTTACTTGATCGTTAAGTCTTCCGCCATTAATCAAATATTCTATAAAAGAAATAACTCTATCACGTGAATGTTTAAAAAGCATAACAGCTATACTTACCACAAAAACCGATGGGGCAATAATTCCAAACAAATGTTTCATTTTAGCGCCGGCTACAAAGAGAAGTGAAAATGATGTAATCGCAATAATCAAACTTGTGCTTACGTTCGGCTGAATGAATACAAGAAAACTGATTACGCCAATCCAAAGGATCGGGAATATAAAACCTTTGCGAAAGTCTTTAAGCTCATCACCCATTTTCTCGAGCATAAATGCTATGTGAATAATTAAAAGTACCTTTGCTGCTTCAGATGGTTGGAATTGAATGAAACCAAGATTAATCCAGCGTGATGCACCTTTCACTCTCGGTGCGAAGATAAAAGTGAAAATCAAAACAAAGATCATTGTTAGTAACGCCCATTTACTATAATCTCTGTATTTATCGTACGGTATTTTTGAAAAAATATACATTGCAATCACTGCAATAATTACTTTTCCAAAATGTTGTCTAAATAATAGATACAGATTATTAAAACGCGTTACACTATAAGTGCCGCTGGCGGTAAAAACCATTATCACGCCAAGAGCAATTAGTATAACAACAAGAATGATCAATATTTTTATTAATGTATTCATTAAACCAGTTTATTTACAGCTTCCTTAAAAATTTTTCCGCGATGTTCATAATTATCAAACATGTCGAAACTTGCACATGCCGGCGAGAGAATAACAATAGTTCCTCTCTCGGCTTCTTTTCTTCCTGATACAACACATTCTTCGAGCGAATCTTTTTTTTCTGTTTGTACAATCGAATTAAAGTAATCGAAAACTTTCTGCGCTGAGGAACCAATAGCATAAATCTTTTTTACGTGTTTCTGAACGAGTTCACGTATTTGATCGTAGTTATTTCCTTTATCTTTTCCGCCAAGAATTAAAAAAAAAGGTTTATCAAAACTTCTGAGCGCATACCAAACAGAATCAACATTAGTTGCCTTTGAATCATTTATATAAGTAACGCCGTCAAGCTCGCGGACGAACTCCAACCTGTGCTCAACACCTTTGAACGATGAAAAGGCATTTCTGATTTTTTGATTCGGCAAATTCAAAAGTTTCGCAATCGAAAGAACGGCAAGCGCATTTGCAATATTATGCTCGCCCTTTATAAATAAATCTGTAGTGGAACAAACTTTCTCTGTTTTTCCGAACCATGAAAAGAACATCTTGCCATCACGATAAAAAGCGCCGGCGGGGACATCATTTTTTAAAGAGAAGGCAAGTTTCTGGACTTTTTTGTTTTTCAGATTGGGTTTTATGTATTGATCGTCTGCATTATATATGAAAAAATCACTCTCGTCTTGATTGACTGCAATATTAATTTTCGATGATATGTACGCATCAAAATTATTGCCGTACCTGTCTAAATGATCGGGAGTAATATTTAGAATTATTGAAAATTGCGGTTTGAATTTATCTATGAAGTCTAATTGGAAACTTGACGTTTCCAATGCAACGAATTCGTTTTCTTTTACGTCGAGAACAATTTCAGAAAACGCTTCTCCGATGTTACCGGCAGCATAGCATTTCGTTCCGCATTCGTTCAACGTATAATTCATTAAAGCTGTCGTAGTTGTCTTACCATTTGTTCCTGTGATAGAAATAATTCCACCTTTGCAAAACCAAGATGCAAATTCAACTTCGCTGATTATTGTAATATTTTTTTCGCGTGCCTTCACAAGAACCGGTGAATCCGTCGGCACGCCAGGACTCGTAATTATCAGATCGCAGTTGAAAACTTTTTCCGAATGCACGCCGTATTCATAAGCAATTGATTCAGCTTCAAAAATTGAAATAGATTTTTGCAGTTTCTCTTTTGAACCGCTATCACTCACAAATGGAATAGCACCCAACTTCTTTGCAAGTTTTGCTGCACCAATCCCGCTTCGCACTGCGCCTGTAATTGATATTTTCTTTCCGCGTATATCCATTATCTTATCTTGAATGAAGCTAAACTTATTATTGTAAGAATTATAGTTATTATGTAAAATCGAATTACAATTTTTGGCTCCGCCCAATTCAGTTGTTCAAAGTGATGATGAATAGGCGCCATCTTAAAAATTCTTCTTCCTTCGCCGTATTTTTTTTTCGTGTATTTGAAATAAAGACGCTGAACTATAACTGAAATTGTTTCGATGAAAAAAATTCCACCAAGTATTGGAATCAGTAAATCTTTTTTGATTAGAATCATCATTACACCAAATGCACCGCCAAGAGCAAGCGAACCAGTATCTCCCATAAAAACTTGCGCCGGATAGAAATTGAACCACAGAAATCCTAATCCAGCACCGATCAATGCTGCAATAAACACTGTTAACTCACCGCTGCCAGGCAAATAAATTATGTTAAGATAATCTGCATAAATAACGTTGCCCGTTACGTAGCAGATTATAGCGAGCGCAAGCATTACAATTATTATTGTACCGATTGCAAGACCATCTAAACCATCGGTTAAATTAACTGCGTTTGAAAGTGCGGTTATGATAAAGACTACCCACGGTATGTAGAGATATGAAAAATCCCAATTCAAGTTTTTGAAAAATGGTAAGGTTGTTTGTGTATTGAATTGTGCAAACTCCGGCAGAAAATAAACTGCTGAACCAACAACAAGTCCAACAAATATTTGCCCCATTAATTTATAACGTGCTATTAAGCCAGTAGGAAGTTTTTTTACAACTTTCAAATAATCGTCCAGGAACCCAACGGCTCCAAGGAAAACTGTTCCAAATAAAACGAGAATGATATATATGCTTTTAATATCGCTCCACAGAAGAACCGGTAGAACAACCGAAACAATAATTATCAGTCCGCCCATAGTTGGAGTTCCGGCTTTCATTTTGTGTGACTGCGGTCCATCGCTGCGAATCGGTTGATCAATCTGATCCCTTTTCAAACGTGCAATTATTTTCGGTCCCAATATAAAAGAGATAAGCAACGCAGTAATTGCAGCAAGAGCCGACCTAAACGTTAAGAAACGGAAAATATCGAATCCCGGAGGACTGAAAACTTTATTTATATACTCAAATAGATAGTAAAACATTACTCAAACCTTTTCTCCAAAATATTTACAAACTCTTCCATTTTCATTCCGCGTGAACCTTTAACAAGGATTACCGAGTTTTCAATCTCTTCGTATTGAAGATAAAGTGATAAAGCACTGCGGAAATTGAAATGGACAGACCTTACTTTTTTTGCTCGAAGCGCCGTGTATAAATTCTTCATCAGATTTCCGGTTGTAAGCACAACTAAATTTTTTACGGGCGAAAATAATTTTGCTAAGTTTTTGTGAAGTTTCGGCGCATGAACACCAAGTTCAAGCATATCGCTGAGAACAACTATTTTATTTTTGAAAATCTTTATTTTGTTCATAAGCTTAACCGCAGCTTCAACTGAAGAAGGACTTGCATTGTAAGTGTCATCCACAATAAGCGCATTTTTATATTTCTTAACTTCTAATCTTCCGTGAATAGGTTTAAACTTTTGCGTGCCGCAAATAATTTGTTCGGAACTCAATCCAAGTTTAAGAGCAACCGTAGAAGCAGCTAAAAAATTTACCGCGTTTGATTCACCATGAAGCGGAAGAACCGTTTCAATTTTTTCCCTGGCAATATTTTTCTTTGCAATTATTTGAATTCTTATCCTGCCATCTTCAGTGAATCCTAAAATTTTGCCTTTAACATCCTGCTTGCCGCTAAACCCAAACGTAACTTTGTTTGTAAATTTTTTGGAATGTTCTTTTATAATCGGATCATCCATGTTCAAGAAAACAATTCCGTCGCGTTTCTCAGTAACATCTAATAATGTAGATTTTTCTTTATAGACACCTTCGCGGTTTTTTAAAAATTCTAAATGCGAATCCCCAACATTTGTAATGAGAGCGTAATCCGGTTGAGAAATTTCGGAAGAGTATTCAATCTCTCCGAAATGATTTGTGCCGTGTTCAAGAACAAGTACATCACAATTTTCATCAGCAGAAAAAATTGTTAAAGGCACACCAATATGATTGTTGTTGTTGGCTTCTGTTTTTACTACGCTGAATTTTTCAGCAAGAAGCGTTGAAACCATTTCCTTTACAGTCGTTTTTCCATTACTTCCAGAGATAGAAACAACTTTCGCGGATAACTTGTTGCGCCAGGTTTTAGCAAGGTATCCGTATGCTTTTGTAGTATTGTCAACCGTGATTAGCGGGATTTCGAGGAAGCTAAATTTCTTCAACTTCCTCGAATCAATAATTACTGCTTTTGCCCCTTTCTTATGAGCATCGAGAACAAAATCGTGTCCGTCAAACTTTTCCCCTTTGATGGCGACGAATAAACATCCTTTTTTAACTTTACGAGAATCTATTACAACTGAAGAAACCGGTTTGAAAGCATCGGGATTGTAAATTACCGCGCTTGGCATATTAAATAAATCCGTAATTGTAATTTTTATTTTGCCCATTCAACCAAATATTTTTGAGCGAGTTCTTTATCGGAAAAGTGTTTTCGAACACCGTTAATTTCTTGATAGTTCTCGTGACCTTTACCGGCAACAAGAATTACTGCGTCATCCGCACTTTCAAAAATTGCTGAACAAATTGCTTCTTCCCTATTCTCAATCACACGGTAATTATTTGTTTTAATTCCTTTTAAAATTTCATCTATAATGAAATACGGATCTTCAGACCTCGGGTTATCGGAAGTAATGTAAATTCGGTTACTCATCGTTGCAGCAATATCACCCATTATAGACCGTTTAGTTCTGTCTCTATCGCCTCCGCAACCGAACACGGTGTATATCGGTCTTTCATCTTTTACAATGTGATGAATTGCCGTTAATGCCTGTTTAAGCGAATCGGATGTATGTGAATAATCAACAATTACTTTTTTATTTTTTCTTGAAACGATTTCAAACCTTCCGGGCACTTGAGGAGTAGTTTTAATCCCTTCAACAGCAGCTTGAGGATTAACTCCATTTACTACTGCGGTTGCAAATGCGGCAGTTGCATTAAACGCATTGAAATGCCCTACTAAGTTTGTCGTTAAGTGATAATTTTTCCCGTTATAAGCCAAATCGAAATTTGTTCCTTCAAGTGAATATTCGATCTTCTTCAGTTGAAAATTATTGTTGGAAGCTGTTCCATAGGAAAATTTTTGAGCTTTGGAATCTGCAATAACTGTTAAAGCATTCGGATCATCTGAGTTGTAAATAATTTTTCCGGATGAAGGAATCATATCGAACAAAATCTTTTTTGATTTTAAATAGTGATCGAATGATTTATGATAATCCATGTGATCAGAAGTAATGTTCGTAAAAATTCCGGATTCAAAATTCAGGTAATCAACTCTGTGCAAATGAAGTGCGTGCGATGAAACTTCCATTACACAACTTGCACAACTGCCTTTAACCATTTCCGCAAGTAATGAATTGATTCCATTCGATTGCGGTGTGGTTAGTGCGGTATTTACTTCCTTATCACCAATATAATTTGCTATTGTACCGATCAATCCGGTTTTAACTCCGGCTGTTTGAAAAATGTTTTTAACAAAAAATGCCGTAGTGGTTTTTCCTTTTGTTCCGGTAATGCCAATCAGCTTTAATTTCTTGGATGGTTCACCGTAAAAAATATTTGAAAATTCTGCGAGCGATCTTCTGCTATCTTCAACAACTATCTTGATGCAACCGGTATGTGAAAAAATTTGATCAGGCACAGCATTGGCATTTTGCAGAACAACCGCTGAAGCGCCTTGGTTAATTGCATCCAGGATAAATTTATGTCCGTCAGTTTTTAAACCTTCAATTGCAACAAAGAGAGAATTTTTTGCAACAGTACGCGAATCTATTGTGATATTCTCAATCTCTTTCGATTCTGCATTACCAATCACTTGAATCGCTCTCATATTATTTAATAATTCAGAAAGTTTCATCAGTTTGGACTCACAGCAATTTTTTTTATTGAAGATTCACACTTTAGCTGGCACACCAAACCAGGATTAATATTTGAACCCGGTTCTAAACTTTGCCAGATAACTTTTCCTGTGCCGGTAATTTTTGGTTGTAAACCAAGCTCCGTAAGCTGTGCAACTGCATCGCGAAGCGATTGACTTATAAGATTAGGCATAATTGTTTTATTTCCGTCAAAAACTAATCTTGAAGAATTATTTGCAAACAATTTCTCGGCAGGATGCGCGAATGAAGTTGTTTTAGTTTTAGGCGCAGTTTTAATATCTGCAACTAACTGGTCTATCAAGTTTTGCTTTCGTTCAATTTTCTTTTTGTTTGGTGCAAGATTCATATCGGTTAAGATCATTTTTTTAGCGACTTCACGGAAAATCGGTGCAGCAACATCGCCGCCAAATTTTGCTTTTTGAGGAGATGTAACAAGAATCAAACAAACTACATTAGGATTATCTGAAGGGAAAAAACCTATGAAGGATGAATTATGTTTGCTTTCGGAATATGAACCGGATTCGGATTGGTACATTTCGGACGTTCCGGTTTTTCCACCTACTAAAACATTTTCAAGTTGAGCGGCGGTTGCAGTTCCATGTTCAACAACGCCAACCATAAATTTTTTTATTAATTCACTTGTTGAATTATTTATTACCGTTCTAATTTTTTTAGGTGGAAAAGTTTCTACAACTTTTCCCGTTTCATCAGTTATTTGTTTAACAACGAATGGCTGGAAAAGATTTCCGCCGTTTATGAGAGCGCAATACGCTGTTATCATTTGTAATGGCGTTACGGAAATTTCATATCCAAAAGAAAGAGATGCTTTTGTTAATCCGGAAAAAGCGCTCGGCTTTTTAAAAGAACCTTCTGCTTCGCCAGGTAGGTCAATTAAGGTTTTGTTCGTAAATCCAAAATCTCTTATGTATTTATAAAGTATATCATTATTCAATCTCTCGGATAATTTTATCATTCCAATATCGCTCGAGTGTACAATTATCTGTTCCACATTTAGAGCCGGGAATTTATGTGCATCGTGATATACTTTACCTTTGTATGAGAACGTCCCATTTTCGGTATTAATTATTTCATCAGGATTAACCAAGTTTTGATCTAAAAGAATTGACATCATAATGGATTTCATCGTCGAGCCTGGTTCATAGGTATCGGTGATAGCCAAGTTTCTCCGCGCTTCAGCAGGGAACAATTCATAATTGGCAGGATCAAAATTTGGCAGATTTGCCAGCGCAAATATTTCACCTGTGTTTGGATTCATCACTATTCCAACTGCAGAGAGACCACCATATTTTTCTAAACCAGCAGTCAGTTCTTCTTCTAATATTTTTTGATAAGTTTTATTTATTGTAAGAATAATGTTTTTGCCAGGAACAGCTGCTTTAGAAATTTTTTCATCAACTGATAAAACTCTTCCAATTACATCACGCTCGATTGTGTAGTTACCATCAATTCCTGTTAAATCTTTATTATAACATTTTTCAATCCCTTCAACACCAACCATATCGGGATTAACAAACCCAAGTAAATGGGAAGCTAAACTTCCATATTCATACACTCTCGAATAATCTTCTTGCACTTTGAACCCATCTACTACTAATTTCTTCAAGTTGAACACTTTAGACATTGGAGCTTTCTTTTCCAATAAAACATTACCTGATCCGTCAGAAATTAATTTTTTATAATATTCATTTGACTTGCCAAAAGTTTCTGCAAATTTTGTTGTGATTGTATCAATGCGATCTTTAGTCATCATTCTTTTATCAACAAAAAAAGAAATATCATCGCGTGTAAAACTCAATACTTCTCCGTTTGAGTCTTCAATCAACCCGCGTTCCGCTTTTGTAGTTGTAGGATTGTTCTGCTGCCGTTCTGCAATAAGTGAATAATACTCATGCTTAGTGATCTGAATTGAAAAAAGTTTTATCACTAAAAGAACCATTATCAGCATTAGAGTTCCTGTTATTGCAAGCGCACGTGAATTAATCATACTTTTCTTTAAGTAATTTTTCTATCTGATTAATCTGATCTTTAGAAACAAAAATTGTGTCCAAGTTTTCTTTCGGTCTTATCATTCCCAGGGAATCTTGAGCAAACCTTACAATTCGATCTTCTGTTGTAAGTCTTTGAACGTCAACCAATTTATCTTCCATTGCATTTAGTTTGACATTTAGCAAATCTTGCTTGCTAATTTTTTCTTTCATAATTCTTTTTATTTCTGAATAGGTCGCAACGTAAGCGAATAAAACTACCGCAACTGCAATTACAAGAAGAATAAAATTCTTTAATGACGATCCCTGTTTCATTAAATTTTTTCTGCTACGCGCAGTTTAGCACTTCGTGCTCTTCTGTTATTTCTAATTTCATTTTCCTCCGGAGTCAGAGGCTTTTTTGTAATAATTTTTAAACGTTGTTTTTTTCCGCAAATACAAATCGGTGTTTTAGGCGGACAGATACAACTCAAACCTTCATACTTAAATTTTTCTTTCACAATTCTATCTTCGAGCGAGTGATAACTCAGTACAACTATTCTACCGGAAGAATTCAACAAGCCAACAGATTTATCAAGAAAAATTTTTAATTCTTCCAATTCGTTGTTAACATAAATTCTGAGCGCCTGGAAAACACGTGATAGAGTTTTGGTTAAATATTTTCGCGGGGTAATTTTTTCAATAATTTGTCTTAGCTGAGATGTGCTAGAGAATTTTTCTTTTGATCTGAATTCAACAATCTTCCGTGCAATTATTTTCGCATTCTTTTCTTCACCTAACTCAAAAAAGATCTTAGCAATATCTTCTTGTGGAAATTTATTCAACAGATCAGAAGCGGAAATTCCTTCTTCTTTGTTCATCCTGAGATCAAGGGTCGCGTCATTTCTAAAAGTAAAACCAGCTTCACTGGAATCTAATTGATACGAAGACACTCCTAAATCTGATAAGATGCCGTCAAACTTGTCAATGAACTCAATCTTTGAAATAGAATCTATGCTTGTAAAACTTGTGCGGTAAATTGAAAATCTTTTATCGTCGCTGAATTTCTTTTTACAATATTCAAAAGCCGTAATATCTTTGTCTGTAGCAATTAACTTTCCTTCGTTGTTTAATCTTTTAAGAATTGCTTCTGAATGCCCGCCAAATCCTACTGTACCATCGAAATAAATACCTTCTTTTTTTGTTAGCAAAAAATCAATACTCTCGTTTAAGAGAACCGGTACATGATTCATTTCTGTTTTTTCTGCATTATCTGTTTGGCTATTTCTGCAAATGGTTTTGTGTTTTCTTTCTTGTGCGCTTCATAAATAAGAGGATTCCAAATCTCGATTTTCTTGTTTTGTCCAAGAACAAATACCTCTCTTTCAATTTCTGCAAACGCTAAAAGATTTTTAGGAATAAGTAATCTCGACTGTGAATCCAGTTTATATTCGGCAGCTAATTCAAACAATATTCGTTTAAAAACTGCTTCTTCAGGATCAAAATCATCTAGCTGATTAATACGGGTTAGAACTTCCTCTTTCCAAAAATCTTGAGGGTAAATATCAATGCACTGAACAATACCACGAGTCATTACAAAAGTTTCGTTTGCTACCTCGTTTACATATTTTTTGAAAATAGAAGGGATACTAACCCTTCCTTTAGCATCTACAGAGTATTTGAAACTACCTATGAACATATATCACCACCATTTGGGAAAATTAAACACTATTACCCACTAATTGTAAATTAACTGATTTTATATGGGATTGTCAAGGTTTTTTTTATGAAGTAGAAGATAATTGATATAGAATACATTAGGTGGAATTAAATGATTTCAATGCTCAACTCAAAACAATTGTGTTGAGTTAGAGAAAAATTTAGAAAAGATGTCGTGCGATAGAAATTTTCAAAAAAGAATCGCTAATATGACGAGAAGTCGTTAATGAGAGTTGTTAAACTTTTCTTAAACTAAAATTTTGTAATAATAACCAACAACTTCTAGTGGACGTGGATTACTAAGACATAATAAAATAAAAATGCGAAAAAAAATCGTGTAGTGATTCCTATCATCAATGGTGTGAAATATATCTGGCAACAGTAAATTATTACACACAAATCAATTTCAATATTCACTGTAGATCTAGAGCTATCAATATTATTTATAAACGAAAAAGATATTTTGTGAGTTGTTCTTAGGAAGATTAAAAACTTAAGGATCGCAATAATATTAATGAGCCACCTGGCGGATTCGAACCGCCGACCTGCTCATTACGAATGAGCTGCTCTACCAACTGAGCCAAGGTGGCTTGAGAATTTTTTGATTAATACAGTAATGCTATCTCAATTTCTTTTTATGTCTGTTCTTTCTTAAGCGTTTCTTTCGCTTATGAGTAGCCATTTTATGGCGCTTTCTTTTTCTACCGCAAGGCATTCACATTCTCCTTTTAATGTTGTTTAAGTAATTCTTGTGCTTTTTGTCCAATTTCATTTGATGGATTTATCTCAATTGCTTTTTTCCACATCTCAATTGCTTTCGATTGATTTCCAGCACTCATATTCACTATTCCTAAATTTAAGTGAGCAATCTGGTGGTTAGGTTGAATCTTAATCGCTTTCTCCATCAAAGAAATCGCTTCATTATTATTTCCTGTTTCGTAATAACAAACGCCCATATCAACCAACACATCTGCGTTATCAGGATCGTGTTTTAAATATGCTTTATATTTTTCAATTGCTTTTGCTTTAAATCCTGAATCATTTAACAAATGTGCTAACTGTAACAACGTTTGATAATCATTAGGATTTTTTTTAACTGTTTCTTCTAATGAAGTGATTTGTTCAAGATTAGCCATATCAACACCGGTTTGAGGATTATTTGTGTTGCTAACTTGCGAAGGCTCGGTTGAAACTGAACTATCGAAAATTCCGGAAGAAATAATTATTACTATTGCTACTATCAATAACAGAAAGAACAAATACAATAATTTTGTTAGAGAGATGGATTGAGGCAACTTTTTTTGTTCTT
>Ga0209777_10006722_pt1 | contig 12895 bp, 26 predicted proteins | sample FrelakmetHBP12HB_FD_187147 | JGI IMG/M metagenome (GOLD analysis project Ga0209777, IMG submission 187147) | Freshwater lake sediment microbial communities from the University of Notre Dame, USA, for methane emissions studies -HBP12 HB (SPAdes)... | ecosystem: Environmental > Aquatic >...
CACATGGCCTAGCGCATTTTATTCGCATTGTAATCAGGATGCAAAAAACTTTGTCTAGTTTCGCCTAATCGTTTTGCGCCGAAATGGGGAGGCTCGAAACGATCCAGACGAAACGAAACGAAACGAAATCAATAAGAAGTTTTCCTGAAGTTTAGATTTATGATTCCTACATCAGAATCTATATCCATTACAGTAAGGTTCTTCTTTACTCCGTGAAGATCAACCTCAATTCTACCATCAGGAAATGTAAAGATTGTTACATACAATCCGTTTACATCAAACGATATGATTTGGTCGTTTTTTCCTGAATCCTGCACGGTTTCTATTCTGTATTCCTTAGCTATCTATTTTTGCTCCTAGGATTTTACTCCTATACCATAATACTCTTCAGAGTATATATAGGTTTTGTAGCAAAAAGTCATTGATGATAATAAGAAAAAGATGGAAGAGGTTTTGATCCAGAAGTTGTCTAAAGCTTGAAGGTATCTTCTTCAACCTTCTCTTCTGGGGGAGCTTCAAAAGCTTCCTGTACGGCCTCTCTCATAGCGTCATACTGCGAGAGAATCTTTTCCTTTTGCTCATCGTTCAGGCCGTACTTCTTGCTCCTAGCGAGATGTGCTATCTTCTCAGTCCACTTCATCGCTGAAATGGTGGCGTGTCTGCACTTCTCGACATACTCCTTTTGAAGAACCGTCTTGTCCTTCTTGCTAACCTTTGGCATTTTGGTTTCTCCTGCCGTTCCTTCGGCGAAATCTGTATGCAGTATGAGCATATAAACTTATCGTTTGATAGTTAAATCGTCTGTAATGTTTTCACCTTTGAAATGTAAATAATTAAAAGGGTTTAGTAAATATCTATTGATATTTACTTTGTCTTTATGTTGTAGGTTCTCTGCATCCCGCTACCACTAGGAATGATAGAGATAACCTGACCGATAAGGTTCTTCTTCTCAGCCATAAAGAGCTTTGCGGCGCGACCACCAGCTCTTATTTCGTAAGGTTCTCCGTTCATCGATCCAGAGAGGACAACGAATTTTCCGAATTTTCCATCGGTTTCTTCAACCGTCTTTAGGAGAAATTCGACTCCACTGGCATCGAGTTTTGCCAATGTCATTTCGCCGTAGTCCGTGGTGTTGAATGATGTTTGTACCATATTTTTCGCCCTCCTGCGTAGGAATTTATTTCCTATTTTTGTTAAAGATAAGTAATTTCGGAAAATATTGGAAACGGAAAGGTTGTGCGAGATGGGTGATCGCAACTAACAAATTTCCAATACTGGTTTCCGTTACTTATCATTTAACTGTGATTTATTTTCCTCCTTAAAGAAGTTTTTTAATTCTGGAAAATCGTCTAAGTGCATATTTGTTAATCTAATATCTTTTTTATAATTAGGTGATTCTTTTCTGAATATACAATTTTTGCATCTTGTTGAAGTAACTAATGGTGTTAAAAGATAGATGCAAGTCGCACATTTACAATCCGAAGGTTTAATTTCACTATAATTTTTAGAATTAAATTCTGTCATAATGGAGCATACTCCGCAGGTTTAGTTATCTTATGATGATAACCGCAATATCTACAATATTCTTCTTTAATTTCCTCTTTATGACTAGAATAATGTCTGAAAGTATCTAGTTTATCTGATCCACATTTTGGGCAAGTATTCATTACCACTTAACCTCCCAAATAGCAATAGTAATAATTAATAAAACTAAAATAATCCCAATTAATACCGCAATCCATAAATCAGATTTCATAATGTAAAACTCTCCGTGTTTAACATACCTTTTATCTGTCTAAAATTAGGCCAACCTTTTACATCTTTAGCGCAACAATTAACGCAATTTTTAGATCGATAATCAGTTTCTTTATCAATGCAATTTTCACACGGACATTCCGAAATTTCTTTAAATGACATTTCACACCTTCCTTAAAATCCAGAACATTCCATATTTTTGTCCTATAGGAAATGTCCAAATTTTCGTTATATTAATATGTAAATATTTCTTGAGATGGTATCTGAACCACATACTTCTTTCAATTTTAAAATTAAGTAATGTGAACATTTTTTCTTTAGGACAATTTAAATCTAAAGATTCTGGATTAGGAATAAAGAAAAAATCTAAAGAATGTTTCCATAGAAATCTTATATGCCACGGATTAGGATTTAAACCTATAGGTGTTTTAATTTCTAATATTCCATTAGGTTTTAATATTCTATGAAATTCTACAATAATATCTGCATATCTCAATGTATGTTCTAAGCAATGTGAAGCAAGAATGTAATCAAATGTGTTATCTCCAAATGGTAAATGTTTTTCTAAATCTACCTTATAAACATTTTCAGGTAAATTTCTGTAATTATCAATGTTGATCCAACCATCACGAATATCATTTCCACATCCGGCATTAAGTTTCATTTCCATTAAATCGCTTTCCTATATTTTTGACATTTAAGATTATCGCATAAAAATCCATCAGGTTCTCCATATTCTTTAGAATCAATCCAAAAAGGAGATAATGTTTCATTGCATACTTTGCAAAAATGAGAAACCAATTTTTCAGGACTAAATTTTTCAAAATTTATTATGCAATCTGGATATATTTCATAGGGAGAAATTACATTACATTTTACAGGTAAATTATAAATTGGACACCAAATTTCTCGATATTTTATTTTAGGAAAATTTATCTGTCTTTCAATCATTGCCATCTTATGACCGATCCTAAGACCATATATACGAGTGCATACTTAAAGGTATTTAAATATGACTATTTATATAAATTCATTTAAAATAAAAGGCTTTGAATGATTGTCAATGACGATTCCCTTATCATATTCTCTAGATAGATTTTTCGTTACATATTCTACTCTAACCGTTCCATCTTGAATACCTTTTGAATATCGTGATTTTTTAGTTAAAAATTGGTTTTGAATGTATTTACCTTCAGACAATTTGATTGCATCTTTTTTAATTCCTTTAATTTTAATTTCATCATTAAAAACATAATCTTTATTTCCATTACATTTTAAAGTGCCACAATCTACTAGTTTTAATGATCCTAATACTTTTTCATCTACTTTTCCGAATTTAAGTAAATTATCATATCCAATTTGATTTACGAAAATTGAATCGGTATCACAATAATAGAAATTTCCATCTCCTGCAATCATCATAAATTCCCATAATAATCTTCTAGCATAAGATGTAACTGCACTAGAAATTATTGGTATCGAATCTTTAGAATAATCACCATCAATTTTTTCTGATATGTAAAGATCGTTTCCTATCCGTGTTTTTTCGTCTATTTTGAATGTTCCTATATCGGACATTATTTTGAACCATAATTCTTTAACTTTTTCATCAGTTATCATCTTAGTTTCTGTAGATTTCCGTTGGGCAAATTTACCATATAAACTATTTAATATTTTCTTAGCCATATATTGTATGCTTTTATTTGCAGAATTTTGTTTAATATTATAAAAGAAATCTACGAAACTTTCAAAAATCTTTTCTTGTTTATATGCAACTAGACGATTTACTTTAACAATTTCTCCGATTTCAGGATGATTCAAAATATATTCTATTTCTGGGGAAGTTATTATCTGTTTGAATTTACCTATTGGAAAAAGTAATTTATCTCGTTTAGTTGCAATAAAAGGTTTCTTGAGATTTAAGTTACAATCGGCTAAAAGAAATAAATCTTTTGAAATGGATTCTTTAAGATCATCTATTGAGCAATTAATTATAGGAGTATTTGATAATGGAATTGTAGGATACTTAAATGATTTCATAACAAATGGATACATAGAATTAACATCTAAATTATATATATTATCAGCTTTTTCAAATATAAAAGTTTCATTTCTGCCTCCACGGTAACTAGCTTTTTCCATATCTAATATTTCTTGATATGTATGGATTAAAAGATTCGTATGCAAAAATCTATGACGAAATGCCGTCATAGATTGACCGGCTAAAGTTTTCTTAAAACATCCTAAGTCATTTTCTTTAAGAAATTGAATATAATATTTCATAACAGTAGCTAAAACTTGAGTATCACGAATATTATAAGGTATTAATTCTTGATCGGTTGATGTCCTAAAATCTGGAGAATCCATTTTACTAATTCCAAATGTTTTACCCAATTCTTTAAGAGAATCACTAAAGAAATTTGTGGATGAAATAAAAGATATATTTCCAGCTTCACGAATAAAAACTGGAGAAATAACATCCATATCTAAAACTAAATGTCGTGAAGATAAATATGAATCTAATTTTAATATAGCATAATCATAAGCCATATTATGAGCAATGACATACAATTTTTTCTTAGGATATTCGATGGCAAAACGATCCAATAAATTCCAAAAATCATTAACTGTCTTAAGCGAATATCCAGTTTCCGTCCAACTTTCAATATAAGTATTTGTCTTGAATAAATGTATTGCATAACCTAATCTAAAAGTTTGTTCCTCATATTTAGTAGATTTTTTAATAAATGCTTCGGTATCTACGATAAGTAAATTGGATGGTGATTCCGTGCTTTCATTATGCTTAAGATAATGATTGAATCTATTGCTCATATTTTTGTCCTATATAAGTTTTGATTACTGATCCATCTATCGCATTGTAAATTCGCAATATCTTCAACTTAATTGGCGATCCACCTTTTGCGTATTCATCTCTAGTACGGTTGAATAAATACTTTTTATTCGTTTCATTCATTTCAAATAATTCCTCTGATGTCATTGAGAATCGTCTAAACTCATTTCCATATTTTGATTGCATTAAATAAATATATTTATTCGGTCTTACTCCGGTTCGTTTAAAATCAGATTTAGTCGCCTTAGTTACAGTAGTTTTTTTCTTATATTCTTTTGGAAAACTTACTTTCAAAACAACATAGTCTTTAACAGCTTCGGTGTCCTTCTGACTATGCCATTTTCTAGTAGTTATCCAATGTCCAGATTCATCTCTAGCGACAGAATGTAGCCCATTTTTCCATTTTTCTCGCTTTATTCGAATCGTGGGTGGCGTGGCTAGAGTTGAGGATTTCGCCAACTGATGACCAGAGAGGTAGATAGGTCGGTAGTTACATATAGCTATTGAATATCACGATATATATTAAAGTGTTAATATATTAATCAGACAATTTTGCTCGTCTGGTTTCGATGGCATCAAAAATAGTATCTGCATATCGTTTAGGGAGATCGTTTCTCAAACAATAATCTCTAACAACACTTTTCTTTATTTTTTCTATACCATATTGTTTTATAAGTTTATCACAATGAACATCAATATCTTTAATAATATTAGTCATATCATCAGTAATGTTCATTATTAAAGATTTGTCAATAGGATCAATTAATTCTAAAGTATTATACATTTGAAAATACTTTATCGCTTTACTAATAGACAAAAAATATCTCTTAGGTTTGTATCTACCCTGTCTAGTTATTTTTTGTTCAGAATATAAAAATCCTAAAATATTATCAGTTTTATTCGGATCGATATTAGGATTCTTAAGTATTTTAATACATTTAGTTATAAAATTAATCATTTGTCTATATCTTAAATCAAAAGTAGATTCAAGTTGATAAGTTATTATAAAATCCATACCTCTTTTTCCAGATTGAAAAAGAATGTATGACATATATTTATTAATATCTTTTCCGCTTGAACGAGATTCTATCCAGGCATAAATTTCATCTATTAAAATTAAACACGGTTCATTAATCTCGAAAAGCATTTCAGGTTTTAAAGCCACATAATTCTTAAAAAATCGTGTATTTAATTGAAAATTGGAGAAAATTCTCCTATTCGGATATTTTCTAGCATATTTAAATGCTTGAATAACTGTTCGTAATGTTTTACCTGATCGAACATCACCTTCAAAAGCATATAACATTTATTTCACTTATATTCCATAATTTCTATTTCCATTTTATGTGTAGAATCTATCCACGGTTTAGCAATAGAAACTATACACGATTCGCAAACATACATCGTATTTTTCTTTCCAAAATGAAATCCTATTATTCCCAATTTGAAAGGAAAATAAAGTCTTTTAACTTTATATTTAGCTGATCCCATTCCACACCATTTACATTCCATTAAGTTTCACCAGTTTGTGGAGGAGACATTAATTTTTCTGATAATCTCCTCTCTTCTTTTATTGTTTCTGTCAATGCTTGAATTATCTCTTTAGATCGTTGTCTTTTATAACTCACCATATTTTTCCTAAAATTTTCTACGAAATCAACTAATGTTTTTTCACAGTCAGTAGCTTTTTCATCTCCACACCATTTAGCGAGAGTTTCTAATCTAGTTAAATTCAATGGATTATCTATTTCAGTATGAGCAAAAACATTTTCAGGAGTTAGCATAGCATTTAATATTTGCATCGTGGATTGTTCTTGAATCGGAGTAAAATCTCCTTCATTAAAATCCATTTCAGAATCGTCAATATGTTCTGGTGGGGATTTTCTTTTGCTCAACTTTTTATTAACCATTATAATCACTTAAAAGGTAAAAAATTTCCTAAAATATATCCAAATGGTAATGCAGTTAAAATTCCTATTATTATATAAAAAACCATTTGTTTAAATTCTGCATTTTTTAATCCTGAAACCAAATCTTTTACAATGTGCTGATTCATTATTTGATCCCATAGTTTAGGAGAGAATTGTTTTTTAGTATGGTCAAAATCAATTTGACCTTCCTGTAAATCTACAAAATAATGAAACTTATTTCTTGAACGGTATGCAGGTTTAGTAGAATCAAATTTCATTCTATTATTTTTCGGCCCAACTAATGAAACATTTACTGGAATTTTTTTAACTTTAGTTTGAGTTAAAATTCCTCCTTTCATTTTAACATAATGTAAAACATTTTTATCCTTTCTTGAAAATAATCTATCTAAAAATTCGGATTCCATTAAATCACTTCTTTAAACTCTTATCAATACATCTACGAATAACTTTGTGTAATGGTTCCTCTTCAATCTTTTTTAGTTTCTTAAGATCATCTCTTAAGACAACTGGAACACGGATAGTAGTCATTTTTATTTCTGGTTCATATTCAATTACTAAATTTTGTTCCATTGTTCACTTTCCTAATCAAAAATAAAACAAAAATTGAATTTATTAACCAACCTAATGCAAAAAATAAAATTGCTATTAACCATTCTGGCATTATAATTTCTCCATCTTTATTTCCAGATTACCTGGCATAACTTTATTCCATGCTCTTACCAATAAATCAGCTTGAGCAAAAGAAAATGGTTCAACACATACAATATATTTATCGGAACCTCTTATTAATTCGTTGGAAATTATTATTCTTTTAGGCATCTTTTTTCTAAGTCCAAATGCAAATTTTGATGAATATTTAAAATCGAAACCTGATACGCTTATTTTGTAATTTTCGATCATCAAGTATATATACGCATACTAGTATATAAGCCTTACGCACTTGCATATATAAAAAAGAAAAATGTTTTATTGCTAATAAATAGCAATAAAACCTGAATCATTCTGCATTAGAACGCCGCATAAATACCAGAATGATCGTGATAACTGCGAGAACAGGAAGCAATATTGCAACCATTATTCTAACGGAGTTATCAACATTTGGCATCTTAGCGGCGGTTGTGCTGTTTGCGAGTAGATTCAACGCTACTGGCAACATAATCGCACTAACAAAAAGTGCAATCGCAATTCCAACAACTTTTTCCATTAGCTCTATCGTATTCACCCCCTTTTGGAGTTATGATCCAGTATCGCTATCTAATTATATAAACTTGTTTTATATATTAATAACTATTTTCATATACATTAATATACGGATGTATATAGGAAGGTTCTTTATATCAATACGAATATATAGATATTGGATAACGATCAATTTGATTCGTAAAATATTTTCTATAAGCATTATAATTATTTTTATCTTTTCCTCATTAGTAAGTTTAACATCTAATGATAAAGAAAAATCTTCAATTATTAACGAAAAAAATATCTCTAAAATAATGGATTTAACCTATCCTAATAATGATAAATCCGTATTATGGATGAGGCATAATGGATCGGATGCAGGATTTCCATATAGAGGGGCAAATGTTCCTGCATCATTAGGAATGAATTTTTTCGGAACCAATATACTTCAAGTTGGATGGGATTTTAATTTAACCGAATTAGAAACTACTACTTTAATTCCACCTGATGCACAACTTTACATACAAATTTCTTATTTATTCGCAAATATTAATTATGTTACAGCAGTAGCTAATCTGGCTTTAACGGATCATAGAATAATAGGTTGTTGGATAGATGATTTTCCTGTCGGCCAGGTAGCCGCTTGGGAGATAGCCGATATATATTCGGCGGTACATTCTAAAGATAATGTTGGATATTCGCACACTTTAAAATTAGCTATCGTAATATATCAATATAATTATTTTATACAATCTCCCGTTCCGTGGACAGATTACATAAATTATTTTGATATAATACAATTTTGGTTTTATCCACGATCATATCCACTTCTATATTCTGAATTTTATGGATATTATGACGATTTTCAATTAATGAGAGCCTCAATACCAGGTAAAGAATATTGGATAGGTATATATCTTCACTACTATAATGTTGGAGAATATCCATATACATTTACAAATGACCAAATGAATATAGCGTTGAAACTACTTAGAGGTGGATCAATTTCAAAAATAACAATATTAGAAAATTTCTGGATTCAATGGAACATTCCAACCGCACAGATTATTAAAAAATACTTAGATGAATATAATTATAATTATGTTACAAAAATGTATAGTGAAACTAACATACAATCTTTTATAAATGGAAATAATGGAACATTAACAACCACATTGATTAATAATGTAAGTAAGATAATTCCATTCAGCGATGGAGTTTATAATTTTACCGGATATAATGTTACATTTTATTCTAAAAGATTACAGGATTTATGGGTATTTGGTTATGGAACAATAGTTATAAATGATCGTCTTACTCTTGTAGATATGAGAACCGGAGAATATGATTTCGGTATTCAAGACGACTATTATTTTTGTTATAAATATCATTTAGAGGAAGGAAAAACATACAAATTAGTAAATATCATACATTCGGTTTATTATATTTACGGAACGGTTGATCTAACTGATACAGGATTTAGTAATGGGGAACATACTATAAATGGTATGCACTTTATGTATAATACATCTACCCATATAATGAAAATTTTTCCTGGTATTTATATTATATCAGGAAAAATTTACATAAATGCTACTGTTGATATGTTGTTTTCCGAATTTATTTTCACGGTTGATAATTATATTGACCACACATATCTACATACAAAACCTGCTTATGGATTCATATTTGAGAGTAATAATATCAATCTCAGATTTTATATGCAAAATTGTATCGTTTCTGGTCAATCTAAAACATATCCTTATTTATTTTATAGGTATAGAGAATCGTGGAACGGGAAATTTAATGGAACCGGAGATTTTCCTTATGAACAATGGGTATTCATTGAAAATTCAATAATTGCTGGATACTGGGATAATTATAAACCATCCGGAATACTTTATTTTGAAAATACTACTTTTTATGGTGTTCAACCTAGCGGTACGAATGTTCATTCTGGATTATGGATAGAATCTCCAAGCAATTATATTGGTATGTTAGAAATGTATAATGTAACGGTATGGAATTACGAAATACCTGGAGTATGTGGAGTTTTCATAATGCCAGCGGGATTATGGAATGACAAGCCTCTTTTTGTAATGACGGGTATGACATTGATCGAATTTAAAGGCCATTTAACTCCAACCGATGTTGTTTTTTATGGCCTAGGTGGTGTCTTAGGTTTCTTTTCACATCACATTAAAGTTTTAAATGCTACAGGATATTATGTTTCACAAAACAAATTTTTAGTAAGCAATTTAACTATAGTCGGTGGAAATTGGGGACTATGGACAGATACAACTTATTCTTTATCTGGAACAAAAATAGATAATCTTACCTGTATTGGAGAGGATTTGCAAACTACACAATATTTTAATGGAACATATATTCCTTATGGAAATCATATCTTTATAACATTTAGATTAGATGGAACACAAACAATTATTTTCGTAGCAAAAATGAAAACATTGATCGCTAGTTGGAGTATTTATGCTCCATATTATGTAAGACAATATTTTGAAGTGCAATTTAAAGGAATTTCAAATGGAATATATGCGCTAACAATAGACGGGGTGATATACTATAATAGTGTTGAAAAAAATACGCTTACAATACTTTATGTAGGATCGTGGTCGCCAACTAGAAATAATTTCACTTTACAATTTTACGGTACTACTAGCTCATCTCAAACCGGAATATCTAATTTAATTTGGCTAATTATAATGTTTTCTCCCGCTATGTTATTAACCCAGGCAATACCAAAAATAGGATTCATATTCGGAATTTCAATAATGATATTAATAATAGGAATATCCGATCTAACATTCTTTCCATATATGTTTGTAAGTTTTTTCGTAATAGCAGTTTTAACATATAAGGAGTTGGGATAATCGCAGTAATGGATTATATAGTTATTATAGGAGCAATAATAGCTTTCAGCTCTTTTTGTTCAATAACTAGAAAAGGTTTTTCAACGAATGTTTTTATGGCATCATTTGCAATATCCATTATGATATTGATATGGAAAAATATGTTGCCAGTATTTTCAGTAATATTTGTAATAATCATAACAATAGGATTGTTATTCTCAGCAAAAAAAGGTGAAGATATTGAATAAAATGTTGGTATTCCCAATAGCAATTATGTTTCTAATGACAATGTTTATTTTCTTAGAAACTTCTATTCAACCTTCCTCCGAATCTGGAGATTATTCTAGCCCAGGAAAATTATATGTTAATGGTTCTGATGCAAAAAATGGATCGTATAATAATCCTCAAGCAACATCTAAAACACTTAATATTTGGAGTATTAATGGAGTTTTAATAATTTTAGGAATAGCATTAGCGGCGGGTATGGTTGCAGGAATAACAGTTTTAGGATCGGGAGTTTCCGGGTTCGCAGAATCATTAATATTTAGTAGTATTTTATATCTAGGATTGTGGGGATGTTTGACAATAATATCATCCTCATTTTTCTTTAATAATGGCCCATTAGTTATGATTATATGGGTAGGTTTAACAATGTTGTATGTTGTTGGATTCGCAACTCAAATAAATTCGTCAGAGGGTACTTAAGTGATAACCGATTCATTGTTAATTTATTTTCTAGGACAGATCGTATTGCTAATAATTAATATTATTGCATATACGAAAATACCATATATTTCTATAATAGGAATAATGGGAGATTTAGCATTAGCGGCGGATACAATCATAGCATTTGGAAATTACTATCTTATTGCAGTAATTCTAATACTTACAAATACAATAATTCCATTTTTATCAATAGCTAAAGCAGTAAGAGGTAGGTAATGACATTTGAAGATCAAATGTTCACAATATTAATGTTTGGAGGAACATATTTTTTTGTAACTACATTTCTATCAACTATGAAAGATGAATATAAACATTATAAAATATGGTCTAATGAACATCCAAATTTTATAATAAAGGAATTGAACAAACAAAAAATTGAACGGATGAAATTATATGAGCATTTTCAAAAATCTAGTTGAATCAGTTAATAATTGGATCGACAATTATAAAATGATAAGAGATAATAAAACTGATTTACTAATGAAAAAATTAGGTTATCCAGATTACAGAAAACATATTTTAGAGGAGGAATTTAAACGATTACAATTAAAATCACAAAAATAATTTCGTTTTCATTAGTAGCTTTTTTTCTTATTACTACATTTTCTGGAATCATCAAACCAGTTTCCGCAACACCACCAACAATAACTGCTTATAAAATAAGTCCGACTAATGCTTTATCTGGAACAGAAATTTTGTGTTGGCTTACTTATACCGATGCAGACAACGATCCTCCAAATTATGTTAGATGTGAACGGTCTACAACACCAGGAACATCGGGATTACAACCGCCAGTAAATAATATGATTGCTAACGATAGTGGAGATGTAACTTATACCGATGGAAAACAATATTATTTCAATTGGTTTTATTTTCCATTTGTAGGAACCGGATTCATATTATTTATGGTTCAATCTGGAGCTGATGCTCAAGTAACTAAATTTGTTGTTTGTTTTCAACAAGTAGAAATAATATTATCTCATTTAGGAGTTACTCCTGCGAATAATAATGCAGGAAATCATACATTTTTTGCTAATTATACTGATACATTTAATAACCCTCCGAATTATTTATATGTATATATAAATGGAATATCTTATTCAATGAGCAAGAATAATTCTAGCGATACTCATTTCGTAATCGGAGTAGACTATTTTTACACTTCATATCTTTTAGAAGGTAATAATACATTTGCATTTAAAGCTCAAATGTATTATACAGTTGTGGGAAATCCAATATATTCTGGAACATTCTGGATCAAAATTCATAATGATACCGCAAATAATAATGTATTTCTAGTTTTAATTGTCGCTTCTTTACTTAGTATATTTATTATACTAATAGTTGCGACACGAAAAAAGGAGTAGAAAAAATGGGCGGCGTTGGATCAGGTAGACACAGAAAAGTAGGACAACCAAAAAGTTCCTACAAATATCCGCATAAGAGAGGCCGAAAGCGAAGCGTTGGACGGCCAAAGGGAATACATACTCATTGGAGTAAGTATTCTCGCGGATATGGAAAAAATACGAGATAAATATCGCAAGAATTTCGCATAACTCAAAGAGAGCAAAAGCTCTAGG
>Ga0209777_10006723_pt1 | contig 12895 bp, 2 predicted proteins | sample FrelakmetHBP12HB_FD_187147 | JGI IMG/M metagenome (GOLD analysis project Ga0209777, IMG submission 187147) | Freshwater lake sediment microbial communities from the University of Notre Dame, USA, for methane emissions studies -HBP12 HB (SPAdes)... | ecosystem: Environmental > Aquatic >...
CACCCCCGTGCCGGTCTTCGACCATGTTACCACGTACGGCTCGGTTATATTGACTATGACTCCGTCTTTGGGAGCGGTTATATTGAAGCTGGCAGTGATATTGAAGACATTGTCAGAGGTATCGTTGACCCAGTTTATCCAGCTTGCAGAGGCTTCCTGTATCTTTATCAATACCTTGTTCGACACGTTAATGGCGCTTGGGATATTCCACATGTAGCTTCCATTGGAAGCGACAACATTCTCGGTTATATTCTGCCACGGGCCCGTCGTATTATTGAGCGAGTACTTTAAGTCAACGTAGCTTGAAGCATACTGGTTCCATTCTATCAGGTGCGGCTCTCCGGCCTTCCAGTTCTGGGTGCCGTCATCCGGGGTGACCACTTTTAAGTAACTTATGATAGTGAACGTGTCGTTCGAGCTTGCGGTGACATTGATGTTGTTTATATCATATACCCTCACCTGGGTATTGTTGTTGCATACTATATCGGGGACGTTCGGGCTCCAGGTATAGTTGACACCATAGCTTACAGGCACCTCGGTGATATTGGTCCAGCCGGAGCCGGTGTTGTACTGCAATTTCACAGCTCCTATCTTTGTAGAGTTGGACCAGGTCCAGCGTATAGGAGTGGTGGAGTTATGGGCCGTCTTTATCTGTCCTCCAACAGGCTGTGTGACATTCAGTACAGGGCGGATAGAGAATGTGGCATTAGATAGATCGGTTACGATCGATTGGTACGCCAGACGCGTGTCGGTGATATTGATCAGGCAGTTTTCAGTATTCTGGTCTGGGATAGTCCAGTTATATGTGTTGAGGCCGTCGTTGCTCGTTACCGACGCGTTAATAGTCTGCCAGCTGCCGGTGTCGTTCCAGTACTTTATCGATACCGGGAAGGTGCCGGCTGAGGTCCAGTTGATATAGGTAGCGGAGTTATCCCCGAGATAGCTTAAGCTGTCCGCCGGGCCATTGGGGCGCATTATCGATATATTACCTACTATCATGAAGGTAGCGTTGGAGGTATCGGATACGTCTATGGTGGAGCAGCCCTCCTGGGTTAGTACCCTTACCTTTACTGTAGAGCAGATAGTGTTGTTGACGGTCCATGGCAGATATTTTGTCTCGTTGTCGTTGCCGGCGGCCGCTGTCCCTATATCCGTCCAGTCGGTCCAGTTGGATGTGTTGGTCGAGTACTGGACCAGTATACCGCTTGGTGATTTATATTTGCCTCTCGTCTTCCAGCTAACATTACAAACGCTTCCCACGGTGAGGTTCTCGCCGCCGTTCGGAGATAGCACAAGTATCGAGCCCTTTATCCAAAACGTGTTGTTCGAGTCGTCATAGACATTGGGATTGGATTTATCGGTGACGCGCACTTTAAGAGAGCTGCCTATATCATCGGGGATATTCCATGTTAACGGGGTTCCGGTGTCGGCGGAGGTGTTGTTGTTTATTATGAGGTCGTCCGGCCATTCACCTGTTCCGTTATCGTAACGCACCTGGACGTACTGTATGCCGCCGTATCTATCCCAAGTGATATTATAGGTACCGGGATATGTGAGCACAGTCGTGTCGTTGTCGGGCTGTGTCACAGTGAGACGGCCGATCACGTTGAAGGTCTTATTCGATACGTTGTTCATGAACGAATCGAGAGGTCCGTTCTGCGAGACGTTGATTCTCGCGCCTGTAGTGGTGACCGTCGAGAGGCTTATATTCCACTGCCATGTGCCGGCGCCGCCTGAACCGGTCGCGCCGGATTTCAGCGGTTCCCAGCCGGTCCCGTTATAGTAGGAGATGTTGAAGCTCGATATATTGCCTGTGTACGTCCAGGTGATATTGGTGATATTGCCGACTATCAGGTTCTCGCCGTTCTCAGGGTAAGTCACATCAATTCTACCCAATAGCCAGGCGTCGGCATTGCTCTGATTCGTCGCGTTGGCGTTCGAGAGCAGTGTTATGTTGACGCGCAGTGTATCGGCCAGCACATCTCCGGGTATATTGTCCCACTGATAAGGACTGTTTATAGAGGTGGAGTTGTTTATCGGCAACCATGTAGAGCCATCGGTAGAGTATGTGAGCTTCACGTTGCCGGCATTGGATGTGTTGCCAACCTTGGTCCAGGTGATGTTGTATGACTCTCCGGCATAGAGACTCTCTCCGCCGTCGGGGTGCGTGATATCGAAGCCCGGTATGATAGCGAATACAGCGTCGGAACTATCGTTGACGCCGGAGCTTGCGACGTCTTCTATCCTGATAGTGACGTTATTGGATACAAGAATAGTCGAAGGTATCGACCAGTTGAAGCTCTGGTTGGACGCCGTGGTATTATCGGCCTCGGCGATCTGGGTCCAGCTTGTGCCGTTGGTCAGGTTATAGTAGAGATTGACCTTGCTTACATTGCTCGCGTTCCAGACTATCTCGTGGGTGGTGCCGGCCTTCCAGTTCTCTCCGCCGTTGGGCCAGGTGAGCGAGAGACTGGCAACCGTGAAGTTGTAGTCCGATATGTCGGAGGTATTGGCCACGTCGCTTGCATAAGCTACCTTTATCCTCGCGTTGTTGCTCGGTGTGGTGGTGTTGTTGATAGTCCAGTTCCAGGTGCCGAGTGTAGCGTCCGCGCCGTTCTTTATCGATGTGTTCGTTATCCCGCCGTCAGGCGAATAGTAGATGTTGACGGTCGATATATTACCTTCAATAGACCAGTTGATAGGATGGGTGGTGCCCAACTTCCATCTATCGCTGGCACTGTTGGGATTTGTGACGTTGATCTTGCCTCTTAAGATGAAGCTTGAGTTGGAGCTTGCGTTGACGCTCGGGTTATTGGGGTCTCCAACCCTTACATAGCAGTTGTATGAGGGGACTGTTGAGTTGGGCGGGGTCCACTCGAATGAGCCGTTATTCTCCACGGTGAGACCGTCAGGAGAGACGTTGCTCCACGGGCCACCAGTACCGTTAGTCGAGTATTCGAGCGCTACATTGGGCACCCCCGTGCCGGTCTTCGACCATGTTACCACGTACGGCTCGGTTATATTGACTATGACTCCGTCTTTGGGAGCTGTCACGTTGAAGCTGGCGGTAATATTGAAGACATTATCCGAGGTATCGTTGACCCAGTTTATCCAGCTTGCAGAGGCTTCCTGTATCTTTATCAATACCTTGTTCGACACATTAATGGCGCTGGGGATATTCCACATGTAGCTATAGTTCGAGGCGTTCTGGTTCTCGGTGATATTGACCCATGGACCCGTCGTATTATTGAGCGAGTACTTTAAGTCGACGAAGGTCGCGGCGTACTCGTTCCATTCTATCAGGTGAGGGTCTCCGGCCTTCCAGTTCTGGGTGCCGTCATCCGGGGTGACCACTTTTAAGTAACTTATGATAGTGAACGTGTCGTTAGAGCTTGCGGTGACGTTGGTGTTGTTTATGTCATAGACCCTGACCTGGGTATTGTTATTGGAGATTATATCAGGGATATACGAGCTCCAGGTGTAGTTGACGCCGTAACCTACCGGCACCTCGGTGATATTCGTCCAGCCGGAGCCGGTGTTGTACTGCAATTTCACAGCTCCTATCTTTGTAGAGTTGGACCAGGTCCAGCGTATAGGAGTAGTGGAGTTATGGGCCGTCTTTATCTGTCCTCCAACAGGCTGTGTGACATTCAGCACCGGGCGGATAGAGAAGGTGGTATTCGACAGGTCAGTGACGAGGTCCTGATATGTCGGGCGGGTATCTGTAATATTTATAAGGCAGTTCTCGAGGTTCTGATCGGGTATAGTCCAGTTATATGTGTTGAGGCCGGGATTACTCGTGACCGATGCATTGATAGTCTGCCAGCTGCCGGTGTCGTTCCAGTACTTTATCGATACTGGGAAGGTGCCGGCTGAGGTCCAGTTGATATAGGTAGCGGAGTTATCCCCGAGATAGCTTAAGCTGTCCGCGGGGCCGTTGGGGCGCGTTATAGTGACGTTGCCTATTATCTTGAAAGTAGCGTTGGAGTCATCCGATACATCTATATTGGCGTCGCCTTCCTGGGTAAGGGCCCTTACCTTTACAGTAGAGCAGATAGTGTCGTTGACGGTCCATGATATAGACGTAGTCGCGTTGTCGCTGCCGGGAGAGGCAGTGCCTATATCGTTCCAGTCGGTCCAGTTGGAGACGTTGGTCGAGTATTGCACCCGGATATCGCCTTTGTAACTGCCTCTCGTCTTCCAGCTTACGTTAAAAGGCCTTCCCACAGTGAGGTTCTCGCCTCCGTTCGGAGAAAGAACAAGCATAGTTCCCTTTATCCAGAATGTGTTGTTAGATTCACCCTTGACATTGGCATTGGTCTTATCGATAACGCGTACCTTTAAGGAGCTGCCTATATCATTGGGGACAGTCCAGTTGAGCGTACCGGTAGAGGCGGAGGTATTATTATTTATTATGAGGTCGTCCGGCCATGTGTTCGTTCCGTTATCGTAACGCACCTGCACATAATTGATGCCGCCGTATCTATCCCATGTGATATTGTAGTATCCCGGATAAGTAAGCACGGTCGTATTGTTATTAGGTTGTGTCACATAGATACGGCCTATTACACCGAACGTAGAGTTGGAAGTATCGTAAGTCAATGATTCGAATATCGGATCATTATGAGTGACGTTTATGAGTGCCGCGGGGGTCGTAGTGGTATTCAGGCTGATGTTCCAGAGCCATGTGCCGTTGCCGCCCGAGCCGGTCGCGCCGAGCTTCAGCGTCTCCCATCCGGTGCCATTGTAGTAGTAGATATTGAAGCTCGGTATGTTGCCTGTATAAGTCCATGTTATGTTGGTAAGATTACCAACAGGGAAATCTACCCCGCCATTGGGATTTACCACCTGAATCCTGCCCTGCAGCCAGCAGTCGTCATTACTCTCATTGGTGGCGTTCGTGTTATTAAGCAAAGTTATATTGACATGCAATGCGTTGGTCAGCACATCACCGGGTATATTGTCCCACTCATAAGGCCCGGTGCTCGAGGTGGAGTTATTAATGGGCAGCCACGGGCCGTCCGAGCCTGCAGTCGAATATGTGAGCTTCACGTTGCCGATATTGGTCCCGGTCTTCGTCCAGTTGATATAGGTAGATTCTCCGGCATAGACAGCCTCTCCGCCGTCGGGATGCGTGATATTGAAGTTGGGTATTATCGCAAAAGGGCCGCCTGTGCTGTTTATACCTGCGTCTGCGGACTGCTGGACTATCACCGAAGCGTTGTTCGTGATCGAGCAGGTATTTGAAATATTCCAGAGGTATTCGGGCGAAGTGGAATTGGCATTGTAAGGCTCCGTTGTGATATTCACCCATGAAGATTCGTTGGTCAGGCGGTACTTCAAGTCGACATTGAGGCTTGCCGGATACTGGACCCAGTCTATAGGACGGTTCACTGCACCCGCCTTCCATAGAGTCGCGCCGGTAGGAGAGGTCATATTAACATACGCAGTGATATTAAAGTAGTCGGACGTATCGCTTACGTTCGTGTTATTGACATCGGTTACTTTTATCTGGACGACATTCCCTGTAGCGACTATGTCAGGGACGCGCGGATACCATATGTATGATGAGCCGTTAGTGACAGGAACATCCTGGATACCAATGAAAGCGCCGCCTGTGCTGTATGAAAGATTAACGGTCCCGATCCTGCCTGAGTTCGACCAGGTCCATCGTATAGCCGTGTTATTCGAATGGGCCGGCACGTTCTGCGAATCTACCGGCTGTGTTATATTTATCACAGGGCGTATAGAGAAATTAACCGCGGAGGTAGCGTTGACGAGAGCCTGGAAAGCGCTCCTGTTATCGACTATCCTTATTTGGCAGTTCTCCGATTCCTCATCGGGAAGCGTCCAATTGTACGTATTCTTACCGGTAGCGCTCGTGATGGTGTCGCACTGTGTGACAAAAGTGCCGGTGCCGTTATTAAACAGGATCTTGGTCGGGAAGGTGCCTGCGGCAGTCCAATTTATCTGTTTGACTAATCCGGCCTGGGTGTAATTCCAGACAAGCGCGGTGTTAGGCTGTGTAATAGAGATATTGCCTATTATATTGAATGTCGCGTTCGAGGTATCGGAAACGTCTATCGTCGCGTTGCTCGTATTCGTGGCTACTTTGATCTGGGCATTGATCCTGGTATCGTCGGGCACTGTCCATGGCCATGACTGGTTCACGCCATGAGCGCCGATGCTCACGGTGCCGTCATCCTGCTTGACCCAGGCAGTCCCGTTCCAGTACGATATATTCACATAGCCCGGGTAGCTACCGGTCGGCCGCCAGGTCACGTTATATTGGGTGCCCACAGTCCAGTTCTCTGCGCCATTCGGCGACAGCACGAGTATATCGCCTTTTATCAGGCTCGGCGCGGTCGTAGCGGCGCTGACCACAGGGTTAGAGGAGTCGTTGACGCGCAGCTGCACCTGGGCCGTAGAGTTTATAGTGGATGTATTGTTGACGGTCCACAGGAAATAGCCCGTGTTGCCTGACATGTCGGTGACATTGGTCGCAAGCCTGGTCCATGTGGCGTTATTATACGTGATATCTATATTGAATTTACCTATATTGCCGGTTTGGTTCCAGGTGATATTATAGTCCTGGCCCACCGTAAAAGTGGTGCCAGTAGCGGGGTTGGGTGTCAGAAGAGTGACATTGCCTTTCAGCATGAACGGGTTGGCTGAGGAAGCATTCGCCGCGGCATACAGGCCGGACTGCAATTGTATCTTCGCCTGAAGAGCCGGCGTGAAGCTTGTGTTCATGGTCCAGTCATATTTGCCGAGCGCGGAGTCAACGGAGCCATTTACCACCGTATTGTAGCCGCTGGAGCCATTATTATTATCATAGGTTATATTGAGGGCGCCGATGCTGCCATGGCGAGTCCAGTTTATCGGTATCGCAGCGCCGCCGATCGTGTAATTCAGTCCGCTGGCGCTGGGAACATTCAGCGTGACCCCTCCTATTATCGAGAAAGATTCGGATGTCGCGTTGCATGCCGGATAAGCTATGCTCTTCACCTTGATCTTACTCCTGGTCGCTGAAGATACCGTGATATTGTCGGGTGCCGCCCAATCATAAAAAGTGTAAGACCCGGTATCGACGCTGGAGTTGACGGTCACAGGAAAGCCGCCGGAGCCGTTATTCCCGTCATAGGTTATATTTATCGCGCCCACGCTGCCGGATGTCGTCCACTGTGTCCTGATGTTGTTATCCACGGTATATTGGTTCGACGCGTTGGGGCTCAATAGCGTTATCTGGGGCCATATCTGGAACTCTATCGATTCGTTGCGGGCCGCGGTACTCGTATTGTCGTAACTGGGAGTTATATTTATCCTGTTATGACTTGTTATATAGTTGTCAACCGTCCAGGAATTGAAGTACCCGCTGTTCGTATAATTGTGCGCGAGCTCCGTCCAGGGCCCCGCGCTCGAGTTATTCGAGTAGTATATGTTGACCTTGCCCAATGTGCCGTTCGTCGTCCAGGTTATATTCTCCGTGCTCCCCACAAAGAACGTATCGTTCATCCCGCCGGGCCTCGTGATATTTATCTTAGGCACCACATAGAGAGAACCCGCCGAAATATTGGTTATATTGACAGGGTCGCTTATCGCCGATATCTTCACTTTCAGGTCGCTGAATTTGTAATTATTGTTAAACGTGCCCGCGATATCATCTACGGTCCACTGGTATTTGAGGCCCGATGAATTGATGGTCGCTATGATGGTGCCGTTATATGAAGGTGTGCTGACCGAATACCAGGAGAGCGATACGTTCCCGAGGTTATTACTGCCGCTCGTCCACGTTATATTATATTTGTCGCCGATATACCAGGATTCGCCTCCGGCCGGCGCCGTGACATTCACCGTGCCCCTGACAGTGAACGGGCCGTCCGAGGTGTCGTTCACGGATGTGTCGTTCTTTTCGTAGACGATTATCCTTATCAAGTTGCCGACCATATCGGTGGGTTGTATTGTCCAGTTGTAGGTGCCGTTCAGCGGCTGGTCGACAGCGATCGAGTACGGGTAATTATCGCTGCCGTTCAACGCGCTGTAATTTATGTTTACGTAACCGACCGACCCGTTATTCTGCCAGGTTATCGGGACCTTATCGCCGACCCAGTAGATGCCGCTGTTGGGCGTGGTAAGATTAAGCTTTCCTTTTACAGAGAATGGGCTATACGCGCCATACGTGGTAGTGGCGCCGTTCCATATCACGCGCATCGCGCCGCTGGAGGTAATCTTATCGAGAGTTGCCCATGAAACGGTCTTGTCCGACGCGAGAGTAGAGGCGCTTACGACGGTGACGTTAGAAGGGTCACTAAAATCACCGTAACGCGCGAATGAGACGTTCACGGTCTCGCTTCCCGTTATATTTGTAGACCAATTTATCGCCTCACTTCTATCAACTATGAAAGTATTGTCCGCGGCACCGGAGCCGGGCCGGCTGACCGATATGAGGCCGCGGATACTTATATTGTAGTTAGAGTCGTCGGACGGCACTCCCGGGACTGTCGTGCTTCCGGTGGTGTTGGCGGCCCTTATCAATATATTCTCGCCGAACGAAGTATTGTTTATATTCTGCCACAGATAGCTTCCGTTGGTGGGGTTAGAACCGGATCCTGTCGCGTTATTCTTTTTTAGCTTCACCCAGGTGGCGTTATCTTTTGTGTACCATACATCGACCCCTGTGAGGCTTCCATAGATGCTCCAGTTTATATATTTACTATCGCTCTCATTCCAGTTTATACCGGCGCTGTTAGGAGCGGTGACGGTAATGTACGGAAAGACCGTGAACGGCTGGGACGTAGAGTTGACTGACGGGTCATCGTTAGAGAAGAGGTAGATACGCACCGAGCCGCTTATAGCGTCCAACGGTATCGGATTCCAGCTGAAGGTCCCGTTGGTCGGGTCGCCTGAAATGTTGGCCGCGGTAGAGTTATTGATGGTCGTCCAACCTCCTCCCGAGACGCTATACTGCAGCGTCACGTTGGTCATAGTGCCGTTCTTCGTCCAGTTGATGCTGCCGCTGGACTGGGAGCACCATTGCGTGGTATTGATGGGAACTGTGATATTCAGTTTGGCCCTGATCGGGAAGAGTGCGGAAGTGTTCGTGACATTACCGGAGTCGCCCACCCACGAGATCTTAACACGCATTGCGGTGCCTGTTGAAGTAGAGTCATTGATGTTCCAGGTATAGGAGGTGTTGTTCCCGCCCAGGGTCTTACTCAGGTTCGTCCAGCTCGCTCCGTCCGGCGAGTACGCGACGGTCCAGTTGTAGCCGTTTAAACCCCCTTTTCTGGTCCAAGTGATAGCATGGCTTTCGCCGAGCTTCCAGTCGCATGTCGCGTTCGGCGAGGTGATATTCACGACGCCTTTTATCTCGAACGGGTTATTTGAATACGTATAGTTACGGCTGACGTTATCCGTGTCGGTGATGTTGATCTTGAGATGCGCAACGCCGGCCGGGTCGAGTATGAGATTGGTGGTGCTTGTGTTAGTGGGTATCGTCCAGTTATAGACGTCCTGTGACGCCGGTATCTTCGTCGCGGCCGTATCGCCCGTGCCGTCGCCGTTGGTATCGTTATACAGAGTCTTCCAGTTGGCGCCGTCGTCCACAGAGATGAAGAGGCTCACGTTGTGCGTATCGGTGGAGTTGGCGTGCTTCCAGGTTATCTGCACCGGGTCTCCCACATGCCAGACTATGCTTGAGTTGGTAGGCTGTTTTATCGTGAGCGGGCAGAACTCCGTCACGAACCAGTCGGTCATGCCTGCGTAAGTAGTGTATGTGGTGGTTGCGTTCGGGTCGGTGGCGTTAGAGCGGAGCCTCGACAGTATCATATCGGTCGAATTCATCGTTACCATGACACTGGAGTCATCAAAGCCATCGTCTTGGGATGAGCCTCCGGTTAACCACGATCCGGATCCGGACGCGGAGGCCTGACTAACTATTCCGCCTCTCGTGCTTATAATAGGGATGGATCTACTCGTATTCACGGTGAATCCGCTGAACGAGACATCCGTACTATTCGGCACGTTCACGTTCGTAGCGTTCGCCCAGGCAAATGAGCCGTTCCAGACCGTGCTCACCGGATCGGTCAGCGACACGACATAGTACTGCACCATAATGCCATTGGTCGCTACGCTGCTATTCTGATTCCTTTCAAAGCTCACATGGGTCGCATCCGAGATATTTCCCGTTACGAAGATCATATCGTCAGAGCCCAGAAGCGTACTGCATTCACCTCTCCACTCTGTTATAAGAAAAGATTTGCCGGTGTCGACGCTCGTTATAGTAGTGCTGTTCGATTTCAAATTATACGGTATTTCGATCGTGCCGTTCTGGACTTTGGCATCGTTGGTGAACTCGACGAGCTGGTAAACATATGTCTGGGCCGTAGTGACGCCCGGAGTGTAGGTGCCCCTGGAGATGTTTATCGTGTGATCGTCTACGAGCCTTAAGGTGCCGCCCAGGGCTTGCGTACAGTTCTGGTTCGGGTACGCAGACCTTAACTGCAGTATCGGGAACGTCTTATTCATATCGAATGTGGAGACGGTGGTCTCTTTATCGACTGCCGTATCCTGCAGCGTGGCTATGCCGCGCTGAACAGTAACGCCGTCCTCAAATTCGGCGACGAAATAGCTCACATCCCCGTATTGCTGCGAGCCCGCGCGTTCGACAAGGAGCGTTTTATTATCTTCGAAACTTCCGGTGAAGAGGTAGTTCTGGTCTCTTCCCGCGGTAAGATAGAAACCGCGGTCGGAGAGCAATATGAAAGTGCGGCTCATATTGATAACTTGCGTGATAGCCGCAGTTTGAACGGTATCATCCTGGGAGAACGTCAGTGTACCGGACTGGACGCGCCTTATCTGGACCGCGCGGGCATCGCCCAATAAAAAGAAGAATACCGCCCCAAGGATAATAACGAGCAGTATCCCCATCAAAGCCGCGCTTCTTATATCTTTGGCCTTAATACGCATTATACATTTACGGTACAGCTTCTACTCATTCGTATTATCGTCCTCATTTTCAGCGGGAGTTTCCGACGGCGCAGGCACATAAGAAGATGAGTCGAGCGCCAGAGATGGCGCAGGCTTTACGGCGGCCTTCACGAATATCACTTTCTTAGCTATGAGCTGAGTCCTGCCATCCTCCGTCTCCTCACTATATTCGACCGCGGCTATATCGCCCGTGTTGATCTCTTTCAATCCTCTCTTATTCTGCACCAATATCATGCCCGGCTCGAAATGCAGTAAGACACTCTTTGAGGAGCCGGTTATCTTGTCCGCCTCATAGGTGATAGATATAAAATCCGGCCCTATCCCGTCCACTTCCCCCTGGACCGTTTTCGCGATCACGGTCCGTCGCGCGGCGTGCTTTTCATTTTGCGGGGCGGCCGGCGCGGCATAAACGTATGCCGCCATAAGAACTACAACAAATATAGCTGTTGATATCTTTTTTGTCATATGCCTGTCTTCCTTAATAACTTTCAAGCCTACTCATTGCTGTCCAAATTACGTCATCCTGAGCGAAGCGAAGGATCTAAATGTATAGATTCTTCGTCGGGATTCATTTCATTCATCCCTCCTCAGAATGACAAATATGATTTCGAATCTCAAAATGAGTTTGTCGTCCGATGTTATTAGCTAATCTAGACACAGGTAAAGCCTACTTCTTCTTTTTCTTAGCCGGTGCGTTGGTTTGGTCAACCGGCGCCGCGGTCCCGGCACCTGATTGCAGCACAGCCGGCGTCTGATCCGGCGCTGCCTGTGCCGGCGCAGTCGTAAAAGAGAACGTGGAGACGGCGCCTTTGACCGGCTTCATGACTACCATCCCGCTCATTACGCCGTTTCTTAGCTCTCCTCTGTAAAATGCCTTGTCTTTCGCGGACGTAGTCTTCATAGTCTCCCACACTATAGAGCTATCGCTGTTCGCGGTGATAGTGATATTGGATACAGGATACCCTTTAGCCGTGAGCCCCTTCGACTCCATCGTGCCGTCCCCGAAAACATATACATCCGTCTCGCCGGAGACATTCGCGTTCTTCGCGGTCAAATAGACGGTCCATTCATGCGCTTTTAATGTCTCCCGCGCCTTCGCCTCCATCAGCCTTTTCTGCTCCTCCATAGACGCCGTCTTACTTCTAAAGCCCGGGATCTGGGCCTCGGCCGGCGCCACGAGCAGGAGAGCGTAAGCGCACGCTATAACCGCTCCTGTCAGTAATAAATATCTTCTACTCATCTCTTCCCCTCCTTTTTTTGTTCCTGATTGTTATTTTTGACCTCATCACCTTCGGCCGGCTTATATACCTTTATATCAGCCGCTTGCTTCATATTCTTGAACCAGTCGTTATAACCTCCGTATCTCTTCCCCGCTTTTACCTTTTCGACATAACGCTCCTTGGAGCCCGGCCAAGTCGATTCATCGGCTTTCTTCGATCCGAGCACCTTAAATACGCCCCATCCTTTATATATCGGCTCAGGCTTATGGAATTCGCCCGGTTTCATACCGACCATCTCATGCTGCGCGCTTACCGGTATCTTCCAGAAGTCCCAAAGGAACTGGACTGTCACTCCACCGGGTCTCTTGAAGTCTTTAGGCCGCTTATCCTTCTCTTTATCCCAGGTGCTATTATCGCCTCTTACCTTATTATAGAAGGCGAGCCCGTCTTTTTCGGCGTCAAACTGCACGAGTTCCAGATCGAGAGAGCTATTTTCGTTCAAAAATCCCTCGTGAGCTTCCGCGTCAGTGACCGGGGTGTCGATGCCCTTCATCACATCGTCTTTTAGCTTCTGTATCTGGATCAGGTGCCTTATCTGGTTCTCGAACAGGGCTGCCGGCTCGTTCACTCTTGTTTTAAGCCACGCGTCATAAGCTGTCTTGTCGATCTTGCGGTTGAATGTGACG
>Ga0209777_10006724_pt1 | contig 12893 bp, 18 predicted proteins | sample FrelakmetHBP12HB_FD_187147 | JGI IMG/M metagenome (GOLD analysis project Ga0209777, IMG submission 187147) | Freshwater lake sediment microbial communities from the University of Notre Dame, USA, for methane emissions studies -HBP12 HB (SPAdes)... | ecosystem: Environmental > Aquatic >...
TTCTATTTCTGAAAGATTAATATTTGCTATTATCTTTCTGAGACTAGCCCTCCTTTCCTTTTTCATTTGTGCATTCCCAAGCAAAATGAAAAGTTGGGAGGGCTCATTTAATTTTTCAACAGCCTAAGCGTAGTATTCATTATAAATATAGTTATAGTGTGCTTCTTAGGTAATTTTTTCCTCATTGAAAAATCTCAGGATATAGGAACAACTATTTATGTTGACGATAGTAATACCGCTGGATCTTGGAACGGGACATAAAACTATCCTTTTAAAACTATTCAAGATGGAATTTCAGCTGCAGAAGTTGATTATACCATATCTGTTTGCAGTGCAAAATATAATGAGAGTGTATATATAGACTTTAGAAAATACAGAGTTTTAGGGATTTCAGATTAAAGAGTATTAAACGAGAGCGATTTTCCTATGGTTGACACCAAGGTTGATATGAAAAAAGAAGATGAACCAGTAATGAAAACACGTATTCCTGGGTTTGATGAGTTGTTCGCAGAGGGCGGTATTCCAAAGCGAAATTCGGTGTTAGTCGCGGGTGGGACGGGGACAGGCAAGAGCACGTTTTGCAGACAGATCTGTTATAATCTGGTATCCCAGGGAAAACATTGTATGTACGTGAGTTTTGAGGAGAGTATTGAGAAGATCGAGCGGAGTATGGATGTATTTGGGTGGGATGCAAAGAAATACATTGATTCCGGGCATTTGCTTGTTCAGAAGATTAATCCGCTTGATATTTTGCGGATGAAATTTGGGTCGGTGAGTGGGTCTGGGTCGGCGACAGAGTTATCATATAAGATTAAACCGTTAATTATCCCAAAGGATTTTAATCCTGAGATAATAGTGGTTGATTCGCTGACCGCTGTTATCTCTGCGTCGATTAGTAAAGAGAAGAACTACAGAGTCTATCTGCAGCAACTGTTCAATTTCTTTGAAGAAACTGGTGCGACGTCGTTTCTGATTACCGAGACCGAGCCGATTCCAACCCGATTTAGTGATACCGGGATTGAGGAGTTTTTGGCAGATGGAATTCTTGTATTGTATAATATTCAACGAGGTGATCGGCGGGAGAACGCAATTGAAGTCTTGAAGATGCGGTATTCGAATCATCAGAAAAAAGTATTTTCTTTGGAGATTTCCGGTCAAGGGATAAAAGTGCATCCAGAGAGACAGATAATGCTTCCAAATCACAAGTAGGTGAATGGTTCTTTATGGTCATCAATTCGTTTGAGGTTGTAGGTTGCAAAAATGAGTTCGATGGTTTTGACTTGTTGTTTGGATATTCCAGTTCGTCGCAGGATGATATTGTCACATTCGTCGTAGATGGTCAGGGTGCCTGCCTCTTTGTTTAATATGGCTTTGAGTATTTTTTCGTGTTGCACCCAAATCCAGATTTTAATTTCTTTAATGGTTGTATCATTCATTCTCATTCATCTACATGATATATTAAAATTTATAAATATATAAATATTTTCATAAATATTAATATACAATGAAAAAACCATGCCATTAATAATCATGCAAGACGGAAAGCGAAACGATAAAATAATTATATACGCACACCTATACAGTGTCGAGGGTGGATCATGGTACTCATCCAAATGGATAATACAGCTACAGTGAGAATAATAGAACGAGTCAAAACAGGCATCAAAGGACTTGATGAACTTCTATCTGGTGGAATCCCAAAAGAAAGCATCACTCTGGTTTCAGGTCCGCCAGGCAGCGGAAAATCTATCTTCTGCTACCAATTTATCGCCAAAGGAGTTCAAGAAGGAAATAAGTGCCTCTACCTAACTCTCGATAAAAAGATCGAAGGGCTCCTCCTCCAAGCAGGAGAACTAGGCATGAATTTTCAGCCAGCAATCGAGAGCGGACAATTAAAATTCTTATTCCTCAACATTAACAAAAAACTCATCTATGAAACTATGGTTAACGAAATTCTTTCTGGGAATTATGACCGTATTGTACTGGATTCTATTACCCCACTTTCTGAAATGCCTATTTACATTAACAATCCTGAGTTCACTAGCGAAGTGGACAACATTGACCATGATGAGATCTCGACTGGTAATTTTCCTGTTCGGCGATTACACCTGCATTACATCATGAACGCATTAGAAACATCAAAATGTACCGCAGTGATTACCTCAGAGTTACCATCTGGTTCAACGAATTACTCTCGTGACGGACTTTCAGAATTCCTAGCAGATGGCGTCATCATTCTCAGCCTTGACCCAACCATGGATCGACGGAAACTTGCAGTCATGAAAATGCGAAGCACCAAGCACACCCTCAAACCACAAAATATCGAAATTGGCAAAGGCGGCATGCAAATTATTTAAGAGCCATGTTCTACTACAAGCCGCCCAAAAAACTCCGAGCGTTGTTCATCGTACACTATGCACCATTACTTCTTATTATTCTCATCGGGCCACTCACCGCATATTATGGTGTCTGGGAAATTCCATTACCTAAATTAATAATCGTTATTCTGGGCTGTATCATTTTTCTTCTTGGTGCCTTCGTCTATTTTAAATGGGAGATTTTTTGGTATAAAACATATAAAGGACAACTCGTCACTGATGGGATTTTTAAATACATCAGACACCCTCATTACACGTCCCTGCTGATAGTCGGGTTTGGCCTTGCGTTGTTCTTCTATTCTATTTTCGCACTCATTATCGCTATTATCGCAATCCCAATAATGATTTGGAGTATCATCGATGAAGAAAAACTTTTAATAAAGCAATACGGTGAACCTTATAAAGAGTATATGAAAAAAGTTCCATGGAGAATGATACCAAGGATTTTTTAGTGATCCTGGAATCAATTCTCGCACTTATTTTTTTAACACTCAAGTTTTGGTGGAATCCAGTTCTTCCTCTTCATTATGATGTACATCAGATATTCAGATAGAAATGTTGACAATAGTAATAACGCCACAGAGATTTTTCAATCTAAGAATGCAAATCCTGAAATGCCAAACACGATTGCACGAGTGTAGGGCACCAACACTGCAGTGCCAAGGATTGCAAGCCAGGTCGCTAAAAACGTAAGACGATGTTTAACATCTGAAGCTGATTGTTATAAATTGTTTGAATTACCTCAAGACCTGATACGAGTACCTCACTCATATGTTCACTAAGCGCAATCTGTCTGTTGATGTCATCTCCTAAAATTCCGATATGCTGCAGCAGTTTTTGATTATCCGTTATTGTCTCTGCATCTCCATATCGTAAAGAGTTAATCACATCCCATGATGCCCAAAGCGTGTTGAGATAGGTGATAAGAGCATGTTTTCATCTTATAAATGTCATTGCCGATTTGAGCTCGTGGTGCAGTTGGTTGCACCATGTATTTTCTAAGTTCATCGCCTTCTTCTTCAATCATCTATAAACCATTGAAATTCTTCTGGTTGTTTTCATCAATGATTCGAGTCAGTAGAATCGTCAGTTTATCGTTCCAAGAGATATCTTGACGGATTTTCTTCATGAAAATATTTGCACATTGATAAATTTTTTGTAATCGAACTACTTCTTTTAGATGAATCTAAGAATCAAATTTTTTCGAATAAAAATAAGCAGAGGGTAGACCTTTACATCAAACTGATCTACACTTACTGCAGGTAGCATTAAACCTAATTCTGTGTCTAAATCCTCATAAGATAAATATCGATCTGAAAGAACACTAGCGACAGGGTACAAATAAAATTTCAGAGGAGTTGCAATAACAAAACTATCCTCTTTAATATTATCTACAGTAAAATCCATCCATTCCAACGAATCTTCTTTAAAAAAACAAAAAATCTCAGAGACGTTATCGCTCTCAACCTTTATGGTGACTCCATCTTTTGAGAGTGAGATGTAAAAAGCACTTTTTGAATCTTCTCAGCGTCTCTCATAATCACTCACCTCAATTGAAATTTTGTTGGAGAATGACCATACGTCAATGTGTCGGATATAAAGTTACGGATTTATTAATAGAGAATGAAGGAAAAAAATTGTTCTTCTTTCACATTATTTTATAAATTAACCAAGAAATGTAAGGAGGAAAAAAAATAAACTCTCGCTATTCAATTCTTTTTTTAAAAAAGATATTTTTGAAATAAGCGGACCTGTCGGGATTTGAACCCGAGTCAGAGGCTCCGGAGGCTATCTCGCAACAAATATATAATTGCAGAAATAAAACAATTGACTTGAAAGCGGAACTGGATTTATACCTGAAAAATCTTTGTTTCAGTAAGTCATGGATTCGGTATCAGCGAAGAATCCTATTGGCTTTTCTGAGAACGTGCAATTATGCAATCGACAAATCAATTGCGATTAATTATATCTCTGATTTGAAACAAAATATTAATCTGAATTATGCCAGAAAACAAATTTTGATTATCAGGTCTTTCATTCGTTTTCTTTCAGAATCGGGGAAGTCGGAGTATGACTTTCATCGCATAATTAAAGTTCCAAGGGAAATAAAGGGGTCAATGCCGAAACGTGTAACGATTGCGGAAATTAATCAAGCATTGGATTTATTTCGAGAACATAGGCTTTATCCGCAGATCAATGCCGCAATATTGTTAACTGCATACTCGGGCATTCGTGCAGAGGAATTGTATCAACTGCAAAAAGAAGATATTGATTTAGATAACCGGATTTTACACATTCGCAACGATGCAAATCACACGGTAAAGACAGGCAAGGCAAGGGTTGTTTTCTTTAATAACAGGTCAAGAAAGGCATTGAAAGAATACTATGCATGGCGTGGGTCAAGTAAGACCGGATTAAATGAACTATTCGGGCAATCGCACTTAAACCGGATATTTGTAAGATCGGAGTTAAAGATCAAAGACCTTCGTAAGTTCTTTTCGCAAGAATGGAATCGAAGAAACGGCAACACTGAAATTAAAGAAATCCTCATGGGTCATTCGTTTAATAATAGCGTTGATTTACAGCATTATGTGAACATGTCGGAAATCGAACTAAAACAGATTTACGACAAAGTGATGGGATAATATGATTTTTTATATCAATTTTAACAAAACATAGTTTTTTAAGGAAAGAATTGTTTAGAAATACAAGAAGGGAGTAAAGGAAATTGAAAAATTCGAATATGGGAGGTATTTATGAATATTTTTGATTATGACCCATTTAAACCTAAAACGAAAAAACAGAGAAAACGTGAACAAATTAGACAAAACTATAGAAAGGGAAGAGCCGCAGAAGATTCATATGTAATGAGAGCCAGATTATCAGGTTATGAAGTTGAAAGAACTGGAAGAGGGCATGATTTCAAAGTAAGAAAAAGAAACCCTTGGACAGGTAGAGTTGTCTATACCGGATATAGAGAAGTTAAATCTGGCAATGCGAAACTTTCTAAATTACAACAGAAAACAAAAAAACGTAAATCTAATTATAAGGTTATACACGAAGATAATCCTTGGTTTTAAATTATTTACTAAAACTTAAATTTTCCTTTTTTTGTCCTTTTTATTTTTTGTTCACCAGTAAAAAGATTTCTATCAACATATTCATCTTTTCTTAATTTTCCTTTCCGCTTTGCCATTATATATCACTCCCTCATTGAATAAAATATTTTATTTCCTCTTTTTTCGTGTGCTATAAAAACACACCGTTTTTCCTTTAGATTTGAATTTAACCCTTTTTGCCATAATTCCTCCAAAAATATATCTTAATACATGTTATTAATGTTATTATTGTTTGATATTTTGTTGAACTCAGTTTTAAAAAAATTAAAAGTTGTCTCTATACGTTTTTATAATGAGGTCTAACGGATACTGTTTTTGGTCCTTTCTTTTTTCCAGGTTTATGTTTTAAATGTGCAGGAACATATACTTTTTTCTTTTTCTTTGCCATTTTCTCCCTCTATCTTCATTTTTAGAATACTTAGATTAAACTTAAATCTTTCGAATAATTTCTTTTTAACAACAGTAACGTTAAGTTTTAGATGTATAGGTTTTTAAAGAAAGAATTGTTATGAAATTGCAAGGTGGAGGTAAAGGATTTGCAAAAGCGTGTTAAGACAATAATTTTTCTTTTATCTATACTTTTGTTGCTTATTATAATGTCAATTTTGCTCTATTTATTTTCTGGTGGTAACTATAATGAGCTTCTTATCTTAACAATATTTACAATGGCTACACCTTGGATTTTAATGGGGTTGGGATTGTTTATTTTAGCTTTATGTTATGACAAACTTAGTTATTTTATCAAACAGGCAATATTGTTTCTTTGTTTTAATTATAACAAAAATTCAGCAAATCAAAATGATAAATATTGGTTTATAAGATATTTTATTGTATCAGCGTTATATTTTTTCATTTTTGCGATATATTTCTTTTTTTCTGGATTTGAAGATATTAGTCATATAATTTTTCTTAGTTGGTTTGGCGTAATGGCTATAAGATTACTTCATTTTATTCCTGGTGCAGAACATGTATGTAAACTATTGGGTGAACTTCTTTTTACTACTTTTATTCCTTTTGGTATTTTATTAGAAATCGGTTTGCTTATGTTGAAGAATTATGTAATTGTTTGGGGAGGAATGATTGTTTATATTATTTTCAGCATTATGTTCATTTTATCTATTCTGTTTACAGAAATCTTATTGGTTTTTTTCATTGAATATTTTAAAAAAAGAAATGTATCAGAAGGATGAAAATATGTGGAATAGATTTAAGTTTTCATCGATTAGCGGTGTAAATATTTCTGGCGATATTCTCATTATCGCTGGATTTGTTTTATTATTAATTTCAATGATAGACACTCGTTCAAATCAAAATATATCGTTAATTTCAGTAGAAATATCTTTAGGTTTAGGATTAATTTCAATTGGTATTGCATTTTTTTCAATTTATTTATCGTTGGGTTCTGATGAAAAAATGATTGCCATAAAAAAATATCACTTTAGCGAAATACTAAAACAAGTCTATGATTATGTCTCCTGGTGCGAAAAAAATAAAAACGCCAATATAACGACCTATCAAGAAAAAAATGATATTCTTGAATGGATAATCGTTGCAAAAAAAGCAGAAATTTTTAAAAAATGGTTTGACGAAAATGAAACAACTGCTTTTTCTGTGGGCTTTACAATTTTATTAAAAAATTGGTTATTACAGTGGAAAAAAGGAATGCTTACTGAAATGGATAGACAGCATATATATGATATTTTTGAATTTTGTAAAAGTAATAATATGCTTACTGAAATTGATACAATTGAAGTTAACGGATATTTAGAAGAATTAAAAAAAGAAAAATAAGAGGGTTAATTCGCTACCCATTTTCTATACTTGAATTCTTTTAAAATTTTTCTTTCCGCTTGATCTAAGGATAAACCGTCTTTCATAAATTGTGTTTTAAATTCTAGAATTTCTTTTTTTAATATTTCTCTATCCGATAGTGCATTATTTAGAAAATCAAGAAACTCCTCTTTACTTCTTAGTATTTGATATTTACATGAGTAATAATCCCACACTAGCATATAGTTAAAATCCTCAGAATCATAGAAAACAACATAGAACATTATCGATAGATTAACACATGCACTAAAAATCATTTTTAACGATTGTCTTTCACGTATTGTTTTCTCTGTGAAAGCAAGTCTATCTGAATCTGATATATCACATTCGTTAAATTTTGTAAATTCGATTTCTGCGTATGCTTCCCCATTTTCGTCATATTCAAGGCTATCTAAATCAATTGTAAATTGTTTTCTTGTCTCAAATGATTTCATACTCACACGATATTTTATATAATCTGTTATATCTTCATTGTGGGTTATTTTTTTATTTCTATCTATTGTTTTCATATCCCATCATCTTCTTTAACTAAAAAAGAAAAAAGAGATTTTATAGTAGGTTCTCTAGGTTTCTATCACTTTTTTCCTGGGCTTTCTTATCTTTATATCGTTGCAGGTAGCACGATAAACAATATCTTCGCATGATTTGCTCATTGTTTGTTGGATATTCAAAAAATATTTTCAATGGTTTGCCTCGTTTACCGCATTTCATACATCTAGGAATTTTTTTCACCACCATATAATTGTTTTATTATTTGATAACAAAAAAATCTATGTTGTTCCAATGTTGAAAATTTATTTCTAGTTAGTCTATGTAGTTCTTTTGGTAATGGTGCAACCAGATTATGATTAATATGATGAAATTCGTATGATTCATCGGGAACATCTTCTGTTATTGGAACAAAACCTAAATTTCTGGTTTGTGCAACGTGTTGTGAACGTATGAATCTCCCTCTTTCCGAATGATTATAGTCTTTACCATATTTTTTCATATATTTTCGTTGGTTTTTACGATAATCTTTCCATTTCACTTTATTTGATTCATAATATTTCTTTGAATACTTTTTCATATATTCATCTCTACCGTCTTTTCTCATTTTATTACTCCATTTAAAAAAAGAAAGAAAAGGTGTTTGTTCACCTTTGTTTAAATTTCCTCATATTGTTTTCCAGTTTCAGGATCAATAATACCATAAGGTTTTCTACCCGTTTTAGTTCTAATATCTAAACCTTTCTTTGGTTTTATCTTCAATAGTTTTCTTAACTCAGAATCATACAATTTTCTTCCGAGTTTTTGTTCTGTTCGTAATAAAATCTTAGCTTGTTCTATTTCATATTCATCATTTTCTTCTACCATTTAATTACCTCATTTAATTTTTTTTAGTTTATTCTCAGAAAGAAGTAGACCAGTCGATACATTCTTTCGAAATGCATAAATGACGGAATCTCGATGAAACGTCATCTAATCTACTTCCTCCATATCATGGCTAACAATTTTTGGATGAACAAATTATAAGAACCATCATTGTTAGTCTTTAACAAATTCATCCAAGAAGTCCTTCCTCAGTTAATTTTTTTATAAGTCCGTTATCCATTTTTTTACTAGCATCGTCATCATTGCAGTCTATCGTTACGGTCTTATGTATGTATTCGTGAGACAGTGTATTGCATATTTTTTTAATCATCTCATCTTCATTGTATATGTCTACAAACTGAAACAAATAAATGTGGATCGAATATCTTCCTTTGTCTTTTTTATCTTGTTCAAAACTGCCATTAAGATTAAAACCATCCTCTTCAAATAGTTTAGTAATCATCGTTTTGTTAAAGAAGAATCTCAGTTCGGGCAATATTGTTATTTCCTTTTTCTCTAACTGTGGGTGACTACATATATAATTCTGGTATTCTCTATCTTTTTGGCATACGGTATCACCAAAACTCTGAAAGGATTTCTTACAGATTTTGCATATTCTCGTGATTGGGTATTTCATGCAATCCTGCCACGTTTTAATTTACACGTTTTACATAGCCTCAATACGTGTCCAGATGGTTCTTTGACCGCAATCATTTGATATAAATGAAATGAGTGTTTACAATCCTCACATTTGGGCATTATTATCTGTCTCCAATTCGATAAAATAACCTGTTTTAATTAATGGTGAATCTCTATTTGTGCAATGTGCTTGAACGTGTCCTGGCAATGCACCGTGTCTATGATAAGCATTGCAATATTTACACACGAAAACCCATTGATATCTGATTAATTTACAATAGAATAACGGGTAGGTCTTACCATCTCGTATGATAGTAGATTCTCTTGCGGGTGTTAGAACCTTTTTTTTCCAAGGCATATTTAATTCACCCCCACCGTCTTATTTGGTTTCACAAAAATTATTCCCTGTTCTATGCACTTATCCAAAAATGTTATCTCGAAACCTTCCTCAGTTAGTTGTTCTTTTGTTAGTGATTCCTTGTTCATCTCTATACAAGTTTTAAGATTCTGTGTTTTATCGTCTAAAGATGGTTCACCGAGGGATAGTTTTTGTTGTTGTTGCTGTAATTCTTCTGATTTTATTACTATATTTTTGTATGCCTCTAATAATACTTGTCTATCTTCTGTTAAAACAAATCGTTTTAGTAATTCTTCCACCAATTCAACATCTGGAATTATGTTTCTAGCACTATTTGTTCTATGTATTTTAAATCCCATTGGTTTTAAAAACATTCCAATACTATTGGATTTAAATTTCTTCTTTTCATCTTTGATAGTCTCATTTAACTTATCTGCTATATCACTAGAGGAAACATTATTTTGTGTTTTTGAAAGTTCCAGGTATGCTATAAAAATCTGTCCCTGAACTGTGTTCATTTCCTGTTCTATCGCCTGTGTTTCCTGTTGTTCTGCTATCCCCCTCATAAATTCCTTTACATCGGGGTCGAAAATGGATAACATTAATAATGGTTTAATACTCTGAGCAACCCTGCAATCAACTTCGCCTAGTCCGATATCTGTTTGTTCTATGAAATCATTGTATTCTGTTCTATCGAAATTTTTCAATTTAAAATCTAACAAACGATTTCGTAAATCAAGTGCTTTGGATTCAAAAATTGGACCAACATCTAACGGAATATCTTTACGAGTTTTCTTTTTGCTAAATGTTTTAATGCACCTTGAAGAAAAAGCTGCATGTGTCATTTCATTATATGAACATATTATTTTTGGACCGTAGCAATTGAAACACCCAACTTTCATGTCATCATCCTTGGTATTGTGTCCAATACATCGGGGAATAAGACTACCTTTTCGTTGCCATCCCGCACAGTAGATTCTATACATATCATCGTCAGAATCCGATTGTGTTTTATTCTTACCAAAATCCTCATTAACAACTAATGTTGATTCTGGAAATGTTGTTAATAATCTATAGACATGATTTGCCCTAGGTGTTAACAAAGTTATTGCCTTACAACAGATACCACCAAAAACTTCGGTAAAACGTGATTTGCCCGCACCTGGCATTCCGATACACTGTAAATAAGGGATTGTGTTTGTTTTTTCCGTAAGCCAGGTTAAAATAACATAGTAAGCATTGATCCGCACTCTTTCATCTGGTATTTGTAGATATTCTCGTATGAATGTTTCTAAGCTATTCAATAGTTCTTTAAAAGAAACATAATCAACTGGTTTCTCTGGAAATACTATCCCCTCACCTTCTACCCAATCGATCTGTTCACACTGGGTAATAAATGTGATTTTCCTTTCTTCGTCTTTTAATGTGGTCGCATAAACATATTTTCCGTTTTGCCATGAGACGTATTGACAGACACCAGTTTTATTATTGTATACCTGTTCCCATAGAACTCCCTTTAAAATAACTTTAGATGATTCTTTTACTGTCTCTTGTGGTTGTTTATTGTCTGATTTTTCTAGTTTACCTATTCTGTTTTTTATTGATATGATTTCCTTTTTTACTGAAATCAAAGCACTCGATAGTCTCTCTTTTTCTTTTCCTGTATAAGAATTATTTGCCTTTATTGATTCATCTATTTGTTCTTTGATACTACTCTCTTTTTCCTCTAAAATAATTAAAAGACGACCTAGATCATCTACCTGTTTATTTCTGGGCATTTAGTTCACCCGATTGTCATTTGTTGGGATCAATTCTAAAATGTTATCCCATGCAATGAAAGATGTTTTCTGATCTGTAGTTATGAATACACCCGTAGAGTTAATATCAGTTACAATTCCATAAACAAAAAACCCTGTTTTCAATTCACACTTACAGAATCTTTTATAAAATAATTTGTATGATTCCTTCATTCTGCTTTCCCCTGAATTTTTATTCATTCAGAATATTTTGGTTCAGTTTGCGGAACATCCTTTGTTGATTCTTGCCATGATTCAACGAGTTTTTCCAGATGAAATAATTTTATTAATTCACCATATGATACTCGTTTATGTTCCGGTGTTCCTTTTGAACCAGTGATTACGGTTACATTGCCAGGATGTTCTTGTATCCAAGATACCATCATAAAAAATCTTGTCGCAATTGGTTTATCCCACCCATATAACTGGCAATTTTTCTCGAACCAATTCTTCTCTCGTTCTCGAACCGTTGTCTTTCGTTGTATTTCCTTCTCAATAGTATCGTTCTCTTTTTGTATGGCATTTAACTGTTCTTGTATCGCCAACTTCTGCTTTTCCAATTCCTTTTGTTTGTTTCCAAACATTTTATTTTCCTTCTTATGCTTTCTTCTATAAAAAATTCATCCTGATTTCCACTAAACAGAAAGTTAAAATTTATACTATCAAAAACTAGTGCATCCACTTTAACGATCCCTTCCCCACCAAACGGTAAATAAACTAGATTAAATGTGAAATAAAACGGTGTCTGATTTATTTTCTGTCCTCGGTATGCAGGTTTCCCAAAACATACCTTGGTTTCAGTTAAATCCTTTCAATACATTCTATTTTTTAACCGTGTTATACTAGGGCTTTACGTGTATATAAACCTTTCGGTGTTATATATCTTTAAATATATATGAAATAGACCAAACTTTATATACAATGATTTTTTCGAGTATTTAACCTTCCTCTCATAAACATAATGTCCGACCCCCTATATAAACCCTTGCATTATTTATATACAAGTATTTAAAGAATATATGTGAATATAACTCTTTTTAACAACTTGAAATGCAATAAAAGATATATAAAAATATATATGAATTTATCAAAACGTTATATTGTGCTATTCTCCATGAATAAAACCCCACTAAAAGGTGAACCTTCCCCACCCTGTTAAAATCACGGATCGCAGATGTTCACGCAGAAGGTCACAGAAGGCACGGAAACGACCCAAGGACACGCAAAGACCCCCAGGTAGATCAATACACAGACCAACCTCTATTTATTACAGTAATTATTTAGTATGAACTAGGGCTTGATTCATAATTCATTCTCCTATTGAAATCCTCCTGAGATTGCAATGCTGGTCATTGCAATACCTTGCGATGGCAATCGCAAGACGAAGAATCAAAATAATATAGACATGGGTTTTCACCGC
>Ga0209777_10006725_pt1 | contig 12891 bp, 11 predicted proteins | sample FrelakmetHBP12HB_FD_187147 | JGI IMG/M metagenome (GOLD analysis project Ga0209777, IMG submission 187147) | Freshwater lake sediment microbial communities from the University of Notre Dame, USA, for methane emissions studies -HBP12 HB (SPAdes)... | ecosystem: Environmental > Aquatic >...
CTTTCCCGTCCATCATAGACATAGAGGGAGGGCGGGACATCGTATCCCAGTCCCCGATGCCATTGAATGATCGAGTAAAAACTCTTGTATCCGACCTTTCGCCCTATCGTACGGATCGGGAGTCGTTTCGTAAAATAGATCGCATAAGCCTTCTCCGCTCTCTTTGAGTGGAGTCGTCCAAACTTCTCATCGACCAATCCCCTATCTCTCAGCGTTTGGAGATGGTAAAGGTATTTTCTCCCCGACTTCACTCCCATTTCCTTTCTGATTGTGTGAATGGAAATAAATTCGCTGTGGGGTTTCTTGCTGATCTGGATTAGCTTCTGGCACAAACGGCATTCCCCAGTCTGATGCCCTTTGGCTCTCAATGGTCTCTTGATCCCCTGCCTTTTAGAAAAGGCATGAACCGCCTGCCTCGACACTCCATACCTTTCCCCCAGTTTCTTAAAGGTAAGAGTGGTCTCTTTCAAGTCCTTTAGCAAATTGTCTTTCTTACCCTGAAGTATTCCCCATCTCTTCATTATCATTTTAGGAACTTTTAGCAAAATTTTAATTCTTTCATTCCAATCTATTAGATTGGGGACGAGGTGTCAATGAGAATTGGAATAGAGAACACGCCTTTCAATTATTTCCCGCTTCCTTCTCCATCAGTTATCATTGGAACAAATTGCTTACTTTATCAAGTCCCGCCAATTGGATGGGCTTTCAAACGCCTCCATCAACCGAGAACTATCTACCCTCAACCGCATCTTTGCCCTTTCTTGCCCTACAAAGATACTTAGTAAGCCCCACATCCCTACCCTGAAGGAAGATAGCCCCCGTAAAGGCTTTTTTAAATCCGCTGACCTTTGGAAGCTCTATTCCGTAATCGAATGTTTTCGAATTCTTGTTTGTGAACATTTTCTTTTATCTATGGATGATAAATTTTCTTTCATTCGACTTTAATTATGGTAGATGGCAAAGAAATATCCAGAGATTATTGGCGAGAGCAAGAAAGGAAAGAAGCCTCCGCTTCGAAGGGGATGCCCAGACGACTTCCAAACTCCTCCAGAAGCTCTTAACCCACTCTTACCCTATTTGAAGAAAGAATGGGTGATTTGGGAATGTGCAAGTGGTAGAGGCAATCTTTCAAACCGCTTTGAAGAATTAGGATATAAGGTCATTGCCACAGACATCTTAACAGGACAGGATTTCCTTACCTGTGAGCCTGAGAATTACGACTGTATCGTTACTAACCCTCCCTATTCCCTAAAAGACCAATTTTTGGAACGGGCATACTCCCTCGGTAAACCTTTTGCATTCCTGCTTCCAATTACAACTTTGGAGGGCAAAAGAAGACAAACCCTCTTCGTGCAAAACGGATTAGAGATAATCCTCTTTAATAAGAGAATAAATTTTGAAACACCAAGTGGTCATGGGAGCAGTAGCTGGTTTGCAACAGCATGGTTTACGAATGGTCTAAAGATTGGACGGCAAATAACTTGGGTCGATTTAAGTTCTGTGCCCAGAGAATTGAACTTGACTCATTCCCCAAGGAGAGCGAACATTCCTCCTGCTCAAGAAAGAAGGGGTGTGTTCTGCATGAAAGGAGGAATTTACACTAAAGAGAAGTGCCCTATCTGCGGGGAAAAGTTTGAGCGGGGAGAAAACGATCTTCTTTGTTTCCATCACCAGACACGCCCGAAAAAGTTTTTCATCAAACTTTATTCCAGAGAAATTGGAAAGCCTATCTGTATCTATTCCGATTCCAGAGGAAACTCCTTTTCTTCTTATGAGCAGGCAAACCGAATCCTAACGAAAATCCGAGCGGAAATAGATGCGGGGGCTTTCGATCCATCCCGATATGTTCCTCAGAAATTAAAACCCCTCCGATTCCGCAACTGGTCTTCTGCATGGCTGGAGAGAAGGAAGATTGAAGCCGAAAAAAAACTTATCGCTCCTTCTTACCTCAAAGAGCTAAAACGTTACGTCCGAATCTTCCAAAACCATTTCGGAGATACGGATATCCGTGATATCGGGACAAAGAAAGTTAATGACTTTTACCTCACCCTCAACGGCTCTCCTAAATACATCCTCAACATCCTATCCTGCCTCCACAAGATGCTTTTGGATGCCCTTGACTGGGAAGAAATTAAGAAGATGCCTAAATTCCCAAAAGTCGAAGTGCCAGAACCTGACTTCATGACTATAGACCTTGATCAGCAGGATGCCATTATTGAAAAAATAAAAGACCCTATGGATAAGGGTTATATACTCTTTACCGCACGGGAAATGGTGAGACCATCTGAAACCCGTGCCTTATTTTGGGATGATCTCGATTTTAAGCACAATCAAGTTACAATCCGCAGGCATTTCTCCCTTAACGAAATACGACTGACAACCAAATCCAGAAGGATTAAATCCCTTCCTCTCGACAGTGAAATCAAAGAGTTCCTTTTGAGATTACCCCGACATATTACCTCTCCATTCGTTTTCCAAAAGAAAGGACGACCCTATTCAGAATCTTATGCAAGAAAATTGTGGAATCGGATCACTTCGGAGATAGGGACTAAAATCTCATTTTACCGAGGGACAAGGCATTCCTCCGCAACTGAAGCGGTCAACCGTGTAGGTATGGATAGGGTGCAGGAATTTCTGGGGCATACAAGGTCGACTATGACAAGGCGATATGCCAAGATGAATGTGGAAGGGTTAAGACCTGTCCTCCGAAAGGGTAATGCTGGAAACCCATTGGAAACCCAAATTTCAGCCATCCCCAAAAAGAAAAAGCCCCGAAATTAAAGGGCTTTTTAAATTGAATATGGTGGAGGCGGCGGGAATCGAACCCGCGTCCGGAAACCTTCCGACAGAACATCTACATACATAGCCTGTACTTTAAATTCGCCCCTCAGGACTCCCACAGGCAGGATTCCTGAAAGGCTATCCTATAAAGTTTCGCCCCTCTCTTATAGGCGTCAGAGAGGAACTATCCTGTTTTTCTGACATCCTTGTCCCGCCCTACAGGAGAGGACAGGGAAGGACGCCTAGCTGCGTTTAGGCAGCCAGGGCATAATCGTAGTTGTTTGCGATTATGTTTAATCCCATTTGTTTTACGAGCCAATGGGACCTCGGTATGCAGCCCTGACGTCAACGATCCCCGTCGAACCCTTTTCGCCCCCTTTCCATCTCGCGTTCCATCGTCTTCTTCCTAAGGGTCTCACGTTTATCATAAAGCTTCTTCCCCTTTGCGAGACCCAGATCTACCTTCACCTTACCGTTCACAAAGTAGAGCTTGAGCGGAATCAGCGTATATCCCCTCTGTTCCACCTTACCGATTAGCCGTTTAATCTCCCTCTTATGAAGGAGGAGTTTTCGGGTCCTTAAAGGATCGTGATTCAACCGGTTAGCCTGGGGATAAGGACTGATATGAGCATCGACGAGAAAAACCTCACCTCTTTTGATATCCCCATAGCTATCCCCCAGGTTGACCTTTCCGTCCCGTAATGACTTGACCTCTGATCCCAGAAGGGAGACCCCGGTCTGGTACGTCTCTTCGATAAAGTAGTTATGAAATGCCTTCTTGTTCTGACAAATCAACTTTTCGCCCATATTCTTATTTCATTTTACATGAAAAGATAATTTATATCAATGGATTTGCAACTGGCCTTTTACACACACAAGAGGAGGGGGAAGATTAAAGGGGAAATTTTAAATGCCTTTTTGCAGGGGCCTGCCAAGGCTGTTTTTGATCTCTTAAGATTCCGCAATCCGCATTCCGAAATCCGAAATGCTTCCAGAGGGTTATACCCGAACGGGGAGTTCGATGAGGAAGGTCGTGCCTTTGGGTTTGTTGTCCCGTACTCGGATATATCCGTTGTGATCAGAGATGATGGCGTTGACAATGGTCAACCCTAATCCCGTCCCACTTTTTTTAGTGGAGAAATAAGGCTCGAATAGTCTCCCTTTGTCTTCGTCAGGGATCCCACCACCATCGTCACTCACCTCAAGGCGGACCGTCTGCAATTTGGGATCATAACTCGTCTGGATTCTGATCTTCCCTCCGTTTTCGATGGCGGCAAGACTATTTTTGATCAAATTGATCATCACCCGCTTCATCTGATCCCGGTCGACGTTGATGACAGGAAGCTCGTTGGGAATAAATTCAAAATGGACTTGTTTTTGGATCCCCTGAAAAAGAACGAGCGTTTCCTGAATGATCTCATTGAGATGATTGGGAGTAGGTTGGGAAGCCGGCATTCGAGCAAAGTTCGAAAATTCATTGACCAATCCCTTCAATTCTTCAACCTGTTTCACAATCGTTCGGGTGCACTCATCAAAGACTGTCCCATCAGGTTGAAGTTTCTCCAAGTACCGTTTCCTCAGCCGTTGAGCAGAAAGTTGAATAGGGGTTAATGGATTCTTGATCTCATGAGCAATCCGACGAGCCACCTCCCTCCAGGCTGCCATCCTCTGGGCTTTGATCAACTGGGTGAGGTCATCGAAGACAGCGACGACACCGAGGGATTTTCCTTCTTCATCCCTCAGGGTCGTCAGATTGATCAACAGGGATAGGGATCTCCCCTCCAGGTTCACAATGACCTGTCTCTCAATGGAATCTTTTCCAGAAGACTTAAGTTCGTTCAATAATCGCTCAATTTGCCCCACATACTCCTTCGGCAATACCTCGGAGAAATTTTTCTCCAGAACTGTTTCTCCTTTGATCTGTAACATCTGCTCTGCGGAAGTGTTAATGGTCGTCACATTTCCTTTCTCATCGATGGTGATCACTCCAGCGGCCACATTTTTCAGGACGATTTCCATGTACTTCTTCCGTTGTTCCAACTCAGAACGGCTCACCTGGAGATCCCCGGTCATTTGATTGAAGGATTGGACAAGCATTCCAATCTCATCGGCCGCTTTCATCTGAATTCGGAAATTGAGGTCTCCTGAGGCAATCCGACCGGTGGCCTCTGCCAAGTCTTTGATGGGAACGGTAATATCCTTGGCTAAATGGAAACCAAACCAGGTGGCCGAGAAGACGATGAGAAGGGTCACCATCAGGAGAGCCATCATGTAGCTAAACTTGATCGGCTTTTTCAAAATCTTCAATTGTTTATATTCCACAAAAGCCTGTGAGATCTCACGCATCTTGACCGTTAGACTTTTTGGAATAAAATACGATGCCGCGACGATTCCCACCACCTCCCCTCCTTCCGAAGGATTGAAAATGGGGGCGATGCCAGTAATCAACTCTCCCTCTCCCACCGACAAGATTCTGGAAACCTCTTTTCCTGAAAACCCTGCTTCTAACAAATCCTTCGGAAGATGGAGAGAAACAGGTTTGAGCATGGGATCCTCTACCCCAATCGTATTCCCCTCTCCTTTCAAAAATACCCCAAGGGTGCTGAGATGGTGTTCCTGTCGTCTGGCTTCCAGCTGCTCTCTCAACAGGCTCATTTCTCTTGATCCCTTGTGAATGCCTTGTTTGGAGAGGGACTTACTGATCTGTTGAGCGGTGGAAACTGTGTTGTTGGCAAAATCTCGATAATAGGTCTGAGCCACTTCTAAGGATCCTTGAAGGGACTGTTCCACCTGGGCGCTAAACCAATGTTCCACACTATTGGTGATGAAACCCACTGCTACCAAAAAGAGGAGAATGGTAGGAACGAGAGAAAGGCTGACAAACGCCGCCACCAATTTAGTTCTGAGCCTGGCTCCCAGGACTTTCCGTTTTCGCTCAAAGATCAGTTTTACCAGATTTCGGATCACCAAAAAGATCAGGAGGAGAATCAGAATGATGTTGATATTGATCAGGCTGAAGATGATGATATTGTTGGCGACAGGGATCATCCCCCCTATTTGGGGGAATTTCATCTCGATGGTTGTAAAGATGAGAATGAGGATGGAGATGATCCCAATGATGATCACCTCATTGCGTCGTCTTCTTGCTTCAGGAGAAAGTGATTTCTTCATACTCCTTCCACCCCCGAATCTTAAGGTGGGAGAGGTTCGATATGCCAATCGGTTTCAAAATCCCATAGGGAGACGAAAAAGAAGAGATACTCTAAATGAAGCGGGAGCCTGACCGGATCCAATTCGGCCTTGATTCGAAAGTAAGTAGGAACTCCAGGTTCGAGTGGAGAGGAAGATCGGATTCCAAATTCTTTCACTTTTGACATCAGCTTTTTGGCTTCCTCCAAACTGGAAGCGGCTAGAGAAGAAGGGTTTTCTTCCAGTGTCACTTGATAGACTTTTTGAATGGGATGGTATTGGACAGTGTGATGAAACTCGATAGAGGCCACTTTTCGATTCTTCCACCAACCTCTCTTTTGGTAAAGATTAATATAAAAGGTGAAGGTCGTCCGTATCCCCGACTGGATCGCCTCCTCCATCTTCTCTGTAAAACAGTCCTCCACATCGAAACTGACCTTCCAGACCCCCTTCGTCCCCTTCACATTGACATCTTTGATGGAGGCCTTTTGACAGAAGGCTGAAAGGGGAAAAATCCCGATCAAAAGGAAAACGATCCCCCCGATTATCCAACGATTTTGAATTCTGTGTCTCATAAAGTTTATTTAAAATTCGAAATCCTAATATCGAAGCTCGAAACAAATTCAAATTTCAAATATCAAAATTCTAAACTTTTTATTTGGGTCATTCGTATTTTGAACATTCGTGCTTGTTTCGAATTGAGTGCTTCGAATTTAGGACCGATAGCAAAAATGTATTCTACCCGGCCTCAGAATAGTAAATGGAAAAGGGGGATCTTCGAAGGGGACCATAAGCCGAGTTCTGTCATCCCGATCCCGCTTTTCAGCGGGAATCGGGAGGATGGTCATTTATCTAGGGCCTTGATTGCTCAAGGTCTCAAGCGACCTCACCCGTCCCGCCTTTGTCCCGATGCAATTGCCTCGGAACAAATTTGAATGGGCTTTTCTTATCCCCCCGCCTGCGGCGGGGGGAAGCGGAACCTATTTGGTCTTGCTCCAGGTGGGGTTTACCTAGCTACCCCAATCGCTCAGGGTACTGGTGAGCTCTTACCTCACCTTTTCACCCTTATCCTGCGAAATGGCGGCTAAGCCTATTTCACAGGACGGTATGTTTTCTGTGGCACTCTCCTTACCCCGGAATTCTGCCCTGCAGAATTCCGGGACAGTCCGTATTACGGACCACCCTGCCCTGCGGAGCTCGGACTTTCCTCCCCTCCTGGTTTCCCGCTTCGCGTGATCTCAGGAGGAGCGACCATTTGCTCCCCTTCGACTCCCCTCCTTTCCTTTCTCCTTTGAAATCCTCCTCTGGATCGCCTGGTTCGCCAAACGGTCTGCTTCTTTATTTCCTTCCCTTGGGATGGATTCGATTTCAAAGGATGAAAATGTTTTTAAATTCTGGAGCACTGTTTTGTGGAGGACCTTTAAATTTAAATCCTTCACGCGATAGACCCCTTTAATTTGTCTTTCGACTAATTCTGAATCCGTGAAGATTTGGAGGGCCTCCCCCCCCAATCGCTTTGCCTCCCTCAGTCCTAAAAGAAGGGCCCAATATTCTGCCTCATTATTCGTCTTGGTGCCGAGATATCGGCTCACCTCCGAAATTTTTCTCCCTTCTCCATTCGTAATCCAAATCCCCGCCCCTGCCCTTCCTGGATTTCCTCTGGAGGCCCCATCAATATAAATGATCAATCGATCTTCTCGCCCCAAGGATTTCATTTTGTATTTCGATCTCCATCCCAATAGAGAATTCGATTACAGTTGGGACACCGAATGAGGGCATTGTTTTTTTGAACCTCGATGAACATTTGAGGGGGAACGTTTACAAAACAGCCTTGGCAGGTCTCATTCTTCGCGCTGACCACACCCACCCCCTGTCTTTTTTCCTTCAAAGTATTATAGAGTTTGAACAGTTTGGATTCGATCTGTTTAGAAAGGACCTCCCTTCGTTCCATCTGTTCGTTCCAGGCCTTCTCGTCATGGGCCATCTTTTCCTGAAGCTTTTTTCGCTCCACTTCAATCTTTTCCAAGGTAACCCCCACTTCCTTTTCCCTTTTGGAGAGATCCTTCTTGAGCTCGTCGATTTCATCCATCACTTGGAGGATCTCTTCTTCCATCCGGCTGTTCGCTTCCTTGATGGCATCGATTTCGCTGAGAAGGGCCTGATACTCTTTGTTCGTCTTCACTTCAGACATCCTTCCTTCTGCCCGCTTGATTTTTTCTTGCTCCAAGTTGAGATGCCCCTCTTTCTGCCTCCGTGTCTTCTCTAAGGATTCGACCTTTTCTTTCTCCTTCTGAATCCTTTCCCTCTCGATCTTCTGTTTTTCCTCCAACTTTTTCATCTCTTTGGGATACCGATCTCGCCCTTCCTTAATACTCTTCAGCTCAAGATCAATTTTTTGAAGTTCCCAAACCAATTCTAATTGTTCCCTCAACAGTCCCCTCCTATCTGACAAATTTTGCAGGAATAAATCTTAAATGGTTTGTCCCCAAACAAGAAGAGTGCACCAAAGGGGTGCACTCTTCTTGTCCCGTCCACACTCACGGAGCATCCTTTCTTTTATCCACAAGGAGTGCATAAGAAATTTTCCTCTTTCCTGGTGGGCCCACCTGGGTTCGAACCAGGGACCTACCGGTTATGAGCCGGTGGCTCTTCCAGCTGAGCTATGGGCCCTATCCTTATTATATGTTATCCCCCAAGGGTGTCAACCCTGCATTGAGTTTAGAGTTTAAAACTAAGAACTCCCTGCCTGCGGCAGGCAGGCGAACTAATCTCTCTGAAATTATTAAGTTTCAAGGAAACTTTTCAACTTTTTTGCCCGGCTGGGATGTCGTAATTTCCTCAATGCCTTTGCTTCGATCTGTCGGATTCTTTCCCGGGTGACATCAAAATCCTGTCCCACCTCTTCCAACGTATGGTCATATTTTTCCCCAATTCCAAACCGCATCCTCAAAACCTTCTCCTCTCGGGGGGTGAGACTGGCAAGGACCTTTTGAGTTTGTTCTGATAAATTGGCGCTGATCACAGCCTCCTGAGGGGAGATGACTGCTTTGTCTTCGATGAAATCCCCCAAGTGGCTATCTTCCTCCTCACCGATGGGTGTTTCAAGGGAGATGGGCTCTTTGGCAATCTTCAACACCTTCCTCACCTTATCCAAAGCCATATCCATTTTCTCAGCGATCTCTTCAGGAGTGGGCTCTCTTCCAATCTCCTGGACAAGGTATCTGGAGGTCCGGATCAATTTGTTGATCGTCTCGATCATGTGAACGGGGATCCGGATGGTCCGCGCCTGATCAGCAATGGCTCGTGTGATGGCTTGTCGGATCCACCAGGTCGCATAGGTACTAAATTTATAACCTCGTTGGTATTCAAATTTATCCACCGCTTTCATTAACCCAATATTCCCTTCCTGAATGAGGTCTAAGAATTGAAGCCCGCGATTGGTATATTTTTTGGCAATGGAGACGACCAGCCTCAGGTTCGCCTTCACCAGTTCACTCTTGGCCTCCTTGGCTTTGGTCTCCCCTTCCACAATGGCCTTGACCGCTGTGGCCAACTTGTCCGCGGTTAGACCACATTCAGTTTCCACCTTGTGGATCTTCCTTTGGACAATAATTGCCACTCGGGAAATTTCTTGGAGATCGACTTTACTCAATTTTCGGGTTCGAAGAAGTTTCTTCTCACTCACACTCCTTGCCTTCAACTTCTTCAGATAGGTCCGCGCCTCCTGAACAAAAATCCCCCACTTATCTTCAATCTTCTTGATTTCGTTTTCCCCTTTGTCCACCCGGTTCAGCATCTGTTTCATCTTCTGAACGATCTTATGAATCTGAGTGTCCCTCAGATTCATCTGGTGGAAAAATTCCAGGATCTCTTCTCGCTTCTTTCTGATCTCTTCTTGTTTCTTTTTAATCCCCTTCTGTTTTTTCTTCATCTCCTTTTGTTTCTTCTTAATCTGTTTCTGAACCTTTCTCTTCGACACGGCCTTCCCTTTCAGGAGTCCTCGAAGGTCTTCATCTTTTCGCTTAATCTTCTCGATGAGTTCTAAAATCTTTTTCTTCTGGATCTGTTCTTCCTCAAAACTGGCCTCCTCCTCGTCGATTTCATTGGTCACTTCCCGGATCTCCACCTTTCCAGCCTTAATTGAATTGCTTAGATTGATGACCTCTTTAACCGCCATAGGACAGTTCAAGACGACGCTCAGCACTTCTTTTTTACCGCTTTCAATTCTTTTAGCAATCTCCACTTCTCCTTCTCGGGTAAGGAGAGAAACCGATCCCATCTCGCGGAGATACATCCGGACGGGGTCTGTGGCCCTGCCAAAGGTCTCCATCTCCAATCCATCGCCTTCCTCCTCTTCCTTCTCTACGGCCTTCTCTTCCTCCACTTTCAATCCCTGGAGATCATCTACCACATCGATGTCCATTTCGTCGAACATCATGAGGACATCATCAATCTGATCAGAGGAGACGATATCATTGGGAGGGATATCATTCGTCTCATCGAAGGTCAGAAATCCCTTCTCCCCTTCCATATTAATCAATTGCTGCTCAACCTCTTTGATCTTTCCTCCCTTCGCCATTGACCTCTCTCCTACCCTTTCCGAAAACTATCTTTTTGAAGGCCCTTCTCCCTCTTGGCCAGTTCCTGGCGTTCCTCTAAAAGAGGGACCAGCCTTTTTTCCTCTTGCTGTTTCTCCGCCTCTTTAATCCTCTTGAGCAACTCGCCTTTTTCCTTTTTCAACCCCTTTTCACGAATCTTTTGGATACAGTCCTGCAAGATCTTTCTTCGATCTCCTCCCTCCAGCTCACTCTCCTGAAAGGCAAGCTCACACAACTTCCCTTTGAGATCCTCCTCAACATTGGCTAAGACCTCTGGCAGGTCAAGCCTTCCTTTTCTCTGATAAAGATCTTCCAGAGCCTCAGCTATTTTTTGCAAGATCGGGCTCTCAAACTCCTTCAGGATACCCTCCTTCGAAATGGTTGGGATGACTTCAGGATGGTGAATCATGAGACGGACCACCATTTCCTCTGCCTTTGGAAAAGTTTTCTCCAAGGATGACTTTCTTAAATCCTCTCCTGCCTTGGATGGCTCCTTGGGAGAGGATCGGAGCATCTCATAGAGAAAGGATTCTTTGACATCCAGCTTCTCCGCTAAAACCTTCGTATAGAAATCTCTTCGAATCTTATCTGGGATTTTACCGAGAAGGGCCACACCTTCTTTCGCTACTCTAACCTTGCCATCGATAGATTTCACATCAGTGGTCTTCATCAACCGTTCAAAAAAGAAATCGATGAGGGGAACAGCACGCTCCGCCCTTTTCCAAAAGTCTTCCAAATTTCCTTTTCTTAGAAACCCGTCGGGGTCTTCCCCTTGCGGGAGGGCGATCGTCTTTCCTACCACTTCCTCTTCTAAAAAGAGAGGAAGGGAGCGAAGGGTGGCCTGGATACCCGCCTGGTCTGCATCAAATATGGTGATCAAATTTTTTGTATATCGCTTTAGGGTTCGAATATGTTGTGTGGTCAGTGCTGTTCCTAAGGTGGCAACACTATGCTTCAATCCATATTGGTGGAGGGTTAACAGATCAAAATAACCTTCGACGATTATAACACAATCCTTCTCTATAACATATCGCTTGGCCACATGGAGCCCATAGAGGACTTCCCCTTTATGATAGATACTCGATTCCGGAGAGTTAAGATATTTGGGTTGTCCTTCTCGAATCACCCTTCCCCCGAATCCGACCACCCGTTGATGGAGGTCGAAGATGGGAAAGAGGATTCTCCCTCGAAAAGCATCGTACCAGCCCTCTCTCTTCTTGGGAAAAATCAAACCCAGTTCCCACGCCAGTTCGAGAGAAACCTTCTTCTCCTGGAGATGCTGTACCAATCCATCCCAACGGTCGATGGAATATCCCAATCGGTGTTCCGCAATGAACTCCGGGCTGATCCCCCTTTGTGATAAATACCTCCTTCCCTCCTCGCCCTCTCGCCGCTTGGTCAGGAGATCGTGGAAATATTCTGAGGCGATCTGGTTGATCTGGAAGAGGACCTCTCTTTTAGCCATCTCCTTTTTTTGGGTCACAGAAAGTTCACGGGTAGGAAGCTTCACTCCATAGCGTTTTGCCAGTTCCTCCACGGCTTGTGGAAAAGAAAAATGTCCCACTTTCATTAAAAAGGTAAAGACATCTCCTCCTTCCCCGCAGCCAAAACAGTGAAAAATTTGTTTTTCCTCATTGACCATGAAAGAGGGGGTCTTTTCAGAATGGAATGGACAGAGCCCCTTATAGTTTTTCCCAGTCTTTTTAAGGGCCACATAATCTGAGACCACTTCCAGAATGCTGGACCGGTCCCGAATTTCCGAAACCTTCTCTTCAGATAAAATTCCAATGGCCAAACGATTTACCCCGTAAGAAAGCCCTGCCATTTATGGCGGGGATGATATAATAAATCGATTCAGCTTCTTGTTGAGGAAGAGGTCAAAGCCCTGCCTTTTCTAACGGGGTTTACCTCAATTCGACGATCGTGATCCCACGACCACCCTTCATCGTTTCCCCAGGGGAAAAACTTTTCACAGCCCGATGTCTATTCAGGTATTGACTGATTGCATTTCGCAACCTCCCAGAACCCACCCCATGAATAATATGGACTTTCTCCAATCCATGGAGGAGGGCTTGGTCGATGAATTTATCGACCTTTGGAAGGGCATCCTCTACGGTCAGACCAATGACATTTAATTCAGAGAAGGGTTCTTCGCCAGCCCCTTTTAAAAAGGGCTGGCCTTTTTGAATTCCCGTCTCCTTTTTCTCTTTTTCCTCCGTCACCTGGACGATCTCAGAGAGGGGGGCTTTTACTTTGGCCTTATCCGTCAATACCTCTGCTCGATTCAATGGTTCTACGACATTCATCAGAATCCCATCGCTTC
>Ga0209777_10006726_pt1 | contig 12891 bp, 11 predicted proteins | sample FrelakmetHBP12HB_FD_187147 | JGI IMG/M metagenome (GOLD analysis project Ga0209777, IMG submission 187147) | Freshwater lake sediment microbial communities from the University of Notre Dame, USA, for methane emissions studies -HBP12 HB (SPAdes)... | ecosystem: Environmental > Aquatic >...
TCCAAGCCCGAAGTGGACGAAGGGCTCACGATCTTTGAAGAGGCTCTAGCGCTGGCCGAAAAAGAAATGAAATAAACAGAGAATAATAGTTCATAAACTCACCCCGGATCTCAATTCGGGGTGAGTTATTATTTATCACAATCCCTTGCAAAAAAACATTCTTGTGGTCTTGTAGATGCGACTTTGCGAAGTATATTATCCCCAAAGGGGACATTGTCCCCGTCAGGGGACATCGTCCCCGTCAAGGGATATCGTACACGCAGGGTAGTCGCCAAAGACGGTTTCTCATTGATCCCGTCCAGACCTCTTTAGATTGTTCGGTGGGGCTTATGGGGTTGGCGTTTCCGTCGGAGTCGCAGTCGCAGTGGCCGCCTCAGCGGTCGCAGTTGCCGTGGCCGTGACCGTGCTGGTGACTGTGCTCGTAGCGTTGCCCAGGATGATCGAGACGAACACATCGTCGCCGAAGAACGTCCCGCTTGCGGTAGACATCCGCCAGTGTCCCCGCACCGAGCCGGTCTTTTTGGGGGCTGTCATGGCGATGGAAAGTTCCAATTCCGCACCGGAGCTGACCGGCTTGTCCAAAACCAGGGTGGTTCCGCCCATAGAATCCCCGCCGGTAAAGACAAACTTGAAACCCGTGTCCCAGGTACAAGTGCCGGTATTTTTGACCAGCCAGGTTTTAGTAAAGGTCTGACCGGGAACCAAGGGGGTGTTATCCGGAATGGTCACGTCGTTGACCAGGATCAGCCCGTAGCAGGAGACAGTTGGGACAGCTCCGCTTCCTGTTGCGAGCGGTGTGCTGCTCGTGGAGGTGGAAGTTGGTGTATAAGTGGACGTATTGGTTGGCAGGGCGATGGCGGTTTGGGTTAACCCGGCCGCGAAGGTGCTTATTGCCGAAGTCTGGATCGCCTCCACGCCGAGGGTTGGGGTCGGTTCGGGCGTGCTTGCTCCACAAGCGCTCAACGCCAGGCTGCCTAGAGCAGCAAGGATTATCAGAATGATCAACTTGACCGTACTTTTCATTTTCAGTTACTCCTTTCATTAAGAAATAGCATTATACCCGTAAACTGGGTGCCATCATGAACAAACCCGGGTGTGCGAGCGGATGCGCTCCCTCCCTGTTTCTGTTCGCTTGCACCGTGTTCTTGGCGGGGTGAAACGGGGACATCGTCCCGGTGCTCTTACGGGACATCGTCCCCGGTTCCTGGGGGAGGGCTGGCGAAGTCCCGAATCATTTACGGGAGGTAGGGCTTTGGGGGGGGGTTGGGGCCTTAAAAACGACGCGCGGACGCACTGGTACCAAGAACGAGAAACAAATACCCAGTTGCTTCCACAGCCCATGTTAATAATGAAGAACATCTCGAATAAAATGGGGTCCTGATGAAAAAATATTCGTTTTTTTAGGGGGTGGGGTTGGAGGTTGGGCCGTTGTGCGTTTTCCGCCTTCCGTGTTGATTTCGGTGGGGGCTGAGTGTCTGGGGGTCATTCTGTATTTCCCAACTGTCACGATTTATCGTTAATCTTCAATCCCGCATTCCCTTCTGCTACTTGCATGAAAGGGAAATAATCCCTATACTATAAGAAAGAAAGCTAAAGTGGGTATTATATCGGGAGTTAGAAAAATGAAAGATAAGCCCATTGCCCATATTCGCAAAAAAGATAAAGAATGTAAAGACCCTCAGTATCTTTGGGAGCATCTTAGCGAAGCCTCCATGCTGGCAAGGCAATTTGCCGGAAAAATAGGCTTGGAGAAGTCCGGCGAGGTTCTTGGGCTGTTGCATGATCTGGGTAAAGCCAGTATAGAATTCCAAAACTACATCCGTACCGCCAATGGCCTAATTGACCCAGACGAGGATGGGTACACAGATGTCGCGGCAAAAAAGGGTAAAGTAGACCATTCCAGCGCAGGCGCACAGGTGGTTTACAAACATCTTCGGGAAAAAGGCGATGAAGGGCGTATCGCGGCGCAAATTTTGGCATTGCCGATTGCTTCCCACCATTCCGGTTTGGTTGATTGCCTGTTGCCAAATGGGGAGGATAATTTCACAAGAAGAATCGAGAAGCGAGAGGAAAGTACCCACGGCAATGAGGCATTGTCCAATCTTGACGAACAAGAAAAGCAGGCATTGGACAAACTTCTTGCTGATGATATGTTGGGCAAGCAGTTGATTGAAAAGCTGAAGTCACTAAAAGAGGAGAATGACTATCAGGATACATTGATGTTCAAATATGGCCTTCTCATCCGATTTCTATTCAGTTGCCTAATTGATGCTGACAGGCTCAACACTGCTGACTTTGAATTTCCAAACAATAACCAAATCAGGAATTACGGCAAATACCGTCCCTGGGAAACATTGATTCAGCGGTTGGATGTAAAGCTAAAAGAGTTTGAAAGCAAGGCTGAGAAGAATAAAGTTGACGAACTTCGCAACCAGGTCTCCCAAACCTGCCTGGCTTTTTCGACAAAACCAAAGGGGATTTACCAATTGAAAGTCCCAACTGGAGGCGGGAAAACTCTGGCAAGCCTCCGCTTTGCCCTGAATCATGCCAAGCATCACAAAATGGACAGGATTTTCTATATTATTCCCTACACTTCAATCATTGACCAAAATGCAGATGATGTCAGGAAGATTCTGGAAGACCGGGACGAGAACGGGCAGTTTTTGGACAGGGTGGTTCTTGAACACCATTCCAATCTCACCCCGGAAGAAGAGACCAAGCGGCAAAATCTGTTGGCCGAGAATTGGGATGCCCCTGTCGTATTTACAACCCAGGTTCAGTTTTTAGAGGCTTTATTTGGGTCAGGCACAAGAGACGCGAGGCGAATGCACCAACTGGCAAATTCCGTCATCATTTTCGATGAGATTCAGACGCTTCCAATTCGCTGTGTACACATGTTTAATATGGCGATTCGGTTTCTGGTCAATAACTGTGGTGCGACTGTTATGCTTTGCACTGCAACCCAACCACTTCTTGACAAAGTTGAACCTGCCCAGCGCGCATTAGCGATTCCATTCGAACAGCGGATCATCCAAAATGAAACTGAGCTATTCGAGAAATTGAAGCGCGTTGAAGCCTTTGATGGCCGAAAGACGGGGGGCTGGACTGATGAAGATGTCGCAGAACTGGCGGAACGTGAATTACACGAGAAGGGAAGCGTCCTGGTCATTGTCAATACCAGGCGTTCCGCTCGTTCTCTGTTTCAAGTGCTTGCGGAGAAAAAGATCGCGGAGGTCTTTCATCTCAGCACCAATATGTGCCCAGCGCATCGTCTGAAAGTGTTGGATGATGTCAAGAAAAAACTTGGTAAAGAGCCTGTTATTTGCGTCAGCACACAATTGATAGAAGCAGGGGTAGATATTGATTTTGGCTCGGTCATTCGCTACCTGGCGGGGCTTGATTCCATCATCCAGGCCGCGGGGCGGTGTAACCGTCATGGCAGACGTACATCCGGGCATGTGTGGATTGTTAATCCGAGCAATGAAAACATTGATAGGTTGAAGGACATCCAAATTGGCGCTCAGGTGGCGGAACGAGTATTGGACGATTTCAAAGATAACCCCGAAATGTTTGGGAACGACAGGCTCGGGCTGAATGCGGTAGCCGAATACTACAAATACTATTTCTATCAGCGAAAAGATGAGATGATGTATAGGATAAGCAAAGATTCGCTGGTTGGTAGAGATGACGATTTATTCAACTTGCTCTCGCTGAATACGCTCTCCGTCTCAGCAAACCAGAGAGGCACGAATTCTATACCGCTTATTCCGTTCAAACAATCCTTCCAAACTGCATCGAAAGCTTTCTATGCCATTGAATCGTCAACGCGGGGCGTGGTCGTTCCTTACGGCGACGAAGGCAATGAAATTGTGAATGATCTTTGCGGCGCATTTGAAATTGAAAAACAGTATAAACTTATCAAGAGGGCGCAGCGATATTCTGTCAACCTGCTTCCTCATGAACTCAAGCTGATGGCGGAAAAGAAAGCCATCCGGGAAGTGCAGGAAGGGGCAGGGATTTTGTACCTGGAAGGTCAATATTACAGCGACCAGTTCGGCTGGCGCGATGAAATCGTGAATGATATGAAACTATTAACAGTTTAAGGAGGCCTGATGGACAATATTGTAGAGTTCAAAGTTACGGGCAAATATGCCCTTTTTACCGACCCGCTTACCAAAATCGGCGGTGAAAAATGCTCGTACCAGATTCCTACTTACGAAGCCTTGAAAGGAATATTAAGTTCGGTCTACTGGAAGCCGACGATTATTTGGATCGTAGATAAAGTTCGTGTGATGAAAGCAATCAGAACACAGACCCGCAGCGCCAAACCGATTGAATATGGCGGGGGGAATTCGCTTGCAATCTATACCTATTTGTCAGACGTGGAATACCAAGTGCAGGCGCATTTCGAGTGGAACCTTCATCGCAAAGATTTGGCAGATGACCGAAACGAGAACAAACATTATTTCATCGCCAAGCGAATGATCGAACGAGGCGGAAGAAGGGATGTTTTTCTTGGCACGCGGGAATGTCAAGGATATGTGGAACCATGTAAATTTGGCGAAGAGAAAGGCTCTTACGACAGCTACGGCGAACTTGCATACGATTTGATGTTTCATGGTTTCGATTACCCCGATGAAATTGGTAAGAACGAATTTTATTCTCGTTTCTGGCGGCCAAAGATGATCAATGGAGAAGTGAAATTTATCCGGCCAGAAGAATGCACCATCCGTAAATTTGTGAGACCAATGAAAACTGAACAGCCAGTCTCAATTGGATTTGAGGAGGAAGGCTTGCTCGAAGGCTATGAAGAAAGGAGTATCTAAAATGAGTTGGATACAAGAACTCTACGAGACATACAATAATTGTCAGGCAAGTGTTGGTTACTCTGGTGAGGAAGGCGAGAGACCCCTGCTTCCAATTTGTCACATCACTACTCAAGCACACATAGAAATCGTGATAAGCAAGGATGGCAATTTTCGAAGAGCTCGTGTTATTAATGACAAGAGGGACATGACCACGATTATTCCATGCACTGAGAGTTCTGCAAGCAGGGCTGGAAGGAAACCCGAATGCCATCCACTTTGCGATAAGCTCCAATATATAGCAGGCGATTTTTCAAACCACGGTGGTTCTGTGACTTCTGGGTTTGCCAAAAAGCCAGAAGAACCACACAAAAAATATACTGAAATTCTTACCAAGTGGTGTCAATCAGAATTTGTGCACCCCAAAGCGGAAGCAATATTGAGTTACGTCAACAAAGGAACAGTCATCAAAGACTTGGTTGAACATCAGATACTTTTTGTTGGCAGCGATCACAAATTCTTGGATAAGAGCGAAGTTACAAGGGGAAAAAACGCGCGAGATATCTTCTCGGTTATTGACCCACAAGACGGTGCCTTTATTCGTTGGGTGGTCGAATCTCCTGGTGTTCTTGAAACCAAAGTATGGAAAGATAAAACTTTATGGGATAGTTGGCAAAATTACTATCTCAGCACCAAAGAGAAAGCCTCACTTTGCTTTGTTACTGGAGAAGATGCCATCCTAACTACTAATCATCCAAAGTATATCCGTAGAGAAGGTGATGGGGCGAAATTGATTTCCTCCAATGACACGAGTGGCTTTACTTACAGAGGACGCTTCCTAACAGATACGCAGGCGTGCAATGTAAGTCTTGAAGTATCTCAAAAATCCCATTATGCTCTATTGTGGCTTATCAGTCGTCAGGGCTACAGAATGGGAGATTTAGCAATTGTCGCGTGGGCAACTTCTGGCGCATCAATTCCAAAACCGACAGATGATCCCTTATCAATGCTTCTTGGAGAACTTCCAACTGACGCACCGCCAACAGTGTCCACTGCACAGGATGTAGCTATCAAACTCAAAAAGAAAATTGCTGGTTATGGAAAAGAGATTGGCGATACTACACATGTGGTTGTAATGGGTTTGGACTCTGCAACACAAGGACGTTTGGCAATTACCTATTACCGTAAACTAACGGGTTCTGACTTCTTGCAAAGAATAAATGACTGGCACGAATCCTGCGCCTGGATTCACTATTATGGTTCGATAGACATTCAAGACGAAAAAAGCGGTAAGACGAAGAAGAAATACATCCCCTTCGTCGGCGCTCCTGCTCCAAGTGACATTGCAGAAGCCGCTTATGCAACAAATAGAGACGGCAAGTTTCAATTGGATGAAAAACTTCGCAAGGCAACCATTGAACGAATCCTTCCTTGCATCATTGACGGACAGCAAATACCAAGAGATATTGTCGAATCTGCAATAAGACGGGCATCCAATAGAGTTGCATTGGAAGATTGGCAATGGAGCAAAACACTCACGATTGCTTGTGCGTTATACAAAAAATTCAAAGAAAAGGAGAACTATACTATGTCACTCGATGAAAATAGAACGACGCGAGATTATCTCTATGGAAGGCTTCTCGCCATTGCTGAACGGCTTGAAGAAGTTGCACTTTACAAAGCCAAAGAAAAGCGGGCAACAAACGCCGCACGATATATGCAACAGTTTTCACAACGCCCGTTCCGCACATGGAATCAAATTCATTCTGCGCTCACCCCATATGTTGTGCGACTTGGCGGCGCGGGATATTACAAAAATCTGATTGCGGAGGTTAATGGTTTATTCATCAGTCCCGAAGATTACACAAGCGACAAACCTTTAACTGGGGAATATTTGCTAGGGTACTACTGTCAAAGACAAAAACTTTTGGAAAGAAAAAAAGATGCTGTGCCTTCCCGCGAAATTGAAGACAACGACGAAAGTACAGAAGAATAAAAAGCGTAAAACCCATTAATCAAATAGGAGAAAATATTATGAACACCCTCAAGAACAAAATTGATTTTGCTGTGATCGTTTGTGTTAACAATGCCAACCCGAACGGCGACCCGCTCAACGGCAACCGCCCACGCGTCACCTATGACGGCTCTGGCGAAATGTCTGACGTTTCCATCAAGCGCAAAATCCGCAATCGCCTGATGGAAATGGGACAGTCCATCTTCGTGCAATCTGATGATAGCAAAGTAGATGGTTACCCCAGCCTGCGGGCAAGAGCAGAAGGAGAACTAGGCAAAGATATCTGGAAAGACAGAGAGTTGGCAATAAAAGAATCGTGTGGTAAATGGATTGATGTTCGTGCCTTCGGACAGGTCTTTGCTTATAGTGTAGGCGCAAAAGGAGAAGGCGTTTCGATTGGCATTCGTGGACCTGTTTCAGTTCACCCAGCTTTTTCAGTCGCGCCAGTATTGGACCGCACTTCAAGTATCCAAATTACGAAAAGTGTAAAGGGTGATGTTAAGGATAATGCGTCTGACACGATGGGCATGAAGCATCGCGTGGATCATGGTGTCTATGTATTTTATGGAAGCATGAACCCACAACTTGCGACCAAAACAGGCTTCTCCGATGAAGACGCGCAGGCAATCAAAGAAGCGTTGAAGACATTGTTCCGCAATGACGCCTCGTCCGCCAGGCCCGAAGGAAGCATGGAAGTTTACAAAGTCTATTGGTGGGAGCATAGTGACCCCAAGGTACATTTCTCGTCAGCAAAAGTTCACAACTCTGTGAGAAACAAAGTCGGCGTGAGAAAAGACGTAACAGAACCCAAGAGCATTGGAGATTATGACATCCCAAGCAAGGAAGAAATTGAAAAGGAATTGCCTGGCTTGAAATGTGAAGTAATGGATGGTGAATAGGTCATAAAGCAATGACCAAACCCGAATACGCGCCCGATGACCTGCTCCCCCTCTCGGGCATCCAGCACTTCGTATTTTGCCGCCGGCAGTGGGCACTGATCCATGTCGAGCGCCAGTGGCAGGAAAACGCGCTCACTGTCGAAGGCAAGCTGCTGCATAAAAAGGCGGATGAACCCTTCTTTACGGAAACACGCAAAGGAGTGATTACCGCCCGCTCGGTGCCGATTGCCTCCTATCGTCTGGGATTATCAGGTGTGTGTGACGTGGTTGAGTTCACCGAATCACCGGAAGGTGTGCATCTGCCTGGGCGGGAAGGCTTGTTTTTGCCTGCCCCGGTGGAATATAAACGCGGCCACGAAAAGCGCGATGCCTGCGACGAGGCCCAACTCTGCGCCCAGGCGATCTGTCTCGAAGAAATGCTCTCGACAGCGATTTCGTTTGGGTATCTGTATTATGGCGAAACCCGCCACCGGGTTGAGGTGGAACTGACCGCTGAACTTCGTGACCTGGTGCGCGAAATGTCGGATGAAATGCACGCCTACTTCCAAAGGGGCTACACCCCGCGCGTCAAGCCCTCCAAAGCCTGCCGTTCCTGCTCGCTGGCCGATATTTGCCTGCCCGGGTTGCAGGAAAATGTCATCCCGGCCTCCAAATACATCCAACAACAGGTTGAAAGCGCCTGAACTATGAAAAAACTCGCCAACGTCTTGTATGTGACCACGCCCGAAGCCTACCTCTCGCTGGATGGCGAGAATGTGGTCATCAAAAAGGATGAGCAAACCTCCACGCGTTTGCCCTTGCACAACCTGGAAAATATTGTCTGCTTCAGTTACCTGGGCGTCAGCCCGGCCCTGATGGGCGCATGTGCCGAGCGCAATGTGGGACTGTGCTTTCTTACCCCAAATGGGCGTTTTCAGGCGCGCATCAGCGGCAAGGTAAAAGGTAATGTGTTGCTTCGCAAAAAGCAATATGAAGTCTCGGAGAAGAACGACGAAAGCGTTCACATCGCCGCCTCCTTCCTGCTTGGAAAGGTGTTCAACTGCCGCAAGGTGATCGAACGGGCCGTGCGCGACCACGCCATGCTGGTGGATGTGCAAACCTTGACAGCAGCCTCGGCTTCGCTCAAGGAAACCCTGACCGCCATTCAAGGCTGCAAGACCATCGGCGACCTGATGGGCTTCGAGGGCAGCGCGGCAAAAATATACTTTGGCATATTCGATCAGTTGATCCTGCAACAGCGGGAGGATTTTACCTTCAAGGAACGTTCCCGCCGCCCGCCCCTGGACAACCTCAATTCTCTGCTTTCGTTTCTGTATACCCTCCTGACGAATGACGTAGCCTCTGCTTTGGAAGTGGTCGGCCTGGACCCTTATGTGGGCTTCCTGCACCAGGACCGCCCCGGGCGCCCTTCGCTTGCCCTGGACCTGATGGAGGAACTCCGTCCGGTCTTTGCCGACCGGCTGGCGCTTTCGCTGGTCAACCGTAAACAGGTTCTCGGCAAAGGCTTTACCCAAAAAGAGAGCGGCGGAATCTTGATGGATGACGACACTCGCAAGGCAGTCCTGACCGCCTGGCAGGAGCGCAAGAAAGAGGAGATTATTCACCCCTATCTCAAAGAGCGCATCCCCTTTGGGCTGATCCCGCATGTTCAGGCCATGCTGCTCTCCCGTTTCCTGCGCGGCGACCTGGATGCCTACCCGCCCTTCTTCTGGAATTAGGAGATCACCGATGATGGTTTTGATCACTTACGATGTAAGCACCGAGACCGAGGCCGGGAGACGCCGCCTGCGTAAGGTTGCCAAAAAATGCCAGGATTACGGCCAGCGCGTGCAAAATTCGGTGTTTGAATGTATCATTGACCCGGCGCGCATGAAACTATTGCAAGCTGCTTTGGAAAAGATCATTGACCCTGAAGTAGATTCCCTTCGCTACTATTACCTTGGAGATGAATGGCGCAACCGCGTCGAACACGTGGGTGCAAAAGCCAGCCTTGACCTGGAGGGCACACTCATTGCATAAATAATCTTCCGAGAGCAAGCTTGTATTAAGTGCGAACCCCATGTGCACATGATTCTTCTGGAAGGTTCGCAGGACAAATGACCTTTAATTGACCGAAAAGTTTAGTTTTTAGTCCGAGTTAGTCTTGAAATACATCTCGACGGCTTTGAATTGCACAAGATATAGGGCTTGCTACATAAGAACGCCCATATTTTGCAGTCGCCTCCCCCCCGGAGGCGTGGATTGAAACCATGGTATTGGAACCGGGGGCTAATGTCATGAGGTCGCCTCCCCCCCGGAGGCGTGGATTGAAACTCTCAAGACTGGTCGAAATGAGTATACCCAATCCAGTCGCCTCCCCCCCGGAGGCGTGGATTGAAACTTCTTCCCTTGGTACTGGGAGAAAGCATATAAAGTCGCCTCCCCCCCGGAGGCGTGGATTGAAACTGCTCAGTGGGGCAAGTATCACATTCCTGGCCGGGTCGCCTCCCCCCCGGAGGCGTGGATTGAAACCTTCCATTGCTCGCTCGTTGTAATATATAAACAGGTCGCCTCCCCCCCGGAGGCGTGGATTGAAACATTGGGCGACACCTTTATGTCACCGAAATCAGACAGTCGCCTCCCCCCCGGAGGCGTGGATTGAAACTTGCTTAATAACTCAGTCTCGACAGGTCATTTGGAGTCGCCTCCCCCCCGGAGGCGTGGATTGAAACTTACCCAGGTGCGAGGCTATCTGCGCCTGCTGGTCGCCTCCCCCCCGGAGGCGTGGATTGAAACTTCTAAGCCCAATTTCGATATTATGAGTTCGCCTCGTCGCCTCCCCCCCGGAGGCGTGGATTGAAACTTGTTGGCTATGCCTGCGGGCGTTTGTATCAGAAGTCGCCTCCCCCCCGGAGGCGTGGATTGAAACAAGGACATCCCACCCCAACCCATCACTATCCTGGTCGCCTCCCCCCCGGAGGCGTGGATTGAAACCGGTCAAACTCGATGCAGGCTGCGATCCCGTTGGGTCGCCTCCCCCCCGGAGGCGTGGATTGAAACACGGGCTATTTCTTTGGGGTCGCCGCCCGTAATGTAGTCGCCTCCCCCCCGGAGGCGTGGATTGAAACACGTCACATTTGGGGTATTGTGTTTCACGGCATCGTCGCCTCCCCCCCGGAGGCGTGGATTGAAACCGGGACTACGTGCGGCACTGGTACGCCCTGCGACGTCGCCTCCCCCCCGGAGGCGTGGATTGAAACAGTCAGGTTGGTCAGCATTTTGTCGGACTTTGCGGTCGCCTCCCCCCCGGAGGCGTGGATTGAAACGCTTTGCCAGTTCAGTCACCGCCCCTAATGCTGTCGCCTCCCCCCCGGAGGCGTGGATTGAAACGATCGATATATCGCAGGACGAAAGTAACCCCCATGTCGCCTCCCCCCCGGAGGCGTGGATTGAAACAGGAGGACGGTGATCTTGCTGATATAATCCATGAGTCGCCTCCCCCCCGGAGGCGTGGATTGAAACTGTCGTGAAACATTTACAGAAAATCATAATTATTTTAGTCGCCTCCCCCCCGGAGGCGTGGATTGAAACACTACAAAACGCTGTCATACACAGTTTTGAACAGCGTCGCCTCCCCCCCGGAGGCGTGGATTGAAACGTCCATCCTCATGCGGTGGTTGACCGACGATGCCGGTCGCCTCCCCCCCGGAGGCGTGGATTGAAACCACTTCCGCATAGCGCGCATAGCGGCCAATTTGGTCGCCTCCCCCCCGGAGGCGTGGATTGAAACCAAGAGCCTTGAAGAATAAATGGGCACCTTTGTTGTCGCCTCCCCCCCGGAGGCGTGGATTGAAACCTTTATGGACATAACCCTCGGGAACAATATCTTTAGTCGCCTCCCCCCCGGAGGCGTGGATTGAAACCTTTATGGACATAACCCTCGGGAACAATATCTTTAGTCGCCTCCCCCCCGGAGGCGTGGATTGAAACGCGTTGGTATTTATGCGTCAAAGCCCAACTTTCGTCGCCTCCCCCCCGGAGGCGTGGATTGAAACATTGACTAACCAACTCCGCGCCAGGAACGGACAAGTCGCCTCCCCCCCGGAGGCGTGGATTGAAACGCCTCTCCTATCTTGCACGTTTTAAGACACGGAAGGTCGCCTCCCCCCCGGAGGCGTGGATTGAAACCAGCCGCGGTTGCCAACTCCAACTTGCCGGTTGCGGTCGCCTCCCCCCCGGAGGCGTGGATTGAAACTTAGCCGCTACTCCCGAACTCCAAGGTCACCGTTGTCGCCTCCCCCCCGGAGGCGTGGATTGAAACTTTTCCTTTCTCTATAACATGAACTTCGGTTTGGTCGCCTCCCCCCCGGAGGCGTGGATTGAAACAAATAGTGAATTATGGGGTGACGAATGTCATGACGTCGCCTCCCCCCCGGAGGCGTGGATTGAAACTTGTGCTTCTTGTGTGGCAATAACATAATCGCGTCGCCTCCCCCCCGGAGGCGTGGATTGAAACAGCGCGATAATCTGTTTAGCCCCGCCTCAGCGCGGTCGCCTCCCCCCCGGAGGCGTGGATTGAAACAATGCGTGCGCCAGTAAAGATTGATGCTGTCTATGTCGCCTCCCCCCCGGAGGCGTGGATTGAAACTCAATGCTGTGGGACACGGTGATTGAGTATGGATGTCGCCTCCCCCCCGGAGGCGTGGATTGAAACATGGCGGTCCAGACCGAGCCTACGGAACAGTGGGTCGCCTCCCCCCCGGAGGCGTGGATTGAAACACCTCGGTAGATGTGTCGAAGAAAAGCATATTTGAGTCGCCTCCCCCCCGGAGGCGTGGATTGAAACCTGGGACGGAGGCCGGACAGCCGGATCATCCTGGGTCGCCTCCCCCCCCGGAGGCGTGGATTGAAACTTCAAGGCATCCACCAAATCCATCGCTGCACCAGGTCGCCTCCCCCCCCGGAGGCGTGGATTGAAACTTGCACAGCCCTGCTCATTTCATCCAGCTCATCCAGTCGCCTCCCCCCCGGAGGCGTGGATTGAAACGCATCGTATGGGGCTGCGCCGCAGTTTCCCCACACACGTGGGGATGAACCGGCGTAGTCCCGGTGCTCTTCCGGGAGAGGGGCATTCGTTCCGCGAAAATATTTAAAAAGGTGACTTTAATTCGGAATGATGGGATTTTTACAGTCC
>Ga0209777_10006728_pt1 | contig 12888 bp, 14 predicted proteins | sample FrelakmetHBP12HB_FD_187147 | JGI IMG/M metagenome (GOLD analysis project Ga0209777, IMG submission 187147) | Freshwater lake sediment microbial communities from the University of Notre Dame, USA, for methane emissions studies -HBP12 HB (SPAdes)... | ecosystem: Environmental > Aquatic >...
CAACGTCCGCGACAGTGATAGCACCATCGCCGTTAGCGTCGGAGCCTTCACTGGCGAGGTCCCCGAACAACACCTGAATCAAGGTGTCCGAAGTTGGCGTCGCGGCCAGGACGCCCCGCCCAAATGTCAGGGCAGCTGTACATGCAAGCAGCACAAGCAGCGCGCAAGCCAACCAGCGGCCGGTACTTGGCGAGCACTTGGGCCGTATGGGCGGGCGTGTGTAGAACATCTTCCTCCCCGGTTGCTCTCTCCGGCTGCGCGCGCCCTTCTACGGTAAGCACCTACTGGCTGTCAACAACGGATCGCAGGATTCACTGCGACGCGAAGGTGAAGACTGAGGCCACATCGCTTATGAATACAGGGGTTGGGACTAAAACTTGATCCAGCGCCGGAGCGCTCAGTACGAACCGGCCACGCTTGCTCGTCTGCCAGTTGTAGCAGTCGAAATTCTGGCCCGGGGTGGGTTTGAAAATCAACGTCTGCCCGAGCCTGGCGTCCGCGTTCGAGATCGTCGTCGAGGGCTGGCCGGTAGTGACAGCAAAAGGGGTTAGTTCGCCTGGGCCTTCATCGCCGCACGGGAGATCCTTCTCGAATCCAATCTCGATCGAAAACCCGTTGATCATTGTGGGTGGAGTGGGAACAGGGGCGATAAAGAACGCGCCTGGACCCGTGTCGCCGGTTCCGAGACTGGGGACCATGGGGCCATTGCAGACGCCGCCGTGAGGCGTGCCACAGACGCCGACCTTAGTGAGAATGCAGTCCTTGTTAGTCTGGCAGGCGGCGCCGATATTGCCGACACGGCACTGGCCGGGGAAATGGGTGCAGACCCCGTCGCCTGCGCCCGGTGACGTGTCGCAGTCAGCATCCGCCTTGCACGACTGGTCCACGAGGCCGGCACCGCAGCTTGCATACGGAGTCTCGACCGTGCCCTGCAGCGCGGTGCACTGATCGGCCGTGAATCCATCAACGCCGACTTGCCCAAGGCGATGATCCTGGTCGAGCGAAAGGCTGATGTCCATTCCGCCGTTGCATGCCAGTATCCCCGCGTCGGCAATGCCCTCGGGCGGCACCAGCATGTGCAGGCAAATGATTTCCTTAGCCGCCGTCTTTTTGGCGTCCACAAAAAAGTACTCCGAGGCGCGGACGATTTTGACCTTCACGAACCCCTTCTCGTCCGGTTGGCCCGCTTCGAAATCGAAGAATGCCGGTTCGGTTTGGCCGTTGGACTGCCCCTGGAAGGTTCCCACCGGAATGGTCAGCCCACTTCTAATCCTTATCTGGAAGGGGCTCTTGGTCGGATTGAGCACGAAATGGCGACTCCCGAGCACGCCGAGCGTCGGCGTCACCGTGGGCGTCAGCGTGATCGTCGGCGTTGCCGATGGCGTCGGAGTGTCCGTCGGCGTGAACGTCACGGTTTCCGAGGGCGTGGCGGTGACGGTAGGCGTCGGCGTGGCGGTGGACGTGAACGTCGCCGTGTGCGTCGACGTCGGGGTGTTCGTCGGCGTAAAGCTTGGCGTTGACGAGGGCGCCGCCGTCGGAGTCGGCGTGCGCGTTGCGGTGAGAGTCGGTGTGAGCGTTGCGGTGGGGGTTGGTGGCACCGTGTTGGTGGGCGTGGGAGAACTCGTCGCGGTCGGCACGGAGGCGGCTGCGTTCTCGTCATTCCCGCATCCGCTGACGACGATGCATACGGCCGCGACCCAGGCCGCGATCATTATCGTCCTTGCACGATTCATTGCACCTCCTTTGTCCGCCCAAAGTCTAAAGTCAAGAAGACGGCCGACCCGGGAAGTCCAACCGTGTCGAAATCCGAGTGGGTTGAGGGCTTGATTCATGGCGTCGATTCACCCATTAGTGACGGAGAAATGGACCGGCTGGGAAACAATCGTGCGGTGAACCCGCGAGCGGTCCCGAGGCGCCTTCCAGGGAAAGGAGGAGATGGATGGGTTGGCACGTCTATGTCGCACACTTCGTAGCGGGGCTCTTCCTGGCCAACGCCGTTCCACACTTCGTGAATGGAATCTCAGGCGCGCGCTTTCAGAGTCCGTTCGCGTCCCCACCTGGCGTTGGGGAGTCATCACCATTGGTGAACGTGCTCTGGGGCATGACCAATCTCGTCATCGGCTATGTCCTGCTCTGCGGGGTCGGCGAGTTCAGGCGCGGCGTGTCCATCGACGCGCTTGTCGTCGCTCTCGGAGTCCTCGCCGCGGGGGTTGGCCTCGCGCGTCACTTCGGAAACGTGCGCCAGGGAGGGTATAGCCGTGACTCGTGACTCGTTGAATGCGGGCGAAGTGCGCCGCTCGGGACGGAAGATCTCGCGGCGCACGTTCTTGGGTGGCATGGTGGTGGGTGCCGCGGGCGCGTGGGGCCTGTCCCACGGACTGGCTCGGTTCGGGTACGACCCCGCAAGACCGCCGCAGCTGTACGAATATTTCCTCGACAACTTCTGGTTCACAGCGGCCGACCTCGAACACCAGGCGATCAACGCCCCGCTGAAAGGGAGCCACAAAGCCGACATCATCATCATCGGCGGCGGGTACACGGGACTCTCATCCGCCTATCACCTCAGCCGCACATTCCCCAACAAGAAGATCGTGTTGCTCGAAGGTGCTTGCTGCGGATACGGGGCCAGCGGCCGCAACGGCGGCTTCTGTGATGCCGGCTTCCCCGGTCTCCACCGTTACGTCGAGGCGGCGGGACCTGAACTCGGCCGCAAGGCCTTTGACGCCAGCCTGTTCGGCATCGACCAGGTAAAGAGGATGGTCGCGGAGCACGGGATTCAGTGTGACTTCGAACAGAACGGCATGCTGGAAGCGGCGTCCGATGAACCGCAAGCGCAGCAACTGGAGCGCTTCCACGGGATCTACAAGTCGATGGGACTCGATGCGACGCTGGTGCATGGCAAGGAACTCGAGGCTGAAGTCCGTTCGCCGCGTTACATCGCCGGGCTGAAGTTCCCCTATGGCGCAATCCTCAACCCGGCAAAACTGGCGCGCGGGATGAAGCCGGTGATCGAGCGCGCCGGCGTCGAGGTGCGGGAACGCACCGTCGTGTTGCGGGTGACTCCGGGCAAGGTGCACCGCGTGGAAACGGAGATGGGCGAGATCAGCGCCCCCGTCCTAGTCCTAGGCCTGAACGGCTACGCGCCCGCGCTCGGTTTCTTCCGCGATCGGGTCATGCCGCTGTGCAGCTACGTGATCGCCACCGAGCCGTTGAGCGCGGCTCAGTGGGAGTCCATCGGCTGGCACCACCGCCAAGGGATCGCCGACATGCGCCCGCTGTTCGACTACCAGCGGCCGACGGCCGACGGGCGCATCGTCATCGGCGGCTCTGCCGCGCCCTACTTCGCCGACGACGCCCTGAGCTCCGGCAACTACAAGCCGGCCATCGATGCGGTCACGAAGAGCCTCTTCACCACCTTCCCGCAGCTGGAAGGCGTCCGCATCGAGCATGCGTGGGGCGGCACGATGGGTTTCACGACGGATTTCACCCCGTCCGTCGGCGTGATGGGAGAGGACAAGAATATCTTTTACGGCGTCGCCTACAACGGCGAAGGTGTCGCGTTCTCACAAACGGCGGGTCGCATCATCTCCGAGCTGATGGCAGGTGAACAGAGTGATCTAACCAAACTATGCGTGGTGAACCATCAGATTCCGTATAACGGCCCCGCGAATCTGCGCATCGTCTTTGAACGCCTCTACGAGTGGTACCTGCGGCGCGCTGGCGCCAAGACGGTGCGTTGAGCACTTCAACGCGTGACCTCTCAGCCGAGCAGCAGGACCTTGTGAGCAGCGTGAAAACGGCTACACTGCGCCGCCGGTGAGCGACGCGAAGCGGAGGATTCACAGGCATGGGCTGCACGGCTTTGGAAATCCACGATGGCATCGCGCGGTTGTCCTTTTCGCGCCCGGAAGTCCTGAATGCGCTGAACGTGGAGTTACTGACGGAAGCCGTGGCATGTCTCACGGAGCTGCGCCAGCGGGATGACGTTGGCGCAGTGGTGATCACCGGTGAGGGCCGCGGCTTCTCGGCGGGCGCCGACCTCTCTCTTGCCGGGCAGCAGCTGGGGACGGACGCTTCGGTCGCACAGCAGGTCGGATATTACATGGACAACTACGCCCATCCGCTGGTCGAGGCTATCTTCACTTTCCCAGCACCGGTGGTGGCGGCCGTCAACGGCCCCGCGGTTGGCGGTGGCGCCGGCATCGCGCTCGCCGCCGACATCGTCATAGCGGCACGGTCGGCGTACTTCATGATCGTGCAACCGGCACGGCTCGGGCTGGTGCCGGACCTGGGCGCGACCTGGCTCCTGCAACGCCTCGTCGGGAGAGCGCGCGCGCTCGGCGTCTCCTTGCTCGGAGAGCGGATCAACGCCGAACAGGCGGAGCGATGGGGAATGATCTGGAAGTGCGTCGACGACGAAACGCTGCTGCCGCAAGCCATGGCCGTGGCGTCGCGACTGACGCAGATTCCACGCCTCACTCTCCAGGCCACACGCGAGCTGACCGACACCGCGACACGCCTTGAGCTATTTGAGCAGATGAAACGCGAACGGGACCGGCAGCTGGAGCTGTGCAGCTCAGCGTTCTTCGGCGACGCAGTCGCGGCCTTTGTCGGCAAGCATCGATGAGAAACGACGTCCGGCAGCAGCTTCGAGTTCCACGGGGAGTTTTTGGACGAAGCCCGCTCGCCCTGAGAGACCCGACCGGCGCGGGCGCCGGCTTGGAGTGTCCATAAACCCGTGGTTCCCCGACCACCGCCCGGGGCGATGTCCCGGGCTCACGAGTGGCCGCCCCGTTGGGGCTGCTGTTGTCCGCCAGTTGGAATCCTTCGGTATCAGCCCTGAAAGGGCGGCAACCCATCAGCCCAGGGCGACGCCCTGGGCGACGGACGGGACGCATGTCCTCCTAGCTGCTGTGACGCCTAAGATAACCCAGCAGCAGGTCACGCTCCTTGGTGGAAAGGGGTGGAAGTTTGTGGCGGACCAGCTCCCCCTGCATGCGCCCGACTTGGAGCTTCCACATTTCGTACGTCAGGCTACCGGGCGCGAACAGGCGATGGCACCCGCTGCTGCAACGGCTGGCGTACAACTTTGCCCCAGGGGAATCCGGCTCCGGCAACTTCGCATTGCACGCCATCAGGCCTCCGAGAGCGACCCCGAGCAGCGATGCTTGAAGGCGGCGGAGGAAGACAAGTCGCCTCCGGCTGCGCTTCACAACGAGTCCCGGAAGTACGCCGCCTGCCCGGTGGTTTCCTCCACGCCAATTTGTATGGCGCGGATCCGCTGCACGCCCTCCACCGCCAACTCGTGCCGCATCTCGCCTGCCAGGTAACGCGCCAGTTCCTCGGCCGAGCTGTGCGCGATGGGCACCAACACGACGTCCTTCGCCGGGAAGCGGAACTCGTCGTCTTCGTAGCGCAGGCTGACCTGCCCCGCCTCCTCGCGGATCTGCAGACAGTCGCTGTGCGTCGGGATCAGCACCTTTTCATCGAGCCGATCGCACACACGTTTGGCGATGCGTTTCACGATGCCGAAGTCGAGAACGTATCCTTGCGCGCCCAGGACACCCTCGACCTCGACGGTCACGCGGTAGTTGTGGCCGTGCAGGGTCTCGCGAAATCCCTTGTAGGCCATGAAATGCGCCGCGGAGAACTTGAGATAGTCTTTGCTGACGTGTACCCGGAACGACTGCGTACCCATGCGACCTGCCGCCTGTGCACAGGGCTTACCACAGGCACAACGGCGCGCAAGGCTGATGAGCCGAGCAGCGGTGCCGGCAAGACGCCCCAGTCACGGTACGGGACGATCGGCAAAAATCTGCGGGTGTCTTTTGCCCTCGCTCGTAGTCCGCGCTCGGCGCCGGTGCCGATCGCGCCCGTAACGGTTCCTGGTTGACTACCCGGCGGTTCACAGGTTATGAACCTCAATATGCCCACCACGCAGCGCGTGATTTCCATCGTTGTCGACCGCGATCTCGAGCAGCGCCTGCGGTCCGAAGCGGCCCGGCAGAGCAAGAGTCTGTCTCGTTTCGCTCGCGAGGCCCTCGAAGGGCGGGTTCGGCCGCCCGCCCGGCAGCGCACGGGTCCGAGCGCCCTCCTGAAGCTCTGCGGACTCGCGCATGGCGAACTCCTGATACGGGATCTCGACCGCGAGCTGTATGAACGCTGAACGCGTTCTGGTCGACACCTGGGGCTGGCTCGCCCTCGCCGACGATAGGGAGCCGAGACACCGCCATGTTCGCACGCTGATTCGCAAGCTGTGGCAGGAGGGTCAGTCCGCGCTGACGACCGACTACATCCTTGACGAAACGTTCACCTTGGTGTTCCGGCGCTTGCCGTTCGCCAGGGCGCAGCGTTTCGTCGGCACGATCGAGACCGCCGAGCAGCAAGGCAGCTTGCAGGTGGAACGTATCAGTCCGGAAAGGTTCGCCCTGGCCACGAAGCTGCGTCTGCGTTTTCGTGACAAGCCGCTGATCTCGTTCACCGATTTGACGAGCATGGTCGTCATGCAGGAGCTGCGAATGAAGCGAGTGATCACGGCAGACGATCACTTCCGCCACGTGGGCCTCGGTTTCGAACTGCAACCGTAGGCCGCAGTTGTAAGGCGACGTCCGATCAACCGTCTGGATCGAGGTCTAGCCTACGCGCGCTGCCACAGCGCCGCCGACGCGCGGCGTCACTGCTTGTGATCGCACCCACACACGGCGGCCGTCGGGGAGCTCGATCCGTGTCCATCCGCCCGACTCTTCGAGTTGCGTCACCTGCGTGCCGCGCGGTGGCCCGGCCGACCTCGCCGGCGGCCTCGCGCTTTACTGGTTGACGTTGAATACTGACTTCCTCGGCCGCAGCGACATCACCCGTCCAGATTCGATACAACAGCCGGTGTTTCTTCAGATTGAACGTGCCGACGTGCTGCAGTTCTCTACGGGGTTGAAGGTGGCGCCGCTGAGGCGCACGGCGGCGTTCTTCAACGCCTTGCTGCCGCTCAACGAGGCAGGCCTCCGCGCAGATCGAATCCTGGCCTTCGGTGTTGAAGCGGTGTTTTGAGAGCAGCTGGGGCCCTCAGCTCTTGGCTTCCGGCTTCTGAGCCAGGGCCTGGGAGCCTCACTTCGTTGTGCCGCTCAGTTGAGTGAGCAGCTCGCGCGCTTGGTAAAGCTGGCGCTGCTTATGCATCCGCTCGGCGACCTCGGCGGCTTTCTCAAGCAGCGGAACGCTGCGCTCCGGATGGCCCATGTCGCGATAAGTTTCCGCCAGCTCGATGCGCGAACCGCACGCATCGGGATCGAGGGCAACGGCACGGCTCAAGTAGTCGGCAGCCTTCTCCAGATCACCGCCGAGCGCCCAGGGCAATTGCCGGTACATACCGCCACGGGCGGCTAGTGCATCGGCATGATTCGGATTGAGCTTCAGCGTCCGTTCCAGCTCACGGTTGACGATCAGCAAGCTGAGCGGGTTGACGGCACCTTCGAGCTGCATGATCCGGCCCTGATTAGCGAAGCGGGCGTAGTGGGCGTCGGCATTGTTGTCGTCCGCCGCCACGGCGCGCTCGGCCCACTGCAGACCATCACCGTAAGCGGCCCGCTTCGCTTCTTTGGTGGTCGCGTCCTCGCCGCCATGTAGGCAGTCGAGCGCATGCCGCGCCAGGTCCTGCGCCGCCTCGACACGGTCGCGCGCGTACGCCCACTGCTGCCCGCCGGCTAGATGTGCAGTGCTGAGCTGAGCAGCCAGCAGAACGGCGACGAAGACAAACCTCCCCCGGGCGACCGCTCCCAGCTCGCCGTGTGGCCGCGACCTGCTCCACGACACTAACGGCATAACCATTTATCGGTAGCATCCCCCCGCATGCCCTCGCAAGGCCACAGGGGAAGAATCTTCGACAAAATGAAGTTCACAACCGCGCGCCTGAGCGGTTACACCGCGATCTCTTGCAGCAACGCCCAGCGTAACCGTGCGAAGTGCTGAGGGCCGCATACACCCGTGCGATCAGGGCGTCCACTTCCCTGTCTGCATCTTCCCCCATGAGGAAGGGCGTGGAGTGCACCCGCGTAAAACGAGCCGACCCGCCCCGCCACCGAAGTCGCGAACCCTCCGCGCTCGCTGGCGCGGGCCCCGGTCTTCTCAGGGCTATACTACAGGCCGCCGGCCAGCCGACCCGCTACTCGTCGGTGAGGGCCTGCCGGATGGTTTGCAGGATGAACAGGAAGTCCCGCTCGTTGCGCACGTCACCGAGGGTGGCAACGCTTTCCAGAGCGGCCAGCTCGGAGCGCGTAATGCCGTGGCGTGCATGCAAGCCGCGGTTGGCCTTGAACCGCTCCCAGGCCGCCTCCGGCTGCGGGTGCTCCGGCGCGATCAGCGCGCGCGTCTGCGGATTGGCGAGGAAAAACAGCTCGCGCTGATCGAGATCGAGCGCTTTCGCCAGCTTCGCGACCACCTGCGGACGCGGATGACGCGCATCGGCCTCGAGATAGCCGATATAGTTTGGCCGGCACCCGACCCGGGCCGCCACCTGCGTTTGGGTGAGCTCCAACTGCCGGCGCCGTCGTTTCAGCACCGACCCCAATGAGATCTTACTCGCTCGTTGTGCCACACTAACCTCCTTCTCCGTCAAGAATACGCCTTCCCCCCTTCCCTTTCGCCCGAGCGCCGTTTGCGCCCCGCAGCCCCTCACGCACCCCGTTTTCCAACGGCCACCGTTCCGCCGATGGCGCCCACACGCCGCAACGCCAGCCACCCCGGACCCAAGCGCCCCGCTATCACCAACGGTGACAACAGGCCTCAATTACCCTACCTGCGCGCGTTTGTCAAGCACCGCACGGACCGCACGGATCGACCGCAGGGGTCACCGCGGGGGTGCCATGAAGATCACACGTTGAAGCGGACGTGCACGATGTCACCATCCTGGACGACGTAATCCTTGCCCTCGAGACGCAGCTTGCCGGCCTCGCGGCACTTGGCGTCGCTACCGTAGCGAACGAAATCGTCGTAATGCACCACCTCGGCGCGGATGAATCCACGCTCCATGTCGCTGTGGACCTTGCCGGCCGCCTTCACCGCCGTGGCCCCGCGCGCGATGGTCCACGCACGCACCTCCTCCTCACTGCGGGTAAGGAAGCTGATTTGGTCTAGGAGTTCGTAGGCGGCGGTGATGAAGCGGTCGCGCGCCGGCGCCGGCAAACCGATGTCCTCCAAAAACGCCTGGCGGTCCTCAGCTTCGAGGGCGGCGATCTCCATCTCGATTTTGCCCGACAAGACGAGCCCTTTGACGTCCTCGGCTGCAAGCCATTCGGCGACGCCGACCGGCAGGGGCGCGAGCACGTCGGCCTCGCTCACGTTCAACTGCACCATGAACGGGCGCCGTGACAGGAAGCCGAACCCGGCAAGCGTGTTGGTCTCTTCCGGCGTCCACGGCATGCGCCGCAACGGCCGCTCCTCCTCCAGTGTCGCCTTACAGCGATCGAGCAGCGCCCGCTCCCGCTCCTTGCCTTTCTCTTTCCTCAGGCGCTCGAGCCGCTTCTCGATCAGAACCAAGTCGGCAAGCACCAACTCGCTCTTGAAGTTGCACAGGTCGCGCACCGGATCGGGGGGCGCGCCGGTCGCGTCGTCGGGGAAGCCGCGCACTACCTGGACCAGCGCATCGGTTTCACGCATCTGCGTCAGCGTCGTCACTTCCAGCGCGCTGCCTCCGGCCGCTTCGGACGCGGGCGGGAAATCCACGAACACGATCTCCGCATAGGTCGTCTTGCGCGGATGGAAGATGGCGCCCAGCCGGTCCACGCGCGGGTCAGGGACCTTGATCGCGCCGAGATGCACCTTCCCCGGTTCGGTGAAGCCGCCGACGGTGGCGTGCTGTCCGGTGAGGGCGTTGAAGATGGTAGTCTTGCCGCTGCGCGGGAAGCCTGCGATGCCGACTTTCATCCGTCCGTGAGTATGCGGGTCAGCCGCTGAGCCCGTCAACAGGGGCGAGCGGCGGGTCCTTGTTCGCCCGCAGCCCTGCGCACCCGCTCACTCCGTACCCAACACCCTTCTGCGAATCTTGAGCCGCAACGCGTTCAGGCGGATGAACCCATCGGCGTCTGATTGCTGATACACCGAGTCCTCCTCGAAGGTGACGATGTCGGTCCGGTACAGCGAGTGCGCGGACTTGCGGCCCGCGACGATGACGTTGCCCTTGTAGAGTTTCAGTCTCGCCGTGCCATTCACCGGCCGCTGCGCCTCGTCGATGGCGGCCTGCAGCATGAGTCGCTCGGGGGAGAACCAGTAGCCATAATACACCATCTCCGCGTAGCGCGGTATCAGTCCGTCACGCAGGTGCAGCACCTCGCGGTCGAGCGTCAGCGATTCCACAGCGCGGTGCGCGACGTGCAGGATGGTGCCGCCTGGCGTCTCATACACCCCCCGCGACTTCATGCCGACGTAGCGGTTCTCCACCAAGTCGACTCGACCGATGCCGTGGCGCCCGCCAATCTGGTTGAGTCGCGCCAGCAGAGTCGCCGGCGAAAGTCGCTCGCCGTTCACCGCCACCGCATCGCCGCGTTCGAACTCGACCTCGATGTACTCGGGCTTGTCCGGGGCTTTCTCCGGTGCAACCGTCAGGACGAACATGTCCTCGTACGGCTCCCGCCACGGATCTTCGAGGATGCCGCCCTCGAAACTGACGTGCAGCAGGTTGCGGTCCGAGCTGTAGGGTTTCTCCGCCGTCACCGGTATCGGAATGCGCTTGCTTTCCGCGTAGGCGACGAGCTTGGAGCGCGAACCCAAGTCCCAGATGCGCCACGGCGCGATGACGCGGATGTCCGGCTGCAGGGCGTAGTAGGTCACCTCGAACCGCACCTGATCGTTACCTTTACCGGTGGCCCCGTGAGAGACGGCGTCGGCCCCTTCCGCTCGGGCGATCTCGACCTGACGTTTGGCGATCAGCGGACGGGCAATCGAAGTCCCGAGCAGGTAGTAGCCCTCGTACACCGCGTTGGCGCGCAGTATCGGAAACACGAAGTCGCGCATGAACTCCTCGCGCACGTCCTCGATGTACACCTTGCTGGCGCCGCCGGATTTGGCCTTGTCCTCAACCTGCGTCAGCTCCTCCCCCTGTCCCAAGTCGGCACAGAAGGCGATGACCTCGGCACCATAGGTGTCGATGAGCCAGCTGAGAATCACGGAGGTGTCCAGTCCACCGGAATACGCGAGTACGATCTTCTTGGGTTTGTCTGTCATGATATCTCCATAAGGTGAACCGGTGCTCGGTGTGCCGGTGAGCCGGTGGGTTCTCTTTGAACCGGCGTACCGGCTTGCCGGCGAACCGGCGCACTCATCTCATCTGTGTTTCTTCATCTTCTCGTGCAGCCACACCATGATCGCCTTTTGCGTGTGCAGCCGGTTTTCCGCCTGGTCGAACACGATGGACTGCGGCCCGTCAATGACCTCGGCGGTGATCTCCTCGCCGCGGTGCGCCGGCAAGCAGTGCATCACCACCGCCTTGGCGGCGGCGCCCTGCAGGAGATCGGCGTTGATCTGGTAGGCAGCGAAATCGCGGCGCCGCTTCTCCGCCTCGCGCTCCTGCCCCATACTGGTCCACACGTCGGTGTAGAGCACATCCGCCCCTTGCGCCGCGGCCGCAGCGTCATGCGTGATGGTGACGCGACCGCCCGCCGCGCGCGCGGCCTGTAGCGTGGCCGCGTCAGGTTCATAACCGGGCGGCGACGCCAGGATGAAGTCGAAGTTCAGTGTGGCGGCCGCGTCGATCCACGAGTTTGCGACGTTGTTGGCGTCGCCGACAAAGGCGATACGCATGCCGTCGAGGCGGCCGCGATGCTCCATGAGGGTAAAGCAGTCGGCCAGCACCTGACAGGGATGGAGCAGATCGGAGAGCCCGTTAATTACCGGCACCCCGGCATGCCGCGCCAGCTCGACCAAGGTCGCATGCGCGAAGGTGCGCGCCATGATCAGGTCGACCCAGCGTTCCAGGTTGCGCGCGATGTCCGCCACCGATTCACGCTGGCCGAGTTGAATGTCCCTATGTCTAAGATTCACCGCCGTGCCGCCGAGCTGATTCATACCTATCTCGAAGGTCACCCGTGTCCGCAGGCTCGGTTTTTCGAAGATCATGGCCAACGATTTTCCGGCCAGCAGCGGCGCTTGTTTGCCGTCTTTGAGATCGCGTTTCAGCCGCGCCGCCAGATGGAGGATCTCCTCCAGCTCGGGCCGGGTGAAGTCGGCCAGACTCAAGAAGTCCCTCTTCATTGGCCCAGAACGCGCGCCGTGATCTCGACTGCACGGTCGATTTCGTCCTGCGCTACGATCAAGGGTGGTGAGAAGCGCAACGTTTTCTCCATAGTGCAGTTGATCAGCAGGCCGGCCTCGCGACAGGCATCCACGACCGGCGCGCCCGGACCGTCGAGCTCGGCGCCGACGAGCAGCCCTCTTCCGCGCACGTCTTTGATCCGTGGTATGCGCCTGCGCAGCTCACGCAGCCGGGCGCGCAGGTGCTCGCCTTGCGCGCTGCAGTTGGCCAGTACGCCTTCCTCGGTCATCACGCGCATCACCGCTACCGCCGCCGCGCACGTGAGCGGGTTGCCGCCGAAGGTCGACGCGTGCGCGCCAGCGGTGAAGCTCACGGCGAGGCGCTCGGTAGCGAGCATCGCCCCGATCGGCACGCCTGCCCCGAGGCCTTTCGCCAGCGTCATGATGTCGGGCGTGATGCCGCTCTGCTCGTAGGCGAACAGCGTGCCCAAGCGACCCATTCCGGTCTGCACCTCGTCCAGGATGAGCAACAGGTCGTGCTTGTCGCACAGCTCCCGCACGCGGCGCAGGTACTCCGGATGCGGCACGACGATGCCGCCCTCCCCCAGCAAGGGTTCGAGCATCACGGCAATGGTACGCGGCGAGATGGCCGCC
>Ga0209777_10006729_pt1 | contig 12886 bp, 8 predicted proteins | sample FrelakmetHBP12HB_FD_187147 | JGI IMG/M metagenome (GOLD analysis project Ga0209777, IMG submission 187147) | Freshwater lake sediment microbial communities from the University of Notre Dame, USA, for methane emissions studies -HBP12 HB (SPAdes)... | ecosystem: Environmental > Aquatic >...
AGATTACGAGAAGGAGGGTGTATTCCGGGGCATATTGCATGAACCCCTTGACAGGCGAGAGAATGCCAATATACGTCGCCAACTTCGTCCTCATGGAATACGGCTCCGGCGCGGTCATGGCCGTCCCCGCGCATGACCAGCGCGATTTCGAATTCGCGACCAAATACAACCTGCCGATAATAATTGTTGTGCAGCGCACAGACGATGAAAAGCTGGATTTGAAGACATTGAAGGAAGCGTGGGAAGGCCCCGGCGCGCTGGTCAACTCCGGCCGGTTCAACGGGCTTGACGACGAGCGGGCAAGGGAGGCTATCGGGGAATTTCTGGAGAGCGAGGGCAAAGGTCGCCGCACAGTTCAATGGCGATTGCGCGACTGGCTCGTCAGCCGGCAGAGGTACTGGGGCGCCCCCATACCCGTCGTTTACTGCGACAGGTGCGGCATGAAGCCCGTCCGGTTCGAGGACCTGCCCGTAAGGCTGCCGGAAGACGTCGAGATCACCGGCAAAGGAGGCTCGCCACTCGAGCGAGTGAAATCGTTCATCGAAACGAAGTGCCCCGAGTGCGGCGGGCCGGCCAGGCGCGATACGGACACGTTCGACACCTTCATGGAATCTAACTGGTACTTCGACCGATACTGTTCGCCAAATTACAACGACGCCATCGTGGACCGCAAGGCCGTCAAGTACTGGATGCCCGTCGAGCAGTATATCGGCGGCATCGAGCACGCCATCCTGCACCTCCTCTATTCGAGGTTCTACACCAAGGCGCTCCGCGACCTCGGCTATATCGAAATTGACGAGCCGTTCACAAATCTGCTGACTCAGGGCATGGTGTGCAAGGAAACGCAGAAATGCCCCGATCACGGGTATCTTTACCCGGAAGAGGTGAAGGATGGCCGGTGCGCGCGATGCGACAGGAAGATCGAGACCGGTCGCAGGGTCAAGATGAGCAAGTCATTGCGCAACGTCGTTGACCCCGAGGAACTGCTCGATAAATACGGCGCAGACACCGCGCGGCTCTTCTGTCTCTTCGCTTCGCCGCCCGAGAAAGACCTGGATTGGTCCGACGAAGGCGTCGCGGGATGCGAAAGGTTCATCCACCGCGTATGGCGAACCGTTTACGATAACCTTGAAATAATGAAAAACGCCCCGGCAGTGAACCCCGCTTCACTCGACGGCCCCGCGAAGGAAATCTGGCAGGTGGCGCACCGCGCGATCCACTCAGTGACGATAGACATCGAGGAGCGGTTTCATTTCAACACGGCCATTGCTAAGATCATGACCCTTCTAAACCGCCTCGGCGAACTCGCGCCCATGTGCGCCGATAGCGAACAGGGCAACGCCGCGGTGCGCTTCACCCTGAAGAATATCATAATCCTGTTATCGCCCTTCGCGCCTCACATCGCTGAGGAGCTGTGGGAGGCGATCGGGGAAACGCCGAGCATAGCGAAGGTGGCGTGGCCCGAGGCGGATCCGCGGGCGCTCGAGCGTGAGGAAATCCTCATTGTGGCCCAGGTCAACGGCAAGCTGCGCGGCCGCGTCATCGTCCCGGCCGATGCAAGCGAGGATGAAATTAAAAGCGCCGTGCAGAAGGAAGGCAGCGTTTTCAAGCACATCGAGGGCAAAACAATTCGCAAGGTTATTTACGTTCCCGGGAAATTGGTCAACATAGTTGTCGCTTAACAGCAATAATAGCGGGGTAAAGCCGCAGGTTATCAGATGAACTGCTTTTTAAATATAAACCGGCGCCCGATGACGCATATGCAAAAGTTTGGGCTAACCCTCATTTTGCTTTTTTCACTTTTTGCTTATGGCTGCGGTTACCACATCGGTGGCGGCCCAACGGCGATCCCCGGACAGGTCAAGTCGGTGTCGGTGCCGGTCTTCGACAACCTTACGCGCGAGCCGGAGCTGGGTTCGGCGCTGGCGGAAGCGATGAGAAGGGAGATACTCCGGCGCAAGGCCGTGACGCTCCTGCCCACAAATCAGGCGGAAGCGGTCATCAGGGGCGTCGCTGAAGACGCGGGGACAGACCCTCTGTCGTTCGACCGCAACGGGTTGACCACCGCCTATCGGGTGTGGCTGAAAGTCAGCGTAAGGCTCGAGCGGCGCGGCGAAATTCTATGGCGGGTTGAGCATATTGTAAAGGACGAACAGATAATTGTTGATGACCAGCCCCTCGATAACGCCGTCCGCCGCGAATATGCCCTCAACAAGATCGCTCAGGATATGATGAGACAGGTCCACACCATGATGCTCGAGGGGTTTTGAGGTGTGTGTTGGTGTAAAGGGTCACTTTGGTGGAATCGTATTCATAATGACATGAGGCTTGCGTTCCCAGGCACTTGTCACTTGCGTCGTGTTTTTCTATTCTAAGAGAGGTGAGCGACCTAATCAGCGAGAGGCGTTGGCTTGATTTCGCTGAAATGCACCCCCGCTTGAGCCATGCGGGACAGATATTAAAGCGCATATACATCAAGTTCCGCGACGATGAGTGCACGAAAGAGGCCAACGCGATGGCGTATAGGACCCTGTTTTCCGTAGTGCCTCTGCTTGCCATTTTCCTCACCATATTTACCGCTTTTAAGGCTTTTAATGAGTTCAGGGGACGAGTGCTTTATCTGCTCAGCGAATACCTCGTTCCCAGCGCCAAGGGCGAGCTGATAGAACATTTCAGCCGCATGGCGGACAACACCCGCACTTTATCCAGTATCAGTCTTGTCGGTACCCTGATTGTTGCCTTATATCTGTTTGATGCCATTGAAGTGACTTTCAACCGGATATGGGAGGTTTCTGAGAAGCGGCGTTTTTTGAGGAAATTCACGGTGTTTACCGCGATTTTGTTATGGAGTCCCGTGTTTTTGGGGTTGAGTTTCTATCTGACGACCTTTATCCAGAGCAATCTGCCGTGGCTCAAGGCTGTGACGCAGGTCAGCGTATTCAGCCGGTTTATTCTGAGGCTGTTGCCGGTATTTTTCACATGGGCGGCGCTGACGATAATGTATGCCGTGGTGCCGCACACGAAGGTGGATGTTCGGACTGCGGCTATTGGAGCATTGGTGGCGAGCCTCGGATGGGAGGTGGTAAAGGTCGGGTTCAATTTTTACGTGGTTTACGCGGTGAATTACTCAAAAATATACGGGTCTCTATCCGTTATCCCTATTTTTATCATCGGGTTGTATCTTTTATGGGTGGTGGTGTTTCTTGGGGCAGAGATTACTTACGTTATTTATAATTATAGGTATCATGAGGAATGGTCGGAGCATGAGAGAATAGGCTACAAGCCTTACCTCGCCGTGGGCGCGATGCTTGAGATAGGGCGTCGGTTTCAGCGGGGTGAGAGGCCGCCGAATGTGGAAGAATTCGCGCGCCTGTTTCGCATAGCAATACCCGTTTTAAAGGAGGTCCTCAACGCGCTCAAAGCGGCAGGCATCCTTTCACATTCTGATGATGACTTGTATTCGCCGGCTCGCAACCTGAGCCTTATAACGCTTGAAGATGTTATAAACGCCACTATAGAAAAGGCCGCAGTGATCAATCGCCAGGGCCGCAGCGCCCAGAGAATCATTCAAAAAATGTCCTCAGAGGAAGCCGGCAAACTCGCTGAAATATTCAATTCTCTCGAAACGGAAATGCACAAAACGCTGGGCGAAATAACCCTGGACGACCTTATCACGCAACCAAAACCGCCCGTGGACACTCTGAATGGAAAGCAGGTCAAGGTCACAGGCTAAGATCACTTGTTGAGGCGCTTTCCGGATTTATGAGCTATAATTTTAAAATGTTGATTGCTGATTGGGGATATTATCGGATTCAATCTGAAAAATCAGGGGTTCTCAATTCGATTTCAAAGCGAGGTACCGATGAAAAAAATTTTTAGGATCATCCTGGCGATCGCAATCCTGAGTTTTACAAGTTTTGTAATTAACGGGGCATGCGAGAGGGCCAAGGCACCTGAAAATGCGACGACGCAGGCGCAAGCCGCGGCGTCTACCGCGCCCCAACCGGAGCCGATCCCTTCTGTGGAACCAGATCCGCCAAACGCCGTTCATTTCACGATAGCTTATCAGAACAACATGAACGGCACAATTGAATCCTGTGGTTGAAAGGCCCACCCTCTTGGCGGTCTGGCCAAGAAAGCCACGCTGATTGATAAGTTGAAAGCCGAAGGAACCGCCGTTCTTGTTGTGGACAGCGGGGATATGATCTACGACAGATACGACTTTTCCCCTCTAATCACGGAAGAGGTAAAGCGGAAGGCCGAGCTGATAATTGACCTTCAGAAGCAAATAGGCATACAGGCAGTGGGTATCGGCGACCAGGATATTATCTTGGGGCTGAAGTTTGTCGAGAAGGCCGCCGCCCAGGGTTTTCCATTTGTATGCGCCAACCTGCGCGACAGGAAGGGCAACCCCACGAAGATACCGGCATATCGCATCATCGAGATAAAGGGCATCAAGGTAGGCGTCTTCGGCCTGGCTCCCAGCAATTTCCCCTATAAAACCCCGAGGGTGCCCGACCCCGATTTCCAGGTCACGGACCCTATTGAAGCGGCCCAAAAGACGGTTGACATATTGAATAAACAGGGGGTTGGCCTGATTATCGCCCTTTCCAGCATCGGTCTCGATGATAACAAAGTCCTCGCCGCAAAGGCGCCGGGCATAAACTTAATCATCAGCGGTCATGACGAAAGGATGTTGAACACCCCTATGCGAGTCGGCGAGACATTGATATTCCAATCGTATAACAAGGGTATGTACCTTGGTGAGGCAAGGTTGGTGATGATACCCGGCGACACTCATTTTGCGGAAATAGGAGAGCGGCAACAGGCGCGAAACGAAATCATTGCGCTAGACGCCCAGAAGCGCGTATTTGCAGGCGCTATAGCGAATATGCCGGAAGTCCAGGCCCAACTGACCGAGATAGCCAGCAAACTTGTCTCGGCAAAAGAACGCGCAAAGGAGTTGTTAAAGGCGACCAGCCTTGTGGAAAACACGCTTGTTCCTCTTGATACATCCATCGTGGAAAGGGAAGATATTGCTAGGAAAATCGCTGATTTTAAGGACAGAGAGGCGCAAATCCAGAACCGGGGCGCATCGCCCCCAAAGACTCGCTAACAGGCTCTTCAAAATTCTGAATTATGAGTTATGAATTATGAAAAAATAGGCGTTAGGCTATAGACTGTAAGGTTGCTCTCGTCTTTTTAGCCTAAGGCCTAACGTCTATAGCCTAACTTCATAATTCAGCATTCGTAATTTATAATTTGTCTATCCGGCGCGGGGAATTAATAGGTATTAAACGGTGTGAATGATTCACGCGATTTTCCTTACGTAAGGGCGACCGTGGTTCTGGTTGCGGCAGCGGTTTTTCCTTGCCTGATAAATTTGACATCCTTTACGCCCCTCGGCGATGTAAATCAAATTGTGAGAGGTATTACAGTAGGTATATGGAGCGTAATGAGGGACCCCGCCAATTTGAAATATCATTGGTTTCGCCCTTTGCCGGTATTGATTTGCAGGATGGATGGGTATTTTTGGGGGGCTAAGGCAGGGGGGTATCGGCTGACTAACATATTGCTGTTTTCCGGTTGTGGCCTGCTGGTTTGGGCGATAGCGCGGAAAATATTACCCCCCTGGCCGGCATGGCTCACGGGCCTGATCTATGTAATACATCCCATTCAGGTGGGAACGGTGGTCTGGCTTTCGGGAAGGGAGGATTTGGTCCCCGGCCTCTTTTTATTTGGCTCGGCGTCGCTATTGATAAATCGCCGGGGAGCGTTGAATGGCATAGCTGGTCACGCCTTGTATCTCCTTGCTCTTTTCAGCAAGGAAATCGCGGCGCTTTTTCCGGCGGCTCTTCTTTCGGGAGAACTGGCCTGCGGCGTTTCGACCAAACAAGCTATGCGGCGCACTTTGCCCTCCGGAATAATGGCGTCTTTTTATGTAGTGCTCCGTATTTTGTTTGGATATATACCCGGCAGACACGAATTCAGCTATTGGGCGGTAATGCAATCTCCAGTGGCGATGATACGCGATGCATTGAGCCTGTTGTTGAACATATTGTATATCTTTATACCTATATTGCACCCCTTGGACGTACTCGGGAAGAAATTTCCTCATGAACCCACACTTTTCAAAACCGTGTTTAATGCTCAAATCCTTGGGATAGGACTGTATCTTTTGCTGGGTTTGCTTCTCATCGGTTTATGGTCAAGGCGTGAGATCAGACGGGAACAGGACCGCCGCGTGGCGTGGTTCGCCGCCGGATGGTTTGCCGTTTTTATCTTGCCAACATTGCACGTCATGGCAATGATGGCAGGGTCTCGTTACTTCTTTACTCCACTGCTCGGCGGCATTATTTTTCTGGTATGGGCAGGGCTTAATACTCTTCGCCGATCCGCGCCGCGGCGTCGAAGATTAGTTATTGTTTTATTTATTACATTATGTCTCGCTATGAATATAAGGGAGCAATTGCGCTGGAAGGAAGCCGCGGTCATGTCAGAACAGGTTTTATGGGCCGCGATAGGTTGTGCAAAAAAACTTCCAAAAGGCGCCATCATGAAGGTATATGATCTACCGGAGGAAACGCCCGGTGGACGATTGGTTTTCCCAAAATTCGATGCCTTCTCCTTTCCGGTTTCAGCTAAACTGTATGGAAACGTGGCGATAATGGTAATCCCCGGTCCTGGACCCGATTGCGAAGGCGGAGTGGTGCGATGCGTTAGCGGACAGGAACTATTGGCCTTGGGAAAACGTTAACTATCACTCCCTTGAAATTTTTAGCGCTTCTGATGCCTGCTTTTGGCAATATTCTGTATGCATTCCATTGGTTGGCACTTGTTCTCTTAGGATTTATAATGATTGTGTGAAGATAAGCTTGGAAGAAATAATCCGCCGCGTGGAAGAAACCCTCGCCGAGGGCGGAGGGGCGAGGGTTATTCACGATCTGCTTGAACAACTAGCGGTTGAAATGGAGAAGCTTTCGCGGGAAGAGCACAAACTTAAGAACGAGCTTCTCGACGGACTTTCCAAGACTCTGGATTGCGACATCTCTGAGGGGATATTTACAGTGGAAGGTCCTGTGGGTCTGCGTGACCGGCTGAAGCAGGTAGGGTTGATCGGTTCAATCGCCGACCGATTGCCGGATGAGGCGATCGAGATGTGGGAGCGCCTCGCCACACAAATCTTTGCGCTGCGAAAAAAATTTTCCGCCACAGACTCTTTGATTAACGATATTGTCGAAAGGTTGTACCGCATTCCTCGAATACCCGAATAATCGAAAGTATCTTAGATTTAGGATTTTGGGTCTATCGCGTATTTTCTTCAATCCTAAATCCAAAATTCGGAAAAGAACATGAAGCTGAATTTCAATTTTTCGAATATGGCCGATCGGATCCTGTTTCTCATACAGATTGACGGTCTGGTGCACAACCGGCTGGCCATGATGATGGATGCTGGCGAATTGCCTAGCCTTTCTTCCCTGCTCAAGGATCGTCCCGGAACATTTGGCCCGGTTGTCACCACCTTCCCGTCCGCGACGGCGCCGAGCCTGCCGGAGCTTTTCACGGGATGCTGGTGCGACAAATTTTTCAAGCGGCCGCGCAAGATCAACGCCTTCGACCGCGTCCAGCGCAAGGCGCTCAAATACGAGTTTCTCCCTGAAGCGTGGGATGGCGACTATTATGATATATTTAACATATTTCGCATGAACGGCGAGATAATCCTGAACATGTTCTCGGGGGAATTCGCGTCGGCATCAGTCACTTACCACGATAACCTATACTATGGCCTCGACGCTCTGGGCAAATTCAGCGGGCGTGAAACCGTGAGCTACGATAAGAAGGTTGTGGAAAAACTGATCGAGTTCATCGCGCTGAGCGACAAACCTCCCCGGCTCGTATTTCTCGGGTTGAATTCCGCCGATCTTGCGGGGCACTTTCAGGGGCCGGGTTCACCGCTCTATGAATCGAGCATTCTTGAAATAGACTCCCATCTCGGCCAGCTTTTCAGCTTCCTCAAAGAACACAAGGACAATGGCATCCCACTTTACGACAAGAGCCTTTTCTTCATCTTCGGCGACCATGGCATGGTGGACTCCAACTCCTTCATTGATCTTGTCACAAATTTCAAAGCTGAAGGCATAAAGATCAGCGACCTCGGGAGCATCGCTCACCTCGTCGCGGAAAAACTCAATCCGTTCTGGATGATGGATCGCGAGGTGCTCAGCGTTCCGGGCGGCTCGAATATCACCGAGCTATACATTCGCAAAAAAAGAAAGGAAAGGCTGCTAGACTGGGACAATTTCCCAACTTATGAGGAGATGCGGGAATATCCGGTTCAGGGCTGGTTTCAGGAAAGGGCATTCGACCTGATCGGCTTTCTGCTTGGCATGGAGGGTGTTGGGGAGGTTATCGCGTCTATGTATCCGGGGGCGGCGCTGGTCCATACCCCCGACCGAGGCGAAGCTGTGATTTACAGCCGCATGACTGATGCGAGCCTGCCCGGGCAGGGACTGCGCATCGCTTACCAGCCCCAGGATCGTGACGCCATTAAGGACCCCTTTGGATATCTGTCACACCCGATCGCCACTGATATGGTATGCGCGGACAATTCGATGAGCGTTGACAACTTCTACGAGTCCCGTTTCGATGACCATTTCTTTTCGATTCGCGAGTGGGTAAGGGCTACAAGAAATTCCGCATATCCCGGCGCAGCGGCGCTGATACCCAAATCATTTGTAAGACATCACACAACGTGTGACATAATCGTCAACGCGCGCAAGCCATTTAACTTTTCAAAGTACTTCCACGGAGACCACGGCACTCTGGAAAAGGATTCCGTTATCACGAGCCTTCTTGCGTCAGGCCCCGGCGTTAAGAACGGCGCAGACCTGTCCAATATTCTTTGGGTGGATATCCTCCCGACATTGCTGGAACTGATGCGAATAGGGGTTCCGAGCACCTTCAGACACTCCATAGACGGGGCCATTTACCCGGAACTGATTGACGACCTACACTGAACCTCCGGATACGTCGCGGGTGACTGCGGCGACTCAGAATGATGCGCCTGTGCATTTCGGGTTTTCAGCGCCAGGGCGCCTCGATTTCTCCGAGGGCAATGCGGGCGAGATCGCCGATGAAGAGAAGCGGCATGCCCAGCTCGGAAGCGGTTCCCTTGAGGGTTCTCATACACATCGGACACAGGCACACCAAGGCCTTCGCTCCCGCCGCAAGGGCGTCCGATATGTTTTTTTCCTGCTCGGCCCTGGGAGAACCCTGGCCGAGCAGCATCTTCGGCCCGCCGCAGCATAGCGCGCCCCGGCGGTCGTAGCGCCGCTTTACGCGCCGCGCGCCCGCAAGCTCAAACACCTCGTCTATGAACCTTTCCTTGCCGGGCGTAAGCCGAGAAGCGCATGGTCGCTGGTAAGCCAGATCAACATCCAGCCTGCGCAATCTAGAATTATTGGATTTCAGATACTCGGCGAGATATTCTGAGAGGTGAATCGCCCGAAATGGCGGCTCGATACCGTACTCCGGCGCCTTTACCGTTAACATGGAATAGCAATCGTCGTGAAAGCAGACTATTTCTTTCGCGCCCGAAGCTTGAAGGCGCGCCACGAACTCTTTCGCGTGGCGGCGCATGACGCTTTCGTTGCCCATGTGCATGAAGAGCACCCAGCAGAAATAAGGTTTCCCCTTGAGGATAGGCAGGTCATATATAGGCCCCTGTATAAGGTTCGCGTCGCTGCCTCCAAATACACATACAGTCATCACGCGCCCGGTCCGTACGGATTTTTGTCCCGACAAGTCGGGATCGCCTGAAAAAGTGTAGCGGCTTTCGTTGCTTGCGATGGCTTCCGGCGGGATGCCGAGCGCGCCGGTTCTCTCCTGCATTTCGAGTATCAGGTCAAAAGGATTGGCGTCGTTGGGGCACGTTTCGTTGCATGCGAAGCATGTTGCGCATTGCTTGAGGATAGGCGCGGAAAGGCCGGCGATGAGGTCTCCCATCTGTCGCTGCGCCTCTTCCCGACCGATTTTCACCCATTGGCATTCCACAAGGCAATCGCCGCAAACGTCGCACCGGTCTCGCTTAAACATTATGCGCCTCCGTACGGGCAGGTAACACAGCTAATATGAACATAATGAAAAATGAAAAGAGGGACATCACAACGCCCGCGATAAAGCCGGGGGGAATATACCGCATCTCAATGATGTGGGCGCCGGCGGGAACCGCAATTCCGCGAAGGTAATAATCGGCCCGATATATGGGAACGGCTTTGCCATCGAGAATAGCTCGCCATCCATTTGCATAGGCTTCCGAAAAGATGGCGAACGCCGGGGCTTTGCTTGTAACCTTAGCAACAATAAAATTGGGCCGGTCCACGAGTCGCTCTATTCGCGCCTTATCGTCATGGGTCATCTTTTGCATTTCCGCTCCGAATTCGGAGAGGCTGTTATCCTCCACCAGCGCAGTCTCGGAGAGACGCGCCGCCAAACCCGTTTCGGGGGAAGCTTTCGCCAATTCGTTCAATATCTGTTGAGGCGGGAGCGCCATAATACTCGAAACAAGCCATTGCCGCGGAAAAGCCGTCGGCCTCTCGTAAACAGTGACGTTATTATCTGTGTAAATGAGAGGATAATGGAACTGAGAATCAATGTAATTGTTAATTAATGGGAACCGCTCTATTACATTGTCGTTGGAATCCACCAGTGCCGCTTCCACAACCGCGACCGTTCCTTGCTCGAGCAGGGACTCAATTGTGCACGCAAACGGTCCCGCGCCATGCGGTAAAGATAATTCAATGTCGCTCCAATAGGTCATGCCTCCGTTGAAAAGCAATCCGGAATGCATTTTTCTTTTTTTCGCGCTGTCTTGGATTATTATATGCGCAATATCTTTGACCTCATCCAATCTTTCGTTAAGAATCAGCCCATTTGAATCCTTTATCGCAATTTCAAGAGCGGGCTTCATGCCAAAAGAGGGATCGGAATATATGCTGCACAGCAGAATTAATCTGGCGGATGATGGGGCGTCGGGCCACGATAGAAATATTTTTTCGCCGGGGGCCAGGACCGGCATTTGGGTGGCCTCAATTGTCACCAGGGTCGCTTTTAACAAGTCCGGCCATTTTGGGGATTTGGCCGAATCGCGCAAATTCGGGACAAGAATGTAGCGCGTATTCAAAAGGTCCAGAGAGGTCCGGCGCCGGCTTAACACAAGAGGCGACATAAAGCACCCGACACGATTGTCTTCACCGATAAAGCCAATATAACGCTTTTGCAGAAGCTCGGATTTCGCCTGCACTAAGGGAATTCCCAGAAACATACCGAAATTAGGCCCCCCCGATTCTAATCGCTGCTCGATGCTTATTCTGTAAGGGTTGCCAATGTAAACGCTTCGGTCCGAAACGGCTCCTCTATTATCCCCACTTTGTCTCGACTTCAGAAATTGAAGGAAATGTGGTTCGCTCTGCATATTTGCGGAGCCGTTGCGGGCGAGATTTATAGCCATATAGTTATTGAAATGATGCCTGTTTAAAATCAACATCATTAAAAATAAAATTACAACGCCGGCCCAGCGCATGTATGCATTAATGCCACGAACAAACCCAACCGCCATTATTAAAGCCACAGCCACCGCAAGGAGAAGAAACCCCCTGCTTGTAAATCTGCCTGTAACCATCGTTGGAACAAACCAGCGCCCATAATTCGTCATAACATCGCCGCCTGCGGTGGTGAAAGCGGCTTTTATCAGGCTTATAAGCGAAATATCGCGCTCCCGAAACACTGCCGCCTGGCCCCCGCCCGATAAAATCAATGACCATAAGCTTAGAACAACGCAGCCCGCAGTTGAACAAACGGCGACCACCATGCGCAGGACGGAAATCCCGCGCTCCCGAACCACGGCCGTCAGGCCCTCGCCCGATAAAATCGAGGCCCATAAAAAAAGCTCGAACATATGCCGGAAAGGCGAGTGAAACCATCCCAGAACCGGCGCTTTGATGTAATAATCCAGCGGAATGAAATTAGACCAGTACAAATCTATCAACGCGAGCGCACATCCCCCCAAAGCCCATGCGATGCGGCGATGTCTGAAAAACCCTCCTAGTCCCACCACCAAAAGAAACAGGGGGAAAAACCCAAAATACGTAATCTGAGTGGGGAATTCTCCGGAATAAGGCGTAAACAGCGTCTTTATGATTTTACCTGGAGGGGCAGTGTGGGTCACTTTCATGAGAGTAGAAACGGCGACGCCCCTTCCCGATTCCTGCAACCATTCAAAACTGGGTATCAATCTCAGGGAAAGCGCGCCCACTCCAAGAACAGCCGCAACCACTGCCCACGCTAAAATACTTTTTCGCCCTTTGCTTCCATTCAGTGCTAAAAAGATAATTATTACATATCCCGCCTGAACCATGCCGTACAGGGCAATCTGATCCTGCCCTGTGATCCCCATCCCGAATGTGGCAAGCGCTGCAAGCGCCGTCCTTGTCGGACCGGGCGATTTCGTGAGATAGAGATAAGACGCCATTAAAAGTGGAACGAACGCAGCCGCGTGTCCCATGCTGTGGGCGGCAACGCTGAAATACGAAAAGAAAAAGCCCGAGAACGAGTAACTTATAGCGGCGGCGGCTGAACCGGCCCGATCAAGCCCCCATTGCCTTGCGAAAATGTAAGCGCCGGTGAGCGCAAGCGAATAAACACCCAGCGTAAAAATGTTGAGAAACAACAGCGGCGGCAAAAGGCTAAACAGATAGGTGAATGGCTGCAACACCGCAGTCACAGGGTAGGACCAGACGTCCGTGCCGCCTAGTATCTCCGGCGCCCAGAACGGCCATTCCCCGCTCCACAAACGCCGGGACGCCAAAATGCGATATGGAAGATCAAC